>Ga0116169_1001822_pt1 | contig 16587 bp, 19 predicted proteins | sample AD_UKC130_MetaG_FD_89796 | JGI IMG/M metagenome (GOLD analysis project Ga0116169, IMG submission 89796) | Active sludge microbial communities of municipal wastewater-treating anaerobic digesters from Canada - AD_UKC130_MetaG | ecosystem: Engineered > Bioreactor > Anaerobic > Digestate | place...
GTATCCGCTGATGGCCACAGGCAGTACCACTGCCATCAGCGCCGCGACCGCCAGCGCCATCAGCAGGTTCTGTCCCTGGCGCCAGTTCACGTCGACGCCGTTGCCCGGCTGCAGCGAACGCATCCATGCCGGCAGCCCGGCCAGCTTGCGCCACAGCAGCGACAGGCGTGCCTGGCGCGGACCGATCAGGCCGTAGCCGAGGCGGAACGCCAGCAGACCGGCCAGCGTATAGCCGAGCGTCACATGCACCAGGCGCCAGCGCTCGCCATCGGCGGTGGCATAGGCCAGCGTGAAGCACAGCGCAAACAGCCAGTGGAACATGCGCGTCGGTGCGTCGACGACGCGCCGTGTCGGACCTTGTGCGGCGCCTGCCGGTGCGGCAAGGCCGGGTGTGGGATGGGTGGTGTTCATGGTGCGGTTCTCCGGGTGGTGGGACGGTGTTTTCAGTCGTCCTTGAATGCGTTCTGGTAGCGCTTGTCCAGGCCGGGCGGCATGCGCAGGCGGTCTTCGTCGAAATCGCCCTGGGCGGCGCCGGTGTGGCAGGCTGCGCAATGGGCTGGGCTCTTGACGGCGGCGTGTTGCCAGACGGCGGGTGGGATCCGGCGGTGCTTGCGCTCGAACCAGGCCGAACGGGTGATGCGATCCTGCGGCGGCGCGCTGCTCACCCGTTTGTAGGTGCCTCCGTGCGCTTGCAGCCAGGCGCCGATCTGCTGCGCCATGGCCGCGTCCAGCGAGGCGTCGCTGCCGTAGTGCGTGTCCAGTCCGGACATGATGCGGCGCCAGGCGCTGGCCGGCAGCAGGCCGGGCGGGTAGGCCAGATGGCAGCTGCCGCATTCCTGCTGGTAGGCGGGCAGCACGGTGCGCGGCGATAGGCTGCCGCTGTCGGCGTGGGCCAGGGTGCCCAGCCCGAACAGGAGTGCCAGGGCGCAGGCAGCGCGGAGGTGGAGTTTCAGGGGCGTCATGGCGGTTCTCGTGGCTAAGGGCATGGGTAGGGTTTGCGGAACGTCATGGCTTGAGGCTGATCAGCCAGGCCAGCACATCGGCTTTCTCGGCGGCACTGCATTCGCGGCGCAGAACGTCCTTGCAGTTGCGTCGAAACCATTTGTCCACGCGGGCGCTGTCGGTGAACGCGTTGGCGTTGAAAGCCGGCGCCAGAGGGGCGATCTCCTTGCCGGTGCTGGCGTGCTGGCCGGTCTTGACCGGGGGATTGCCGTGGCAGGACGAACACGACCATTCGCCGCCGTGCCGCGTGTTGAAGAAGGCCTTGCCCTGATCGGCATTGCCGGGCGCGCCCGCCTGCGCGCTGAAGCGGCCGAGTTGCTGTGCCGGGGTGGTGTCGCCGGCACAGGCGGCTCCGGCCAGCAGCATTGTGGCCGTCAGCCCCGCCAGCGCCAGCAGGCGGGTCGGGGATGGCGATAGTCCTGGTTTGAACATGAGGGGCTCCATGGAGTGTTGGTGCCATCGATGCTGCACCTGGGTGCCTGTACCGCGTCTGAAGGCGGCGTTCATGTGGCGTTCATCCGCAAGCCGCCACAATCCATCTACCCTTCGGTCCATGCAGGGGCGTTCACCATGCACAAGTCCATCACCGTTTTTCTTGCCGCTCTGGTTCTGCTGGTCATTCCGCTCGCCGGCTGGTCCGACGGGCCGCGCGCCCATGGCGACGACCATGACCGGGCCCGCGCCGCGCTGAAGGCCGGCGAGGTGCTGCCGCTCGCGGAAATCCTGGCGCGGGTCGCGGTCAGCCATCCGGGGCAGGTGCTGGAGGTCGAGCTCGAGCGCGACCATGGTGTCTGGATGTACGAGCTCAAGCTGCTGCAGACCGATGGCCTGCTGGTCAAGCTCAAGGTGGATGCCCGCGATGGCGCGGTCGTTCGCCAGAAGAAGGGCAAGTCCTGATGCGTATCCTGGTCGTCGAGGACGAACCCCATCTGGCGGCACAGTTGCGCCAGGCCCTGACCGACGCCGGCTATGCGGTCGACCACGCAGGCAATGGCCGCGAGGGCTGGCAAATGGGTGGCGTACAGGCTTACGACGCGGTGGTTCTGGACCTCGGACTGCCCGAGCTCGATGGCCTGAGCGTGCTGCGGCGCTGGCGTGCGGAGGGGGTCCATGCGCCGGTGCTGATCCTGACCGCGCGCGACCAGTGGCATGAGAAGGTGGCCGGTATCGATGCCGGTGCGGACGACTACCTGACCAAGCCCTTTCACACCGAAGAGCTGCTGGCCCGCGTGCGCGCGTTGATCCGCCGCGCCCAGGGCCTGGCGTCACCGGTCCTGCATGGCGGGCCTGTGGCGCTGGACACCCGCAGCGGGCGTGTCACTCTGGATGGGCATGCGCTGGTGCTGACCAGCCATGAGTACAAGGTGCTGGCATATCTGATGCACCGGCCGAATGCCGTGGTGTCGCGCAGCGAACTGAACGAACACATCTATGCGCAGGACTTCGACCGGGACTCGAACACCATCGAGGTGTTCGTGGCGCGGCTGCGCAAGAAGCTGCCGGCCGGACTGATCGAGACCGTGCGCGGGCTGGGCTATCGCCTGGTGGCGCCGCCGTGAGCCCTGGACGCAGGGTCACGTCGCTGCGCCTGCGGCTGCTGGCGCTGACGGGACTTGGCGTGGCCCTGGCGCTGCTGATGGCCGGCATGGTCATCAGCGGCCTGTTCCGCGATGCCCTGCTGCGCCAGTTCCAGTCAGGACTGGAGCAACAGCTCGACCAGCTGATCGCGCGGGTGAATTTCGATGCGCAGGGCCGCCCCCAGCTGGATGACCAGTCCCTGTCCGATCCGCGTTGGCAAAAGCCCTATTCAGGTCTCTACTGGCAGATCAACAGCGCCGACCAGGTGGTGGTGTTGCGATCGCGTTCCCTGTGGGACGCCAGTCTTGCCAACGCGCCGGACCTGCTGTCCGATGGTGCGCTGCACGTGCATGGCGGTGTCGGCCCGCGCGGTACGTCCTTGCTGGTGCTCGAACGGGTGGTCCGACCCGAGGAAATGCCGGATCTGCGCTGGCGGCTGCTCGTGGCCGGTGATACGCAGGCGGTCGACGATGCCGTGACCCGGATCCGGGGCATGCTGATGCTCGCACTCGGTGTATTGCTGGTCTTGCTGCTGTTGGCCGGTTGGGCCCAGGTGGCGCTGGGTCTGGCGCCGCTGCGGGCCCTGCAGCAGGCGTTGACGGACGTGCGCCAGGGGCGCGAGAGGCAGATTCGCGGGCCGGTACCGCAGGAGGTGCAGCCCCTGGTCGACGGCTTCAACGCGGTGCTGGCGCGCAATGCCGAAGTGATCGAGCGGGCCCGGCAACAGGCCGGCAACCTGGCGCACGCGGTCAAGACACCGCTGGCGGTACTGGCGCAGGCTGCGCAGGCGGCGCAGCGACGTGCCCCCTCTTCGGGCCCCGAGGCCACGGCCGACAGGGTCTTGCCTGATCTGGTGATCGAGCAGGTGGCACTGGCGCGTCGGCAGGTCGACTGGCACCTGGCCCGCGCCCGGGCTGCCGGGGCCCATGGCGTGGCGGGACAGCGGGTCGGCGTGGCCCTGGTGCTGCGTGACCTGCTGCGGGTCATGGACAAGGTTCACGCCGGGCGCGCGCTGGAATTGCGCTGCCATCCCGTGGGCGGCGACATCGCCTTTGCGGGCGAGGCGCAGGACCTTCAGGAGATGCTCGGCAACCTGCTCGACAATGCCTGCAAGTGGGCACGCGCGGTGGTCGAGATCGATGTGGTGCTGCTGGCCGATGCGGCGGCGCCTTCACTGGAGGTCACGATTCAGGACGACGGTCCGGGCATACCGCCGGAACAGCGCATGGAGGCGCTGGCGCGCGGTGGACGGGTCGACGAATCCGTGCCGGGCTCAGGGCTGGGACTGGCCATCGTCGACGATCTGGCCCGCCTCTATGGCGGTGCGCTGGACCTGGACACATCGCCGCTGGGTGGGCTTCGCGCCCGTATCCGCTTGCCGGCCATGATCTGAATCGGCGCCGCCCGGCAGCAGCAGCGTGCGCCGACCCGGATTCAGGGGCAGGACACTGCGCCTGCAACGATCTGGCAGTTACGTCCGTCCGGTCGTACCAGCGTCGGCCCCACCGCGTTGTAGCGCGTGCCATCCGAACCCCAGCACCCGGCGCTGTCGCAGCCCGACGAGAACGTGGGGGCCGGCGTCGGCGTGACGGTGATGGTCGGCGCGGGCAGCTGCAGCGGCTGGATCTGGCCGGCGACCGACGGCACCGATACCGGCGGGACATAGGGGCTGGGTGATCCACCGCGCAGGGCCTGCGGTGCGGCTGCCTGCGGCATGCCGTCGGTCGTCTCCTGCGCCTGGCAGGCGCCGCCGGCCAGCATCAGCACCAGCACCACCATCAGCGTGCGGGTTTTCCAGTGCGGCATGAGACTCCCTTGTTCAACGATGCCAGTGGGAGCCGGCGATCGCGCGAAGGTTCCCCGCATCGCCTGACGTAGAATCGCGCCTGTCACGGGGGAGTAGCCGCTCTTCGGTCCTCGAAGAGGCTTGCGTCAACATACTTGGCATCCATCATGGATGCCATGGCGCCAGCGGTATCGTTGCTTGGCAAGACCTTTGACCACATCGCTTCCGGGTTGGGCCGGGGTCGCGTCGTGGTCATCTGTCTTTTCCTGGCCCTGGAATCTCGCATCGATCATGGAATCCCTCCTCGTCTCCACCGGTGTCGTCGCACTGGCCGAAATCGGCGACAAGACGCAATTGCTCGCCTTCATCCTGGCGGCACGTTTCAAGAAACCGCTTCCCATCATTCTGGGCATTCTGTGCGCCACCGTGATCAACCATGGCCTGGCCGGCGCACTGGGCGCCTGGATCACCCATGCAGTCAGTCCGCAGGTGCTGCGCTGGGTGCTGGGTGCATCCTTCATCGCCATGGCCGCCTGGACGCTGATCCCCGACAAGATCGAGGAGGAGGAAACCCGCATCGCCAGCCGGCTGGGTGTTTTCGGCGCCACCTTCATCACCTTCTTCCTGGCCGAGATGGGCGACAAGACCCAGGTCGCCACCATTGCCATGGCAGCGCACTATGCGCAGCCCCTGCTGGTCGTCGCGGGCACCACGCTGGGCATGCTGATTGCCGATGTGCCGGCGGTATTCGTGGGTGACCGTCTCGCCGGCAGGATCCCGATGAAGCTGGTGCACGGCATCGCGGCTGCCGTATTTGCCGCTCTGGGCGTGGCCACGCTGCTGGGCGCCGGCGCTTCGCTGGGCTTCTGATACTGCGCGGGCGCGCGCGGCGCACGGGCCGAGCAGGCGGGCTTGGCAGGGCGAATGCAACGGTATAAACTGTTTATACCCATTTGCGCCATGCCACGCTGCCGCCTGCTCCAACCTCCTCCGACCTGCGACAGGCGTCGCCGGCACCGGGGCTGGCGGGCGTGCGGCGCATGCCTGCAGGTGCTGTCGGACTTTCGCGCGGACCTGCGCACGCCCGGGTAGCCGACATGCGCTGCCTGGCCGTGCTGATCCTGTTGCTGGCGCATGGCGCCGTGCAGGCCCGGCTGGTCAGCATCGTCGAGCCCAGCCGGGGACTCGCCTTCACGCAGGCCGCCGTCATCGACCATGCACAGGCCAACCAGAAGGCCTTGCTCGACGGTGCGCGCGCCCGGGGTCGGCTCGGTTGTGCCGCGTACTGCTCGCAACTGGCGCAGGTGTGGCGCAAGTTGCTGCCGGTGATCCGATTCCAGCAGACCCGCGGTGCACCGGTACTGCGCCTCGTGGTGGTCACCGAGCCCGACATCCAGGCCTTGTCCTTTCCCGACGGCACGGTGGTGATCTCCGAGGTTTTCATCCGGCGAATGCAGCTTGCAGCGCCACAGCTGGCATTCGTGCTGGCCCATGAAGCCGCGCATGTGCTGCTGCAGCACGAGCGCCAGACGCTGACGTCGATGCTGGCGCTGATTCCTTCGCGCGCGCAGCGTACGCCGCAGGATGTCTACACCGAGATGGAATTCAACTACTTCGCCATGGCCGATGCGATGTCGGTGGTGTTCCACCATGTCGAACTCGAGGCCGACGAACTGGGGCTGCAACTGGCGGCGCTGGCAGGGTATGCGCCGCAGGCCCAGCTGGTGTTCCTGGAGCGGTCCCTGGCGCAGGGCAGTGGGCAGTCGATGGTGTCGACCCATCCGGACATGTCGCAACGGTTGCGCAAGCTGGGCGCATTGCTGCCACTGGCCCGGCGTCTGCTGGTGGTGGGTCAGCAATAGCTGCGGTGCCGATGGGCGGATGCGCCGCGCTCTCCGATGGCCTGGGGGCCGTCCGCAGGCCGCGCAAAGGCAGGGACCCAGGCAGGGCAGTGCGTCACATGGTGGAAAATCCGGGCCTATGACCGAACAAGCATCCCAACCCCGCCCCGAACTGCCCGACCGCCTGTCGGTCGACCCTGCCAGCCGCTTTCACGTGGCCGCCATCTTCGAACACGAGATCGGCATCCGTCTGAATGACAAGGAACGCCGCGATGTCGAGGAATACTGCGTCAGCGAAGGCTGGATCAAGGTGCCCGCCGGCAAGACCCTGGACCGCAAGGGCCGCCCCCTGCTGATCACGCTCAAGGGCAAGGTCGAGGCGTTCTACAAGTAGGTCTCAGCGCGACAAGTCCGGCGCCAGGCCCAGGAAGTGCCGGACCGCCGGCGGCTCCTTGGCTGCATGAAACTGCAGCAGCGCCTGCTGCTGGTCGGCGGCATGGTGCGACACCCGCCGGTGCTGGCGCATGTGTTCGGCCCAGGACTCGACGAAGAACCACTCCAGGACCTGCTCCGGGTCGTCCGTGCTCTCGCATACGCCCCAGGCATAGGCACCGTCCCGCCGGCGCGCCAGCGACACCTGGTGCAGGGCCTTGAGGAACGCGGGACGGTCCTGCTGGCGGATGCAGTACGTCACCTGGATCAGCACCGGGCCGCGATCGTGCGCGTCGGGCGCCACCAGCGTCGGCTCCGGCCAGTGGTTGGCCGCATCCAGATTGGCCTCACCCGACGGCAGGGGCAGGCGGTGCATCGCCAGGGCGATCAGCAGCATGCCGGCGGCGCTGGCCACCAGCGTCATCGGCAGTTCGATCGTACGGGCCACCAGCCCCCAACCCAGGCTGCCGGCCGCCATCGCGCCATTGAACACGGTCAGGTAGACCGCCAGGCCGCGCCCGCGCACCCAGTTCGGCAGGATCGCCTGCACCACGCTGTTCAAGGTGGTGAGCGCGATGATCCAGCCCCCGCCGAGCGCCAGGGCCAGCAGCAGCGCCACGGCCTGCGGGGGGCGCACCACCATGGCCAGCATCACGCCCGCGGTGATGGCCGCGGCCAGGCCCATCAGCCCGTCCGCGCTCAAGCGCTGGCGCAGGCGTGGCAGGGCCAAGGCGCCGCCGATCGCGCCCACGCCCACGGCGCCCAGCATCAGTCCATAGAAGCTGGCCGATCCACCCAGCAGCTGGCGTACCACCAGTGGCATCAAGGCCCACATCGCACTGGCAAACACAAAGTAGGCGACGGCACGTATCAGCACCACATGCAGTTCGCGGCTGGCGCGGGTGTAGCGCATGCCGGCGCGGAACGCGCCCAGAAAATGCTCGGACAGGTCGTTCTGTGCCGCCGGCGGGCGCCGCCACCACAGCAGCGCTGCAATGACGAAGGCATAGCTGATCAGGTCCACGCCGTAGGTGAACGCGGCGCCGAATGCCGCCAGCAGCAAGCCGCCCAGTGCCGGTCCGATGGCACGCGAGATGTTGACGCCCAGCGAATTCAGGGCGACCGCCCCCTTGAGCTGGCGCCGCGGCACCAGCTCCGGAACGATGGACTGCCAGGTCGGGCCCATCAGCGCGGCACCGACACCCCCGGCAAAGGTCAGTGCGATCAGGCTGCTCACCGACAGCGTGCCGGTATGCGCCAGCACCAGCAGCGTCGCGCTGACCAGCGCCAGCACGCATTGGACCGCGATCAGGAAGCGGCGCCGGTCCAGGATATCCGACAACACGCCGGCCGGAATGGCGAACAGGAAGATCGGCAGCGTGGCCGCGGCCTGCACCGCCGCCACGGCCGCCGGGTTGGTCGACAGCTCGGTGACGATCCAGGCGCTGGCAATGTCGCGCATGAAGCTGCCGACATTGCCCAGCACCGTGGCAACCCACAGCACCGCAAACACTTTTTCGCGCAGCGGCGCGAAGGCGCCTTCGCCTTCTGCCGCCGGCAGGGGCGTGTCAGTGGCCATGGCGGGACCGCAGGTCGTGCCAGGCGACAAGCAGCAAGCCGCCTGCCAGGCCCAGGTGTTCGAAGAAAGCGTTCTCGACCATGAAGCGGGCTGCGGGCTCGACCGCCCAGAACCGGTTGGCGACGAAGCTTGCCAGCAGCGTGAAAGCCGCCAGCGCAAAGGCCCCCAGCCAGCGGTACCAGCCGCTCAGGACCATCCATGCAGCGCCGACCTCCAGCACGATCACGGCCGCCGCCATCGGCGCAGCCGGCTCCAGGCCGAAATGCTGCATCTCGGCGATGGCAGCGTCGAAATCGCGCAGCTTGTTGTAGCCGCCTTGCAGGTAGGCGCCACACAGCAGCAGCAGGCAAAGGCCGTGCACGGCCGGTGATGCAAAAGAGTGACGCCACTGCAGCGCCGGGGACTGTTCACGGGGCTGCAGGTCGTGGTTGCCGCTCCCGTGCCCGGTCGGCGCGGGATGGCGGCTGCGGTCCGCCGCGCGCAACTGCTCGCGCGCCATCACACGGCCCAGCAGGCGCAGCCGAGCGCGCCCCAGAAGCCCTTGAGGTCCGCGATCGGCAGGTTGCGGGTCCATGCATTGGCATGGGCATGGCCGTGGATGTTGCAGCTGTTGGCGCAACCACAGGCCGCCGCATGCTGGCGCAATGTCGCCTGCAAGGGTGCACCTTCGGTGTCGGCCCAGCGGCCATAGCCGCCGAAGGTTCGCACCGGCGACCAGTCGGGCATGGCGGGCGGCGGCGGGGTGTCGTCATGGACCTTGAACTCGGCCGCACCGTAGACGACCTTGCCGCCGACCACCGTCAGCAGTGCCGTCGTGTCGGCGATCTCGGATTCGGCGCAGGCGAAGAAGTCGCGGTCGGGGACGACCAGGTCGGCCAGCTGCCCGACCGCGATGCGGCCCTTCTTGCCTTCCTCGTTCGAGAACCAGGTGACGTTCTCGGTCCACATGCGCAAGGCGGCCTCGCGGTCCAGGCAGTTGCGTTGGGGATACAGCTGCATGCCGCCGACGGTCTTGCCGGTGATCAGCCAGGACAGCGACACCCAGGGGTTGTACGAGGCCACCCGCGTCGCGTCGGTGCCCGCAGACACATGTACACCTTTCTCCAGCATGCGCTTGACCGGTGGCGTAGCCTGGGCCGCACCGGGGCCGTAGCGTTCGACGAAGTATTCACCCTGGTAGGCCATGCGGTGCTGGACGGCGATGCCGCCACCCAGTGCCGCGATACGGTCGATCGACTGTTCGGAGATCGTCTCGGCATGGTCGAAGAACCAGTGCAGACCGTCCAACGGCGTGTCCTGGTTCACCCGTTCGAACACGTCGAGTGCGCGGCTGATGGTCTCGTCGTAGGTGGCGTGCAGCCGCCAGGGCCAGCGGTTCTGCACCAGGATGCGCACCACTTCCTCCAGCTCCGGCTCCATGGCGTCCGTCATGTCGGGGCGGGGCTCTCGGAAGTCTTCGAAGTCGGCGGCCGAGAACACCAGCATCTCGCCGGCACCGTTGTGGCGGAAGTAGTCGTCGCCCTGCTTGTAGGTCGAGGTCGAGGTCCATTTCAGGAAGTCGTCCTTCTCCTGCTTGGGCTTTTGTGTGAACAGGTTGTAGGCCAGGCGAATCGTCAGCTGGCCGGCAGCGGCAAGCTCCTGCACCACGGCATAGTCGTCCGGGTAGTTCTGGAAGCCGCCGCCGGCGTCGATCGCGCCAGTCACGCCGAGCCGGTTGAGCTCGCGCATGAAGTGGCGGGTCGAGTTGCGCTGGTAATCTGGCGGCAGCTTCGGGCCTTTGGCCAGCGTCGCGTACAGGATCGAGGCGTTGGGCCTGGCCAGCAGCAGGCCGGTCGGGTTGCCCCGGCTGTCGCGCACGATCTCGCCGCCGGGTGGGGCCGGCGTGTCGCGGTCGTAGCCGACCGCGCGCAGTGCTGCCGCATTGAGCAAGGCGCGGTCGTACAGGTGCAGGATGAATACCGGGGTGTCGGGCGCGGCGGCATTGAGTTCTTCGATCGTCGGCAGGCGCTTCTCGGCGAACTGGTGTTCGGTGAAGCCGCCCACGACGCGCACCCATTGCGGCGCCGGCGTCACTGCGACCTGGCGTCTGAGCATGGCCATGGCGTCGGCCAGGCTGCGCACGCCGTCCCAGCGCAGCTCCATGTTGAAGTTCAGCCCGCCGCGGATGATGTGCAGGTGGTTGTCGATCAGACCCGGCAGCACGCGCCGACCCCGCAGGTCGATGACCCGGGTGCGGGGGCCGACCAGAGCCATGATCTCGTGGTCGTTGCCGACATGCGTGAAGCGTCCGTCCGAGATCGCGACGGCGGTCGCCGTGGGCTGGGCCCGGTCGAGTGTGGTGAACAGGCCATGGTGCAGGACCATGTCGGCGATGGGAGTGTCAGCCATGGTGGCGGTCCTTCGTGAGCGGTGGGGTGTCGACCGGCTTGCCGGCCTGGGCCACGGCGGTGTCCGTTGCGCAGCGCGGCAATTCGCCGAACATGTGGGGCCGGACCTGGTGCTGCAGCCATGAGGTGGCCCTTGTCTCGGTCTTGAGCAGGTGCTGCACCAGCGGCGGGATCTGCTCCCCGGCCAGGATGCCGAGCAAACCCACCAGTGCAATCACCGGCGGTGCGGGTGAGCGCACGCCGAACATGCTGTAGATCGCGCCGACCAGCAGGCCGACCGCCAGTGAAAGCAGGTAGGGTTTCATGGGTGGGCCCTGCTTCAGCCCTCGTGGGCGCCGAACATGGTCTTGGCATAGGTGATGCCCAGACCGTAGCCGCCGGCGAACTTGCGGGCCACGCCGGTGGTCATGTCGTAGGTCCCGGTGCGGGCCCAGTCGCGCTGCATTTCCAGCAGGTATTGCACCGATGTCATCGGCTGTGCGCCGGCCTGCACCATGCGGTCCATGGCGCGGTTGTGCGCCTCCAGCGACACGTCGCCGCAGGCATCGGCGATCACATAGACCTGAAAGCCCTGGTCGAGGGCCGACAGCGCCGGCCCGACGATGCACACGCTGGTCCACAGGCCGGCCAGCACGATGCGGTCCTTGCCGATTTCATTGACGCGTTTGATGACGGCCGCATCCTCCCAGGTGTTCATCGAGGTGCGGTCGAGCAGCTTCATGCCCGGGAAGGGGGCCGTCACCTCCTCGAACATGGGGCCGGAGAAGCTCTTCTCGGCAACCGTGGTCAGGATGGTGGAGGCGTCGAATCCGGCGGCGGCGCTGGCCACCAGGCCGGCGTTGTTGCGCAGCACGACCGCGTCGATGGAGTGGGTGGCAAAAGCCATCTGCGACTGGAAGTCGATCATGATCAGGGTGTGATCCTTGGGGGTCAGCAATTTGGCGCCGGGTTGGGCTTTGGCGGTGATGGGCATGGCGATACTCCGATGGATGGGGTGAGGGGATGGTTTCCGATGTGCGCGCACGTCGGCGTGCAGGCAAATTCTGATGGGCGGTATCGGCGGGGGCATGCCGATGGGGGACGAGGATCGGCTATGCCAGATGGGGTAGCCGGGCCGGGTCCCCGCTATGCGGCATGGGCCGAGTGCGCATGGGCGGGACGGTTGCGCGGCATCGGCGGTCGGGTCTCGCGCAAGCTGACGGCCACTTGCCCTGCGCCACGATGCGCCTCTGGCTGGCCGGCAGCCGCTTCGATCAGACCGCGCTGGACGGCGACCGACGCGGCCTGCGTGCGCGAGCTTGCCTGCAGCTTGTCGAGGATGGCGCGCACATGGACCTTGACGGTTCCCACCGAGATGCCGAGCTCCCGTGCAATCGCCTTGTTCGCCAGCCCTCGCACCAGCGGACACAGCACTTCGCGTTCGCGCGTGGTCAGCGTGGCCTGCGACACGCTCTCCATCAGCTCCTGCGAGGCACGGCGGCACACGTAGCGCATGCCTTGCCCGAGTGCCCGCACCGCGTCGACGTACGTGTCCAGCGTGCCACCCTGGACGACGTAGCCTGCGACACCTGCCATGACGGCCTGTCGGATCTGATGTTCGCCCGTCAGCGAAGTGACCACCAGAATCCGCATGCGTGTTGCGTTGCCGGGCGGCCGAACGGCCGCATGCAGGCCATCGCTTGCGCTGTGCAGGAGGTGAATCGCATGTGCATGGTCGGTGACCAGTACGTCGATCGTTCCATGGCCCGGGCTGGCGCCGCTGCGCGGGACCGGGCCTTCCGCGGTGACATCGAATTCCGGCTGCGTGGCCAGTGCGGCGTGCAGGCCGACACGGATCAGAGGATCCTCATGATGGATATGGACCCGTATCCGGGGGGGCGTCATGGATTGCAGCATGGTGTGCGTGCTCCTGTGGGGGGCGGTGCCCGTGGTGTGACAGCATGTTCCGTCAAGGTGAGCGTCCGGTCCCGGCGAGGACCTGTCGCATCCTTGCGTGTCGTAAGTCGCCAGCGTATCGCCACGGTGATCCCGGTGCAATTGACTCTTGGTATAGGCATACCAAGGTAGCAGTGCAGCGGTGTATGGCGCGTGTTGCGCCGGCCTGTTTGGGCTCAGTTGCCGGGAAGCGCTGGCAGCTCGAAGCTGAATATCGCGCCGTGGGGGCTGCCGGCATCCGCCCAGATGCGCCCGCCATGGCTTTCGATCAGAGCGCGGCTGATCGGCAGGCCCATGCCCAGGCCATTGGTCTTGGTCGAGTAGAACGATTCGAACACCCGGTCGCGCGACGCCTGGCTCAGACCGGGCCCGCTGTCACTGATGCTGACCTGGACCCTGCCCCCGGGTACGGCCATGACCGAGATGCCGAGTTCCCGCGGCCGCCCCTCGACCTGAGCCATGGCTTCAGCGGCGTTGAGCATCAGATTCAGCATCACCTGCTGGATCTGTATCCGGTCACCATAGGCCTGGATGCCTGGAGCAGGGTCCGGCAGCCGCACGATCACCTGGTGCAGGTCGAGTTCGGTCCGGATCAGCATCAGCGCCTGCTCGATCGCTTCCTGGAGTTCGAACCCCGCAAACACCGGATCCTGCTTCTTGACAAGCGCCCGCAGGCCGCGAATGACCTGGCCGAGGCGCTGTCCCTCCTGCACGATGTCCTTCAGGCCGGTGCGAGCCTCCTCCAGGTTGGGCTCGGAACGTGCCAGCCAGCGCAGGCTCGCGCCGGCATTGGTCACGATGGCTGTCAGCGGCTGGTTGACTTCGTGGGCAATGGAGGTCGCCAGCTCGCCCATCACGGCCACCCGTGACACATGTGCCAGATCGCTTTGGGCCGCACGCAGGGCCGACTCGGCGGCCTTCACTTCGGTCACGTCGGTCAGCGTGCCGACCTCCTCGTCGCCCGTGCGCCAGCCGCGCGCAACGACGTGCCGAACCCCCCGCTCGGGAATCACGATGCGGAACTCCAGGTCGACCTGCAGGTCGCGCTGGCTGATGTCTGCCCGGGCCTGGGCGAAGCGCCCGCGGTCCTGCGGATGCACGCGTGAAAACGCCAGCTTGCCCGAGGGTGTCACCGTGCCGGGCTCCCAGCCGAAGATCCTGAAGTGCTCGTCCGACCAGTCGAGCGCGCCGCTGCGGTGGTTGAACCGAAAGGTGCCCGTATGGCTGATGCGCTGGCCCAGGGCCAGCCATTCCTCACTGCGCCGCATCGTTTGTTCCGCCTGCCGCCGCAAGGCGTTCTCCTCGACCAGCTGCGCATACTGCCGGGCGTTCTCCAGCGAAATGGCCGCCTGCGCCGCCAGCAGTTGCAGCAGGGCAAACTGGGCCTGCACCGCGTCGCCTGCCGGCAATGCGTGCTCCAGGTACAGGACACCCACCACCTCGGACTGCTTGCACATCGGCAGGCAGCACAGCGAATGGGGCAGCGCCTGCTGCAGGTAGGGGTCGTCGGCATGCGACATGCGGGCTTCGTCGATACTGCAGCGCATGGCTTCGCGGCTGCGGATCACCGTGTCCAGCAAGGACAAGGGAACCTCATCCGCTGCAGGGGGCAGCCCCGACATCTGAACGGACAGGCCCGCGGGCCCGGTTCGGGCACAGGCCTCTGTTCGCAAGGTGTTGCCCAGTTGGCGGGTGATCAGGGTTCCCCGCTGTGCGCCGCATACTTCCAGCGCCAGGCGCAGCAAGGTGCGCACCAGGTTCTCCAGCACGATCTCCTGTGACAGCGCCTGCGTGATCCTCGCCACGGTCATGGCCATCTGGAGGTCGTTGGAGGCGTCGGTGGACATGGCGGTCATCGGGCGTGGCGGTGATTTTGCCGCAAACGGCGTTGCCGTGGCGCTTCCCGTGGCGCGCGGCGGTGGTGGCGTCACGCGCTTGTCATCAGGCGGGGCCATGCTCTGCAAATGCGCTGTCGATCAGCACGGTCAGCGCGTCCTCGCTGAAGGGCTTGCACAGGAAGCCGATCGCACCGGCCTGCCGCACGCTTTCCTCGGTTGCGGCGTCGACGTAGGCCGTGATGAAGATGGTGGGGAAGTTCTTGCCCAGGGCGCGCAGTTGTCGCTGCAGTTCCGGCCCGCTCATGCCGGACATCACGACGTCCAGCAGCAGGCAGCCTGTCCTTGCGAGGTGGGGGCTTTGCAGGAATGCCTGGCCGGAGGCAAAGTCGCGTGCTTCGTAACCCAGTGAGCGCAGCAGATTGCACAGGCCGCGGCGGACGGATTCGTCATCGTCCACGACGGACACCAATCTGGAATTCCGCGGACCGTACAGGGACAGGGACACGCAGCGTATCTCCGATGGGCTTCGATGAAAAATCCTATCACCGCACCTGCACGGTGCACATTGACCTTTGGTATAGGGTGCATCTCGCTGAGCGCCGTCGGCAGGCCCTCTGCATTTTTTGTTTGCGATTGAGTCGCGTGCGAGGTAATATCTGCGCCATGACGAAAACCGCTTCCGACATGTCAACCACGATGCTGGAACCGGAGGCGCCCTTGCTGGGCGAGCAGCTGTGCTTCGCGCTGTACTCGACCCACCTGGCCATGGGCAAGGTCTATCGGCAGTTGCTGCAGGATCTGGGCGTCACGTATCCGCAATACCTGGTCCTGCTGGTGCTGTGGGAGTCGGGCGCATTGACCGTGTCCGAGATCAGTGCACGTCTTTTTCTCGACTCGCCGACCTTGACACCGCTGCTCAAGCGCATGGAGGTGCAAGGCCTGGTGCTGCGCACGCGCGACCGGGTGGACGAGCGCAAGGTGCTGGTCGCGCTGACGCCCCAGGGCCGGGCACTGCGCAAGCGTGCCCGCGTCGTCTACAACGGCGTGGCCGAGGCCAGCGGCTGCAGTGCGCAGGAGCTGCAATCGCTGCGGGACCAGTTGCTGATGCTGCGCGAGCGGCTGTTCAGGGCGGCCTGAACCATGGCATCCAGCGTCGGAACCATCCATGTCGTCGATGACGACGCGCCGGTGCGCCAGGCGCTGGGCAGCCTGCTGCGCTCGGAAGGATTGCATCCACTGACCTTTGCCAGCGCCGAGGAGTTTCTGGCCGGCATGCGACTGGACCAGCCCGCCTGCCTGATCCTCGACATCCGGCTGCAGCGTGAAAGCGGATTCCGGGTCCAGCAGGATCTGGCCGATCGCGGCATTGCCATGCCCATCATCTATCTGACCGGGCACGCGACGGTCAAGATGGGCGTCGAAGCCATCAAGTCCGGCGCCTACGAGTTCCTGACCAAGCCATTCGACAACGACGAGATGCTGCGCGTCGTGCACAAGGCCCTGGTGGTCGATGCCGCGGCCCGGCGCGAACGCGCGGTGCGGGCCGATGTGGCCCAGCGCTACGAGCGGCTGACGGCGCGTGAGCGCGAGGTCATGCTGGGTGTGGTGAACGGCCAGCTGAACAAGCAGGTGGCCGCCGAGCTCGGCACCAGCGAGATCACCGTCAAGGTCCACCGCCGCCACGCCATGGAGAAGATGCAGGCCCGCTCGCTGCCCGAGCTGGTGCTGTTTGCCGCACAGCTCGGTCTGGTGCAGGCCCGCAGCCACTGAGCCCGGGGATGCGCGCCGCAGCGGCGCGTACCCTGCATGCGCCGCGTCAGGTGGTCGCTGCTGAAAGCCGCGCCAGGGCCGCGGCCACCCCTGCACCATAGGCCGGATCGGCCAGGCTGCAGTTCGCCACGTGGCGCTGCTTCACGGCCGCTCCCGCATCGCCGAGTGCACGCGCGGTGTTGTCGAACAGGGCCTGCTGCTGGGCAGGGGTCATCAGGCGGAACAATGCGCCGGGCTGCGAGTAGTAGTCGGTGTCGACCTTGTGGTCCCAATGGTCGGCCGCACCTTGCAACGCCAGCGGCGGCTCGTTCAGTGCCGGCTGGTCCTGCCACTGCCCGGCGCTGTTGGGTTCGTAGCCGATGGTGCGGCCCCGGTTGTCGTCCACCCGCATCGCGCCATCGCGGTGGTAGCTGTGGAACGGACACTTCGGCGCATTGAC
>Ga0116169_1001829_pt1 | contig 16561 bp, 19 predicted proteins | sample AD_UKC130_MetaG_FD_89796 | JGI IMG/M metagenome (GOLD analysis project Ga0116169, IMG submission 89796) | Active sludge microbial communities of municipal wastewater-treating anaerobic digesters from Canada - AD_UKC130_MetaG | ecosystem: Engineered > Bioreactor > Anaerobic > Digestate | place...
CGAGGGTTGCGAGTTCGATCCTCGTCATCCGCTCCATTTTTATGCTGGCGTAGCTCAGCCGGTAGAGCAATTGATTCGTAATCAATAGGTCGGGGGTTCGAGTCCCCCCGCCAGCTCCATCACACTGGACGGCACGGGCTATACTCAAGGAAGTTGGGTATAGCCTTTTTCTATTACCCTAACCAAGGACGGGATGCACATGATCACACTTAGGGAAATCCCGCAGACAACTTCGGGGAATGCCTCAGTCTGAGTGTGGCTGAGGATCAGAGGAAGTTCATAGCCTCCAATGCCTACAGCCTAGCTGAAGCCTATGTGTTAAGTAAAGAAGGTCTCTACACCCCGCTGCCCTACGCCATCTACGCCGATGAGCAGATGGTAGGATTTGTGTTTGCCGTCTTCCAGCCCCCGGATGAGCAGGATCCAGATGATCAGGAGACCGTGTTTTACCTGGCCCGCATGATGATCGACCACAGGTACCAAGGGCGCGGCTATGGACGGGAGGCCATGCTGCAGCTCTTGGAGATCATGAAAGCATTCCAAAATGGAAGTGCCGAGGCGGTGGTCCTCTCCTGCAGCCGCGACAACATCGCCGCCTGCAGGCTGTACCAGTCCCTGGGATTTGTGGACACGGGCTGCCTGGATGAAGACGGGGATGTCTATTACCGGCTTGAGCTGAAATAGCAAAAAGGTGCAGCTTCCTTGGGGAAGGCTGCACCTTTTCTCTTCTGGCCTAACTTGATCCTACGTCCCCGTTTGCGTCTGGGGTTGCATCTGTCCGGGGCCCTGTTCCCCACCGGCCTGTCTTAAAGCTTCCCGGGCCGTCTCTTTGAAGCGCTCCCAGGTCTGGGTGGCCCCAGTGATTACTTCTACCTTCTCAGGGTCTTGCGTTTCTAACAACTGCTCTTGATACCTGTCTTCCGATTGAGGACCGAGGGGGTACGGATAGTTTTCTCCCTTGGGATTGCCTTCCCGGTCTTTCTCGTCATAACGCACTTCTGTGATCCTGCCACCGGAGATCACCAGCTCAATTTCGCCGTAGTAGCCGTAATCATCCATATCGGTTCTGGCGGTGTAGGTACCATCACGCCACTGTGCTGCCTGCGTCGGCGGCTGCTCCTCTGGGGCCGGCGGCTGGGGCATGATGGCAGGCGGCCGAGACTGATCGCCCTCTTCGGCCTTGCGCAAGGCGGCTTTGGCCGCTTCCACAAACCTATCGCGGGTCTGGGTGGCTCCGCTGATGGCTTCCACCTCATCGGGATCTTGGGCGGAAATCAGCCTCTGCTCATAATCGTCATGGGATTCGGGCCCCTGGGGATAGGGGTAGTCCGCCCCTTTGCGCTTCCCTTCTTGGTTCAGCTCCTCATAGTTGACCTGGGTGATCTTACCGTCTTTAATGACGATCTCGATTTCTCCAAACCACCCCCGCTCATCGGGCTCAGACCGGGCCACATAAGTACCGTCCTTCCAGTCTGGGCCCGCTTGGCGCTGGGCATTTATGTAGATGGCTAAACCGAGAATGACCAAGAGCACGATAACTAAACCTACTGTCCGGTTCACGCATGGTCCCTCCTTCGAGAATAATATGGGTGAAAAGGAGGGTTCTTATACAAAAAGAGTTCAGCCGCAGCTGAACTCTGTTCACTATCAATTTGGCACCCCCAACCGGATTTGAACCGGTGTCTTCGCCGTGAGAGGGCGATGTCCTAGGCCGCTAGACGATGGGGGCGCTTTGGTGAGCCATCCGCGACTCGAACGCGGGACACCCGGATTAAAAGTCCGGTGCTCTACCTGCTGAGCTAATGGCTCACACCCTCACAGACAATATGTATGATAGCGCACATCCCCACATTTGTCAAGGGGCCAGGACAGGTTCTAGAAAAACGGTTTGATCCCGGCGAGGCCCCACGGACACAATCTGCACCCGGCAGCCCACCTGCTCCGCGATGAACTCCAGGTAACCCCGGGCCTGTGGGGGCAGGTCTTCGTAGCTCTTCACGCCGCTGAGATCCTGCTGCCAACCGGGAAGGGTGGCGTAGACCGGCGTGCATTCCCGGAGAACATCCAGATCGGTGGGGAAATGCTCCAGGCGCTGGCCCCGGTACTCATAGGCGACGCACACCTTAATCTCCTCCAGCACATCCAGGACATCCAAGAGGGTCACCGCCAAGCCGGTGAGACCATTTACCCGCGCCGCATAGCGCACCAACACAGCATCGAACCAGCCGCAGCGCCTCGGGCGTCCAGTGGTGGTACCGTACTCCCGGCCCCGCTCCCTGATCAGCTGGCCTGTGGCATCGTGCAGCTCGGCAGGGAAAGGTCCCTCCCCCACCCTAGTGGTATAGGCTTTGACCACCCCGATTACCTTGTCGATCTGGTTTGGCCCCAGCCCCGCTCCAGGGGCAGCACCACCCGCGGTGGGATTGGACGAGGTGACAAAGGGATACGTTCCGTGATCAATATCCAGAAGCGTACCCTGGGCCCCCTCCAGGAGGATGTTCAACCCCTGCTGCCTGGCCCGATGGATCATCAGGGAAGTGTCGGCCAGGCGCGGTGCCAACTTCCTGCCGTACTCCAGATACTCTTCCAGCAGTTCTGACTTGCTGAATCCGGGATGGCCGTACACTTTCTGGAGCAGGGGATTGTGGAAGGCCAGGACTTGATCCAAGGCCTTTTCCAGACGCTCTGGGCTGGTTAGATCCAGCATCCTGATCCCGATACGCCGATACTTATCCACATAAGCGGGCCCGATCCCGCGACCTGTGGTCCCGATCTTCCATGGACGCTGGGCTTCCTCCAGCTGATCCAGGACCCGGTGGTAGGGCATGATCACATGGGCGCGCTCACTCACATACAGATTGTCGGTGGAAATCCCACCTCGGCTAAGGGTCTCCAGCTCGCTGCAGAGCACTTGGGGATCAACCACTACCCCGTTGCCGATGATACAGGTAGTTCCTGATGAGAGAATGCCTGAGGGAATCAAATGCAGTTTGTAGGTGGTCTCGCCCACCACCACGGTATGTCCTGCATTGTTGCCGCCTTGATAGCGCACCACCACATCGGCCTGGGAGGCGAGGACATCGGTGATTTTACCCTTGCCTTCATCACCCCACTGGGTACCTACCAACGCAACTACTGTCATTTCTGGTCCTCCTCATCTGGCATGCGGAAGAACTGACGGGTATTAGCCGCAGTTATCCGCGCCACCTCTTCCACGGAAACCCCGTGAATCTCTCCCAACTTCTCCGCGATCAAGCCTAGATAAGCTGGCTCATTGCGTTTGCCCCGATGGGGATGGGGGGTTAGATACGGACAGTCTGTTTCCAAAAGGATCCGCTCAAGGGGGATCCCCGCCGCTACGGTCCGCAGTCTGTTCGCATTCTGAAAAGTGATGGGGCCGCCAAAGGAGAAATAACAGCCAAGCTCCAAGTAGAGGTCGGCCATCTCCAGGCTGCCCGAATAGCAGTGGAGCAGGCACCGAACCTGGGGATACTCACGCATAATCTCCAGGGTATCTTGGGCCGCTTCCCGCGAGTGAATAACGCAGGGTAAATCGAGCTCTTCAGCCAGGGACAGCTGCCTTCTGAACACCTCGCGCTGCGTTTCCCTTGGGGAATTGTCGTAATAGTAGTCCAGCCCCGTTTCACCAATGGCCAACACCTTCGGATGCCCGGCCAGATCCTTGAGCTGGCTGCGGAGCTGATCGTCCCACAAGCGAGCATCATGGGGATGCAGCCCCACCACAGCCCACAGGCCAGGAAAGCGTTCCGCCAGCTCCACTGCTAACTGAGAGGAAGCTAAGTCGTAGCCCACATTCACAATGTGCCTGACTCCGGCCTCTTGGGCCCTGGCCACAACCTCCGGCAGATCGGACTGGAAGCGAGGATCGTTCAGATGGGCGTGACTGTCAATCATGCCAGCCATCCTATTTCACCCTACTCCCTGCGGGAATGGCGTCCGAGACACTAACCACTTCCAATTTGCCGTCGGGGGTAGAAGCGGCCAGGAGCATACCCTGGGAAAGCTCACCCCGCAGTTTGGCCGGCTTAAGGTTCTTCACCACAACAATGCGCCTGCCCACCAGCTCCTCCGGCTTGTAGTGCTGGGCAATCCCGGCCACAATCTGCCGTTTTTCGTCGCCCACATCCACCTGCAGCTTGAGCAGGCGATCGGCGCCCTGCACCGGCTCAGCCTCCAGCACCTGGGCGATTACCAGTTCACACTTCAGGAAATCCTCGATGCCAATCAGCACACCTTCTGGACTATCGGCAGGTGTTTGGGCGGTCTTGGGCTCTTCCCGCTTAACTTGCTGCTTCTGCACTGGTTGTTCCTCCTCTTTTTCCACTTCAATGCGGGGGAAGATGGGATCGCCCTTGCGGGTCTGGATGCCGGGGGTGAGCAGCCCCCAAGCCGCATCGTCCAAGTTCTTCCCAGCTATATCTTCCAGGCCCAGTTGAGCCCAGATCTTGGCCCCCGTTTCTGGTATGAACGATTTGACCAACAGCCCCACGATGCGCAGGGTCTCTAGGAGATTATACATCACGGTGCCCAGTTCGTCCCTCTGCTCCTGTTTCGCCAGGTTCCAGGGTGCGCGCTCATCCACATACTTGTTGGCTTTGCCCACCAGTTTCCAGATGCTGGCCAGGGCCTCGTTGATTTTCAGGTCCTTGATCAAGGCGTCCACCTTTTGCGGCAGGCCGCTGGCATAAGCCACAAGATCCTGATCCAGCTCCGTTGGCTGCGCTGCAGGTGCGGGCACTACTCCGTCGAAATAGCGGTTGAGCATGGACAGGGTGCGGTTAAGCAGGTTGCCCAGGTCATTGGCGAGATCCGCATTGGTCCGCTCAATCAGGGCCCGCCGGGAGAAGTTGCCATCCTGGCCGAAGGAAATCTCCCTCAGGAGGAAGTAGCGGATGGGATCCACACCGAACTCATCAATGAGCACAAGGGGATCCACCACATTCCCCTTGGATTTGGACATCTTCTCGCTGTCAAAGAGCAGCCAGCCGTGTCCAAAGACGGTCTTGGGCAGGGGCAGATCTAAGGCCATGAGCATAATGGGCCAGACAATCGTGTGGAAGCGCATGATCTCCTTCCCCACCAAGTGCAGATCAGCCGGCCAATACTTTTCCATCTTCTCCGTGGCCTCGGGATAACCCAGGGCAGTGAGATAGTTGGTCAGGGCATCAAACCACACGTAAATCACATGGCCTTCGCCCACTGGCACGGGAATGCCCCAGTCGAAGGTGGTACGGGACACGCACAGATCCTCCAGGCCGCTTTTGATGAAATTCACCATCTCATTGCGCCTGCTCTCGGGCCGGATAAACTCGGGATGCTCTTCGATATACTTCAGCAGGCGGTCAGCATACTTGGAAAGGCGGAAAAAGTAGCTTTCCTCCTTCACCCACTCCACAGGCCGGTTGCAGTCGGGGCACTTTCCCTCCACCAGGCGGTTTTCCAGCCAGAAAGTCTCACAGGGGGTGCAGTACCAGCCTTCATAGGCACTCTTGTAGATGTCTCCCCGCTCGTAAATCTTCTGGAACACGGCCTGCACAGCCTTGTGGTGCCGTTCATCTGTGGTGCGCACAAAGTCGTCGTACTTGATGTTCAGCTTTTCCCAGAGGTGCTTGAACGAAGCCACAATCACATCCACATATTCCTTGGGCGTAATCCCCTTAGCCTCGGCCGCCCTTTGGATCTTCTGACCATGCTCATCGGAGCCGGTGACAAAGTACACATCCCGTCCGGCAAAACGATGCCAGCGGGCCAACGAGTCAGCCACCGTGGTGGTGTAGGCATGGCCGATGTGTAGATTGTCACTGGGGTAGTAGATGGGCGTAGTAACATAGAAACGTTCTTTGGCCGTCACGGTTCCATCCTCCTCATCTAAATGAAAAAGCCCTCGATCCCCTCGGGACGAGAGCTGCCGCTCACGTGGTACCACCCAATTTCGCCGTCCGCCGCGCCAAAGACGCCGGGCCAACGGCCTCGTGTTGGTGCGATAACGGGCCCCACCGGTGGACCTACTGCTAGTTCAGCCCACTGCTCCTGGATCATCTTCAGTCTAGGTCTTCTCATCAGGATCGCAGCACCCCTGACTCTCTGGGGAGAACTCCTAGACCTACTCTTCCATTCATCGCTTCGATCTATACGGCTATTGAAATCTTAGCCGTTATCCCAAGCTTTGTCAAGAGTAGAAGGGTTTAGGGCCTAGCATACTATGAGCAAAGCAAGGCAGAAAGGCGGACGGCCTTGAGAAAGAAAACCGCGCTGCAGTTTGCCGTTTTGTGTGGAGTTCCCTTCGTGATGGTCCTGGGGAACTCCATGCTGATCCCCGTGTTGCCCCAAATGAAAAAAGCCATGGACCTCACCCCTTTTCAGGTGGGGTTAATTGTCACCTTCTTCTCCGTTCCTGCGGGGCTGCTCATTCCCTGGGCGGGCTTTTTGTCGGATCGCTACGGCCGCAAAGTGATCATGGTGCCGGCCCTGTTTGTGTACGGACTGGGCGGACTGATCTGTGGCTTTGCCGCCCTCACTCTGCGCCAACCCTATTACCTCCTCCTCTTGGGCCGCGCCGTACAGGGTGCGGGCGCGGGCGGCACCTATCAGTTGGCCATGGCCCTCACCGGCGACACCTTCCAAAGCAACGAGCGCACCAAAGCTCTAGGGCTATTGGAAGCAGCCAACGGCCTAGGAAAGGTGCTCAGCCCCATTTTAGGGTCTCTCATCGCCCTTTTGTCTTGGTATGCCCCCTTTTTTGCCTATGGGCTGCTGGCCTTTCCCATTGCGCTGGGGGTGTGGCTCTTAGTGCCGGAAAAACAGCAGAAACTGTCCAAGGACAGCCTCGGCCAATACTGGCGCAAGTTGAAGGAGGTATTCCAGGACCAGGCCTCACTGCTGATCTCCAGCTATCTAGTGGGCATGGTGGCCTTGTTCCTCCTCTTTGGAGTGCTCAGCTACGTCTCGGATGTCTTAGAATCCACCTACGGGCTGTTCGGGCTCACCAAGGGGTTTGTTCTGGCTGTGCCCGTCTTTTCCATGGCCCTCACTTCCTATCTGAGCGGCCTGTTCCTGTGTGATAAGCAATCCCTGTGGAAACCGATTATTGTCGGGGCCCTGTTCGCCGTTGCCGGCTCTTTAGCTCTACTGCCCCTCTTTACCGAACTGGTGCCGTACATGACTGTCCTCTTCTTTTTGGGCATCAGCATCGGGATCGTCCTGCCCCCCATCAACTCCCTGATCACGGGAGCCACCAGCGCCGACCGCCGGGGCATGATCACCTGCCTGTACGGGACGGTGCGATTCTTTGGAGTAGCCATCGGGCCGCCCACCTTTGGTCTGGCCATGGAGCTTGGGAAATGGCCGCTGTTTTTGGCCTGTGCCGGCTTGGCTGTAATTACGTCATTGATTGCCCTTTTTGCCATCACCCCGCCATCGGCAAGTGAATAGACTGCTGAGTAGGACGAATTTCCTAGGAGGGACCTTTATGGCTACCGCGGTGAGCAGAGGAGCATGGCATTCCGTCGTGGAGCTGCCGGAAAAGCGGCGCTTGGCAAAACCCCGTACCAGCGGGATTACCATGGTGATCGACAAGGGCCTAGGCCTGCGGGAAACACAGGATCTTCTGGAGATGGCGGCCGATCACATCGATTTTCTGAAGATCGCCTTTGGAAGCTCGGCCCTGTATCCCTCAAAACTGATGAAGGACAAAATTGCCATGGCCAAGGCCTACAACATTGAGGTGTACCCTGGGGGCACTCTCTTTGAGATCGCCGTTTTCCAAAAATGTGTTAAGGAGTTCTTTCACAGGGCCAGGGAACTTGGTTTCACCTATATTGAAGTATCGGAAGGGACCATCGACCTGCCGCCCAAAGAACGCAAGAAGTACATTCAGATGGCCCGAGATGAAGGTTTTGGTGTCGTGTCAGAAATTGGAAAAAAAGACCCCACCGTCAAGATCGACCCGGCCCGGGCTGTGGAGCAGGTTTTTGCCGACTTGGCCAGCGGCGCCTACAAGGTGATCATCGAAGGAAGGGATTCGGGTCAAGGGGTGGGAATCTACGATGAACGGGGACGGATCAACTCGGAAATGCTGGATGCCATTGTGGCAGGAGTACAGGACCACAGCCACCTGATCATTGAGGCGCCCCAGACCAGCCAACACAACTACCTCTTGGTGCACCTAGGGCCCAACGTCAACTTGGGGAATGTGCAGCCCCACGATGTGCTTACCCTGGAGTCGACCCGGGTGGGACTCAGGGGCGATACGCTCCGGGAATGCCTGAAGAACGCCCCAAAATCGTTTTGACAAAAATTGACGTCTCCTTCCAAAACAAGTATAATGAATGTGCCACAAACAAGCTTGTTATTTCGATGGTGAGGAGGGAGATCATGAAGTCCACCGGCATTATCCGCAAAGTTGATGACCTAGGTCGTATCGTATTACCGATAGAGCTCAGACGCAGTTTGGGCATCGGGGAACAGGATCCCCTGGAGATATTCGTACAGGACGACAGTATCGTTCTGCGCAAGTCCTCCGCGGTCTGCATTTTCTGCGGATCAGATCAGGAAATTGAGGAGTACATGGGTAAGGGAGTCTGCGGACAATGCAGAGCTAATCTTCGAGCTTAAGCCGCAAGGCTAGATCATAGACGTAGTTTTTGGGAAGGCGGTATTCTTCACTCACTTGGTTGACAGCGCTCTTGCGACTAAGGCCCTTGGCCAGCAACCTCTGCAGGGCACGAAGGATATCGTCTTCGCTTTTATCCCCAGACCTCTCTTCCGCCCCCGCCACTGTGACCACAAACTCGCCCCGCGGTTTGCTGTCCATAAAGTGGGCGAGCAGCTCACTAAGATGACCTCGCCGGGTCTCCTCATACAGTTTGGTCAATTCCCTAGAAACGCTCGCGACACGATCCCCAAAAACGTCAAGCAGATCCCCCAGCATCTCCACGAGACGATGGGGTGCTTCGTAGAAAATAATGGGATAGGGCAGCCGCTGCAGTTTCTCCAGTTCAGCCAGGCGTTCTCTGCGCCGGCTGGGCAGAAAACCGTAGAAGAGGAACTGGGTGCTGACCAGCCCGCTCTGCAGGTATCCCAAGAGGGCCGCATTGGCGCCTGGCAGCACCTCCAGGGGCAATCCCGCTGCGATCACAGCACGCATTAAAAAGGCCCCCGGGTCGGAAATGCCCGGCATGCCCGCATCGCACACCAGGGCTATTTCCCGACCTTCCCGCAGCTTCTCCAGGATCCTCTCTGTCTTTTCCCGTTCATTGTGTTCATGGAAGCTTTCCACCGGACGGGCAATGTTATAATGGCGCAGCAGTTGACCGGTACGGCGGGTATCTTCGGCCAAGATCAGGTCAACTGTCTGCAGCACGCGCAAAACCCTGAGCGTGATATCTTCCAAGTTGCCGATGGGAGTTGGACAGACGTACAGCATGGTTACTCAGCCTTCTGTTCCGTTTTGGGCTTCGGCTTTCTGCGCTTGGGGCGCTTTTTCTTCTTAGCGGCAGCCTTCTTGGCCTCCGCCTTTGCAGAAGCGTCCTCCTTGGGGGCCTGTTCTTCCTTGGGCTTATTTTGGCGCGGCTGTTTGGAGTTTTTGGGGCGACGCCTTTTCGACCGGGATTTCTTCTTGGGCCGTTCCGCCTTACCAGTCTGTTCAACTACTTCTGCTTCCTCCCGCTCCTTTGCAACCAAAGGCTCTACTTCGGCCGCTTCCACCATGAGCTGGTAATCCACTTCGGCAATGCCATCTTCCTGCAGCAGTTCCAGGTAGTAATCATCTTCCGATTCCACATCATCATAGAATTCTTCCGGCAGCAGCTCTGGGGCGGCATCGCCAAAAGTCTCCTTGCACTCCCGGTAGTGATCGCATTCGAACTTCAGGCAGCACATCAACCTGCCGCACACGCCCGAGATTTTCGACGGGTTGAGGGAGAGGTTCTGATCCTTGGCCATGCGGATGGATACGGGTTCGAAGTCGCCGAGGAATGTGGCGCAGCACAGATCCCGCCCACAGGGTCCCAAGCCCCCGATCATCTTCGCTTCGTCCCGCACGCCCACTTGGCGCAGCTCAATCCTGGTGCGGAAGATCGCGGCCAAATCCTTGACCAGTTCCCGAAAATCAACCCGACCCTCGGCTGTGAACGAAAAGATCAACTTACTCTCATCCAGGGTATATTCTGCTTCCAGAAGCTTCATAGGCAAGCCGTGTTCGGCGATCTTGCGCAGGGCGATCTGGAAAGCCTCTTGGGCCTTCTCCCTGTTTTTTTCCACCCGCTCGTAATCCTCTGGCGTGGCGCTCCTGATCACCTGCTTCAGGGGCTGGACCACTTCTTCCTCTGGGACCTCACGGGGACCAATTACCACTCGTCCAAACTCTACACCCCTGGACGTTTCCACAATGCAGCCGTCGCCAGCTGCCATTTTCAGTTCTCCAGGGTTGAAGTAATATATTTTACCGGCCTTTTTGAACCGGACTCCAACGACGGTTATCATCAAGTCAACGCTCCTCTTTTCATCATTAGCAGCAGATAGCCGAGCCAAAAACGGATTCTACCATTACCAGCCAAGGCCCTTTTCATCTCCAAAATGGTGTCGATAATTCTAAATAAGGCTTCGTTGGTGTACAGGGCACTGATCTGCTGCAGGTCCTGTTCATAGCCAGGGTTATACAATGGAAGATCTATTCCGTTTTTCACCGTGAGCAGATCGCGGTGCCACTCGAGGATCACATCCAGTTCCCGGCCGATCTTTTCCCGATTCTCCGTCCACAGCTGGCTGAATCCCAGCACCGCGGGATAGCTGGCCCAGGGCACCCGCTTCAAGAGGTCAATGATGCCTGCCCGTTCTTCCAGCAAAGATCCTTCCCAATAGGCTAGAGCTTTTCCCAAGGATCCTTGTGCCAATCGGGCAATGGTGCGGATCCTTTCCTCCTCAGGATCTTGGCCAGTACGGTCCGCCAACCACAAGCGGATCTGTTCCTCGGGGATGCGTCTAAACTGCAGGTGCTGACAGCGGGAGACAATGGTGGGCAGCATGCTTTGGACCTTGGTTGTGGTGAGGAAAAAGTGGACCCCAGGTGCGGGTTCTTCCAAGGTCTTCAGGAGGGCATTTCCCGCTTCGGGGGTTAGGCGTTCCGCATCCAACAAAAGCCAAACAGTGGTGCCCGCTGCGGCGAGGGCAGCCGTTTGGCGCAAACTGCGAATCTCCTCTATTTTTATGGAACCATCGCCCCCCAAAACATGGAGGGTGGAGCGGGTACCTGTTTGGCGGGCCAACTCTTCGGCCACAGCTCGGGCCACCGTCTCTTTGCCCACTCCCTCTTCCCCGGAGAAGAGATAGGCATGTCCCAGTGTGTTGGTGGCCAGCGCCCGCTTCAAGATGGCCACGGGCACGGGTTGACCTACAATCTCAGCAAGGGTCACAACATGTCACCTCAGATTTCCAAGTCCAACAACAAGCCGCGGATTTCATCCAGGCGCCCCACCAAATCCAAGGGGGGAGCATGCTTTTCCAGGAAGGCGCGGGTCAAATCCTCCAGCTTTTGGTTGATAATCTCCACCATGACAAAGAGCCGTCTGCGCCCCTGGGGATCATAGCAGCTGCTTTCCCGCACTTCATAGGACTGCTGAACCAAATAGAGCAGCAGTTCCCGCACTCGGCGCTTGTAGCGCAGCAAGTTGGCCAAGACGGGGCTCTGCATAAGCTGCCGAGCATAATCATCGATCTCCGTTAAGGCGGCGGCCAAGTCCAGGCCTTGGGCCTGTTCGGCGCGCAGCACCTCCCCAAAAACGGGTTGAGCAGGCGAATTTCTCACTTTGCCTCTGCTTCTCGGCACAGCCCCTTCCCGGCGCGCGCCCGTCTTGCTGATCCTCAAATCCGCTCAAACCTCTCCACATCAACGCTGAACACTGTGGCACCGCCCACGGATACAGCAGGTTCGCCCCGCTCCGTACCCTTGCAGGTGTTTTTGATCAGGGTAATAACTTCATCTAATCTATCATCTTCCACCCCGATGAGCAGCGTAGTGTTGCCTGCCCGCAAGAAGCCCCCTGTGCTGGCCAGTTTGGTGGCGCGGAAGTCCCTTTCCATCAGGGCTTCGATCAAAGCGGGCACATCTTGGTCCTGGACAATGGTGACCAGAAGTTTCATCGGACCACTCCTTCCACGGCCTGGAGGACCTGGGCAGCTACCTCTTCCACGGTCCCCGTGGCCGAGATCACTTTCACTCTCCCGGACGCAGCTTGGGCCATGGTCAAAAAGCCCTTTCTGACCCGGGCGTAGTAATCCAAGTCACGCTGGGTAATTCGGTCTTTCTTGGTTCTGGCCAGGCACACTGCGGGATCCGCATCCAAGTAGATGGTCAGATCGGGCTCTAGTCCTCCCGTGGCCCAGTGATTCACGGCCCTGATGGCCTCCAGCCCCAGGCCCAGGCCATAACCTTGATAGGCCAAGGAAGAGTCCACAAAGCGTTCACACACAACGGTCTTCCCCGCCGTAAGCGCCGGCCGCACCTTTTCATGGACGTGCTGGGCCCGATCCGCGGCATAAAGGAGAATCTCAGTCATGGACGACAGCTCCGTGTGTGCGGGATCCAAAAGCAACTGGCGGATCCTGCTGCCCAGCTCGGTTCCCCCAGGCTCAAAAGTGTGCACCACGGTATGACCTTTTTGCTCCAGGTACTCTCTAAGCAACAGGGCCTGGGTGGTTTTACCCACCCCATCTATACCCTCGAGTGTAATGAATAATCCCCTATGCATAGACCGATTCTCCTTACCGTACTGTTCTGCAGAGACCCCCAATCTCCTTTATTGCCAGAACGTTTTGCCCGGGCAGTAATCCCCTGAGGGACCAGCCGATCCGGGTACACCAGAGGGCGTAGTCCACAATTTCCGCTGTGAACACTTCTCCTGGTACAATTAGGGGGACACCTGGAGGATAAGGGGTGAGGAATCCTCCGCTGAGCCGGCCCACCGCCTCCTGGAGGGGAATGGGCTCCTTGGCGTGGTAAAAACCTTCCCGCAAACTCAATGCAGCCGGCGGCAGCTTGGGAAATTGGAGGGTATAGCGGGGCAGAGCTCCCTTGCCCAAGTGGGCCCGGCGGGAAACGAGATCGCGCACCGCATGGACCAGCTTTTCAATGCTCTCCGGCGTATCTCCCACAGAAACCAAAGCTAAAACGCTATAATAGTCACTTAACTCTACCTGTATATTATAATCCACCCTCAGGATCCGCTCAACTTCAATCCCGGTCAAGCCCAGTTGGCGCAGGGAGAATACTATCTTGGTCGGATCGGCCTGCAGCCGCTCTGGAAGCACTTCTACTCCCTTGAGTTCAGCCAAGTGGCGCCGACCCTGCCTGCCAAGTTCCACCGCCCTACCCACAAGCTCCCGCCCCTGCACAGCCAGCTCCCGCCGGATTTCATCCAAAACAGCCAAAAAGGGCAGGGAAGGGCTGGTGGTCTGCAGCACCTGCTGGGCTTGTACCACTTTGGCGAACCAGAAATCGTTGTTACTGTGCAGCATGGAAGTCTGGGTAAGGGAACCTAAGGTTTTATGGGTGCTCTGGACCACCGCATCTGCTCCGCATTTGAGCCCCGGTCTTGGCAGCTCTGGAGAAAAATGGAAATGCCCCCCGTGGGCCTCATCAACAAACAGCAACACGCCTCGTTCCTGGGCCAGCTTGCCCACGGCTTCTAGGTTGCTGACCGTTCCGTAATAGGTGGGATGGGTGATCACCAACGCTTCGGGCTCTAGTTCGTCCAGGGCCTGGGCCACCTCACCTACCGCAGGAGGGAGGGGGATCAACCACTCCGGATCATAGCTGGCGGGAAGGTAGGCAGCCCTGCCCTGGGAGAGCACCATGGCTGAGTACACGGCCTGATGGGAAAAGCGGGGAAAAAGCACGGTCCCCTGCGTAGGCAGCAGCAAAAAGTGCAGCCCGCCGGTTGTTCCATTGACTAAGAATAGGGTCTGGCGCGCTTCGAAGAGCTGGGCCGCCAGCTCTTGGGCACGGGCTAAGGCCTCCAGAAAGTCATGTTCCAGGGCCGGAGCCTCAACCTCATCAGAGGGATCCACGGCGAAAAACCCTGGGCCTATGACCTTCTGCAGGCGGGTAAACGCCCCTGGCCGCAGCTTGTGCCCGGGGGTATGGAAGGGAACGACTCCTTGGCGTGCGTAGGCGGTCAAGGCCTCCCAAAAGGGGGCCTCCTGCTGGTTCACAGCTGATCACCATCCTTGAGGCGGCGGTCACGGAATGCCCTCAGGCGCTGCTCCCACATGCTGCGCAGGGCCCCTACATACAGGTCATACTCGGGCTGACCCGCGGTGAGGCCCATCAGTCTTCCTTCACACCGCTGGCAGATGGTCACCCCCCAAAACTCCAGCCCCTCACCCTGGACCAAATCCCGACACACCAGGCATTCCATAACCGTCACCTCCCTGCATGCTATTCACCCAGTGCTTTCCACGTGTAGGTCCACAACTCCTGCCTTGTGCATCTCCAGCCGAAGTGGCCCTCGGACTTAAGGCCGATGGAAAATGCGCTCAGCGACCGTTCTTGGTGAGTCCTTTCCTTGTCATAATGTAGACAGAAAAGTCAAAGGAGGAGATCGCTGTGACGCTTCTGACCATCAGTCAACTGGAAGCTTATGTCAAGGGCCGCACCCTTCCCCTGCCAGAAAAAACCAGGACTAGGCCGCGGGTGCCCAGGCTGCCCAAGATGCAGCGCTTCGGCAGCTTATCCGCCCTGGTCTGAGCGTGGGAGGTTAGGACTATGACCACCGCCCCACTAGAAAGCCTCCTGCCCCTGTTGCGCTGCCCTTACACCGGCTTTGCCCTCAGTCTTGTTGGGAATACCCTCCGGTCAAGGGCACACGAGTATCCCCTTCACGACGGTATACCCAGCCTGGTCCGGGAAGAGCAGGTGTCGGCAATCGACCAGTACTTTCAGCAGCAGTATGGCCTGGAAACAGCGCGCACATACGATCGGTCCATTTTCCTCCTGAGCCTGCTTGTCGGCTGCTGGGAACCGGCGCAGCGCAGGCGGCTGGTACAACTCCTCGATCCCCCTGCAGGCGGACTGCTGCTGGAAGTCTCCTTAGGAACCGGCGCCAACTTGCCCCTGCTTGCTGAAGCCCTAGGACCCAGGGGAGAGATCGTGGGTATCGATCTCAGTTCAGCCATGCTGCAGACAGCCCGTAGGCGGGCCCAGGTGCTGCCCATTCCCGTCCATCTGGTCCAGGCTGATGCCTGCCATCTCCCCTTTGCGGACAACACCTTCGATGCCGTCTTCCATTTCGGCGGCATCAACATGTTCGGTGATGTGCCTGGAGCACTCAGGGAAATGGTGCGCGTGGCCAAACCTGGGGCGCCCATTGTGGTGGGAGATGAGGGCATGTCCGAGAAGAGGCGCCGAACGTTTTGGGGCAGCCGAGTCGCGCAGATGAACAACCTTTACCTCTGCCGTCCCCCCTTTGCCGCCCTGCCTTGGGAGCATGTGCAGGGCTTCCAGCTGCACTGGGCGTGGCGGGAGCTGTTTTACCTCTTCCGCTTCCACAAAGCCCGCCCCGAAGCTCAGTCCAAGGAACACCACGGGACTTCCGTCCAAGCGGAAGTGCGCCGACGCGTACTTGATTCTCCCCTTCAAGGCTAAGATGGTATATAATACCTCTAACGCCATGTGTTGGCAGGGGGAGTACAGTGGAGATTACGATTGACATCTCAGGTGTGGTGCTGCAGACGGAGCGCCTGTTATTGAGACCTTTTCAAGATAGCGATCTTGAGGACTTTTTTGCTTACGCCTCGGTCCCTGGGGTGGGCGAAATGGCGGGCTGGCCCCACCATCGAACCCTGGAAGATTCCCGGGCCGTGCTGGCCAGGTTCAAGGCAGAAAAGGATGTCTTCGCCATCGTGCACAGGCAAGCGGGAAAGGTGATCGGCTCCCTGGGTTTCCATAACTCGTGGGCCGCCCATGAGCCGGAATTCAGAGGTTTGCGCATCAAAGACTTGGGATTTGTCCTGGCCAAGGACTACTGGGGACAGGGGCTGATGCCTGAGGCGGCCAGGGCTGTGATTGATTACTGCTTCGGCGAACTTGAATTGGACGCCCTAACCTGCGGGCATTTCGTGCACAACATCCGCTCCCAACGGGTCATCAACAAGCTGGGTTTTCAGTACGTGAAGACCCTCAGGCTGTACGCCAAGGCGCTGGGCAAGACCTTTGACACCAAATGCTATATTCTCTTCAGGGATTCCAAGAATGCACAGCGAGGCTTGACAGAGTAACCTGGCAGCAGTAAAATAAAATAGGAAATGGGCAGATAGCTCAGCAGGTTAGAGCGCTACGCTCACATCGTAGAGGTCGGGGGTTCGAGTCCCTCTCTGCCCACCAAGAAACTGCCAAATAGACCCGCCGTGGATGCCCACGGCGGGTTTTTCGTATTTCTGCAGATAAACAAAAACCCCGCACATAGTGCGGGGTGGAAATTAATCTTGGCAGCGAGCTACTCTCCCACCACGAGATGTGGCAGTACCATCGCCGCTGAAGGGCTTA
>Ga0116169_1001833_pt1 | contig 16519 bp, 12 predicted proteins | sample AD_UKC130_MetaG_FD_89796 | JGI IMG/M metagenome (GOLD analysis project Ga0116169, IMG submission 89796) | Active sludge microbial communities of municipal wastewater-treating anaerobic digesters from Canada - AD_UKC130_MetaG | ecosystem: Engineered > Bioreactor > Anaerobic > Digestate | place...
CATCTTCGACAGGCGCCCGGCCAGCAGCTTGTCCTCGAGCGCATCCACCTGGCTGGTCGTCTGGCGCACGATGTCGACCAGCACATCTCCCTGGTCATGCATCAGGTGGACCAGCAGGTCGGTGGAAGATGCCAGGGTCGCGCCCTTGCGCACGGCGTCGCGCAGCCGGTCGATCGAGCGCAGGGGCTGCAGCCGCGCGCTGACCACCAGGCGCGGTCCGACCGACAGCCACAACGTAGAGATATCGGTCGCCTCGAAGGCGAAACTGAAGTTCACATCGTTGACGATGGCTATCAGCATGTCCTCGTCGAGTTCGACCCGGGTCGAACGGGTGCCGTCCTTGAGCGACTCGTGGAACACCTCGGACAGCGACAGATGCTCGCGCAGCCAGCGCGCGCTGGCCGCATGCGCCAGGTTGAAGTGCAGCCAGACGAATTCCGCCGGTGATCGCAGCTGCCCGTCCGCCAGCCAGGCCATGGCCTGGGTCGTATCGACCGGGCAACCCTTGCCGTCGGGGCCGAACTGGAATCCGCAGATCATCCCGGCGGCGTCGGCGCCGTAGGGGGAGGGAGGCAGGGGGTTCATGGGCTTTTCCGGAGGGCAGGACGAATGGCGCGGCGGGGCGCTTTGCGATTTCACGTCAGCGCGGTGAAAGTTTCGTGACATTCCGGCCATCGCGCGGATCTGCGCAAAAGTGCCATCTGTCACGACTTCGTCACATTAGCTTCTTACAGTCTGCCCGTGCAGACAAAAGATCTGACATTCCAACCCCGCAATTACAGAGGATCCCTCATGAAATTCAGCTTCAAGACAGCGCTCGTCAGCGCCACCGGTATCGCAGCCCTGACCTTCCTGTCGGCCGCGGGTGCCCAGAGCATCACCGGCGCAGGTGCCAGCTTCCCGGCACCGGTTTATTCCAAGTGGGCCGCCGAATACAACAAGGCCACCGGTGTCAAGGTGAATTACCAGTCGGTCGGCTCCGGCGCTGGCATCAAGCAGATCGACGCCAAGACGGTCGATTTCGGCGCATCGGACATGCCCCAGACCGACGAAGTGCTCAAGAGCAAGGGCCAGTTCCAGTTTCCCACCGTGATCGGTGGAACGGTTCCGGTCGTCAACATCAAGGGTATCGCCCCCGGTCAGATGAAGCTCGACGGCCAGGTGCTGGGCGACATCTATCTGGGCAAGATCACCAAGTGGAATGATCCGGCCATCGTGGCGCTGAACCCCGGCCTGCCGTTGCCGGATGCTGCCATCGCACCGGTACGCCGTGCCGACGGCTCGGGTACGACCTTCAACTTCACCAACTACCTCAGCCGTGTCCACCCCGAGTGGAAGGCGAAGGTCGGCGAAGGCACGGCCGTCAACTGGCCGGTCGGTGCGGGTGGCAAGGGCAACGAAGGCGTCGCCGCTTTCGTGAGTCGTCTGCCCAACTCGATCGGCTATGTCGAGTACGCCTACGTCAAGCAGAACAAGATGACCTACACGCAGCTGAAGAACCGCGATGGCGTCTATGTCTCGCCCAGCGACGACACGTTCAAGGCCGCCGCAGCCGGTGCCGACTGGAGCAAGTCGTTCTACCAGCTGATCACCGACCAGCCTGGCAAGGATGCATGGCCGATCTCGACCGCCACCTTCATCCTGATGCACCTCAAGCAGGACAACCCGGCCAACGCGACCGAGACATTCAAGTTCTTCACCTGGGCCTACAAGTCGGGCGACCAGATTGCTGCCGATCTGGACTACATCCCGATGCCCGATTCGGTGGTGAGCGCCATCGAAAAGGCCTGGAGCAAGGTGACCGACGCCTCCGGCAAGCCGGTCGCGCTGAAGTAAGCGCCTATCGCCACTGAGCCATCGATTTTTCGGGAGCAGGTACTTGTCCACTACACTTTCGCCGGCGCAAACGCCAATTTTTCCGGCGGCCTCGGCGCCGCGACGTGTCACGACGAGTCCTCCTCCCATGAAAAACGCCCGTTCCGGACCGATGGCGGACCGCATCTTTGGCTGGCTGGCCAAAGGTGCGGCCATATTCACCCTGGCCACGCTCGCCGCGATCCTGGTATCACTGACCATCAGTGCCTGGCCGGCGATCGACAAATACGGCCTGGGCTTCCTGACCAGTACCACCTGGGACCCGGTCTCCGAAGAGTTCGGCGGCCTGGTGATGATCTACGGCACGCTGATGACATCGTTCATCGCCCTGCTGATTGCGGTGCCGGTGAGTTTCGGCATTGCCCTGTTTCTGACGGAGCTGTCTCCGGCCTGGCTCAAGCGACCACTGGGTACGGCCATCGAGCTGCTGGCGGCCGTTCCGTCCATTGTTTACGGCATGTGGGGTCTGCTGGTGTTCAGCCCCATCCTGTCCACCTATGTGCAGCAGCCGCTGCAGGCCTGGTTCGGCGATGTGCCGGTGCTGGGCGCCTTGTTTTCCGGGCCACCGGTCGGTATCGGCATTCTGTCGGCCGGCATCATTCTGGCCATCATGATCATTCCCTTCATCGCCGCCGTGATGCGCGATGTATTTGAAGTCACGCCGACCCTGCTCAAGGAGTCTGCCTATGGACTGGGCTCCACCACCTGGGAGGTGGTCTCCAAGGTCGTGCTTCCGTATACCAAGGCCGGCGTGATCGGCGGCATCATGCTGGGGCTGGGCCGCGCCATCGGCGAGACCATGGCCGTGACCTTCGTGATCGGCAACTTCAACCAGCTGGATTCACTCAGCCTGTTCCAGGCCGCCAACAGCATCACGTCGGCGCTGGCCAACGAATTTGCCGAAGCCGGCGCCGGTCTGCACCAGGCCGCACTGATGTACCTGGGCCTGGTGCTGTTCTTCATCACCTTTGTCGTGCTCTCGCTGTCCAAGCTGCTGCTGGCCCAGCTCAAGAAAAACGAAGGGACACGCACATGACAACCGGAGATCGTCTGCTGCGCCAGGCTGCGCTGGAGGAAACCCGCCAGTTGAAATATGCAAGGCGCAAGCTGGTCAACCGCATCGCGCTGACGCTGTCACTGCTGGCCATGGCCTTCGGTCTGTTCTGGCTGTTCTGGATCCTGTTCGAGACCGTGCGACTGGGTATTGGCGGGCTGGCCCTGGCCACGCTGACCGAAATGACGCCGCCTCCCAACGAGGTCGGGGGCCTGGCCAATGCCATGTACGGTTCGTTCCTGATGGTATTGCTGGCAACCTTCGTCGGTACACCGATCGGCATTCTGGCAGGTATCTACCTGGCCGAGTTCGAGACCAAGGGCTGGCTGGCCAACACCACGCGCTTCGTCAACGACATCCTGTTGTCGGCACCATCGATCGTGATCGGCCTGTTCGTCTACGCGGTCATCGTGGCCCGTTTCAAGTCGTTCTCCGGCTGGGCCGGTGCGATTGCGCTGGCTCTGATCGTGATTCCGGTCGTGATCCGTACCACCGAGAACATGCTGCAGCTGATTCCTGCCGGTCTGCGGGAAGCGGCATATGCACTGGGCGCGCCCAAATGGAAGGTCATTCTGAGCATCACGCTCAAGGCCGCGCGGGCCGGTGTCGTCACCGGCGTCATGCTGGCGATCGCCCGTATTGCCGGTGAGACTGCGCCACTGCTGTTCACGGCACTGAACAACCAGTTCTGGACCTCGAGCATGAGCGAGCCCATGGCCAGCCTGCCGGTGACGATCTTCAAATTCGCGATGAGCCCCTACGAAAACTGGCAGAAGCTGGCCTGGGCCGGGGTCTTGTTGATCACGCTGGCGGTGCTGGGCCTCAATATCGCCGCCCGGGTCTTCACCCGGAGCAAGTAAAAGCGCCCCATTGCCATCCACCGTATCGCGCCACTGTCACACCCCTACGAGTCACACAATGCAAATCGACGCACCCATCAAGGAACGAACGAAGATTTCGGTCCGCGACCTGAACTTCTACTACGGCAAGTTTCATGCGCTCAAGGGCATCAATCTGGAGATTCCGGAGAACAAGGTGACTGCGTTCATCGGTCCATCGGGCTGTGGCAAGTCGACCTTGCTGCGGGTCTTCAACCGCATGTACGAGCTGTACCCGGAGCAGCGCGCCGAAGGCCAGATCATCCTGGACGGCGAGAACCTGCTGACCTCCAAGAAGGACGTGGCGCTGATCCGCGCCAAGGTCGGCATGGTGTTCCAGAAGCCGACGCCGTTTCCGATGTCGATCTACGACAACATCGCTTTCGGTGTGCGCCTGTTCGAGAACATGAACGCCAGCGACATGGACGAACGTGTCGAATGGGCCTTGCACAAGGCGGCGTTGTGGGACGAGGTCAAGGACAAGCTGAACCAGAACGGCTCCAGCCTGTCGGGCGGTCAGCAGCAGCGTCTGTGCATCGCCCGCGGCATTGCTATCAAGCCCGAAGTGCTGCTGCTCGACGAGCCCTGTTCGGCGCTCGATCCCATCTCGACCGCGAAGGTCGAGGAACTGATTGCCGAACTCAAGAGCGAGTACACCGTGGTCATCGTGACGCACAACATGCAGCAGGCGGCACGTTGCAGCGACTACACCGCGTACATGTACCTGGGCGACCTGATGGAGTTCGGCGCGACGGAGCAGATGTTCTTCAAGCCGACGCGCAAGGAGACAGAAGACTATATTACGGGTCGTTTCGGTTGAACCACCAGCACACCAGGGAGCTGACATGAGCGACAAACATTTATCGAGCCAATTCGACAGCGAGTTGACCGGGGTCTCGAACCGGGTCATGAAAATGGGCGGTCTGGTCGAGGCGCAGATCCGCACCGCCGTGCAGGCTCTGTCCCAGTTCAGCGTGGAGCTGGCGGACCAGGTGACGGCGACCGAGTCGCAGGTCAATGCGATGGAGGTAGAGATCGACCATGACCTGTCGTCGATCATTGCCCGGCGCCAGCCCACGGCACGCGACCTGCGCCTGCTGATCGCCATCTCCAAGGCCACGGCCAATCTGGAGCGGGCCGGCGACGAGGCCGACAAGATCGCCCGCATGGTCAAGTCCATCATCGAGAGCGGCGCGTCGCGCGCCTTGCCGGCGTCTGACCTGCGTGTGGCGGCGGACCTGGCGTCATCGCTGCTGCGCAAGTCGCTCGACGCGTTTGCGCGCCTGGACGCCAACATTGCGCTGACCATCCTGAAGGAAGACAACGCCATCGACCGCGAGTTCGACGGCTTCGTGCGCAAGCTGATCACCTACATGATGGAAGACCCGCGCACGATTTCCCCCAGCCTGGACCTGCTGTTCCTGGCCAAGGCGATCGAGCGCATCGGCGACCATGCCAAGAATATCGCCGAATTCACGATCTATATCGTCAAGGGCGAGGACGTGCGCCATACGCCGCTGGCGCAGATCGAATCCGTCATTCGATGAGTATTCCCGGAAAGACATGACATGAGAAAGTTGCCGCGCATTCTGGTGGTGGAGGACGAGCCGGCGATCGCCGAACTGATCGCCGTGAATCTGCGCCACAACGGTTTTCAGCCGATCTGGGTGGCGGACGGCGAAGGTGCGCAGCGCGAGATCAACGAGGTGCTGCCGGATGCGATTCTGCTGGACTGGATGCTGCCCGGGCAAAGCGGTGTTGCGCTGGCGCGCAAATGGCGCGCCGACCCGCGCATCAAGCCGGTGCCGATCCTGATGATCACGGCGCGGGGCGACGAGCCGGACAAGGTGGCCGGTCTGGATGCCGGTGCCGACGACTACATTACCAAGCCGTTCTCCACCCAGGAGCTGCTCGCGCGCATCCGTGCGGTGCTGCGCCGGCGCGCACCGGAGCAGGTGGCCGACAGCGTGACCATTGGCAGCCTGCATCTGGACGCGGCAACCCACCGGGTCACGTTCGAAGACCGGCTGCTCAAGCTCGGCCCGACCGAATACAAGTTGCTGCACTACCTGATGAAGCACGCCGAACGGGTGCATAGCCGCGGCCAGCTGCTCGACAAGGTCTGGGGTGACCATGTCTATATCGAGGAGCGTACCGTCGACGTGCATGTCAAGCGCCTGCGTGAGGCGCTGGGCGAGGCCGGCGTGATGGTCGAGACGGTCCGTGGTGTGGGTTACCGCCTCACTGCGCTGACCCAGCCGCAGCCAAACTGAAGCCCCAAGGCTTCACCATCGGCTGATGCTGCGGCGCGTTTTTCGCCTTTTCCTGTTCCAGCTGCTGGGCGCCGTCGTTGGCTACATGCTGTGGCCGTCGGCCAGCTATATGCAGGGCCTGATCGCAGGCATTGTCGGCGCCAGCTGGGTGTGGCTGCTGATCGACCTGCGCCGTGGCCACAAGCTGCGCCGCTGGCTGCGCACCGGCGACACGGCATCGCCGCCACGGATCCCCGGCTATTGGGGCGAGATCACCGACCGTGTGCGGCGACTGCTGCGCGACCGTGACCGATTGCTGCGTGACAGCGACGCCCGGCTGCAGGAGTTTTTGTCCGCCATCCAGGCATCGCCCAACGGCGTGGTGCTGCTCGATGCCGAAGGCCGCATTGAATGGTGCAACCAGACCGCGGCGGAGCATTTCGGCTTCGATGCACGGCGCGATGTGCTGCAGCTGATCGGCAACCTGGTGCGTGATCCGGCCTTTGCCGCCTACCAGGCGGCCGGCGATTTCACGCACGATGTCGTGATGCCGGGGCCGGGCAGCAGCAGCAGCCGCCCGGTGCGCCTGTCGGTGCATCTGCATCCCTATGGCGAGGGCCGGGCGCTGATGATGTCGCGTGACGTGACGGCGCTTGAACAGGCCGACGCGATGCGGCGGGATTTCGTCGCCAATGTCTCGCACGAGATCCGTACGCCATTGACCGTGCTGGGCGGCTTTGTCGAGACCATGCAGAATCTGCCGCTGGATGCGTCCGAGCGCCAGCGCTACCTGTCGTTGATGTCGCAGCAGGCCGAACGCATGCAGTCCCTGGTACGCGACCTGCTGACGCTGTCCCGGCTCGAAGGCAGCCCGCCGCCACGAACGGATGAATGGATCGATGTGCGGGGCCTGATCGCACAATGTGAAGAGGAGGGCCGGGAGCTTTCGATGCTGATGAGCGAGATGGGGCACAACCTGCAGGTGGAGATCACCGGCGACAGCGAGATCGCCGGCTCTCCGGTGGAGTTGCACAGCGCGATGGCCAACCTGGTGAACAACGCGATTCGCTACACACCCACCGGCGGCAAGGTGGTGGTGCGCTGGCGGGTGCTGGAGGACGGCAACGGCGAGTTCTCGGTGACCGATACCGGGCCTGGCATTGCACCCGAACACCTGCCGCGGCTGACCGAACGCTTCTACCGCATCGACCGCAGCCGTTCGCGTGAAACCGGCGGGACCGGCCTGGGCCTGGCCATCGTCAAGCATGTCGCCCAGCGCCATGCGGGCAGCCTGACGATCGACAGCACGCCCGGCCACGGGTCGTGTTTTGCGATCACCCTGCCGGCCAACCGGGTGCGCGCAGTGCAGTCCCTCAAGGCTGCGGCTTGATACGCCGGTACAGCAGCATGTCGTCTCCTTTGCCGGAGGAGCGCCGTATCGCGGCCTGCGGCTCCCAGAGCGTGGGATCCGGTACGTCGCCGCTGGCCGCCTGAAGGTCGGCGTCGGCGATCAGCCAGGGGCAACTGGATGCCGGTCGGGCCGCCTCGACCTGGATGTCGCCGTGGTAGCGCAGTGCGGCCACCTGGTCGCGCTCGATGTTGTGCGAGGCCTGCAGGCATTGCTGGGGGCGTATCAGTGAGGCCACCTTTGCGGCGACCACCGTATTGCTGCGGACGAAGTCCAGCAGCGGCATCCACAAGGTCATCAGCAGCAGCCAGCATAGTGTGGCGCCACCCGCGGGCAGGACCAGGCTCTTCCAGATGGCTGCCTGGTGGCGCCCGACGCGCCACTTGACCAGCCAGCCCCAGACCATGGAGGCCAGCAAGGCAATCAGGAACACCGGCAGCGAAAAGTCGGCGTGGAAGTCCGGCGCCTGCTTGAATACGTTGATGGCGGCCTGGCGCGGTACGCCGGTCTGCATCGCGATCCAGATCACCCAGATGACGATGCCGCAGCCGGTGAAGAACAGCAGCGTGAACCAGTCGATCAGTGCAGATACGCTGCGCTGCAAGGTCGGCAGCGCGAATGCCGCCAGCGCGGCCAGCGGCGGCAATGCCAGCAGCAGTGCGCGATCTGCCGGCTTGGTGGTGAGGGCCGAGAAGATCGCAATTGCTGCGAACCACAGCGGAAGCGTCAGGTGCAGGCTGATGCGTGTGCTCAGAAGCTGGCGACGCCAGCGCCACAGCGTCAGCAGGACAAGTGGCCAGGCCGGCCATGTGAACCACAGGAACAGCCGCGCCAGGCTGCGCCAGTCCTTGCCGCTGGCATCCTGCGGCAACAGGATGCGCCAATGCCACAGATCCAGGGCAGAGGCCAACGCTGCCGCCAGCAACGTGATCAGTGCCAGGATGCCGGCGGCGCGCAGCGCCTTGCGCCGACCGCCCGTGGCGGGGTCGGCGGCGAGCAGGTGCAATAGCGCCGCGCCGGCGCCGAACAGCATGGCCAGCGATGGTGCCGCACTCAGGACCAGGCCCGTCATGCCGATGGTCAGAGCGGCCAAGGGGGCCAGCATTCGATAGCCGATGGTGGTGACGCCATAGAAGGTCAGTGCGGCGAAACACAGTTGCGCCAGGTGGGTCGTGACCTCGTGCGACAGCTGCGCCAGGCCCAGGCAGGCGATCATGGCCAGCAGGCCGCCATCGCCGATGGCGCGGGCATAGTCGACCGGATTGGCTTCGCCGCCGAAAGCGAATGCCACGGGCTGCGCCCGCGGATTCTGCGCCAGGCCGTAGACCGCGTACCAGGTTGCTACCAGCGTTAGGATCAGCATCAGCGCAAACGGAATACGCACCAGTAGTACCGGCGATATCCATGCCGGGCCCCATTGCACGGCGAGGGCGCCGATCCAGTAGGGCAGCAGGCCGTCCGCCGTGGGCCGCATGCCCAGCATCTGCGGGTCGAGCCAACTGGTCATTCCCTGAGCCATGTCCAGCATGTAGCCGAAGGTGGCCATGTCGGCGCTGCGCCAGGGTTCGCGTCCGACCAGGCCCGGAATCACGTACGCGGCGCACAGCAGCAACAGGGCCAGCCGCGGCAGGCGGCGCACCGCGCCCTGGGCAACGATGGCGGGACTGGGGTGATTCACGGGGGCGTCACGGAGAGGTGTCGTTTGCGCGTGGGGTGGTCCCCAAAGGCAAGAAGGGCAGCGCGGTTGCCCGGGCTGCCCTTGTGCGAGGCGCGATCGTGTTTACTTGACAGCGGTCTTGCCGAAGCGATTGCGGAAGCGCTCCACGCGGCCACCCATGTTGTCCACCGATTTCTGCGTGCCGGTGTAGAACGGGTGCGACTCGCTGGAGGTCTCCAGTTTGTACAAGGGGAGTTCGCGTCCGTCTTCCATCTTGATCATGTCCTTGGTATTGACACATGAGCGGGTGACGAATTTGAAGTCGTTCGACAGGTCCTGGAAGCAGACTTCGCGGTAGTTGGGGTGAATTCCGGATTTCATGGGTGTGTCCTTCAATTGCGCCAGCCGCGCCTGAAATCGTGCAAACCCTTGCACGAAGCATGTTTCAAGCGTACTTATCGCGTAAAGCCTGCGATTATGGCATGGTTCCTGGAGATTGCCCAGGATCTCAGCCGCCCCGACGCATCTGGTCGAAGAATTCGTTGTTGGTCTTGGTGGCCCGCATCTGCTTGAGCACCAGTTCCATCGACTCGATCTCGTCCATGTTGTACAGGAACTGGCGCAGGATGCGGGTCTTTTGCAGAATCTCGGGCGCCAGCAGCAGTTCCTCGCGCCGCGTGCCGCTGCGGTTGAGCTGGATCGACGGGAACACGCGCTTCTCGTACAGGCGACGGTCCAGGTGGATTTCGGAGTTGCCGGTGCCCTTGAACTCTTCGAAGATCACCTCGTCCATGCGGCTGCCGGTATCGATCAGCGCGGTGGCGATGATGGTCAGCGAGCCGCCTTCCTCGACGTTGCGTGCCGCACCCAGGAAGCGCTTGGGCCGCTGCAGGGCATTGGAGTCGACACCGCCGGTCAGCACCTTGCCGCTGGAGGGAACGACGTTGTTGTAGGCCCGGGCCAGACGCGTGATCGAGTCGAGCAGGATCACGACGTCCTTCTTGAGTTCGACCAGCCGCTTGGCGCGTTCGATCACCATCTCGGCCACGTGCACATGGCGCGCAGCAGGCTCATCGAAGGTCGAGGCGATGACCTCGCCCTTGACCGTGCGCTGCATCTCGGTGACTTCTTCAGGCCGTTCGTCGACCAGCAGAACCATCATGTAGCTGTCTGGATAGTTGGCCGCGATCGCGTGGGCGATATGCTGCATCATCACCGTCTTGCCGCTCTTGGGCGGTGCCACCAGCAATGCGCGCTGCCCCTTGCCGATCGGCGCGATGATGTCGATCACGCGCGCCGTGACGTTCTCTTCGCTCTTGGTGTCGCGCTCGAGCTTCATCTGCTCCTTGGGAAACAGCGGTGTGAGGTTCTCGAACATCACCTTGTGCTTGTTTTCCTCCGGGCCGCCACCATTGACCTTGTCGAGCTTGTTCAGCGCGAAGTAGCGTTCTCCATCCTTGGGGGTACGGACCTCGCCCTCGATCATGTCGCCGGTATGCAGGTTGAAACGGCGTACCTGGCTCGGGCTGATATAAATGTCGTCGGTGCTGGCGGTGTAGCTGGTGTCCGGGCTGCGCAGGAAGCCGAATCCGTCGGGCAGTATCTCCAGCACGCCGTCGGCAATGATCTGCTCCCCGGTACGGGCGCGCTTCTTGATGATCGCAAACATCAGCTCCTGCTTGCGCATGCGGCCCGTGTTTTCAATTTCAAGCTCTTCAGCCTGCTTGAGGACTTCAGACACGTGCAGTGCCTTGAGTTCGTTTAAATGCATGGAGTTACCCGACAGGGATTGAGAAGATAGACGCGAACGAAAACCGGGGGGGGACAAGCAGGGGCAAGAGGGTGGCCCCGACCAGTGGTTCCAAACCTGGAACTCGAGCCGGTTCGGATTGCGAAACGGCGATTCCGTTGGATTATGACAGGAAAATATGGCGCTGCAACCCGCGATTGCAGCGAGGGCGCCACGCGGGCGCCCCGGGGAAATCAGGCCAGTTGCTGGTCGATGAAGGCCGTCAGCTGCGACTTGCTCATGGCGCCGACCTTGGTCGCTGCCAGTTGGCCGTCCTTGAAGATCATCAGCGTCGGAATGCCGCGGATGCCGAACTTGGCGGGGATGTCGCGGTTCTCGTCGACATTCATCTTGGCGACCTGCAGCTTGCCTTCATAGCCGGTCGCGACTTCGTCGAGGATGGGTGCAATCATCTTGCAGGGACCGCACCATTCGGCCCAGTAGTCCACCAGCACTGGCTGCGATGATTTCAGCACGTCATCACTGAACGATGCGTCGGATACGTGTTTGATGAGTTCGTTTGCCATGGCGGTTCCTTGGTTCTGTGGGTACAGGTAAAGTGGGGAAATTGTGACAGAAACCAACCCCCTTTGCCCATGCGCGCCATGCAATGGATGAGATAGCGAAAAACCATCACACCCTGCGCCAGTGGGATGGGGCAATGCGCCAGCTGCGCGAGGAGGTCGCGCAACGGGGGGTGCATCCGGCCGGCGTGGTCGTGTTGCTCCCGTATGTGCAACTCATCGGAATGGCCCGCAGTGCCTGGGCGCGGGTGTCCGCTGCTGCCGGCGGCGGGACGGCCGGCTTCGTGCCACGCTTCGAGACCACGATGAACTGGGCCCGCAGCCTGGCAGGCTTCGTGCCGGCGCAGGACGACATGCGCCACGATGTGGCGCGCGACATCGTGACGGCGCAGGCCTTGCTCGCGCGCGCCGGCATGCGGGGCCAGCAGGACGATCTGGCCGGGGAGCTGATGCAGGCCGCTTGGAGCGTGGCGCCGTGTGCAGCCTGCGTGGCCCCTGCACAGCGCAGTGCCTGGGGGGTGCAGACTCTGGCGGCACTTGATGCCCAGCCCATGGTCCCGGCGCTGGACTGGGAGTCGCGCATCGGGCGCATCGCAGTAGCCTGGGCTGCGAACAGCGCCTACCCGACGGATGCCTTGTTCGCAGCCCGTTGCGAACTGCTGGTGCTGGTCGAAGGCTTGCAGGAAGATCCGCTGCAGGAGCGCTTGCGCGCAATGTGGGCCGACCGCGTGCTGCAGCTGCGCCTGCAGCCGCCTTCGGAGCCAGGCGTGGTCGCGCTGTACCGCGCAGCCGACCCCGAGGCCGAGGCGGAGCAGGCCGCAGCGTGCGTGCTGACCCATCTGGCCCAGGGTCGCAGTCCGGTGGCGCTGGTGGCGCAGGACCGGGTGCTGACGCGGCGCGCACGCGCCATGCTGGCCGAGCGCGGTGTCGCGGTGCGCGACGAGACCGGCTGGACCTTGTCGACGACCCGTGCGGCCGCCGCCTTGATGGGACTGCTGCGTGCCATGGCCTGGGACAGCTCGACCGACGCGGTGCTCGACTGGGCCAAGCAGTCTCCCGTGCTCGATCCGGGCGCCGTCGCGCAGCTGGAGGCCGATCTGCGCCGGGCGGGTGTCCGTGACTGGGGCGGCTGGCAGTCGGACGATGTGGCCAGCGACCGTATCAATGCGCTGCGTACGGACATGCAGGCCTCACGGTCGCTGCCGGCCTGGCTAGGCGCGCTGCGCAGTGCGCTGCAGGCCAGCGGCTTGTGGGTGCGCATGCTGCAGGACATTGCGGGGCAGGCAGTCATCGATGCCTTGCACCTGCAGGATGGCGGCGAAGCGGCATTCGCCGACGTCGAGCGGCGCATCAGCCTGGGCGCGTTCACCGCCTGGACCTCGCAGGTGCTGGAGGCTGGCAGCTTCGTGCCCCCGCACCCGGTGCAGGAGCAGGTCGTGATCCTGCCGCTGTCCCAGTTGTTCGGCCGGGCGCCGGCGGCCGTCGTGCTGCCGGGCTGCGACGAGGTGCATCTGGCAGCCTCGCCCGAACTGCCCGCCAGCTGGACCGTGGCCCAGCGCGAAGCACTGGGATTGCCGTCCCGCGAACGGCTGGCCAAGGCGCTGGCCGACGCCTGGCAGCACGCGCTGGGCGCGCCGTGCATCGACATCCTGTGGCGTGCCAGCGATGGCGGCGAGACGGTCATGCCCAGCGTATTCGTGCAACAGCTGCGGCTGCAGCTTGCGCAGCTGGCCGACGACCCGCGGGTGGCGCGGCCATTGCTGCCTCAGGCTTGCCGCATGCCGCAGCCCAGGGCCGCCAGCCTGCCGGTGGCGCGCCTGAGCGCCAGTGACTACGAGGACCTGCGCCGCTGTCCTTATCGTTTCTTCGCCTTGCGCCAGCTGGGTCTGCGCGAATCCGACGAGCTCGACGCCGAGCTCGGCAAGCGCGACTTCGGCAACTGGCTGCACATGCTGCTGAGCCATTTTCACCACGCGCTGGCCGAAACCCCGGATGCCGACGCCACGGCGCGCATCCGCATGATCGATGCGGCGGCCGCGCAAGCCAGCCGGGACCTGGCGCTGGCCGAAAACGAGTTTCTGCCATTTGCGGCCTCCTGGCCGCAGGTGCGAAGCGCCTACCTGCACTGGCTGTCCGGCCATGAGGCTGCGGGCTCCCGTTTCCAGGCCGCCGAGGAGCGCCACGAGATGCCGCTGGGCGAGGTGAAGCTGATCGGGCGCATCGACCGGATCGACCGCACGTCCCGGGGCGTGCGCCAGGTCATCGACTACAAGACCGAGTCGCGCGACAAGACCCATCAGCGGATCCGCCATCCGATGGAAGACAGCCAGCTCGCGTTCTACGCAGCGCTGCTGGAGGACGACACCCTGGAGGCGATGTACCTGCATATCGCCGAGTCCGGGCCTGCCAAGGCCTTCGTTCAGCCGGAAATCGTCGCCTTGCGCGACCAGCTCGTGGATGCCATCCGGTACGACATGGCGCGCATCGCGGCCGGAGCGCCGATGCCCGCGCTGGGCGCCGGTTCGGCCTGCGACTACTGCGCCGCCCGCGGCCTTTGCCGGCGTGACTTCTGGAATGACGTCGAAGCCACCGAGCCGGAGGCCGTCGATGGCTGAACAGCTCCCGGCGGCAGCGTACGCGCACAACGACCGGCCGGTGCGCGCGGCCGACTTCTATGCCATCGCCTGCAATCCCCGGCGCCATGTGGCGGTCGAGGCCTGTGCCGGTGCCGGCAAGACCTGGATGCTGGTCTCGCGCATCGTGCGCGCGCTGCTGGACGGGGTCGATCCGCAGTCCGGCGCCCTGACCGTATCGCCGCACGAGATCCTGGCGATCACGTTCACCAAGCGCGCCGCCAGCGAGATGCGCGAACGCCTGTACCGCTGGCTGCAGGACTTTGCCGGCGCCAGCGATGCGGTGCTGGCGCAGGAGCTGGCCAGCCGGGGCATTGCGGTCGACCCGGACCCGGTGCGTGCGCAGGCCATGCGCGAGCGGCTCGCCGGCCTGTACGCGGCGGTGCTGGCCCATGGCCGACCGGTGCAGATCCGGACCTTTCACAGCTGGTTTGCAGCCTTGCTGCGCGCCGCACCCTTCTCGATCCTGCAGCAGCTCGGCTTGCCGCTACATTACGAACTGCTGGAGGACGATGCCCCGGCGCGGGCGCTGGTCTGGCGGCGTTTCTACCAGGCCTTGCTGGACCATCCCGCGCATCGGAGCGACTTCGAAGCGGTGGTGGCAGAACACGGCCGTTTCCAGACCGAGAAGGCCCTGGAGCAGGCGCTGGACAAGCGGGTCGAGTTTGCCCGTGCCGATGCGGCGGGTCGGGTCGACACATCGGTGCGCCATTTCCATGCGGTGTTCCCCGCGCTCGGCGCCCATGCGCAGCCTGCAGATGCCCTGGCCACGGCTGCGGCCAGGAGCCGCTGGCTGGCATGGTCCGATGCGCTGGCAGGCGAAGCCAACAAGACGCCGCAGAAGGCTGCGCAGGTCGTGCGCGACGTGTTCTCGGCGATCGCCGATACGGCGAATCCGGTGGCGCTGGCCGACAGCCTGGCGGCCTTGCGCAAGGGCTTTTTCGTAGCCGATGAGGACCGGCTGACCCAGCATCTGCTGCGCTATCCGGCAGCACAGGCGGCGGGCGCCGAACTGCAAACCCTGTGCGCCGCCCAGCAGCACTACGCGGCGTGGTCCTACCAGCAGCGCATGGCCCGCCTGTCGCGCGTGCTGATGGCCGCCTTTGCCGCACTCAAGCGCGAGCGCGGCTGGATCGACATGAGCGACGTCGAACGCGCGGCCACGGTGCTGCTGTCGGACCCGGTGTTGTCGGGCTGGGTGCAGGAGCGGCTCGACACCCGGGTGCGCCATCTGCTGATCGACGAGTTTCAGGACACCAATCCGCTGCAGTGGCATGCCTTGCTGTCGTGGCTGGGCAGCTATTCCGGTGCGGGTGCGTCGGCGCCCAGCGTGTTCATCGTCGGCGACCCCAAGCAGAGCATCTATCGCTTCCGGCGCGCCGAGCCGCAGGTGTTCCGGGCGGCGCAGGCTTTCGTGGCCCAGGGGCTGGGCGGCGACCTGCTCAGTTGCGACCACACCCGGCGCAATGCCCCCGAGGTGATCCAGGTCGTCAACGCCGTGATGGCGGCCGCCGTCGCGAACGACCGATACGAAGGCTTTCGGGACCATACGACCGATGCCCGAGTAAGCGGGCGGGTGTGCCGGCTGCCTCCGATCGAACGGGATCGTGCCATGGACGACGCCGGCGATGCGCCATCGTTGCCGGCGCAGGATGGCTGGCGCGACAGCCTGACCCAGGCCCGCGAGACGCCCGAGGAGACCCTGCGTACCCGGGAAGCCCGGCAGGTCGCACACTGGATTGCCGATGCGCAGGCCCACGGGCGCAAGCCTTCGGACGTGATGGTCCTGTCGCGTCGCCGCGCCGGCCTGGCGCCGCTGCAGGACGCGTTGCGCGCGCTGGGTGTGCCGGCCCAGATCGGCGAGAAGACCGGCCTGATCGATTGCTGCGAAGTGCTCGACATCGTCGCCTTGCTCGATGCGCTGGTCTCGCCGCGCCACGACCTCTCGCTGGCCCGCGCATTGCGGTCGCCGCTGTTCGCGGTTCCGGATGCGGCGTTGATCGATCTGGCCTTGCGCCAGCGCGACAGCCGCCTGCCCTGGTTCGAACTGCTGCAGCAGGACTGGCCCGCGCAGCATGCCTTGCAGGGCATCGGCGATGTGCTCGTGCGCTGGAAGTCCTGGCTCGATGCCTTGCCGCCGCACGACGCGCTGCAATCGATCTACAGCAGCCATGACGTGCTGGCCCGCTTTGCCGTGCTGGCGCCGGCGGTGCAGCGGGACGCGGTGTTGTCGAACCTGCGCGCACTGCTGGCCGCTGCGCTGGAGGTGGCCGGTGGCCGGTTCGTGACGCCGTATGCGTTCGTGCGCGCACTGAAGGCGGGCGCGCTGCAGGCACCGGCGACCGTGGTGGACGAAGCCGTACGATTGCTGACCGTGCACGGCGCCAAGGGACTGGAGGCGGGTGCGGTGGTGCTGCTCGATACCGACACGCCGCCGCGCGCCTCCGAA
>Ga0116169_1001839_pt1 | contig 16488 bp, 16 predicted proteins | sample AD_UKC130_MetaG_FD_89796 | JGI IMG/M metagenome (GOLD analysis project Ga0116169, IMG submission 89796) | Active sludge microbial communities of municipal wastewater-treating anaerobic digesters from Canada - AD_UKC130_MetaG | ecosystem: Engineered > Bioreactor > Anaerobic > Digestate | place...
CTGCCATCGGCACCGGCGCCGAGGCGGCCACGCCGGCCGTCTGCTCCTTCCAGGCCATCGTCCCCAAGACGACCGACTGGCGCACCTACGAGACCCGCTATGTCTGGCTGGACGGCGAAAACCGTCCCGAGTTCGAACCCTCCTATTCCGTGAAGTCCTGATCCCGTGAGCAAACTCCAACTCTCCGTCGCCATGGGCGACTACGACCGCACCCGCGCGCTGTTCGACGGCCGCGTTCAGATCGACGGCGTCGATCCCGTGTACATGCTCCTCAATCCCGAGGAGATGTTCTTCCGGGCGATGCGTAGCGTCGATTTCGACATCACCGAGCTCTCGTTCTCCAGCTACCTGGTGAAGCACTCGCGGGGCGAGTGCCCTTACATCGCGCTACCGGTGTTTCTCTCGCGGGCGTTCCGGCACACGTCGATCTACGTGCGCAAGGACCGCATCCGCGAGCCGGCCGACCTGAAGGGCAAGCGCATCGGCTTGCCCGAATACCAGCTCACCGCCAACGTGTGGGCGCGCGCGATCCTGCAGGACGACTTCGGCGTGCGCCCCTCCGACGTGACCTGGGTGCGCGGGGGCATCGAGACGCCGGGGCGGCCCGAGAAGGTCAAGCTGCAGCTGCCGGACGACGTCCGGATCGAGCAGGCGCCCGAGGGGGCGACGATCTCGCAGATGCTCGACCGCGGGGAGATCGATGGCTTCATGGCGCCGCGCCCGCCGAGCCGGTCGGCGCTCGCCAACCCGAACATCGGCTGGCTGTTCGACGACCCGACCGCGGTGGCCAAGGACTACTACCGGCGCACGGGCGTGTTCCCGATCATGCACGTGGCGGCCGTCAGGAAGGAACTCGCCGCCAAGCACCCCTGGCTTCCCGCCGCGCTCGTCAAGGCCTTCACCCAGTCCAAGGCCGCCGCGCTGGAGCTGCTGTCGGACACCTCGGCCACCAAGGTCACGCTGCCCTTCGTCGAGGAGCAGCTGCAGGCTGCCCGCGAGGCGATGGGGGACGACTTCTGGTCGTACGGCGTGGCGGCCTCGGCCAGGACGCTGGAGACCTTCGTGCGGGCCCACTACGAGCAGGGCCTGTCATCGCGCCACGTGCCGGTCAGCGAGCTCTTCCACCCCGCGACCTACGAGACCTACAGCATCTGATCCCGCACCACCCACAACTGGAGACACCCACCATGAAGCACAAGATCCCCGCCTGGCTGGTTGGCCTGGCCTGCATCGCCCAACTCGCATTCGGCTCCCTGGCCCATGCCCAGGCCTATCCGAGCCGCGCCATCAAGCTCGTCGTTCCCTATGCCGCCGGCGGCCTTCCCGACACGGTGGCGCGCATCATCGCCAAGTCGCTGGGCGATACGCTGGGGCAGGCGGTCTACGTCGACAACCGGCCCGGTGCGGGTGGCTCGGTCGCCGCCTCCGCGATCCTGCAGTCCCCGGCTGACGGCTACACGCTGCTGGTGACCGATGGGCCGATGCTGTCGATCACGCCGTTGATCAACAAGAAGATCACCTACGACGCGGCCAACGACTTCGTGCCGATCGCCCTCGTCGGCAAGGCCCCGCTGTTCCTCGCCGTCAACGCGAACGTCAAGGCGAACACGCTGGACGAACTCGTCGCGCTGGCCAAGGCGAAGCCAGGGGGCCTCAACTACGGCTCCGCCGGCAACGGCAGCATCCACCACCTGACGATGGAGGCGATGAATGCAAGCCTGGGCATCTCGATGACGCACATTCCGTTCAGGGGCAGCGCCGTCTCGGTCCCCGCGATGATCGGCGGACAGGTGGACATGGTGTTCGCTTCGCCGCCGTCGCTCATGGGCTTCGTCAAGTCGGGCCAGGCGCGCCTTCTGGCCACCAATTCGACGACGCGTTCCCCGCTGGCACCGCAGATGCCTACCCTGGCGGAAAAGATCCCCGGCTTCGATTTCGCATTCACGGTCGCGGTGTTGGCGAAGACCGGTACGCCGAGCGAGGTCATCTCCAAGGTCAATGCCGAGATCAACAGGATCGTGAAGGTCCCCGAGGTCATCGAGCAGCTGCGCACTGCGGGCGTCGACCCGGCGGGCGGAACGCCCGAACAGCTCGCGCGGGCGCTGCGTGCAGAGAAGGCCCAGGTGACCGACGCCGCCGCGCGGGCGCAGCTGAAGGCCGAGTAGTCGCGCGTCATGACGCTCACCACACCCCCAACCCATTCCGACACGCAGATGCCGTTGCGCGTGGCGCGGATCCTCGACGTGGCGCGCGACATCCGCAGCTTCGAGCTGGTACAGCCCGATGGCAGCGAGCTGCCGCCGTTCACGCCGGGATCGCACGTCAAGGTCCAGGCCCCCAATGGCATGCTGCGCAAGTATTCGCTGTGCAACGATCCCGCGGAGCGCCACCGCTACGTCATCGCCGTCAAGCGCGATCCGGAGGGGCAGGGCGGCTCGCTCTCCATGCACGAGGAACTGCATGAGGGCGATACGCTGCCCACGTCGCTGCCTTCGAATGCCTTCCCGCTGGTCGAGAACGCCAAGGGCTACCTCTTCGTCGCGGGCGGCATCGGCATCACCCCGATCCTGTCCATGATCCGCTCGTTCGGCGAACTGCCGCCGGCACCGTGGAAGCTCATCTACCTGACGCGCTTTCCCGAGACTGCAGCCTTCCGCGAGGAGCTCGGCGCCCCCGAGCTCAAGAGCCGCGTGAGGATCCACCACAGCCACGGAGACCCCGCGCGCGCATTCGACCTCTGGCCGGTGCTGGAGAAGCCCAACACGGCCCACGTGTACTGCTGCGGCCCGCGCGCGCTGATGGAGGCGGTGCGCGACATGACCGGCCACTGGTCGCCGGCCAACGTGCATTTCGAGAGCTTCAACGAGGGCGGGGGTGTGCGGCCCGACGACAAGCCCTTCATGGTGAAGCTGGCCAGCACGGGCGCGGTGTTCGAGGTGCCCGTCGGCAAGTCCATCCTGTCGGTCCTCCACGAGCACGGCTGCAACGCGGCGTCCTCGTGCGAGAGCGGCACCTGCGGCACCTGCCGCACGAAGCTGCTGGGCGGCAAGGCGGACCACCGGGACATGGTGCTGCTGCCCGAGGAGATGGACAGCCAGATCATGATCTGCGTCTCCCGGGCCAAGTCCGACGAACTGGTGATCGACCTGTGAACGCCGCCCGCCCGCTTCGACTCGGCGTGGCCGGCCTCGGCCGCGCCTTCACGCTCATGCTGCCCACGCTCCAGCGCGACGCGCGCGTGCGGCTGGTGGCGGCCTGCGATCCGCGGGAGCCCGCGCGCGGCCGCTTCGCGAGCGACTTCGATGCGCCGGTATACGCAGACATCGAGGGCCTGGCGTCCAACCCGGACGTCGAGGCGATCTACATCGCCAGCCCGCACCAGTTCCATGCGGAGCAGGCGCGCATCGCCGCCCGGCACGGCAAGCACGTGCTCGTCGAAAAGCCCATGGCGCTGTCCCTCGGCGACTGCGACGCGATGATCCGGGATTGCCGGGAGGCCGGCGTGCACCTGATCGTCGGCCACTGCCACAGCTTCGATACGCCGTACCTGCGCGCACGCGAGATCGCACTGGGCGGCGAGCTCGGGCGGGTGCGCATGATCCAAGCGCTCAACTACACCGACTTCCTCTATCGGCCGCGGCGCCCCGAGGAACTGCGCACGGAGGAGGGCGGCGGCGTGGTGTTCAGCCAGGCCGCCCACCAGGTCGACATCGTGCGCCTGCTCGCCGGCACGCGGGTCAGCCGCGTGCGCGCGATCACGGGTGACTGGGATCCCCGGCGCCCGACCCAGGGCGCCTATTCGGCCCTGCTGTGGTTCGAGGGCGGGGCGTTTGCCAGCGTCAGCTACAACGGCTACGGGCACTTTGATTCGGACGAATGGTGCGGCTGGATAGGCGAGATGGGCGCTGAGAAGTCGCCCGATGCGTACGGCGCCGCGCGCCGCAAGCTGGCGGCCGTGGGCTCGCCGGAAGAGGAGGCGCGCCTGAAGGCGGCGGGCACCTATGGCGGGCCCGGCTACGTGCCCGCGCCCGCGGATGCGCCGCCGGCGTGGCACCAACATTTCGGGCCGGTCGTGGTGTCCTGCGAGCGGGGCGATATTCGCCCGCTACCCGACAGCGTCTGTGTGTACGGGGACCTCACGAAGGAGCGGCGGCCGCTGGGCCGGCCCGCGGTGCCCCGCTTCGAAGTCATCGACGAACTGTACGAGGCCGTGGTGCACGGGACCGCGCCGCTGCATGACGGCGAATGGGCGCGCTCCACGCTCGAGGTGTGCCTGGCGCTGCTCGAGTCGGCGGGCTCGGGCGAGGACGTGGAACTGCTGCGCTGAGGCAGCGCCGCGGCGTTTGCGGGCCGCCGGGGCCGGTTCAGGTGCCTGCCTGCACCTCGCGGCGGCCTGGGTTTCATGGCGCGCCGCGCGAGACCGGGGAGATTCCCATGGATCCAGCCAAAGGGTAGACCAAGATGCAACCATCCCACGAGGACCTCAATCTGCTCGTCGTCTTCGAGGCACTCATGGAGACCCGCAGCGTCTCCAAGGCCGGCGAGCGGCTGCAGCTGAGCCAGCCCTCGATGAGCCACGCGCTGTCGAAGATGCGCAAGGCGTTCGACGACCCCATGTTCGTGCGCGTCAAGAACGAGATGCAGCCGACGGCGAAGGCGCTGGAAGTCGCGGAGCCCATCCGCCAGGCCCTCGAGCTGGCCCGCCGCCAGATCTTCTCCAAGGTGGCGCTGGACCTGCGCACCTCGTCGCGCCTGTTCACGATCTGCATGACGGATGTCGGCGAGACCTGCTATCTGCCGATGGTGATCAATGCCGTGCGCAGGCAGGCGCCGTGCGTGCGGTTGCGCACGGTGTCGCCGATCGTGGAGAAGCTGGAGGAGGGGTTGGAATCGGGGGGCGTCGATCTCGCGATCGGGTACTTCCCCGACATCAAGAACGGCGGCGTCTTCCAGCAGAGACTGCTGCGCAACAGCGGGTTCATGTGCATCACGGGCAACAAGGAGTTCGCCGCACGCGGCGAGCTGGACCTTGCTTCCTTCCAGTCGGCGCTGCATGTCGCGGTGCGAACGGAAGGTCGAAGCCACGAGGTCATCGAGAAGGCCATGGCCGCGATGGGTATCCACCGCAACGTGGTTGCCACGATCCCGCACTATCTCGGCCTGCTGACCATCATCCCGCAGACCGGGCTGACGGCCATCATTCCCATGGACCTCGCCGGTGCGTTCGAGGGCAAGGAGGGCATCGCGGCCCTGCCGCTGCCGTTCGCATCGCCCAGCGTGGAGGTGATCCAGATATGGCACAGGCGCCACCACGAGGATCCGGCACACCGATGGCTGCGGACACTCGTGCGGGACACGCTGCAGAGGCGGGTGCTTGACTGAAGGCGCGCCGTCATGCAGCAGCCCACCGCCCCCCGCGCGTGCCCGCGGACCGCGCTTCGCGGCTCCCTGGTCGGCGGACCAGTCCGCTAGACCGGGCGTGCAGGATTGCCCCGGAGGCATCCGGCGGCCGGAAGCGTCGGGACCCTCTCCGATTCGAAGAACCATCCAGGAGATACCTCATGAGATTGCGCATACTGTCGCTCATCGCTGCGGCCCTGACCACGCAACTGCAGGCGGGCGCCTGGGCGCAGACCGCTGCCTACCCCGCGAAGCCGATCCGCCTGTTCGTGGGCGCGCCGGCCGGCGGGCCCACGAACGTGATCGCCAGGTCGCTCAGCCAGCAGATGGAGGATTCGCTGGGACAGCCCGTGATCGTCGAGAACCGGGGTGGGGCCGCCGGCACGCTCGCGGCCGGCATCGTGGTGACTTACGCCGAGGCCGGGCTGCCCGGCATGGAGGCCAGCGCCTGATACAGGATCATGGCGCCGGCGGGCACTCCGTATGCGGCCGTCGCCAGGCTGAACGCGGCGCTGAGCAAGGCCCTGGCCGACCCCACCACGCGCGCGAGCCTGCAATCGCGGGGCGTCGACGTCACGCCCGGGCCGCCGCAGATGTTCATGGACCTGATCTCCAGCGAGATCGCGCGCTGGCGGCCGATCATCCAGGCGGCGGGAATCCGCGCGGAGTAGGCGAGGCGCATGCATTCCCTTCGCCAACTGCAGCCTCCTTCGGTCGTCAACATCGAGGACCTCCGCCGGCTGGCGAAGAGGCGGCTGCCGAAGGTGATCTGGGACTACCTGGAAGGCGGCGCGGAGGACGAGGTGACGCTGCGGCGCAACCGCGCGGCCTTCGACCGCTATCACCTCCTGCCGCGCATGGTCACGGGCAAGGGCTCGCGCGACCTGTCCATCACGCTGTTCGGCCAGCGGCTCGCGGCGCCCTTCATGATCGGGCCGACGGGCCTCAACGGGATCTACGTGCCGGACGCGGACCTCATGCTCGCGCGCGCGGCCGCAGCTGCGGGCGTGGGATTCTCGCTGTCCGTCGGCTCGAACAGCGACATCGAGGCCGTGGCAGGGGTATCAGACGGACCCAAGTTCTTGCAGCTCTATCCGTGGGGTGGACGCGAGGTCGCGATCAGGCTGCTGGCGCGCGCACGCGCGGCCGGCTACTGCGCGCTCATGATCACTGTCGATTCGCTGATCCCGGGAAACCGCGAACGGGATGTGCGGAACCGGTTCGCCCATGCACTGCATTTTTCTCCGCGCATCGTCTGGGACGCGGTGACCCATCCGCATTGGGTCGTCTCCACCTGGTTCGCCCGCGGCATGCCGCTCTTCGAGAACCTTGCCGAGTTCCTGCCGCCGGGCTCCGACGCGTACGCGCTGGCCGCCTATACGCGCACCCAGCGCAATCCGTTCTACAGCTGGGAGGACATCGCTTGGCTTCGCTCGCAGTGGACGGGCCCGTTGGTGATCAAGGGCATCCTCACCGCGGACGACGCGCGTCCGGCCGCCTCCCACGGGGCGGACGCCGTCGTGGTGTCCAACCATGGGGGCCGCAGCCTGGACGGCATGCCCGCGACGCTTGACGTGCTGCCCTCGGTGGTCGCCACATCCGGCGGCATGCCTGTCCTGGTCGACAGCGGCTTCCGGCGGGGCTCCCACATCGTCAAGGCGCTCGCCCTCGGTGCGCGCGGCGTGCTGCTGGGCCGGGCGCCCCTGTACGGCGTTGCAGCGGCGGGGGAGGCCGGCGCAGGCCGCGCCCTAGAGATCCTCCTGCAGGAGACGGATGGCGTCATGGGTTTGCTGGGGGTGGATTCGGTGGGCGCGCTGGGACGCCAGCTCGTAGGAACGCAACCGCCATGATGCGCCGGAAGGACTGCATGTTCTCGCCCCGGGCCGGAGAGGACCCGTTGCGGCGTCGGTAGCACAAGCCACGCGGTGGGGCGGCGTGGCGGCATCCTCGGCGGTCCGTGTTGTCACGCGGGTCCCGCAGTTCGCGACGCCCGCAGGCGCCAGCTGCGGGCGGCTCGTTGCAGGCACGGTGGTCCGGACACGGGGTGCGCAACTCACACGTGCGGATACCGCGCGGCGCAGCCGCGAAGCGGGGGCGCAAACTCTGCAGCTCGCCAGAACGAAGGCGCTGGCATCGTCTCGCTTTCGCCCGTGCAACCGTATGGTTTTGTGATCTGGATCAGCATGTCGCCCACTGGGAACAGCAGAATGCACGGTGCTATATTGTGCGGTCCACTTGGCCTGGGCAGCACCTTTTCAACCTCATCCCGCTTCTTCGTGTCCGTCGGCTCGTTCATGTCGCCGATCGCCGCTGTCTTGCAGGGGGTCGGCCGGGCAGAGTGTCCGTTGTGATGCATTGAGGAATGAAAATTGGCAAAGAAGGCAGGGAAAGAGTCGGCGGAGGTAGCGAGCCGTATGCTGCAGCACTGGCATGAGGGCGTTCCCGACGACCGTTTGGCGCATCTGGTGAAGGACGCGACGCGTTCCTTCCTGCGATCGCTGCAGGCCCGTCTTGCGCGCCACGACGTTCAACTCGGCCATTGGACATTCCTGCGGATTCTCTGGGAGAAGGACGGGCTCACCCAGGCCGAGCTGAGCGCGGAGGCCGGTGTGATGGCGCCCACCACGGCAATCGCCCTCAAGGCCATGGAGGAGCTCGGCTATGTCCTGCGAAAGCAGCGTCCCGACAACCGCAAGAGCATCTACGTGTTCCTGACGCCGGCGGGCAAGCGCCTCAAGGCGAAGCTCGTGCCCTTGGCCGAGGAGGTCAACGCGCTCGCCGTCAGATCCCTGACGGATGCCCACATCAGCATCGTGCGGCGATCGCTGCTGAAGATCATCGACAACCTGGCGAGCGACGAATGCATCCAGGATGATCCGAAACGCGCGCCGGCCGCCCAGTCATCCGCAAGAACGTAGCTCGCGTTGACGCTGGCCGCGCCCCGGGTGCGGCACCGTGGAAGCGAGCCGCGCCTCGGGGCGTCGCCACGCTCTCCCCATTCCCTCAGATGCATCGGGCCGCCGCAGCGCAGTGCGCCCGGGCGCAACCGTGCAGCATCGGGCCGCGTCTGGGGCCGCAGGTGGTTGCCGCCATCGCCGAGGGCATCCGCTGCGGCGCTCGCGAACCGCCCGGGAGCGCGACGTTCGCGCCGGCGCTTCGGCAGTGCCGCGTCTCGGGCCCTGCGCGCCACGGGCGAGAGGCATGGATGTCCCATGGAACGTACGCCGGAATCGCCTGTCCGGTGCCGCCGCCTCTTGCTCGGCAGCTTGTGAGATAATTAGATGACTAATGATTAGACCTACGGATACATAGCGCGGTTTCGGGATTTCCGTGCCGGCGAACGCCGGAATCGCGCGGAGCCCACATGAGCACATGCCCCGATCCCACGTCGGGCCGGCAGCCGGATTTCCTGGATGCGAAGGCCAGTCTTGCCCTTCTGGGCGTCCGCCCGCAGACTCTCTACGCCTATGTGAGCAGGGGGGCTATCCGCAGCGTGCCCCGGCCCGGAACCAAGGCGCACCTGTACAGCCGCTCGGACATCGAACGGGTCGTCGCGCGCGCGGCTGCCCGCGCCGGCCATGCCGCGGCGGCGGCCGGTGCGATGGACCATGGGCCGCCCATCGTCAGCAGCGGTATCACGGAAATCACGGAGGCGGGTCCTGCATATCGGGGCTACCTGGCCAGCGACCTCGCGCGGCAGGGCGTTCGGTTCGAGCGTGTCTGCGAGCTGCTTTGGGGTGCTCCTCTCGACTTCGCCAAGGCGAGTGTCTGGAGAATCCCGCCGCGCGACCAGGCACTGGCACGCGAAGCCGGTTTGCGGATACTGCACGGTACCGATCCTCACCGCGTGTACGGGTCGCTTGCGATGCTGGCTCTCCAGTTGGAGCGCACCCGCCGGATGCCGGGCGGCGCTCCCAGGGACGCGGGCGTCGCGCAAGAGGCGCGCCTGCTGATCTGTGCGGTGGCGCAAGCGCTTGGATGTGTCGGCCCGGCCCGCGCGCTGACGCTGCCGGATCGCTCCGAATCGATAGCGTCGACGCTGATCCGCTCCTTCGGGTGCGAGACCACGCCCGCGCGGACCCGGGCGGTGAACGCGCTGCTCGTGCTCCTCGCTGACCACGAACTGCCGCCGGGCACCCTGGCCGTCCGCGCGGCGGCCTCGGGAGGCGCGAACCTTTTCGATTGCATTGCCGTGGGCATCTGCGCGAGTGCCGGCACCGAGATCGCCGGGCACTACGCGGTCGTGGACCGTTTCCTCACCGCAAGACCGTCCGCGACAGCGCTGCGTGACAAGGCCCTGCGGCTGCACCAGCGGGCGCACCGGATCCCGGGTTTCACGCATCCGCTCTACATGGGCGGCGACCCGCGCGCGAGGCACTTGCTCGCCATCGCCGCCGAGCTGGCCGACGACTCCTTCAACATGCGACAGGTGGCCGATTTCGTCGGGTGGGCGCAGGAGAATCTTGCGGACCATCCCAGGCATGAGTTTGCCGTCGTCTGCCTGGTACGGGCGCTCCGGCTTCCCGTCTGGTCGGCTGCGGTCTTATTCCTGGTGGCGCGCATGGCCGGCTGGGCTGCGCATGTGGAGGAGCAGCGCAGCGTGACCGGCCTATGGCGGCCGCGCGCCCGTTACGTCCCCCGCCCATGAGCGTGGCAAGACCCGCGCGGGTCGCTCATGTCGCCCTGTGTCGCTCAGGGCCGAGAGGTGGTCCTCTGCGATAGCGGACCGGACGCCGGGCATTGCGGGCTAGTGGCGGCCGGCCTGCCGCTGCGAACTCGTGCGTCTCCTCTTTCCAAGGAGCAGTCCCCCGATGATGGGTGTTGGCCACACCGCAGGTGCGCTGCGGCCTGCTGAACGGTGCGTCCGCGCAGTGGAGCCGTACGAGGGGCGGTTGGAAGAGGGCATGTGCTGGTGGAAGACCTGTCGCGCGTCACAGACCAAGCCTGCCTTAACAGCCTGCGCCACTGGATTGCGGCGGCGTCGTCCCGAGCGCTCTCCGGGGGGGCTAGGACGCCGGGGCGGTGAACTTGCCGCTCTGCAGCCAGGCAGCAATGCCGGCCGCCAACTGGTCGCTGTTGCTCTCCATCATGGGCGTGTGTGCAGCAACATCTATTTTTCATATAAATCAACAGCTTACTGTTTCTGCTTCAGTTTCTTGGGACAATTTTGTCGAGGTTTTGCATGCCCTCCCAGATGCGCTCTAGCTCGCTGGGGGACTCTGAATCTATCCCAACGGCCATAGACCTTCACGAGCATCGATTAGTCCGTGTGGCCCATCTGGTTGGCTATGAAGGCGAGGTTGCCGTGCGCGGTCAGGTTCCAGCACGCATAGGTGTGACGGGTCTGGTAGGGCGGCCGCGACCGGATGCCCGAGCGCCGGATGATGTTGCGCCACTTGCTGTTCCAGGCACTGGGCACGTACCAGTCGTTGACGACGCTCTTGCGCGCCTGGGTCTGAGGGGACAGCAGGACGCGCACGCGGTCGATCCGGGACTCGTGCCGGTTGAGCCAGACTTCCAGGTCGGCCGGACTGCGGGTCTTCGCGTCGGCCATCAGCACCTTCAGGGCATCCCGCGCCGGCGGGAACAGCAGCACGGTTCGTTCCTTGGTCGTCTTGGGTACCTTGAAGGTCAGCGAGCGCGTGATGGAGCGGCGCACGGTCAGCCGGCTCAGATCGGACGAGACGTCCTCCAGCGCCAGGGCGCACAGTTCGCCGGGCCGCAGGCCGGTGTAGAAGGCCAGCGTCACGAACGCCTTGTCGATCGGGTGCAGGCAGCCCTTGTCGCGCAACGCACGGTACTCCGCATGGGTAAACGGATCGGGGTCCTTGTGGCTCTTGGTGAAGCGCGTGCAGTGCTTGTCCAGGCCTTCGCAACACTTGTTGTCCTCGCACCAGTAGAGGAAGCCGATGAAGGTGGCGAGGTAGTGATTGACGGTTGAAACAGTCCGGGTCGCAATCAGGTCCACGCGCATCTGCTGGATGTCGGCGGGCACCAGTGCATCGATCTGCCGGTTGCGGCCGATCGTGTTCAGACAGGCATTGAGCGCCACTTCGTAGCGGGACTCGGTTTCCTTGGTGATGTCGACGGCCTTCAACGGCATGTAGCGCTCGTAGAGATCGCACAGGCGCTTGCTTTCCTGGGCCGAGGTGTCCGCGGGACGCGAGTGCGGGAAAACTCGGCCTCGTTGCAGGCGCCGGTCTTGAGCGCGTACAGCGCCGCGGTGCGCAGGCGGGCCGCGTGGCGCAGGTTCACCTTGGTGGGCTCGATGCCCAGCGTATGGCGATGGCGAGTGCCCTGGTGCATGAAGTCCACGCGCACGGACTTCCCGTGTATCCAGATACCCGGAAAGCCTGTCTTGACTGCTGATTCCGTTGTCATCGCCATGCTCCTACAACTCAGTTCCCATCGCCAAGCTCAAGAAGACGCAGATCGCCGCCGAGGCCGAGCGGCTGGCGGCAGGCAACGGCTGGCTGCCCGCGATGTTCCGCGCGCCGGAGACCGTGACCCAGGAAGCCAAGCCGCAGAGCGAGGCCCAGGAGGCTGCGGAAGTAGCCGATGACGCGAACGCTGAAGAAGCGCAGGCATTGGCCGAAGCCGCCTGACGCGGCATGCCCCGGCTGACCTTTCGCGGTCGGTCGGGGCTTTTTTCGGCAGCGCGACGCGCGCGCCAGGGCACGCTGCGGCGGGTTTGCGGCCGGGCCGCTGCACGGGAGCATCGGTGGATCGGAGGCATTCGCTCCTCTCGCCACCACGTCCTATGAACCATGAAGCAGTCAGCGAGGTCTTCTTCGAGGAGTCCTACATCGTGCCAGCCGACCAGACGTCACGCTCACTGTTCTCGCGCCTGCCACATGGCCGCGACTACGCGGAACAGTTGATCGAATGCCTGGCGACCGGCTACCTGGTCGCGGTCATTGAGTCGGTATGCATCCGCGAGGTGCAGCGGTTGACGGACGCCGAGGCGGAAGTGGTGGTCGGGCGGTCCATCCGCATCGACCACCTGGGGCCGATCCCGCCGGGCTCGCCGCTGCGGCTGCGCGGATGGGTGGAGCGCCTGAGCGACCGCAGCGTCACTTTCCGCGTGCGTGCCCATGACGCGCATGAAGTCGTTTGCGAAGCCGTCGTGACCCTGGTGGCGACGTCGCGCCAGACCATTGAGTCGCGCATCACGGCCAAGGTCAGCGCGCTGCGCGAACCGGGTCCATGAGCCCATGCCGGGTAGCGCGCGCCGGGGTGTGCCGCCTCGCCGGGGGCCGCCCGTCCAGATCAGGTTGCGGCATTCCCGGTCCCGAGACCAGCAGCGTCCGATGACGCCGAGGCCGGGTTCTCGCGCCGGGCCGGTCCACCATGCCCTTCCACGCTGCGCCGGCGCTGCCGGCGCCGATGCCCGGGAGCAGCTCGCTCGCGTCGGGGAGCGACCTTGAAACCGGCAGGGTGCGGACAGTGCCGGTGGTGTTCGTGGGGGCGGTGCGTCGGCCATGACCCCTTGCGGTGGCGGTCGCGCCCAGGGCGGCCTTGGCTTGTCGTGAATCCTGGCGATGCACCGGCTAAAGCCTCGGGCTTCATGGCAGCAACCGTCCGGCCCGAACAAATTTCCCCGCCTTTGTCACTGCGTTCGGCGGCTTCCTCGCGGGTCAAATTTCTTCGGGCACTCCCGGTCCTCCATGCTGTTGCGCACCCTTCGCTCCGCTGTGCTGCGCTGCGGGGTGCAGCCCGCCCGTGCCTCGCCCTACCGGATCACCGACAAGGCCGCGATGGGCGCGACCAGTCAACCACCACAAGGAGTTTCATCATGGCCAACATCGGCACCTTCACCGCACAGAACAACGGCTTCACCGGCACCGTCCGCACCCTGACGCTCAACGTCAAGGTCAAGCTGGTCCCCAACGACAAGGAGAGCGAGAACGCTCCCGACTACCGCATCGTCGCCGGCAACTTCGAGATCGGCGCGGCGTGGAAGAAGATCAGCAAGGCGGACCGGCCCCACCTGTCGGTGACGCTGGATGCCCCGTCGTTCCCGGCGACCATCTACGCCCGCCTGGTCGAGGCCGAGGACGGCACGCATAACCTGATCTGGTCGCGCAGCAAGGGCGACTGACCGCCGCCCTGGTGCCCCGCTCCAGCGGGGCGCTTTGCCGTCAGTCCTCATCCAGTGCCTGGAACCGCTCCGCCAGGAAATCCACCAGCGCCCGCACCGCCGGCAGCAGCCCGCGCCGCGAGGCGAACACCGCATGGATGATCTCGCGCCGAGGCGCCCAGCCCGGGAGCACGTGGACCAGCTCGCCGCGCGCAATCTGCTCGCTCACCATCATGGAGGGCAGTTGCACGACGCCCACGCCCGCGATGGCTGCCGCCCGCAGCGCGAGCATGCCGCGTGTGATCAGGCGCGGCTGGTGGCGGATGGCGGCCTGCGCGCCGTTCGGGCCGATCAGGTTCCACACATGCTCGTGCTGCGGCAGGCCCAGGTCCATGCTCGGCAGGCCCGCCAGGTCAGCGGGCACCTGGGGGAGGCCGCTCGCCAGCAGGCGCGGGCAGGCCACCAGGCACTGCCCGCGTTCTGCGAGCACGCGCATCACCAGGTCGCTGTCCTCGATCGGCGGCGGCCGCACGCGGATGGCCACATCGATGCCTTCGCCCACCACGTCCACGCGGCGGTTGGTTTCTTCCAGGTGGATCTCCACGCGCGGGTGCGCGGCCATGAAGGCCGCCACCATCTTGGCGATGCGCGCATCCAGCAAGGCCACCGGGCAGGTCATGCGCACGATGCCGCGCGGCTCAGCCTGCGCGAGCGCGATGGCTTCGTCGGCGGCCTCGGCCTCCACCAGCATGGCCTTGCAGTGGCCGTAATAGGTTTGGCCGGTCTCGGTGACGGCAAAGCGTCGCGTGGAGCGCTGGATTAGCCGCGTGCCCAGGCGCTCTTCCAGCAGCGCGATGCGCCGGCTCAGCTTGGACTTGGGCATGCCCAGCGCGCGGCCCGCCGGGGCGAAGCCGCCGTGGTCCACCACCTGCACGTAGTAGTAGAGGTCGTTCAGGTCTCTCATTAGCTGGCTTTCATCGTTCACCAGATGGAACTCTGATGGCAAATATTGCGGACTACCGGGATCATCGTTCCAATCCTATTCTCTCTCCATCGGCTAGGACCATCGTCCCGGCGACGCAAGGAGATGAACATGAAGAAAGTCCTCGGTGCCTACAGCGCCCCCCGTCCGCACTGGGTGGGCGACGGCTTCCCGGTGCGTTCGCTGTTCGGATACGACGGCCTGGGGAAGCACTTAAGCCCGTTCCTGCTGCTGGATCACGCGGCGCCCACATCCTTTGAGCCCGCCTCGCGCCCGCGCGGTGTCGGCCAGCACCCGCACCGCGGCTTCGAGACCGTGACCATCGTCTACCAGGGCGAGGTCGAGCACAAGGATTCCACCGGCGCGGGCGGCCTGATCGGCCCGGGCGACGTGCAGTGGATGACCGCTGGCGGCGGCATCCTGCACGAGGAATTCCACTCGCGCGCCTTCACCGAGCGCGGGGGCACCATCGAAATGGTGCAGCTCTGGGTCAACCTGCCCGCCAAGGACAAAATGGCCGCGCCGGGTTACCAGACGCTGCTGGACGCGGACTTTCCTTCGGTTCAGCTACCCGAAGGCGCTGGCTGGGTGCACGTGATCGCCGGGGCATTCGACGGGCACCGCGGCCCGGCGCGCACCTTCACGGCGATGGACGTGTGGGACATCCGCATCGGCCAGGGCGGCATCGGCCGCTTCGACGCGCAGGAGGGCTACACGCTCGCGCTGGTAGTGCTGCGCGGCACGGTACTGGTCAACGGCGAAACCGTCGCCCGTTAAGAGCGGCTAACAGGACCGTTGCACGAAGAACCGTGAACAGATGATCGCAGCCGCCAGTAACAGTAGCGCTTGATGCGTTTGCAGCTGCCGCTCGAATCTGATGCGCAACTTGCCAAAGCCTGCGAACCAGCCATGCGTGCGCTCTACAACCCATCGATGTTTGCCCAAACGCTTGCTGCTCTCTATTCCTTTTCGTGCAATGCGACTGGTGATCCCTCTTCGCTTCAAATAGTCACGGCAACGCTTGTAGTCATATCCTTTGTCTGCATGCAGCTTGGCTGGTCTGCGCCGTGGCCTGCCTTTGAGTCCTTTGACCGCTGGCAGCGCATCCAGGCACTTCTCAAACCACACATAGAGTCATGCCTGTTTGCTGCACTGACCAGCACAACTAGAGGAATGCCGCGAGCGTCTACAACAATATGGCGCTTGCAGCCGAGCTTGCCTCGGTCTGTAGGGTTGGCGCCTGTCTCCTGGCCCCCCGGGGGCTTGGAACTGACGAGCCATCAATGCTGGCCCGAGCCCAATCGATCTGATCGTCTTGACGAAGATATTCCAGCATTGCCATGTGCAGGCGCTGCCAGACTCCTGCAGCTTGCCACTGTCGCAGACGTCTCCAACACGTCATGCCGCTGCCGTGGCCAAGCGATTGCGGCAGGTCCTGCCAAGGAATACCTGTCTGCAGAACATAAAGAATTCCTTGGAATGCATCCTCATCGCTGACCGCGCGCGTGCGTGGGCCGCCTTTGCTTGAAGGGATGAACTCTGGGATTAACGGCTGCAGCTTCTGCCACAGCTCTTTGCTAACGCGACGACGAGCCATGAGGGCGCGGATCTTAACGGCAAATCAGGTTCGATTTGGGGTCGTGTTAGCCGCTCTTATCTTTCGCAAGGCGATGATGGCAGCGGCCAGATGGTTGAGCGCGAGAAAGGTGTGCTCCAGCTTTTCGTAGCGCACGAGCAGCTTGCGGAATCTGTTGAACCACCCATGGCATGCCTCCACCACCCAGCGGCGCGCCTTCTTCTGCGGATCGCGTTTCTTGCGCTCTGCCTCGCTCTTGCGGCCCACCACATGCGGGATATACCCGTAGGCCAGGATGATCTTCATGGCGTTCTTTCCCCGGTAGCGGGCATCAGCGCATAGGTGCTTGCTGCGTCGCTGCTTGGGTGTGGGGCGCTTGATCATGCAGGACGCCAGCACGGCCTCAAGTTGCGTCACGTCGTGCGCGTTGGCCCCGGTCACGACGAGTGA
>Ga0116169_1001845_pt1 | contig 16467 bp, 16 predicted proteins | sample AD_UKC130_MetaG_FD_89796 | JGI IMG/M metagenome (GOLD analysis project Ga0116169, IMG submission 89796) | Active sludge microbial communities of municipal wastewater-treating anaerobic digesters from Canada - AD_UKC130_MetaG | ecosystem: Engineered > Bioreactor > Anaerobic > Digestate | place...
CGATACCATAAACCTATCAAAGGCTGTTGTTTGAGGTGGTGGTGAACTGTGTCGGTGCCTGGAAGCTCGCGGAGTCTGGACAATGACGTCTTTAACGCGCATTCACACTTGGGCGGCTGTGTTTATGGTTGGGGTGGTGTGTGGAGTACTGCTCAGCACGCACTGGCCGCAAACACCGATTCGGGCGGTAGCCACGGATCGTGGGCAGAACTTCGCCGTGGCCACCGGGCCGGTGGACGCCGGGGTGGAGGCCTTTTTCTTCCTGGACTTTCTCACCGGGCAACTGCGGGGGGTGGTGCTCTCTAATCAAACACGGAATTTCCAAACGACTTATGAGGCCAACGTGTTTGCCGACCTGACAACGGTCATTCAATTGAAGAATGCAGAGATTCAGAAGCTCAACGCTCAAGCCGCTCGAAGTGGGGGACCGACCCGGCCGGAGATTCAAATACCGCAGTCACCGAATTATTTGTTGGTAACCGGCTTGGCCGATATCCGACGTGGTCCGTCAGTGGGTGTTCGACCGGGACAAACCATGGTTTATGTCACGGAGACGAACACCGGTATCGTTCTCGCCTACATGGTGCCCTGGTCACCGGAACGGCATTCGGCTAATCAACCGTTCTCGACACCCCTACAACTGTGGGCAGCCGAGCAATTCAGCACGGTTGTGTTGCGAACCGAGTGATTCGGTGCTTGTGTGCGATGATTTGAAAGCCCACGTCCCGGGGTTGATCTCGGGGCGTGGCTTTGTCGTAGTATGAGGTTAGGGGGCGCGTTGAGATTGAATCACACAATGGTCGGGTGTCCCTATGGCAAATCATCCGGATTCTCAGACAATCCGAATTTTGATTAACGGCGAGTGGCGGGAGGTGGCTTCCGGCATCACCTTGGCCGATCTATTGAAGGAACTCAAATTGGCCGATAAGCCTGTGGCTGTGGAAAGGAATCTTCAGGTTGTGCCCAAGGCGAGGCACCCCGAAACACCGTTGGCTGACGGAGACCGACTTGAGATTGTAACCCTGGTGGGTGGAGGTTGATTTTGGCATGGCCACGCATGATTTTGATTCGGGCCTTCGGATCGGCTCGCATGTTTTTAAAAGTCGGCTGATCGTTGGAACGGGGAAATACAGTTCCTTTGAGGTGATGCAACAAGCCCTGGAGCTTTCGGGGACGGAGTGCATCACCGTGGCCGTGCGGCGGGAACGACTGTTCGACCAGCAAGGGCGCAACATCCTCGATTTCATTGACACCAAGCGATACACCATCCTCCCCAATACGGCGGGATGCTTTACGGCGGAAGACGCGGTGCGGGTCGCCCGTTTGGGCCGGGAAATTCTGACCCAATTGGGAAATCCTGGGGCGGACTGGGTAAAGCTGGAGGTTCTGGGCGACAAAAGAACGCTTCTTCCCGATCCGATCGCCACGGTCCAGGCCACCGAGATTTTGGTTAAGGATGGCTTTCAAGTCCTCGTTTATACCACGGATGATCCGATTGTGGCCAAGCGATTGAAAGAAGCGGGGGCGACGAGTGTCATGCCGGCGGGAAGTCCCATCGGCTCCGGCCAAGGGATTCTCAACCCAAACAATATCAAAATCTGTCTGGAGTATTTGAAGGAAAACGATCCCGACTATCCGGTGATCGTGGATGCTGGCGTGGGAACGGCCAGTGACGTAACGGTGGCTTTTGAGCTTGGCGTTGATGGGGTCCTTCTCAATACGGGTATTGCCCATGCCAAGGACCCACTGCGGATGGCCGTTGCCATGAAATACGCTGCCGAGGCCGGACGATTGGCGTACCTGGCGGGCCGAATCCCGAAAAAGCTGTACGCAACGGCCAGCAGTCCCTTGGAAGGGACGATCGCTCCATCCCATGAGGCGGGCAAATAGGGGTTTGATTGCAATTTCGCCTTTACAGGGAGGGACGCCGTCCTCCGCGTCCGCCGTGTTTCTCCTTAGAGCCTATCCCACAACCTCCCGTCACCCGTTGAGCGGGAGAGGAGTCAAGGGTGAGAGTGCCTCAAATCGCTGCCGGTTTTCTCAATCGATTCGGACGTTCGCTTGCCCTCACCCCAACCCTCTCCCGGAGGGAGAGGGGGACTTTGGGGATAGACTGTTAACTGGGAGGGACGCGGTCCTCCGCCTCCGATCTTTTTCCCCTTGGACCGCTGGGGAGGGACGCGGTCCATGGCGTCCGCCGCGTCTGCCATTTCGTGCTTGGCTTGTTAAACGAGGCAATGTTTGGGATCGGAGAGGTACAGCATCGCGTCCAGGTTGCCCGATTCCTGCGAGACAAGAGGACACGGCAGGACAATCTTGAGCAGCTTGTCGAATTTCTCCTGATTGCGGACGATAAACTGACCGATGACTAGGGCATACATGTGGATCATGGCCGCGGGATTGACGCTCGTAGCGGCTAGCAAGCCGTCCCGCACGCCCAACAACCCTGGGCGCTGGCCATCGACGCCGGTCACGACCATTCCCTCATGACGAGTCCCTTTGAGTCGTGGGACGCAAGCGAGGGCCATGTCGTCATTGTGAAAGAAAGCCCCCGCGATGCGGTCCGGGGTTTGCTCGAGAAGAACGTCGAAGGTATCGCGGGCCTTTTCGGTCTTCCAATCGCACCAACGGACACCACCACCGACGACTTCGATCTCTGGGTACTTGCTAATAATGTTCTGAAAACCTTTGGCGCGATCTTGGGCCCCGCTGTGCTCACTTTGACCGCCAATATGGATGACTTTGCCCTTGCCGCCGATTTTATCCACCATGTACTGCGTGCTCTGTTCAGCCATCCGGACGTGATCGGGCGTGACATAAACGACCACGCCATGATCGAAGAGTTTATCCTCGGCCACGATGAGCGTATCCATGCCGATGATGGGGATGCCGCGGGCTTTAAGGCGTCGGCATGGCTCGGCTAGGATGTCGATTTGGTGAGCCTGAAAGGCACAGAAGTCCCAGTCTTCAGCAGCGGCAAGTTCGATCTTTTCACGCTGTCTTTGACCGTTGAATTCCCCATCGAACCAAACGACTTCGACATTGAGTAGATCGCCCCATAGCTTGGCGGCATCGTAGCCTAACTTGTTCCAGGTGCCGGCCAAACCAGCATTGGAAAAGGCCGCTCGTAATCGCCGCTGCTGGCCCATCGTCTGGGAGACCGTCTCGGGTCGGCAACCCAGAAGCGACGCCAACCCCAGCCCCGCCCCCGCAGAGAGCATCGCCAAATAGTCGCGACGCGATGGTTTGAGAGATTCGGTCGAATCGGAAGACTTCATCATGTCCTGGGAACTTGCCATATTGACCTCCAAGCGCTGACGTCCTCCCACCACAGTGTGACGCAGGGCGCGTCTATCACTGTAATGGATCACGCCAAAAAATCAACCAATGCGATGCGGCCCTGTTTGGCGAAGTGGTGGGCCCCAAGCCGGATTGAAGGCGGACTACGATCTGTGTTCTCGGGGCGGCTGGAGTGCAATAGCCAACAGCGTGGCAAGGAAGCAGGCCCCGGCCGCTACCAAAAACGGAACCAGCCATGCCTCAAGCCGACCGCTGGCCTTAGCCAAGTCGCCAAAGTATCCCCCGAGAATGGGTCCAACGATTCCGCCGATCCCATAAGACGTAAAGACCCAGCCGTAGTTGGCCCCGACATTCTTGTTACCGAATAGGTCGGCTGTCGCTGCCGGGAAGAGGGCAAAGTTCCCCCCGAAGTTGAAACCAATCCAACACGCCCCGAGGAAGAATAACGTAGGGGTCTGGGCCAGCCAGAAGAATGCAGCCATCACCGCCGTTTGAGAGATGAGCATAAGAACAAGGGAAGCCTTACGCCCAATGAAGTCCGAAATGATTCCCCAGCCGATGCGGCCCAGTCCGTTGGCGATGGCAAAAAAGATGGCCATGGCCAGTTCGGCGGTGACTTCTGCCTTGCGGAGAGCGTCCTGTTCGCCTGCGGTACTGTAAAAGGCTTGAAGACGCTCGATGCCGAAGAGTTTAATAACGCCAATGACCATCAAACCTGCCATGGCCCCCGCTACGAACATGAACCACAGCATGTAGAACTGGGGGGTACGGAGCATTTGGAACGAACTGAACTCGCGGGTTCCCCCGACCTTCGCCGCTTTCTTGGCCTGCGCGGCTGGATCCCATCCCGGCGGATGGTAGCCCTCCGGTGGGTTAACCATCCAAATCGATCCGATCGCGACAAGAACGGCGAAGATAATTCCGTAAACGAAGAAGACATTGGCAACGCCCAGCATATTGATCAGTTGCCCAAGATTTCCGGCAAGCTGGATCCACAGGAAGGCCCCAAAGCCGAAACCAGCCACCGCCAGACCTGTGAGCATTCCTTTCTTATCAGGGAACCATCGCACACCGACGGCGATGGGCACGACATAGGCCAAACCGATGCCCGCCCCGGCCACGATTCCCAACGTTAGGACATGCCCCCAAAAGCTCGTCCCCACAAAGCGTGCCAGGATGTAACCTAATCCCAACATGAGTCCTCCCAACAAAGACACGATCCGGGGAGGAATCCTAGACTGAAGGCGTCCAGCCAGAACCATGACGAAAGCGAAGGTCGCCAATCCAACGCTGAAGATGATCTGCGTTTGTGTCTTGGTGAAAGAATACGGCTCTGCCGTCAGGGCCTTGGTGAACACACTCCAAGCGTAAATCGCGCCCAGGGCTAATTGGATCAAGATTGCGCCCAAGACCACCCACCAGCGATTCAGTACCTTCGTCTCAGTCATCGGAGCCTCCTAAGAATTCGGTCACCAAAAATGTTCTTACGCTTTCTTAGTTCGTACGATTGCCATTTTCGCGCTGTTTGTTGAAGGAATGCTTGACGGCATTTTCCGGTGATAGCCTTTCGCGAGCGGCCCGAGGGTATCTTCAGGAAAAGAGTTTGCGAACATACTCGACACCGCGCCGGTGAGCCTCGACCGCGTTCATCGTATTGGGCGATCCTTGTTCCACAGCCTGTTCGAGAACGAGATGGGGACGAACCCCGAGCGCTGCCAGTTCCCGCGCGAGCCGCGGATAGTCGATATCGCCCTCGCCAAAGGCTTCCGTCCAAATGCCGTCTTTCGATTGTCGCAGATGAAGTTCGCAGACACGCGAGCCATAAAGTTTCACGACATCAAACAGGGCAACTTGCGAATTCCCCGACCCGCGATAAATCCAATGTGCATCCAGGCACAGGCCCATATTCTCCGGCTTCGTGGCGAGCATCATGTGATGAAATTCCCGTGCCGCATTCCGAAGTTCCATATCGTGATTGTGATAGGCCAGTTGCATCCCCCGCTCACGCAAGGCTGCGCCGAGTTGATCAAGGGCTTTTGCTTGAGTCTCCAATTGCGCATCGTTTTTGCCAGGATTTGGCGCTTCCCGATTCCAGGACAGTGGAGACGGATTGATGACGACAATCCGCGTCGCCATAACATTGTGGGCCTTTTCAGCCACGGTAAGCACCTGGGCAATTGACTTCTCAGCGGCCTCTGGTTCGTGCATTACGGCATTGACATAAAATGATCGCAGCTCCAATCCGTGCTTTTTCAGGAAAGGTGAGAGACGGTCCACGTCCTCCGGAGAATTGAGGCCGGATTCGAAACCATTCAATCCTGCGGCGGCAACTTCACCCAAGCTGGCATCCAGATCGGCGTTGAAATCGCGATTTTCGCGGCGATAAAACGTTAACCAGGGATAAAAATTCGTCGCCACGTGTAAAGGACCTGATTCTGCCCCCCACACCCATGGCGAATGGAGGAGTTGACTTGCGACAATGGTGGCTGAACCAGCGGCCAAGAAACTGCGACGTGTCATCCCCGATGTTGTGTTTTCGTGCGGCCTTGTCATAATGAGATTCTCCGTTTTAGGTCGTTGGTGACAAATCTGTCTGTCAATTCCGAAAAAGACGCCCCTAATATACCGCCCGCCGAAACCGACTCGCAAGATACGGCCTCCACAGAAGCGTTAAGACATAAGAAAGGAGTCATCGCCATGAGGAGCTTACCTTCTCAATTAGCTGTGATCGGCTTTGTCATCGGGTTTTTGACCATGCAGACCTCATTGTTGGCGGCTGAGGTTGCCTGGCCAGAGCCGGTCGTTCCCGCTGGCTTCGGCGTCAACATCCACTTTACGGATCCCCGACCGGGCGAGATGAGCATGCTTGCGGCCTCCGGCCTCAAGTGGATTCGTATGGACTTTGTCTGGTCGGCAACAGAACGGGAGCCCGGGAAATATGACTTCCGGGCTTACGAGCGGCTCTTAAAGGCCCTGGACGAATATGGGATCAAAGCCCTTTTCATCCTCGACTATACCAATCGGCATTATGACCAAGGGTTATCACCCTACACAGACGAAGGGCGGCAGGCCTTCGCCCGATGGGCAGCGGCGGCTGCCAAACACTTCCAAGGACGTGGCATCCTTTGGGAAATGTACAATGAGCCCAATATCCATTTCTGGAAGCCAAAGCCCAACGTGGAAGATTACATCAAGCTGGCGATTGAGGTGGGAAAGGCCATTCGGCGGGAGGCCCCTGGTGAAATTTACATTGGACCGGCCACCTCGCAAATCGATATGAAGTTCCTGGAGGCCTGTTTTCAGGCGGGACTGCTGGAGTATTGGGATGGCGTCTCGGTCCACCCGTATCGACAGTCTCCCCCGGAAACGGTTTTGGCAGAGTATCAAAAACTGGCCGAGTTGATCGCCAAGTACGCCCCGGCGGGTAAAAAGATACCGATCCTCTCTGGGGAATGGGGCTATTCGGCGGTGTGGCGGAACTACGACGAAACCCGCCAAGGGAAGTATCTTCCTCGACAATGGTTGACTAACCTGGCGGCCGGTATTCCTGTTTGCATTTGGTACGATTGGCATGACGACGGGCCGGACCCCAAGGAGCCTGAGCATCATTTTGGCATGGTGGCTTATCCCTATCATGAGGGACGAAATCCGGTTTATGATCCGAAACCTGCGTACTTGGCTGCCCAGACGCTATGCACGTTATTGGCAGGATATCGGTTTGTCGAACGTCTGCCGGTAAAGGCCGAGAAGGCCGAATTGTGTCATGCCCTGAGGTTCGAAAAGGGTGGGAAGTCCGCCGTGGTAATCTGGTATCAACAAGATGGCCAGACGACTTTGGTCCAGGTCGCTCTGCCACCGGGCCTTTATCGCGTCATAGATTACCTTGGAAAAGACCTGGGCACCAAGAACGTGGTTGCGGCCTCGACCGAGCTTGAGATCACCGACGCGCCCCTCTATCTTGTCCAGGAATAATCGCGGACAGACTGGTCTTGATGTTTCTGTCAAAAGAAACAAACATTTTTCGCTATGCCAACGTCCTATAAGTAGGGCCGCTTGAAAAAAGGGTATCGATTGTGCCTTTCCTACAAGTTGGTCTTACATTGCGGTCTTCCCGATCCGATGGGTTATGGGGGTAACTTGAGCGTCGCACATTTGGCATTCGACGAGGATGAGCAGTGAAACTTCAGTTTCTGGGTGCCAATCGGCAGGTTACGGGTTCCCAATACTATTTGCAGGCGGGTAAAACCCGGCTTCTTATTGATTGCGGTATGTTCCAGGAGCGTCCGTACCTGGACCGTAATTGGGACCCTTTACCCGTGCCACCGCGGGAAATCGACGCCCTCCTTTTGACCCATGCCCATCTTGATCACAGTGGCTTGATCCCCAAGCTGGTTCGAGAGGGTTTCCGCGGGAAGATCCTTGCCACATCTGCCTCCGTCGATGTGGCAGAAATTGTCCTTCGGGATTCGGCCCACATTCAGGTGGAAGACGCCGCTTACAAGCGGAAGCGGCACCGCAAGGAGGGGCGGACGGGCAAGCATCCGGAAATCCCCCTCTACGATGTGAATGATGTTGAGGAAGCCTTGCCCTATTTTCGTGCCGTCCCATACTATCAGCCTATCGAGCTTGATGGGGTAACCATCCGCTTTCTTGATGCCGGTCACATTTTGGGCTCGGCGTTTCTGGTTGTGGATGCAAAAGAGAATGGTCGGGAGCGACGGATTGTTTTTTCGGGCGACCTGGGCAGCCCGGACCGTCCCATCCTTCGTGATCCTGACATGATCCACGAGGCCGACTACCTCGTCATCGAATCGACGTACGGTGACCGTGACCACAATCATGGTCCAAGTGTGGAGGATCAGCTCGTCAAAGTCGTTCGGGAAACATCTGCCCGGGGCGGTCACGTGGTTATTCCCGTTTTTGCGGTTGAGCGGGCTCAAGAGTTGCTCTTCTATTTCAGCCGCCTATATCGGTCGGGACGCCTTCCACCCTTGCCCATCTTCCTGGACAGTCCGATGGCCGTGCGAATCACTGAGGTCTTCCATCGTCACCGTGAGTGTTTCGACCAAGAGACGCAAAACCTCATCGACAATGATCAATCGCCCTTCAATTTTCCTAACTTGCGACTGGTGACGACCGTTGAAGAATCCAAACAGATCAATACTTACAATGTCCCGTCCGTGATCATGGCAACTTCCGGGATGTGCACTGCTGGGCGGATCAAGTTCCATTTGAGAAACAATATTGTGCGACCGGAATCGACAATTCTTTTTGTGGGTTATCAATCTCGCGGGACGTTGGGACGCCAAATCCTCGACAAGAATCCGTATGTTCGTATTCACGGGAAAGAATGGCCCACCCGAGCGAGGATCGAACAAATCCAGGGCCTATCGGGACATGCGGATCGTAAAGGGCTTCTCAGTTGGGTTTCCCAAGTCAAATCCCCGGTGAAGTCGGTGTTTGTGACCCACGGCGAAGAGAACGCCTCCTTAAGCTTCGCAGAAATGATCCGCACCCAGCTTAACTGGCGGACGAGCGTTCCTCAGTACATGGATGAAGTGGAATTAGATTGACCCACCGGGCTGAAGCGCACGACATTTCCGCCGAACGGCTGTGAGCTTTGCGTGATAAGAACCCTGGCAATCACGAAGGCGATCGGACCAGGCCACCAAATCGCCGAACCCGCCGGGAATAATCCCGGATGGCTTGATGTAGCAATTCCTCGTTGAAGTCTGGCCAGCAGACATCCGTGATCCACAACTCGGCGTAGCTAATTTGCCAGAGCAAAAAGTTACTCACTCGCTGCTCGCCAGCCGTGCGAATAAGCAAATCGGGGTCCGGCATGCCCGCCGTGTAGAGGTGGTCGGAGAACGTCGCCTCGTCAATGTCGTTAATGGATAATTGCCCCGCAACCACTTTCTCTGCGATCTTGCGAACGGCATCCAGGATTTCCACCCTTCCGCCGTAATTGACGGCCAAACACAGGCACAATCCCGTGTTGTTCGCGGTCAATTGCAAGGTCTTATCAAGTTCGCGCTGCACTTCGGGCGGGATACCTTCTCTCCGTCCGATCACTTGCACCCGCACGTTGTTTTCTGTGAACGTCCCCCGCTCCTCAACGATGTACTGCTCCAGTAATCGCAAAAGGAAATCCAGCTCGAACTTGGGCCGCTTCCAATTCTCGCTGGAGAGGCAATACAAAGTGAGCTGTTCAATTCCCAATCGGACGCACTCTTCGACCGTCCGGCGAACAGCCGCCACACCGTGACGGTGTCCCTCAATGCGAGGCAACCCCCGCCGCTGCGCCCAGCGACCGTTGCCGTCCATAATGGCAGCGATATGCCGGGGCCGCTTCTCCGGTGGGACATCTAAAGCGTCGGACGTTTTTAGCAGCTCTCCACACATCAGGTTTTGGGAATCAAGCGTCGCCTCAAATCGGGAATCTGACATCTTGCCCTAACATCCAGTTTAGCAAAAACATTCGCCCGGCGACCATGTGGGGTTTGCCACAAGTCCTGTCATTTCCCTTGAAAATAGCCGTCGGGTGTGGAGGCTTGAAGCACACACTCTGAAGGACGAAGCCCGTTTAGCAAATGATCGTTTGCTCGCGGTCGGGGCCCACAGAAACCATCTCAATGGGACACCGTAGTAACTCTGCCAGGCGATCGAGATATGCCCGCGCTGCCTTGGGCAAGTCCTGCAAGCGGCGGACGTGCTGGATCTCCTCGGACCATCCGGGGAGTGTCTCATACACAGGCTTCACGCGTCGCAGTTGCTCGACATGGCTGGGGAAATGGGTAATCCGCTCCCCGTCCAATTCGTAAGCCACGCAAATCTTTAGCTCGGGCAACGTGCTCAGAACATCCAGGAGCATCACGGCAATAGCGTCAACGCCACTCAGTCGAGCCGTGTAACGCACGGCAACGGCATCGAACCAGCCGCAGCGCCTCGGGCGGCGGGTGACCGTTCCGTATTCGTTTCCCCGATCCCGGATGGTCTGACCGATAGGGTTGTCCTGCTCTGTCGGGAAAGGCCCACCGCCGACACGTGTTGTATATGCTTTGACTACCCCCAAAACCTTTTTTATATACTTGGCCGGAATCCCCGAGCCTGCCGAAATCCCCGCACCGGAGCTATTGCTGCTCGTCACATAGGGAAAGGTTCCATGGTCAACATCAAGGAGGGCTCCTTGTGCCCCCTCTAGGAGGATCCGCCGCTCACGTTCCGCGGCAGTCAACAAAAACTCCGTCGTGTCGCACACAAAAGGTCGGATGGCCTCGGCGTAACCGGAGTACTCACGGAAGATGGCGGCCGCATCGAGGGACGGGCTATCTGGCGAAACCCCCAGGGGGACCAGAAACCGGGCCTTGGCCTGCACGATGGCCTCAATCCGCTCTTTGAAACCAGACTCGAACAGGTCCCCTACCCTAATGGCATGCGACCGTCCCACCTTGTCTCGGTAACATGGCCCAATGCCTCGAAGCGTCGTGCCAATAGCCTCACCGCTTGGGCACTCGTTGAGGATACGATCCTCCTCCAAGTGCCATGGGAAGATGACATGGGCGCGATCACTCAAAAGAAGATTGTTCGAGATGGAGACCCCTCTTGAGCGGAGCAGGGCAATCTCATCGAGAAGCGTCTTCAAATTGACGACAACGCCGGACGCGATGACACACGTCACGTTGGGTTGAAAGATTCCGCTAGGGATCAGGGACAGCTTAAAAGTCTGACCTTGTCTCACGACGGTATGACCGGCGTTGGCCCCGCCCTGATACCGAACCACAATTTCGTGGTCTTCGGTAAGGAGATCGACGATCTTCCCTTTTGCTTCGTCGCCCCATTGCAGACCAATGACAGCGGTGGCGCTCACGAGATTCACCTTTCTCTTGTTAGTCAACACGATCACGAAAGTCCGTCGTCCAACCTATGCCGTTCCCAAAGGCCGAAATTCCGAAAACAAGCGCGAGCGGAAGCCCGCGCGTTTGTGGTTTGCGCGGCTAGAACCGCTGGTCCCCTCCGTGCCACGGCCAGTTTCGTCTAGAACAGCTCCAGAGTTGCAGTCTAATCGCCATCAGTTCGAACCGTCAAGGAACCGCACGCTCGGAACTTCGGACCGGGGAGAAGGCTCAATTCGTCCACACACGTGTTCATCACCCGCAGCGATATTGACAGGGACGGCAAAACCATTAAAATCCCGATTGCTGGGGGGATCGCGTTGGCAAGCGGATGGGAAATCTAAAGCCGGGGCCGACACGGAATGGATGTCCAGCGTTGCGGCACAACTTGGGTCGTTCATGCCCCTGCAAAAGTGAACCTTTTCTTCGAGGTGCACGGCCGCCGCGAAGACGGATACCATCTCGTCGAGACGCTGGTTTGTCCTATCAGCCTCTACGATACCCTCGCTTTTGAGGAAAATCCGGATGACGACGTGGTCCTCAGTGTACAATTTATCACGGGAGGGGCGTCGCTCCCGGAGTGTGGTTTTGACACGGTTCCCGACGGCCCGAGCAACTTGGTTTATCGGGCCGCCGAACTGGTAAAGAAAGAAACCGGCACCCGCAAAGGTGCGAAGATCCGTTTGTGGAAGCGGATTCCGACAGGCGCAGGGTTGGGGGGAGGGTCTTCCGACGCGGCAGCCACGTTGTTGGGTTTGTGCCGTCTCTGGGGATTAACTCCCGGGATGGCGGAACTACGAGCGTGGGCTGCGCGCCTGGGAAGTGATGTACCCCTGTTCCTGGAAGGAGGCCCCTGCATCTGTCGCGGACGCGGCGAGATCGTAAACCGCGTGAATGGGTTTACCCGGCTTGACATGGTGATCGTCAAACCTAGGGTAAGCCTATCCACGGCCAGTGTTTATGCGGCGTGTCGTGTCCCCGAAGTACCGCAGCGTATTGAGGCGATCCTTGCCGCGTGGTCATCGGGGGACCGGAAACGACTCGGCGAATTCCTGTTTAACCGTTTGGAGGAAGCCGCAAAGAGAATCGCACCGAGTGTTGATGAGGTGGGTGCCCGTTTGCGGCAAACCGATTGTCTGGGAGCGAGTATGACGGGAAGTGGGTCGTGTTGCTTCGCGCTGTATTGGCATCGGAAACACGCCATCGCGGTGGCACGGAGATTTATGGCTGAGAAGGTGGGAGCCGTCTTTGTCGTGCACACGGTGGCCTAGCGTGCCCCTTGGGAAAGGAGGTCGGCCGTGCAAATCACTGAAGTCCGCATCAAGCTCATGGACGAGCCAGGAGAACGGCTGAAGGCCTTTTGCTCGATCACGTTTGATGATTGTTTCGTCGTCCGGGACTTGAAAATTATCGAAGGGGCGAACGGTCCTTTTGTGGCCATGCCTAGCCGCAAACTGACCGCGCGCTGTCCCAACTGCCGCACGAAGAATCACTTGCGGGCCCAATACTGCAATCAGTGCGGCATCCGCTTGAAGGAGCCGCCGATCGCCCGGGACGAAGAAGGGAGGGCAAAACTTTACGCTGATATTGCCCATCCCATCAATTCCCAGGCCCGCGAAATGATCCAATCCCGGGTCATTAAGGCCTATGAAGAGGAAAAGGCCCGCTCGAAAATGCCGGGTTACGTCCCGCCGGTCTACGATGAGTATGACGAAGAGCAGACAGCTCAGGCGGCCGAACGTCCATATGACGTTGTAAGGCGGAAGGCCCACAGCGGCAAAGAGGAAATTAAACAGCCGCATCAGTCGCGGGAAGGAGTACCACAAAAGGACTAGGTAAATCCCCCTTCCGGCGGCTAGTTACAGTCGCGTGTCGGCCGATGTTCAGCGACGAAAAGCAGAACGTAGGATGAGGCACATCTCCCGCTCATCTAATCGGGGCGACTGGATTTGAACCAGCGACCTCTTGGTCCCGAACCAAGCGCTCTAGCCAGGCTGAGCTACGCCCCGGGCGTTAACTCATTAGAAAAGGCCAACCGGGCGGCAAAAAACGCCCTCGCTGACCCATATCCGTCGTCCTTAAAGTGTAATCGGTTGATTTGGACGCCGTCAATCGGGAGCCATTAAGCCTTTCAAGCAAAAGGAGAGCCAGCCGAAAATATTACGTCTCAGGGATTGCTAAGCCGATGTAACGGAATAATCGTCAAAGGTTACCAGGCTTGGCGACCGCCACGCCCGCGGAAGTTTTTTGGGCCAGCCCCTCTTCCCTGGCGGACGGGATAAGCTATATTTAAAGAAAGTATAATGGCGATGGGGTTCGCCACTAATTGTAGCTTCGCATGCTAGCTACTGATGACCCCTACCTGGTTTTCGGTAGGGGTTTTCTTTTGGCCTTGCCCTACCGAAGTGGTTAACTCGGCGGGGATCTCACGGCCGGCCACCGAGAATCCTCGTGCAGCGGTTGGTCTCACACTGTAAAGGGATCTGGGTTCGCAACATGGAGCGTTTTCGTTTGCTTGGCACCCTTGCTTTGGTCACGTTGCTATCTTCCGACGTCGTCCTGATCGGTCTGGGAGGTGGACTTGGTTCGGTCGCCCGCTATCTCGTGGGAAAGCTAATCCACGAGGGAAGTGGAGAAAATGTCTTTCCGATAGGCACGCTGGTTGTCAACGTTTTGGGATGCTTTTTCCTCGGGATGCTTATTGGGGTTTTTCTCGAACAGGGGAGTCACCGGGTGACCGGATGGCTGAACTTCCTGGGCACCGGATTCTGCGGAGGATTTACAACGTTTTCGGCTCTCCAATGGGAAACCGTCCGGCTTATCCACGACGGCCGCTGGGTTGTGGCCGCCGTCAACGTTGGCCTCAGTATTTTTGCCGGCTTGGTCGGTATTGTCGTCGGTTACTTGATCGGGCGGTGGGTATCTTTTTATGTGGACTAGCCGAGATTGCGAGCGATTCTTGACACGATCGTCGGTCGAATTTCAAGACACCTAATCGCAAACTCAGCCAGCAAGAAATTTCCGCACCTCGTTCCAATTCGCTGGCCCATAGCCGATCGCCATTGCGAGGAGGAACCCGGCTACGAAATTGACGATTCCTGTGCCGATGATAAAAAGAATGACGTACAATGGTCCGTCCCTACTTCCTTCTTCAGTCAGAAAGCTATCACCGCTGACCGGACAAATACCGTCTTACGCCTCAGTGCTTACCCGATCGAAGAAATCGACGTACTTGTTTCGGTCTTCCGGGTTTTTTCGGGCTTCAATCGCTGATCGCGGATGCAGGTTAAGTTGGCCCGTGATGTTGTACTGGACATAAGGCCCCCATTCCACCTCGTTGCGCAGCGGCTCAATGTAATCCTGCAAGAATTGGAGCACGGGGCGAATCCGGAACTTAGGATTGCGGAGGAAGCCGATCAGGAGCTCCATGGGACAGTTGCCCGCTCCCCGCCCCAAACCACCCATGGATGCATCGACGCGGTTCGCTCCATGAATGATCGCCTCGATGGTGTTGGCAAAAGCCAGTTGCTGATTGTTATGGGCGTGGATTCCCACGGTTTTGCCTTTGTCCTTGACATAACTCAAATAAATCTTAACAAGGCGCTCAATTTGCTCGGTATAAAGTGCGCCGAAACTGTCGACTACGACGACGACTTCAGCAGGCGTCTGCGATATGAGCCCGAGGCATTGCTCGATTTCGACCTCAGTGGCTTGTGAGACCGCCATCAAATTAGCCGACGTCTCATAACCTTTTTCGTGGGCAGCCTTGATCATCTCGCAAGCTTCGACGGTTTGGTGGACATAGAAAGCCACCCGGACCATGTCCACAACGCTTCGATCCTTTGGCAGCAGATCCGTTTTCCAGTCCGATTTACCGGCATCCATCATGACGGCGAGTTTTAATGACGTGGGATTGTCACCGACAATTCGCCGGACATCATCCTCATCGCAGAATTTCCACGCCCCGAAACGGTCGCGCTGGAAGACTTTTTTCGATGCTTTGTAACCAATCTCCATGTAGTCGATGCCCGCTTCCACGCACGTTTGATACACCCCTTTCACAAATTCGTCCGAGAAATGATGGTCGTTGACAAGTCCCCCATCGCGAATCGTGCAATCTAGCACCTTTAACTCCGGACGATAGGTAATCCAGGGCGCGCGTTCCTGAGAGTCGGGTACCATATCTTTCGGTTCCTTTCTGTCGTCAATCGCTCACTGTCACAAACGGAGTCATCTTGTGGGAAAGGACACTTGCCACCCGGCTTTTCACCGAATCCTAGACCCGCCAAGGAAACTATATCTTACCAAAACTCATGCGCCTGGGGTGTACAAGGTGACGTTTTTGGGTGTTCGAACTGCAAAAGTAGGCGTGTCTTCGTCGTGGGACCTTGACCGCCCTCATAGACTTGAGGATCGGCTGAGGGCCACACCCTTCGGCTGGATTATTCGGAATGACCCATACAAAGCGTCAATTCGGGAGGTACCCTGTCAATGGCGGAAGTGACGATCACGGTTCGGCCCCGCGGCCCTTATCTTGTGCAAGGAAATGTTCGTATCGTGGATGCCGACGGAAACGAATATCCTGTTGATCCTTCCAAGCCCGTTGCCCTGTGTCGCTGTGGGGCCTCGCAGAAAAGACCGTTTTGCGACGGTGCCCATAAGTCGTGCGGATTCGAGGGTGACGATCGGGCGACACCTCCTGGCGCGTAACACCCGAGGCGAGTCTTCCCGCTCGGACGGCATGTTCAGCAAAACGCTCAGCGTTCGCGTGCATTCTTCGGGGCGAGCGCGGTTCGCATGTTTTCGGTAACCGTCCAACTCCAGGTTTCTGGAATAATGTCCCAGATCACAAAAGTGACCAAAAGGCCGGAAATGATCGGGCTTGTAGGAGCTATCGGGCCGGTTGGACCTTCGGAGTCATCTCGAGAAATGGCGAAAAAAAGGGATTTAACCAAAAGCCCATCCCAAAGTTCCCTCTCCCTCTGGGAGAGGTTCGCGGTGAGGGCGAGCGATCGTCGCAGTCGATCGAGAAAACCGGCAGCGATTCGAGTCACCCTCACCCCCGGCCCCTCTTTCGCCGAACGGGAGAGGGGAGGTTGTGGGATAGGTTCTAAGGACGCCCGCCAACGTCGGTGGTAAAAAGAGTTCGTCTCTCCCCCACCATAGAGCTATCCGTGGGGTGTTTGACGACGTTGGTTGACGGCCAACCCATGCAGTTTGCGCGTTTTAGGGGAATAATACGGTCGTTCCGCAAGTAAATTGCTTTCAGCAA
>Ga0116169_1001847_pt1 | contig 16460 bp, 15 predicted proteins | sample AD_UKC130_MetaG_FD_89796 | JGI IMG/M metagenome (GOLD analysis project Ga0116169, IMG submission 89796) | Active sludge microbial communities of municipal wastewater-treating anaerobic digesters from Canada - AD_UKC130_MetaG | ecosystem: Engineered > Bioreactor > Anaerobic > Digestate | place...
CCATCAGCAACAGGCTGTGGCCGGTCGGCGCGGTATCCAGCACGACAAAGGCCGTTCGCGCCTCGTTCACCACGCGGCTGAAGGCATGGAACACCGCTACCTCTTCGGTACACGGAGACTGCAGGTCCTCCAGCAGCAAGGCTCTGCCCTGCGCATCCAGGTCCTTGCCGCGGCTGGCCATGATCTTGGCGATGTAGGCCTCGGTCTCCGCCTTGGGATCGATGCGTCCCACCTTGAGATTGGCCAGCGTGCCGTTCAAGGCGTCGGCCACATGGGCCGCCGGATCGGTCGTGGTCAGGTGCACGCTGTGGCCGCGTTGCACCAGGCCCACCGCCAGCGCGGCGGCAACCGTCGTCTTGCCGACGCCGCCCTTGCCCATGACCATCACCAGCCCACGACCGCTGGCCGCCAGTTCGTCGACCATGCGGCCCAGCGGCTCGGCGGCCAACACCGGCCGCGCGGTGGTGCGGGTTTGCGCCGTCTGCGCGATCGGCGCCGGTGCGTCGCCCAGCAAGGCCCGCAGCGCGGGCAGTCCCACGGTGTCGAAGGCGCGCAGCGGCACCTCGTCGCGCGGCAATCGCGCCAGCGCATCGGGCATCTGCTCCAGGGCCTGGCGACCCAGCGCCTCGATCGCGTCGGCCGTGGCATCGCCCTGGCTGCTGGCATGGAACACGCCGTTGATGGCCAGCCGCTGGTTGCCCAGTCCAAGGCTGCGCAACTCCTGCGCCGTGCGGGCGGCTTCCAGCATGGGCCGCGGGTCGGGACGCGTCACCAGCACGACGGTGGTGCGTGCAGGGTCGCTCAGCGCCTGCAGCGCCGCATTGAACCGCGCCTCCTGCATCTTCAATCCGGAATGCGGCCCCAGGCAGGACGCCCCGCGGTCGTTGTCGGCCAGAAAGCCGGACCAGGCCTTGGGCAGGCTCAGCAGGCGCAAGGTGTGTCCGGTGGGCGCCGTGTCGAACACGATGTGGTCATATGCAGGGCCCGATGAGGGGCCCTGCGGCTCGATTTTCTGCGCCAGCAAAGCCGCAAACTCATCGAAGGCGGCAATCTCGGCGGTGCATGCGCCCGACAATTGCTCCCGAACCGTGGCGCGTTCGGCATCACTGGCATCGGCCTCGAGTTGCGCCAGTACACGCTGCCGGTAGGCCTCGGCCGCGGTGTCGGGATCGATGTTCAGCATCGACAATCCCGGCACACCCGGCACCTGTACCGGATGGTTGGACAAGGGAGCGCCCAGCATCTCGTCCAGGTTGGATGCCGCGTCCGTGCTCACCAGCAGCACGCGCTTGCCGCCATCGGCCAGCCGAACGGCCACCGCGGCAGACAGCGAGGTCTTGCCGACGCCCCCTTTGCCCGTAAAGAAGAGGAAACGCGTGGGATCGCGCAACAAGGCCAGCGAAAGGGGCGCTACAGAGGGCAAAGACATGCGTGCAGCATGCCATGTCGGGCATCCCCCACCTTGACGTCGGACAAGGTTCAGGACTGCGGGCGCTCAGAACGTCTCGGTATCGACTTCGGATGACGCCTGAGCGTTGTACCGCGCGCCGGTCACCGTGTTCTGGTTGATCAGGGCCTCAACCGCCGCGATGGTGTCCAGGCTCAGTTGCACCTGATCTGCCCCCAGGTCTTCCTGCAGGTGCGGCACGCTGGTGGTCCCCGGTATCGGAATGATGTGGGGCGCCTTGTGCAGCAGCCAGGCCAGGGCCAGTTGGGCCGAGGTGCAACCGGCCGCTGCGGCCAGCGCCTTGAAGGGCGGCAGCAAATTCTGGTTGGCGGCAAAATTCTCCGGCGCAAAGCGCGGCATTCCGCGGCGGATGTCCTTGGCGTCGAGCGCGGCCAGATCCAGGGGCGTATCGCTCAGGAAACCCCGCGCGACCGGACTGAACGCGACGAACGCGGCACCGATCTCTTTGCAGGCTTTGAGCACTGCGATCTCGGGATTGCGGCTCCACAGCGAATACTCGGTCTGCACGGCGCTGACGGGGTGCACGGCGTGCGCCCGCCGCAAGGTGACCTCCGACACTTCGGACAAGCCAATCGCCCGCACCTTGCCGGCAGCGACCAGATCGGCCATCGCGCCGACGCTGTCCTCGATCGGGACCTTCTTGTCCCAGCGGTGCAGGTAGTACAGATCGATCACGTCGGTCTGCAGGTTGCGCAGGCTGTTTTCACAGTCGCGCCGGATGGCTTGCGGACTCCCGTCGATGACGCGCTTGACCCCGTCGGAGAAACCCACGCCAGCCATGCCGCCCTTGCTTGCGAGTGTGAACTCGCTGCGATGGCGGCGCAGCACCTGCCCCACCAGCTTCTCGTTGGCACCGAAGCCGTACAAGGCCGCGGTGTCGAACAGCGTGACACCTGCATCGAGGGCGGCGAGCAGCACCCGCTCGCCCTGCTCCGCCGACGGCGGAACACCATACGCATGGCTCAGGTTCATGCAGCCCAGGCCGATGGCAGACACCGTGAATGGCCCGATCTGTCGTTGTTGCATGGGAGTCCTCTTCGTCAGCAATGATGGAACGGGGGTGTACCGTCTTGGCGACCTTGCGGCGCGACGCGGGGCCCCGGGGAACGGCCTGAGACTCAGCTGCCCAGTTGATGCTGCAGCTTGTGCAGGACTTCGTAGCAGGGCAACACGCTGGCCACGCTGGAATTCGGCTCACGGCCTTCACGGATCGCCGCGAAGAATTCGCGGTCCTGCAACTCGATGCCGTTCATCGACACGGCCACGTCCGAGACATCGATCTTCTCTTCCTTGCCGTTGTAGAGGTCATCGTACCGGGCAATGTAGGTGGCCGTGTCACCGATATAGCGGAAATAGGTACCCAGCGGGCCATCGTTGTTGAAGCTCAGCGACAGGGTGCAGATCGCCTCGCTGGCGGTCTTGAGCTGAATGCTCATGTCCATCGCGATCCCCAGCGTCGGATGGATAGGCCCCTGCAAGGCGTTGGCCTGCACGATCGGACTGCCGCACTGGTAAGCGAACAGGTCGACCGTGTGCGCCGCGTGGTGCCACAGCAGGTGGTCGGTCCAGGAGCGTGGCTGGCCCAGTGCATTGGTATTGGTACGGCGAAAGAAATAGGTCTGCACATCCATCTGCTGGATGTTGAATTCGCCTGCTGCGATGCGGTTCCTCACATACTGATGGCTCGGATTGAAGCGGCGCGTATGGCCGCACATCGCCACCAGTCCGGTCTTTTCCGCCAGGGCCGCCACCTGCTGCGCGCCCTGCACGCTGTCGGCCAGCGGGATCTCGACCTGCACATGTTTGCCCGCGCGCAGGCAGGCCACGCTTTGCTCGGCGTGCATCTGCGTCGGCGTACACAGGATCACCGCCTCGACGTCCTTGATGGCCAGGCTCTCGGCCAGATCGGTGCACACATGGCCAATGCCGTATTTGGCGGCAACCTCGCGTGTCTTGTCCAGTTCACGGCCGACCAGCGACACCACGTCGATGCCCTCGATGTTCTTGATGCCGTCCAGATGCTTGATGCCAAACGCGCCGGCACCTGCCAGCGCAACCTTGATGGTTCTTGTCATGATGGGTTCTCCTTACAGATCGATTTCAACATATTGCCGCAGCCAAGGCGACGTGGCCGATGCGGACCGTCGCCAGCAACGACGTCCAGGCCATCGGCGACGACCCCATTGACGACCGGAGCCGGGCCGGCGACGCCCCCCGCAGCGGAAGCCGGGTCGCTGCCGTGCGGCTTTGTCGCAGGCGTGTCAGGCCGGGTTCTCGAGGATCAAGTGGCCCACGGCGGTATTTGACGCCGGCACATGATAGAACCGATGCGCCACATGCGGCTTGCCACCGCCGGCGATGTCGGCCATGGCACCACGGGCGATCAGCCACATCACCAATTCGATGCCTTCGGAGCCAGCCTCGCGCACGTAGTCGATATGCGGCACCTGTGCCAGGCCCGCCGGATCGGCAATCAGCCGGTCCAGGAACATGTTGTCGAACTCCTTGTTGATCAGGCCCGCGCGCGGCCCCTGCAACTGGTGGCTCATGCCACCCGTGCCCCAGATCTGCACATTCAGCGGCGTGTCGAAGGACGCGATGGCACGGCCGATGGCCTTGCCCAGTTCGAAACAGCGGCGCCCGGACGGCACCGGGTACTGCACCACGTTGACCGCGAACGGAATCACCGGGCATGGCCATGCCTGCGGCTGGCCACACATCAGCGACAGTGGCACCGTCAGGCCATGGTCCACATCCATCTTGTTGACGATGGTCAGGTCGAAATCATCCTGGATCACCGACTGCGCAATGTGCGATGCCAGTTCGGGATGACCGATGACCTTGGGCACCGGACGTGGACCGTAGCCTTCGTCGGCAGGCTGGAACTCGGCAGCGGTGCCGATGGCGAAGGTCGGAATCATCTCCAGGCTGAACGCGGTGGCGTGGTCGTTGTAGACCAGAAAAATCACGTCGGGCGCGTTGTCCTTCATCCACTGCTTGGAGAAATCGTAGCCCTGGAACACCGGCTTCCAGTAGGCCTCGGTGGTCTTGCCGAGATCGATTGCAGCGCCGATCGCCGGCACGTGGGAGGTATAGACACTGGCGGTGATCCTGGCCATCAAACGGCTCCTTTCTGTTGTCCTGCGCGTCCCTGCGGCTGGCGGTGTGCCTGCGCGTCGCCGTCTTCGCCCACGACCCGGTTGCCTTGCGCCGAACGGCCGCCGGCAAGCATCATGGCGCGGTACTCGTCCTCGGTCATGCCGGTCATGCTGCCCGCCATCTGCTGGAAACTCTTGCCATCGGTGGCGCCGATCTTGGCGAGGAAGTAGATGTTGCCGCCCAGCGCAATGCAGCGGTTCAGGTCACGTGCCAGCACCGCCTGCTTTTGCGCCTCGGTCATCGGCCACTCATCCAGGTAGGCGCGTTCGTCGGCCTTGAAGCGGGTGCGGTTGTCGGCCTTCATCAGCGACATGCAGAACTGATTCAGGTGGTAGCCCTTGCGCGACTGCTCTGCATCGAAGATCGTCGTTCCGGGAACGTCCAGGTAGGGTTTGTCCAGCGACATGGTGATGTTCCTCTTTCAGGTCCAGTACAGGCGGGTCGGGTTGTCGACCAGCAACTTTTGCTGCAGTTCGGCCGTGGTGGCAATCTGCGGAATGAAATCGACCAGCAGTCCGTCGTCGGGCATGTGGTCTTTCAGGTTCGGGTGCGGCCAGTCTGTGCCCCACAACACCCGGTCCGGGAAGGTCTCGACCAGCTTGCGGGCAAACGGCACGACGTCGCGGTAGGCCTGCTGTTCACCGTTCAGCGCGCTGGGGCCGCTCTTGGACAGGCGCTCCGGGCAGCTGACCTTGCTCCAGATGCTGGGATGTTCGTGCATCATCTTCACGAACAGGCTGAACTCCGGTCCGTCGACCGGCTTGGCGACGTCGGGACGCCCCATGTGGTCGACGACGACCGTGGTCGGCAATGCGGTGAAGAACTCGTACAGTTCCGGCAGATCCTGGGCCTCGAAATACACCACCACATGCCAGCCCAGCGGCGCAATGCGGTTGGCGATCTCCAGCAGCACCTCGCGCGGTGTGAAGTCGGCAAGGCGCTTGACGAAGTTGAAGCGCGTGCCGCGCACGCCAGCGGCGTGCATCTGCTGCAGTTCGGCGTCGGTCACGTTGCGGTTGACGGTGGCCACGCCCCGTGCCTTGCCCTGCGACGCCTGGAGCGCGTCGACCAGGGCCCGGTTGTCGCTGCCGTGGCAGGTGGCCTGCACGATGACGTTCTTGTCGAAACCCAGGTGGTCGCGCAGCGCGAAGAGCTGTTCCTTCGACGCATCGCACGGCGTGTATTTGCGCTCGGGCGCATACGGAAACACCTTGCCGGGTCCGAACACGTGGCAATGGGCATCGACCGCGCCGGCGGGCAATTGGAAGCGGGGTTTGCTGGGGCCGTTGAACCAGTCCAGCCAGCCCGGTGTCTTGGTGAATTCCATGGGGTCTGTCTCTCCTCGGGTGGGGGTGTCGGCGTCAGTCGATGTATTTCAGGCCGGCCTTCTCAAGGGCCGGACGCATGTTGTACATGTCCAGCCCCAGCACGCCGGCGGCCAGCTTGGCGCGCTTCTCAGATTCATTGGCTTCGCGCGCTGCAGCCGCATCGGCCACCTGCTGCGCAAGCGCGGCCGGGACCACCACCACGCCGTCGTCGTCGGCAATGACCACGTCGCCAGGGTTCACCATCGCACCGGCGCACACCACCGGAATATTGACCGAGCCCAGCGTGGCCTTGATCGTGCCCTTGGCATGGACCGCTTTGGAGAACACCGGGAACTGCATGCCGGTCAGGTCCTTCACGTCTCGCACGCCACCGTCGATGACCAGGCCCACCGCGCCGCGGGCACGGAACGAAGTCGCCAGCAGGTCACCGAAAAATCCGTCGGCGTTGTCCGATGTCACGGCGGCAATCACCACGTCGCCGGGCTGCAACTGCTCCGCCACGACATGCATCATCCAGTTGTCGCCCGGATGCAGCAGCACCGTGACCGCGGTGCCGCACAGCTGTGCGCCGGTATAGATGGGGCGCATGTACGGCTTCATCAGGCCGACGCGGCCCATGGCCTCGTGGATGGTTGCGACACCGAAGCCCGACAGCTGGTCCACGGCGACCTTGTCCGCCCGTGCGATGTTGCGTTTGACGATACCGAGTTGCGTCATGGTCATTTCCCCTTTTTCTTCAATGCGGCGTCCAGACGCGGAAACACGCGCCGGGCATTGCCTTCGTAGATCTGGTAACGGTCTTCGGCGCTCAGGATCTTCGAGGCCTCGATATAGCGCTTGGTATCGTCGTAGTAATTGCCGGTTTCCGGGTCGATGCCGCGCACCGCACCAATCATCTCGGATGCGAAAAGCACGTTCTTGACCGGGATCACGGTATTGAGCAAATCAATGCCCGGCTGGTGGTAGACGCAGGTGTCGAAGTAGATGTTGTTGAGCAGGTGGTCCTGCAGCAGCGGCTTCTTCAGCTCCTGCGCCAATCCGCGGAAACGGCCCCAGTGGTAGGGCACGGCGCCACCGCCATGGGGGATCAGGAAGCGCAGCGTCGGGAATTCCTTGAACAGGTCGGAAGTCAGGCACTGCATGAAGGCCGTGGTGTCCGCGTTCAGGTAGTGCGCGCCAGTGGTATGAAAGCACGGATTGCAGCTGGTCGACACATGGATCATGGCCGGAATGTCGTACTCGACCATCTTCTCGTAGATCGGGAACCAGTGCTTGTCGCTCAAGGGTGGCGAGGTCCAGTGCCCGCCGCTGGGATCCGGGTTCAGGTTGATGCCGACATTGCCGTACTGGGTGACGCACTTCTCCAGCTCGGCCACACAGGTCGCAGGATCGACGCCGGGCGACTGCGGCAGCATCGCAGCACCGATGAAGTTGTCGGGAAACAGCTGCGAGACGCGCCAGCACAGCTCGTTGCAGATGGCCGCCCACGTCGACGACACGTTGAAGTCGCCGATATGGTGGGCCATGAAGCTGGCCCGCGGCGAAAAAATGGTCAGGTCGGAGCCGCGCTCCTTCATCAGGCGCAGCTGGTTGGTCTCGATGGACTCGCGCAATTCGTCGTCGCTGATCCGCAGTTCGCTGACCTTGGGCATGGAGGCCGGGTCCTGGATGCCGGCAATCTGGCGATTGCGCCACTGCTCCAGTGCCTTGGGTGCCGTCGTGTAGTGGCCGTGGCAATCGATGACCATCGGATTTGTCATTGCTGTTTCTCCTCGCGTCTCTGGGGGTCTTCGTATGCGGCGTACCGCATGTCGGGGGTGGTCGCAGCTGCGGTGCAGCCACCTGCTTTCGCCTGGGGCATTGTGGGCGGTTTGCGCGCAAAGAAGAAGGCCGCGCGGCCTCTAGCAGTTATAACAACTTGGCATAACCCATAGAATGGTATTCAAACTTCCAGATACCGCCCATACGCCATGGACCTGCGCCAGATCGAATACTTCGTACGGGTGGCCGAACTCGGGGGATTCACCCGGGCCTCGGCCGCACTGGGCATTGCCCAGCCGGCGCTCAGCCGCCAGGTCCGGCTGCTCGAGGTCGAGCTGCGACAGACCCTGTTGACGCGCGACGGGCGTGGCGCCGTCCCTACCGAAGCGGGACGTCTGCTGCTGGCCCATGGCCGCGGCATCCTGCACCAGGTCGAACGGGCGCGCGAAGAGCTTGGCAAATTGCGCGGCGCGCTGGCCGGTCGTGTCGCGGTCGGTCTGCCAACCAGCCTGGCGCGGGTGTTGACGGTGCCCCTGACCCGGGCGTTCGACCGCCAGATGCCGGAAGCCACCATTTCCATCAGCGAAGGCCTGTCCAGCGCGATGCTGGAGTCGCTGGTCAACGGGCGGCTCGACATCGCGCTGCTGTACAACGCCCGACCCAGCCCCGATATCGAGATCACGCCGCTGCAGCAGGAAGAGCTGTTCCTGGTCCAGTCACGCGCCCATGCGACCGACACGGGCACGATCAGCCTGCAGGCGCTGGCCGCGCTGCCGCTGGTGATTCCCAGCCGGCCGAACGCAATCCGGATGCGGGTCGAATCCGAAATGGCGGCGATCGGCTGCAGCCCGCGGATCGCGCTGGAGATCGATGGCGTATCGGCCATCCTGGACCTGGTGGCCGACGGCGCCGGCAACGCGGTTCTCTCCGGCAATGCCGTGGCCAGTTCGGTCAAGCCCGGCCTGTTTCGGCTGCGCGCCATCCGGGAGCCGCGACTGCATGCCCAGATATCGCTGGCCGTCTGTGCCCAGCGCCCCGCCACATTGACGCAGCAGGCCACCCAGGCGCTGATCGCGGACACACTGGCCTCGGTGACGCCATCGTCCCGACGTGGCAAGGCAGGCCCGCCGTGAGGCCCACGTAAGATAGGCCCGTCGACCGAATACGCGTACTTTGCGCGATCCGGTCGGCGCCCTTCACCGCATCGCAAGGAGTTGCCCATGCAGTCACTCGTCATCACCGTCGTCGGTCCGGACCGTCCCGGCGTCGTGCGTACCCTGTCCGACACGGCGGCTGCATTCGGCGCCAACTGGACCGACAGCGTCATGGCCAACTTCGCCGGCCAGTTTGCCGGCATCGTCCACCTGCAGGTGTCAACGGACCACAGCGCGGCGCTGCAGGCGGCACTGCGCGCCCTCGACTCCGATGCCTTGCACGTCCAGGTGGCGCTGGCCAGCGCCGCGGCCGCCACAACGGGTCAGCGGCAAATGGCGCTGGAACTGGTCGGCCACGACCGGCCCGGCATCATCCATTCGATCGCCACGCGGCTCGCCGAACACGGGGTCAGCATCGACAAGATGAAGACCCATATTGCCAGCGGCGCCATGTCGGGCGAACAGATGTTTCACCTGGAAGCGCAACTGACGATTCCACAGGACCTGGATACCGATCAGCTCCAGGCTGGCCTGGAAGGCCTGGCCAACGAGCTGATGGTGGACCTCAGCTTTGTCGGCAGCAGCGGCGCAGGCCAAACGGCAACCGCAGGCTGAGACTCAGCGCTTGCGCGCAGCGAGCAGCCGGTCGGCGTAGTCCTGCCATGGTGCGTCCTTGGGCATCCCCAGAAACAAGGCTTCGCGGGCCTGGTCTGCCACCCACTGCTGCTTGTCGGCAATGGCGCGGGCCATGAAGGGTTCGAAGCCCGCCTCGCTCACCGTATGCGCAGCCTCCCGCATTTCTTCCGCGCGGCGTTGGCCGTGCTGCACGACGCGGCTGAAGAAATAGGCGCCGGTCTGCTGCCAGTCGATGCTGGGGAACGTCTCCTGCAGCGTCGGAAGCACGTGCTCCTCCACGCCATAGGCGCGCGCCGTGGCATAGCTTTCGATTACCAGGGCCTCCAGGCCCTTGATCATCACGCTGCGGCACATCTTGATGGCACTGGCCACGCCGAGTTGCTCGGACACGGGTTTGGCATCCATGCCCCAGGCCAGGAGCTGCTCGGCCAGAGCCGCCGCGTGTTCCCCACCGAGCAGCATGGGAACCCGGATGCCGTAGGGAGGTACTGAGGTCATCACCCCAGCCTCGACATAGTGCCCACCGGCGCCGTTGATGGTTTCGGCCGCCTGCTGCTTGGTCCCCGGAGAGGCGGAGTTCAGGTCGAGGTAGAAAGCGCCCGGCCGCAGCACGGCAGCAGCTTCGCGCGCAACGTCCAGTGTGTGGGACGCGGTGACCGCACTGATCAGCAGATCCGCCGTGCCAGCGGCATCCGCCATGGATTCGGCAGCGCGAATCCCGGCCAGCGCCGCGTGGGCCCGCTCGGTGTCGCGGATCGGCGGATTGGCGAACTTCAGGTCCCACGCGCTGACGCTGTCGACCGCCGGCAACAAACCCGCCGCAAAGGTCTTGCCGACTTCACCATATCCCAGCACGCTGATCTGTCGCAGGTTCATGCCCGGCCTCCGTGGGTCTGTGCCTGTCACTGGGTCGGAATCTTTGCTCGGCTGATGATGTCGCCCCAGCGCCTGGTTTCGCTGGCCAGCAGGCTGGCCGCCTGTTCCGGGCTGCTGGACTGGGCCTCGACATTCAGCGCATGCAGCTTGGACTTGACGTCGGGCGCATTGACCGCCGCGACGATGTCCTTGTTCAGACGGTTGATCACGGCCGCCGGCGTACCGGCAGGTGCTGCCAGCCCGTTCCAGGACGTGGCCACCAGTCCGGGAACACCACTTTCGACCGCCGTTGGCACGTCGGGCAACACGGCCGAGCGCTTGGCGCCCGTCACGGCCAAGGCCCGCAGGGCCTTGGTACTGATCTGCGGAATCACCGGTCCCAGGATCTCCACGGCGGCATCGATCTGGTGGCCACGCAGGGCCGTGATCACCGCCGGCGTACCGTTGAACGGCACGATCTGCACGTCGATGTTGGCGGCCGACTTGAACAACTCGGCGGTCAGGTTCTGCGTGCTGCCGATATTGATGGTGCCCAGATTGAGCTTGCCGGGGTTGGCCTTGGCAAAAGCGAGCAGGTCGGCCAGGGTCTTGAAAGGAGAGTCGACGGGTGTGACGATGGCGATGTCGAAGCTGGCCAGGGTCGAGATCGGTGCGAAGTCCTTGAGGGTGTCGAATGGCAGCGATTTGAAAATCCCTGCACTGACCGCCGTGCCGTTGGAAATCAGCAGCAGCGTGTGGCCGTCCGGATCGGCCTTGGCCACCACATCGCCGGCGCTCACGCCGCCGGCCCCGGGCTTGTTGTCGATCACGACCGACTGGCCCAGCGACTGGCTGAGCTTTTGTGCCACGGTACGTGCGGTGAGATCGGCGACGCCGCCGGCACCAAACGGAACCACGATCCGGATCGTCTTGGTGGGGAAGGTCTGGGCCTGGCTGGTCAAGGCCAGCAGCGCCATACCCGCCACCATGGCACACCGTTTCCACATCTGCATCTCTGTCTCCTGAAATACGCGCGCGGGCACCGACCCGCAAGCGCGACTGGCAATTGGTTGAACGCTGCACGTCTGCGACGGGACAGCAGGGAATGTCCGTTGCAACCCGGTCGGACGGCCGGACCACGGCAACGGTGTCGATTGTGCGCGCTGTACAAGCGTCGGGATGCCTGCCAGCGTACTAACAGATATAACAATCCGGCATGAAGGAATGCACCTCATGCCGCTTGCAACAACGCGGTTCGGCCGGCGATGCCACGGGTGCACGCCGCCTTGCCTGCCGATCAGGAACGCAGATGCTGGTTGAAAAATGCCACGGTGCGCTCCCACGCCGTCCTGGCCGCCGCGGCATCGAAGCGCGGCGTGGTGTCGTTGTTGAAGCCGTGCTGCGTGCCGGCGTACTGGTATGCGGTGTACGGGGCGCCAGCGGCCTTGAGCGCTGCCTCATAGGCCGGCCAGGCGGCATTGATGCGTTCGTCCACGCCGGCAAAGTGGATCTGCAAGGGGGTCTTGACGCGGGCTGCATCGGCCGGAGCCGGCAGATTGCCATAGAACGGCACACCGGCCGCCAGGTCGGGTAAACGGGTCGACAGCATGTGCACGACGCCACCGCCGTAGCAGAAGCCGACGGCCCCGTATTTGCCGCTGCATTCGGGTCGCTCGCGCAACACCGCGGCCGCCATCATGAAATCCTCGCGGGTCTTGGCCTGGTCGAGCTGGCCGAACAGACTGCGGGCCTTGTCTTCGTCCCCAGGGTATCCCCCCAGCGGCGTCAGGGCGTCAGGGGCAAACGCGACGAAGTTGTCCAGTGCCAACCGTCGCGCGATGTCCTCGATATGGGGGTTGAGGCCCCGATTTTCATGGACCACCAGCACACCGGGCAACTTGCCTGTGGGCTTGGCCGGCATGGCCAGATAGCCTTTCATCGTTCCCGAACCCTGGGGCGATGCGTAGCTCAGGGTTTCGGTGTGGATGCGCTTGTCATCCTTGGGGACGACCTGCGCCGCCGCGAAATCCGGGCTGAGTGCAGCCAGCAGCATGCTGGCGGTCATGCCACCGACGGCGAACTTCTGGGCGCGCTCGAGAAAGCCACGGCGGTCGATGCCGCCATGGACATAGGCATCGAACAAGATCAGCAATTCCTGGTCGAAATCTGCGGCGGTCTTGCGTGGCATGGGGATCTCCTGGCGTGGGTGGACACAGGATGACCCGCAGACCGTGAAATGGTTCAGCGCCGACAAAGGCCCATTGCCCCGGGATTACCCTAGGTTCAATGCCCCGGCGCGCCGGATCAGGCGTTCGCCAGGCCCAGCAGACGCACGGCATTGCCCTTGAGAATGCCCGGCATGACTTCGGGCTTGAAGCCGGCGTCTTCGAAATCCTTCATCCAGCGGTCGGGGGTGATCAGCGGATAGTCGCTGCCAAACAGGATGCGGTCCTTGAGCAAGGTGTTGGCGTACTGCACCAGTTGCTTGGGGAAGTATTTGGGGCTCCAGCCGCTCAGGTCGATCCACACGTTGGGCTTGTGCGTCGCCACGCTGAGCGCCTCGTCCTGCCACGGGAAGCTGGGGTGGGCCATCACGATCTGCATGTCGGGAAAGCTGATCGCCACGTCATCCAGGTGCATCGGGTTGCTGTACTCCAGGCGCAGGCCGCCGCCGCAACGCATGCCGCTGCCAATGCCGCTGTGACCGGTATGAAAGATGGCTGGCAGCTTGTATTCGTTGATCACCTCGTAGATCGGCCAGGCCATCTTGTCGTACGGGTGGTAGCCCTGCACGGTCGGGTGGAACTTGAAGCCCTTGATACCCTCCTGCTCGATCAGCCGGCGTGCCTCGCGGGCGCCCATCTTGCCCTTGTGCGGGTCGATGCTGGCGAACGCGATCATCATGTCGGCGTTCTCGCGCGCGGCCTGCGCAATCTCTTCGTTGGGGATGCGGCGGCGACCCATCTGCGTTTCAGCGTCTACGGTGAACATCACCAGGCCGATCCGGCGTTCACGGTAGTACGCGATCGTCTCGGCGATCGAGGGCCGGCGGTTGCTGCGGAAGTACTTGTCTGCGGCCCGGTCGTACTCTTCCCCGTAGTTGTCGAACGGGTTCCAGCAGCTGACTTCCGCATGGGTGTGGATGTCGATGGCGACGAGGTTCTGGTGGTCCATGCAGTCTCCTGATGTATGAAAGTGCCTAGGGAAAACGTGCATGGTATTGCATGTTTGCACGCTTGCTTTGATTATTTTCAATAACTAAAATGACCGCATCCAGGGGGCCCCACAGACCCCCAAACACCGAGGAAACACCGCCATGCCAATCTTGCGTCCCGTTGCCATCGCCGCCGCGACCCTTGTCCTTGCCGCCTGTTCATCAACACCGGAAATGGTCGCCCGAACACCCGTCGGGTGCGCGGAACTGGCAAGCAGCTTCGCCTCGCCCCACACCCGCATCACATCGGTCGAAGCCATTGCCCAGGGCGTAACGGTGCCGGGCATGGCGCAACCCTACCCTATGCCGGCCCACTGCAAGGTCACTGGCAAGATGAACGAACGCACCGGTGTGGATGGCAAGCCGTACGCGATCGGATTCGAGATGCGCCTGCCGGTGCAGTGGTCCGGGCGCTTCCTGCTGCAGGCCAACGGCGGCGCCGACGGCGTCGTGCAGCCGGCTTTCGGCAACGTGGTCGTCAACGGCGCCACCACCAACGCCTTGATGCAGGGCTTCGCCGTTCTGTCCAGCGATGCCGGCCATACCGCGGAGTCGGGTCCGGCGGTCGGCCTGGTGGGCGGCAATCTGTTCAGTATGGACCCCCAGGCGCGCCTGGACTATGGCTACCAGGCCAATGGCGCACTGGCCCCCATGGCCAAGAAGCTGATCGCCGCGCATTACGGCAAGGCGCCGAAGACCTCGTACATGATGGGCTGCTCCAACGGCGGACGCCATGCGATGGTGGCTGCCGCACGCTATGCCGACCAGTTCGATGGCGTCCTTGCCGGTAATCCGGGATTCAACCTGCCCAAGGCTGCCGTCCAGCACGCCTGGGACATCCAGGCCTTCAGCGCCGTCAATCCCGACATCAAAGCCGCCTTCCCGCCGGATGACATGCGCCTGGTGGCCAACGCCGTGCTGGACAAATGCGATGCGCTCGATGGCCTGGCCGATGGCATGGTGAACAACCTGCCCGCCTGCCAGAAGGCGTTCGACATCCGCGCGCTGCAATGCAAGGGCGACAAGGGCGCGCAGTGCCTCAGCGCGGCCCAGGTCACCGCGCTGGACAAGGTGTTCTCGGGTCCGGTCAACAGCAAGGGCGACAGGCTCTACAGCGACTGGCCGTGGGATGCGGGCGTGGGCGCTTCGCAGATGGGCTTTGGCAGCTGGCGCGCCTGGAAGCTGCAAGGTCCGATCGCCGGCGTGCCCATCATCGGCGCCCTCGGAGCCGGGTCGGTCGCCTTCACCTTCACCACGCCGCCCAAGCCGGTGGCCGGCAATCCCCCGGCGCTGATCAAGTCGATGCTCGACTACAACTTCGACACCGACGCACCGAAAATCTATGCGACCCAGGGCCTGTTCACCGAGTCCGCCATGCAGTTCATGACGCCGCCCAAAGCCACCGAACTGGCCGACTTCAAGGCGCGTGGACGCAAGATGATCGTCTACCACGGCACCAGCGACCCGGTGTTCTCGTACAACGACACCCGCAACTGGTACGAGGCCCTGAACCGCAACCACCAGGGGCGCGCGGCCGACTTTGCGCGCCTGTTCCCGGTACCCGGCATGAACCACTGCCAGGGCGGCCCTGCCACCGAGCAATTTGACATGTTGAGCGCATTGGTGGACTGGGTCGAGAACGGCAAGGCGCCGCAGTCGGTGGTCGCCACCGCGCGCACCGGCGCCAACCCGGACGTTCCGGCGAACTGGCAGACGGCGGGCAAGCCCCGCAGCCGCCCCTTGTGCGCGTATCCGCAGATGGCCACCTATCAGGGCCACGGCGATATCAACGACGCGGCCAGCTTCAGTTGCCGCTGAGCACCATCGTCGTCGTCCGGGCGCCGCGCGCCCGCGGCCATGACGCCGCTGGCTGATAGCCCGCACACGCGCGCGCCGTGCACCTGCGCCACGGTGCGAGCTATCGAAGCAGGAGCACACCAACAGCGGCACCGCGCATGCGTGCCGGCAGACTTCGCTTGTTGCACGGCATCGGGCCGCCTACACTTGGGACCCAAACAAGAATCAGTGCGTTCGAGGAGTACCGCCGGATGGTCACAAAGGAAATGGCAGCCATAAGCCAGTTGCTGAGTTTGCTGGAATCGCGTTACGCCATCCGGGTGCTCTGGGCCCTCAAGGACGGCCACCCCCAAACCTTTCGCCTGCTGCAGGACAGTGTGGGCGGCATTACGCCCAACACGCTGAACACCCGCATCAAGGAACTGCGCCTGGCAGGCCTGATGTCGCATGGCGACGAAGGCTATATCCTGACCGCTTCTGGCGCCGACCTGCTGCGTCGGCTGGGAGAATTGCCGGCCTTTGCGGTGCGCTGGGCTTCAGCCCAGGCCAGAAAGAAACCCTGACCCCTTTCTTTGACCCTTTCACCCCCCTTGCCCATGATTGACACGCTGCTGACAACTTCGAACATTCTCCCGCACGACCACGAACGCGCCCTGCTGATCGGCCGCGTCTGGACGGACGGCCTCGGCCCTACGCTGGTGCGCGTCACCGCCGACCATGTGTTCGACATCTCGAGCATCGCTGCCACCAGCGCCGCACTGCTGGAGATGGACGATCCGGTCGGCGCAGTGCGCGAGATCGGCGGCCCGCGTATCGGCGGCACGGCCGCCATCCTGGCCAATTCGGCCAGCGGTCGACACGACCCGGCGCTGCCATGGTTTCTCGCCCCCTGCGATCTGCAGGCCATCAAGGCCGCCGGCGTGACCTTCGTCGCATCCATGCTGGAGCGCGTCATCGAAGAGCAGGCCCGTGGCGATGCCGGACGCGCCGAGGCGGTGCGCAAGTCGGTGGTCGGCATCATCGGCGACAACCTGCGCAGCGTCAAACCCGGCTCCGAGCAGGCGGCAAAGTTGCGTGACGTACTGATC
>Ga0116169_1001850_pt1 | contig 16454 bp, 13 predicted proteins | sample AD_UKC130_MetaG_FD_89796 | JGI IMG/M metagenome (GOLD analysis project Ga0116169, IMG submission 89796) | Active sludge microbial communities of municipal wastewater-treating anaerobic digesters from Canada - AD_UKC130_MetaG | ecosystem: Engineered > Bioreactor > Anaerobic > Digestate | place...
GCTGAGTTGCCCGAGCAGGTCGCGCCCCTCCTTGCTGCGAGCAAACTCCTCCGTGTAGAACACCTCGGAGACGGGCGCACCGGCCAGCACCGCCTCGCGCAGCAGGCGCGTCCCCTCGACGACGAAGCGCCTCGCCTTCTCGCGCGCGCGACGCCGGGCCTGCAGGGCGCGGACCTCTTTGACTCGTTCGTTGTTCAGGCTCGTAATCATGATGCTAGTGTACTTGCCCCGCACACAAATCTCCACAGCAGTGACGTCCGCCACGCCTACTCGACGACGATCAACTCCTTCATCGCCTCAAACTTGGCCGGGCCGATACCCGACACGTTCTGAATCTGCTCGATGGCGGTAAACGGGCCGTTCGCCTCGCGGTACTCGACGATGCGCTGGGCCAGCGCCGGGCCGATGCCCGGCAGCGCCTCAAGCTCCGCAGCCGTTGCGGTGTTGATGTTCACCGGGCCGGTCAACGCCGCCGGCTCGCCACCGCCGGAGGACGCGGACGCGGCAGCGGTCGGGATGGGCGTCGGCTCGTCGCCCACAGCGGGCACGCGGATGTGCTCGCCATCGGCCAGCGTGTGGGCTAGGTTGATGCGATCCAGGTCGGCGTCGGAGGTCGGGCCGCCTGCCGCCTCCAGCGCATCGCGCACGAGCGCGCCCGGCGGCAGCGTCACCACGTCCGGCTGCCTCACCGCGCCGCTGACGTACACGCGGATCGGGCCGGGGGTCGCGGTTGGCGCGGGGGTGGGCGTAGGCGGCGGAGCCTCGACAACAATCGGCGCGGCGGGCTGTATCCGCAGCGCGACCGCAACCAGCCCGGTGGCGACCAGCACGCCGACCAGTGCCAGCACGAGCGTGCGGTGTTTCTCCAGCCAGTCGTTCACGGCGAGAAACCTCCGGTTTGCAGGTGAGGATCAAGAGGTAGACGTGTTGTCAGGCCAGCCGAAGCTGTCGTACCAGCGGCCCTGCCGGAAGTTCTCCAGCGCGCGGCGCACGTAGGGGATCACGTTGCCGGGCAGGTCGTCAAGCCGCGCCCAGCGCAACTCGTCGCACTTGTCCGGCTCGCGGTTGGCGATCTCACCCCGCCACACCCGCACTGCTACAAACCAGTCGATGCGCTCGTCGTCGGAGAGGCGGTGCATCACGCCGACAACCTGCACATCCGCCGGGTTGATCTCGATGCCGACCTCCTCTCGCGCCTCGCGCACCGCCGCCGTCTCGACCCGCTCGCCGCCGTCCAGATGCCCGGCGACGACGCTGTACTTACCGTCCTCGTAGCCGGTGTTGTAACGGCGCAATAGCAGCACTTCATCGCCACGCAGCAGGAACAGGTGCACGGCGGAAGGCAGAGAGAAGCGATTGGCAGGCATGATGGAGTCTTCCTGTGTGGGCAGAAATGTCGCTGCGGGTAATGATAACCCCACGCGGGCAAAAGGGGAAGCGGCAGGAGGCGATTGGGCTCTTTTGCCGCTCCCTCCGGGTACCTGTAGCCGCCCGGAGGGAGCTCCACAAAAAACGCCCGCGAGAGACTCGCGGGCGTTCGTCGTGATCTCTGCCGCGGCTAGCCGCGCTCGTCGATGGGCACCCAGGGCTGATCCACCGGGCCGATGTACTCGCCGCGCGGACGGATCAGGCGGTTGTCCGCCCACTGCTCCATAATGTGGCCCGCCCAGCCCGCGATGCGGCTCATGGCAAAGAGCGCCGTGAACTGGTCGACCGGGATGCCGACCTGCTGCAGGATGATCGCGGAGTAGTAATCGACATTGGCGTACAGGTTGCGCTCGATGAAGTAGGGGTCGCTGCGCGCCCGCTCCTCCAGCCGGCGGGCGATCTCAAACCACTTGCGCCCCTCTTCGTCCTGCTCGCTCAGGGCACGGGCGCGCTCGCGCAGGATCTTCGCGCGCGGGTCTTCCACCTTGTAGACCCGGTGGCCAATGCCCATAATGCGCCGGCCTTCCGCGCGTGCCTGCTCGAACCAGGCGTCAACGTTGTCCGGGTCGCCGATTTCCTGGAACTGCTCCATCGCCCGCTGGTTCGCGCCGCCGTGCGCTGCACCCTTCAGCGTGCCGATGGCCGTCGTCACCGCCGAGTAAATATCCGCGAGCGTGCTGGTCGTCACCCGCGCTGAGAAGGTCGAGGCGTTCATGCCGTGGTCGGCTAACAGGATCAGGTAGGTATCAACGGCGTCTACCTGCGTGTCCGTCGGCATCTCGCCCTTCATCATGTACAGGAAGTTGGCCGAATGGTCGAGGTCGTCACGCGGATCAACCGGCGACTTACCGTTGCGGATGCGCTCCCACGCAGCGACGATCGTTGGCATGCCCGCAATCAGCTTCCGCGCCTTGACCTTGAGCGCCTCGGGGCTTGTGTCGTCGGCGGTGTCGTCATACAACCCCAGTGCGGAAACAATCGTGCGCAGCACCGCCATCGGGTGCGCATCGTAGGGGATCATCTTCATCATGTCGATGATCTCAACCGGCAGCGCCCGATCTGCCGCCAGCCGTACCTTGAATGCCTCCAGTTCTGCACGCGTTGGCAGTTTCTCGTACCAGAGCAGGTACACCACCTCCTCGTACGAGGCGTTCTCAGCGAGGTCAATAATGTTGTAGCCGTGATACTGGAGCTTGCCGATGTCCCCCTGGACTTTGCTCTTCTGCGTCTGCGCGATGACAACGCCTTCGAGCCCTTTAGCGGTAGAGGTAGTGGTGGCAGTATCCGCACTCATGCGTCCGTTCCTCTTCTGTCGAGATGTGCTTAATAAAAAAGGTGAGCGGCGGGGCGTGTGACCGTGGGAGCAAAGCCACAAAATCCCCCTCACTCAGGTGGCTAATAGACTGGAGAGTCTGTTGGCAGACGCTCATTACCGTGAGTACATCGAGTATACCGGGGCGAAAAACCAGCGTCAACGGCGGAGAGAAAGTTTGTCTGATCTTTCACGGGCCAGAGGGAGGCTGTTTGTGATACAATCTGCGGCGTGATGACGACGATAGACACCACCCCTACTCTGACGATCACCACGCACTCACCCGAGGAAACCGAGGCGCTCGGCGAGCGGCTGGGCCGCCTCCTCCAGCCGGGCGACGTGCTCTGTCTCTCCGGCAACCTGGGCGCGGGCAAGACGGCGCTCACGCGCGGCCTGGCACGCGGCTGGGGCGCAATCGAGCGCCCTACCAGCCCGACGTTCACGCTGATCAACGAGTATCGCCGCGCGGATGGCAGCGCCCGCTTCTACCACGTGGACGCCTACCGGCTTTCCGGCCCGGTCGAAGCCATGACGACCGGCATTGAGGACGTGCTCGACGCGCCGGGCGTCACCGTGATCGAGTGGCCGGAGCGCATCGAGCCGCTGCTGCCCGCCGGGCGCCTGTGGATCGACATCACAGCAGGCGGCGAGTCAGAGCGGACGTTCACCCTGCGCCCCGGCGGGGAACGGGCGGCACAGCTCGTCCGCGAACTACGCGACTGATCCCTCAGGGAACCGCTGCCCCGGGATCGCTCGAATCCAGCACGAACCCCCCAGCCAGATCGCTGCCGCGAAGGCGAATTCCCTCCAGAGGCCGGGGCGTACACGGTAAAGGTGCATCCCAGCACTGGTCGCCGCTGGCAGGCACCCACAGCTCCAGCCCGGATGACGTCGTATACGATCGGAGTTCCGGCTCGGGAACGGCGGGCAGGCTCATTCCGGCATGAAGCTCGCTCAGGGAGAAAGGCTGGGCAGCGAAACCCGTCAGCGCAGCACATAACACAGCCACGAAGATCACGGCGAGGCGGGTCCGGCGTCGCAGCAGGGGGCAGAGCGCCAGCGTCACGCTGCCCGCCATGAGCCACCAGAGAGTCGCCCCGAGGTGGCGAGGCGCCGGAGCACTCAGGAACCAGTACGGCAGGTTGAGCAGGGGCGGCAGCAGGACGAGCCAAATCAGGGCGGCTGGCCTCGCCGCGCGGTCGACCATAACGCGCCCGGCCAGAGCGGCTAACACGCCCAGCAGACCGATCGCCAGCGGCGCAACATGCGAGATCCGCGGCTCGTTATACAGGCGCGACTCGAGCCACGGTTGAAGCCAGCCCCAGCCGGCGAGCACTTCCTCAACGGGATAACCGGGCTGGCGCTCCCAGGCGCGCAGGGTCTCGACGTACAGCACAACTTCCTCGCGAGGGACCCGCCAGTCGACGGGCACGGAGAGCGCCGGAACCGGGAAGGCGGGATAGCCCGTCAGGATGACACCACGCACCATCCAGGGGACCAGCAGGGCCAGCCCGGCCAGCGCGATCTGCCATAAGCCGCGCCGCAGCTCTGCCAGGCGGTCCCTGTTCTGCCATATCCACACTGCTGCAGCAATGGCGAGCGCGATCGCGCCCACGACGGCGAAGCTCAGCTTGACCGTCACGCCTGCCGCTGCAATGGCGGCGATGAAGAACACGTTGTGAGCCGCGATCTGCCGCCCGCGCACCGCATCGTCCAGGACCTCAAACAGCCGTATCGCAATGACTGCCCCCAGCACCCAGACGAGCAGGTCCGGGGAGAGAATGAGCTCGCGCCTCATGGCAACGTCAACCGCGCCGGGGATGAGCAGCAGCGCGAACACGTCCCGCCCCTGCACCCGCCCCCCACGCACAAGCCGCCAGCCACTTCGCAGGCCCTGCATGGCAAAGGCGAGAACAAACAGCCCATTCACGACGGTCGGCGAATGCCCGGCCAGCGGCCCCGCCTCGAACAATCCGGCGTACAGAAAGTGGCTGCTGTTGAGGCCGTAGGCCCGGAACAGATTGCCCAGGCCGGGGATGATCGGGTAGGCCGTAGCCCATCGCACGCTCTGCCAATGGTAGAAGCCAAGGTCGTACGGCATTGGCGAGACTATCGAGCGGTAGGCCAGTGCAGCAGCGCCGAGCGCGGCTCCCGCGGCAAATAACGTGGGCATCGCCGGGGGGCGTGCTTCAGCCAGCAGGCGGCGTAGGGCTGGCCATTCTATCACGATGCCGGCGAACGCGGGCAGTGCAAACACGACGAATGCATACCACCTGACGGGCAGAAACAGGTGCCAGATCTGCAGCCCGGCAATGACGACCGCCCAGCCGATCCAGAACGAGTCTAGTATCAACTGAGCTGAAGGGGTGCGGCTCCCCCACCGGCGATTGGCAAGCAGGCCCAGGCCGGTGAACGTCAGAGCGGCAAAGCCCCAGGCAAACAGGATTATCGCAAGTGTAACCAGTGTGATTGGCACGTGAGCTCCCGGAAGCTCAGACAGAAACCGGTTGGATTCGGAACGCAACTAGCGGGAACGAATTGTGTCGTCATCGCGGCAAGCTCGCTCCTGCAAGAGCCCCTACACTCCCTCCAGTACGTCGGCGATGCGCTCGGCGGCATGCCCGTCGCCGAACGGCGAGATCGCGTTCGCCATGCGCCGGTAGGCCGCCCCATCCCGCAGCAGCTCGTTTGCTGCCCCGACGATGGCCTCCGTGCCGGTGCCGACGAGCCGCGCCGTGCCTGCTTCCACCGCCTCGGGGCGCTCCGTGGTGCGGCGCATCACCAGCACCGGCTTGCCGAGCGCCGGAGCCTCCTCCTGCAAGCCACCTGAGTCGGTGATGACCAGCGCCGCCCGGTTCATCAGGTGTGCGAAGTCCGGGTACGGCAGCGGGTCGATGAGATGGACCCGCTCCACGCCGCTCAGGATGCGGTAGACCGGCTCCTGCACGTTCGGGTTGAGGTGCACCGGGTAGACGAGCCGCACGTCGGGGTTCTCCGCCGCGATGCGGGCCAGCGCCCGGCAGATCGCCTCGAACTCCGGCCCGAAGCTCTCGCGGCGGTGCGCGGTGACGAGGATCAGGCGCTCGCCGGGGTTGTCGAGCGGCAGGTCGAGGTGCAGGTCGTGCGGCTGGCGCACCGTCCACTGCAGCGCGTCGATCACAGTGTTGCCGGTGACGAAGATCGACGCCGGATCCACATTCTCGGCGAGCAGCGCATCACGCGCGGTTTCGGTCGGCGCGAAGTGGTAGGTCGCCAGCGCCGAGATCAGGCGGCGGTTGGCCTCTTCGGGGAAGGGCTCGTAGCGGTTGTAGGTTCGCAGCCCCGCCTCGACGTGCCCGACCGGCACGCGTCGGTAGAAAGCCGCCAGCGCCGCGCTCATCGCGGTCGTTGTGTCGCCCTGCACCAGCACGGCATCCGGCGAGACCTGCTCGACGACCTCGCTCACACCCTGCACGGCGCGCGCGGTGAGGTCCGCCAGTGTCTGATCGGGCTGCATCAGGTTGAGGTCAAAATCCGGCGTGATGCCGAACCACTCCAGCACCTGGTCGAGCATCTCACGATGCTGTGCGGTCACGCAGGTGATGGGTTCAAACTCCGGACGACGGCTCAACTCGTGGACGAGCGGCGCCATCTTCACCGCCTCCGGGCGCGTGCCGAAGACGATCAGAACTCGCTGCATGAAGTCTTTCCTCTGTCTAGGACAACTCACCGGGGATTATAACCGGAATCGGCGGAGGGGCTAGGCACGCCCGGTAGCTGCGCGCGTGAATAAATTCTCGGCAGCGAAACCCCCACCGCGGCCCTTCGGGTCGCACCTCCCCCTTGCAAGGGGGAGGTTGCCCGCAGGTCGCGAAGAGACCGGCATCCGTTTTGCGAATGCTTGGCGGAGGGGGTTCGTCAGAACGAAGCCGCGACGTTTAGTTGCGGCGGCTCTTATCACCGGGCGTATCACATCCCGGCAGCCCCCGCCATCTGCCGCGCCCGCTCGATGCGCTCGGCGAGCGGCGGGTGGCTGTAGAACAGCACCACCACCCACGGCTCCGGCGCGACCTCGCTCAGATTCTGATTGGCGAGGCGGGTCATCGCGGCGGCGAAAGCCTGCGGCATCCCCGTCACCCGCAGCGCGAAGGCGTCGGCGCGGCGCTCGCGCCAGCGCGAGAAGGCATTGCCCAGCGGCATCGCGATCAGCCCGACGACGCCGACCGCCAGCGCAAACACCGGCAGCCCAGCGGGGTCGGCCATCCCGGCCAGCCCATACGCGCCGACCGCCCACCTGAGCGCCAGATGCACGGCCCAGAAGCTGACCAGCGTCAGCGCGGAGTTCACCACAATGCCGAGCGGCATGTCGCGGTGTACCACGTGCGCGAGTTCGTGCGCCAGCACCGTCTCGATCTCGTCGTCGGTGAAGTTCTCCAGCAGCGTGTCGCCGAGGATGATGCGGCGGGTGCGCCCCAGGCCCATCACGGCGGCATTGGCGCTCCGGGTGCGGCGGCTCATGTCGAAGCGGAACACACCCTCGACCTCGACGCCCGCCCGCTCGCCGAGCCGCTTCAGACGGCGCACCAGCTCCTCATCATCCAGCGGCTCAAATTTGTAGAACAGCGGCGCGATCAGCACCGGAGCCAGGGTCGAGAGGATCACCGAGAAGAACAGCATCACGCCGCCTGCGTACAGCCACCACAGGTCGGGCGTGGCGCGCAGCAGCCAGTACACAACCTCCAGCAGAATCACACCGAGCACGCCGGAGAGCGCCAGCCCTTTGATCTGGTCCAGCACCCACTCGCCAAGCGTCTGCGTGCTCTGCCCGTAACGGTGCGGCAGCACAAAGCCACTGTAGTAGGAGAGCGGCAGGTCGATCAGGAACAGCGGCAGACCGAAGAAGAAAGCAAAGAGCGGCACGTTGATCCACGGGCTGGCGGAAATGCCCACCACAAAGTCGCGCAGCGCGAGGTGCCAGCCCGCCAGCAGCCACACCGCGAGGTACGCCGCGCCGAGCAGCAGGTCTACGAGCATCAGCCGCCGCCGGATGCGCGCGTAAGCCCGCGCCTCACGCTGGCGTTCCGGGTCGAGGGCCACGTCCGCGCCCGGCTCGATGGCAAAACCCGTCTCAGTCATTGCTGTTCCCCCCACACGCCCCGTCGTACAGGTCGGGCCGGATGAACGGCGCAAGCGCCAGCGTGAGGATCATCTCGTAGGCGGCCTGCCGGTCGACCAGCCCATTTGTGAGGATGCCCACCGCGCCAAGCCCCTGTTTGGTGTTGCGCACCCCGGCGATGCGGTCCATTGCCGGGCCCAGTTCGCCGCCCGCGCGCAGATCCACCTGCACGGACGGCGGCAGCAGCGCATGGACGCCGCCCCCCACCCCGCACCTGCCGGTGTGATCCACGACGGCTGCCCAGGCGCAGGTCATCACGCCCAGCTCGGTGTCATCCACACCGCCCTCGAACCCCACGCCGAAGTCTACATCCGGGCTGAGCGCGGCACGGGCACGGTTGATCGCGCCGGTACGAGTCTGCTCGCCGCCCCACGGCTGCTCCGGCACGCCGGACGCCACCGCTCTCCCGACAACTTCCACATCCGGGTCGAGGGCAGCAAACACCGCCCGCGCCGCCTCGATCTTAACAGGGTTGGTTGAACCGACTGCTACTCTCATAGAATCGATTGTAGCCGCCAGTGGGGTGTGGTACAAACGGGGCGAAGTGCTGTCATCGATTTATCCACAGATGACACAAATGGCACGGATGATGGTGATGAGCGATGCCATCACGTCGTTGGCACAGAGTGTTATGACCGGGCCGCCACCCCCTTCGCCGCCGCTCGCTTCGCGAGCGCCGCCACTTCCCCCCGAAAGGGGGCAGTGCAGAAACGGCTGAGCCGTTTCTGCCAGGGAGTTGGCTTCGCCAACTCCACGTTGACCTTCGTCGCGTGGTTCGATCGCCCCCTAGCAGGGGGAGATGGTAGGTCGCGGGGCGACCACTGGCAGAGGGGGTGTAGAGAAATCGCAGAGCGATTTCTCACTGAGCCGGGCTGTAACAACCAGATGGGCTTACGTTTACAGGCACAGGGAGTGAGGGAAAACGCCCATGTACGTTGATGCCGTAACCACTGCCGCCCTTGTCGATGAATTCAACGAGAAGATCGTCGGCGGGCGGGTGCAGGATGTGGTCGAGGTGGACGAGCAGTCCATCGGCCTGGAGATCTACGCCAACCGCCAGCGTCACTACCTGTTCATGACCATCGACCCCAACGCCGCGCGCTGCCACCTCGTGCCCGACCGGCTGCGGCGCGGGCGGCCAAGGCCGTCGCCGCTCGGCCAGCTTCTGCACAAGTACGTGGACGGCGCTCGCCTGATGGCTGCCTCCCAGCCGCCCTGGGAGCGCATCATCCACCTGGACTTCTCGGGCGAGAACGGCGAGACCACCCTCATCATCGAGACGATGGGCCGCCTCAGCAACATCATCCTGACCGTCGCGGGCGATATTCTCGACAGCCTCAAGCGCGTACCGGCGCGCATCAACCGCTACCGGGAGGTCCTGCCGGGCCGCGCCTACATCCCTCCGCCCCCGCAGGACAAGACCCCGCCGGAGCGCGTCTCCGTCGCGCAGATGACCGCGATCCTCCAGCAGGACCCCGACCGCCCGGCATGGCAGGCGCTTGTCAGCGCCATCGCCGGGATCAGCCCGCTCTTCGCCCGCGAGATCGTCTACTTCGCCACCGGCGATACCGAGGCCCCGGCCTTTGACATCGCGCCGGGGATGCTGCACGCCGCCTTCACCCGGCGCATCGAGGAGGTCCGCCAGCACGACTGGACGCCCTGTGTCGTCCCCGCGCCCGGCGGCGCGGGCTACATCGCCTTTGCCGCCTACCCGCTGACGCAGTTCGAGCACTGGCAGGCGGTCGGTAGCATCAGCGAGGCGATGACGCGCTACTTCGGCGCGCCGGTCGGCATCGAGGCGTACACGGCGGCCAAAGAGCCGGTACAGCAGCAGATCACCGCCGCGATTGAGCGGCTGGAGCGCAAGCTCGCCTCGCTGGAGCGGCAGTCCGCGAACGAGGAGAAGCTGGAGGCGCTGCGCAAGCAGGGCGAACTGATCCTCGCCTACGGGCCGACGCTGGCGCGCGGGCAGGACGTGCTTGAGGCACAGTACGACCCCGATGGGCCGGTCTACCGCATCGAGCTTGATCCCAGCCTGCCTTACCAGAAAAACGCCGAGGCGTATTTTGACCGCTACGAGAAGGCCAAACGCGCCGCCGAGGAGCTGCCCCGGCTGAAGCAGCGCACCCTGCACGAGATCGACTATCTGCGGCAGCTTGCCACCGACCTCGAGCTGGCGGAGAACTGGCCGGAGATCGAAGCCGTGCGCGAGGAGTTGCAGGAGTCCGGCTACTGGCAGGGGCAACGCCAGCGGGGTCCGCGCGGCAGCAAGCCGGGCATCCGCCGCTTCACCACCGAAGACGGCTTCGTGATCCTCGTCGGGCGGAACGCCCGCCAGAACCACGAACTCGTCACCGAGCGCTCGGGGGGCAGCGACCTCTGGCTGCACGCCCGCAACGTTCCCGGCAGCCATGTCATCATCAAGCACGACGGGCGGCCCATCCCGGAGCACGTTATCCAGCAGGCGGCGCAGCTTGCGGCGTACTACTCGGCGGCGCGCGGCGATACCAGCGTCGATGTGGACGTGACAGAGCGACGCCATGTGCGCCCGATCAAGGGCGGCAAACCGGGAATGGTGACGTATCGTAACGAGGAGACGCTCACGGTCAGGCCGGGCAAACCCCGCAGCGCGTGAGCGGCCATCGGGTGTGAGAGAGGGGCGGACGAAACATGATGAACCTGTTGACTGCGATTATGATCATCCCCCCGCCGTACGTGCAGCGAGTCGCACTGCCGGTTGCCCAGCACTACGCGAGCCGGATGCTCCGGTACTACCCGCCGCACATCACGGTGCTGTTCCCCTTTGTGCCCTACAGCCAGCTTCGGGGCGGCTGCGACGCCCTGCGGCGGCTGTGCGCGGAGATCCGCCCGTTTGATGTCACGCTGGCAGGGTATGACATGTTCCCCGGCGTGGCCTACATGAAGCCGCAGAACGAGGCACAGCTTACCGCCGTGATGCAGCGCGTTCACGCCCTCTTTCCGGAATACCCGCCCTACAGGGGCATCCATGGCGAGAGCGTGCAGCCGCACATGACGGTCGGGCTGTTTGAGTCAGAGGACGAGCAGTTGACTGCCCAGCTTCCGGCCTACGAGCCGGTGACGTTCACCGTGGACCGCTTCCACGTGCTGTACGGCGAGCACGGCGACACGCCCTACCCGTGGATCGTCGAGGACATCATTCCGCTGGGGTGAGCCCTCGCCTGTGGGAGAGCATTGCCGAAAGCCCCCTCTGTCGCTGCTTCGCAGCGCCATCTCCCCCTGCTAGGGAGTGATTAAACCACGCGACGAAGGACAACGTGGAGTTGGCTTCGCCAACTCCCTGGCAGAAACGGCTCAGCCGTTTCTGCCCTGCCCCCTTTCAGGGGGAAGTGGCGGCGCTCGCAAAGCGAGCGGCGTCGAAGGGGGTCAGGGAGTTCTACCCTCACCCATAAACAGCCTCCAGCCGAGGGATCACCGCAGCCCAGTCGTGGTGCGCGAGGACGAACTCCCGCCCACGCTCGCCGAGGGCGCGGCGGCGCGCGTCATCGCCGAGCAATGCCACCACCGCATCCGCGAACGCATCCGGCTCGTCGGCGAGCAGCAGGTGCTCGCCATCCTGCACGTGCAGCCCTTCCGCGCCCAGGCGTGTGCTGACAATCGCCCGCCCCATCGCCATCGCCTCAAGCAGCTTGAGCCGGGTGCCGCTGCCCATGCGGAGCGGCGTGACGAACACATCCGCCGCGCCGATGTACGGCTGGATCTCCGGCACGAACCCGGTCAGCGTAACGTCTTCCCGTCCGCGCAGCACGTCAAGGCGCGGGTGCGGCTTCTGCCCGACCGCGAGGAAGTGCGCGCCGGGAACCTTCTCACGGATGCGCGGCAGGATCTCCTCTGCGAACCACAGCACTGCATCGATGTTGGGGCGGTAGTCCATCTTGCCGGTGAACACGAGCGCCGGATGCGGCACGTCTGCGGGCGGGCTGTCGCTCGCGGCGTAGCTGTCCACGTCGATGGCGTTGGGCACGACGGTGATGGGCGTCGGCTGGCCCAGCGCGGCGATCAGCGCGGCGTCCTCCTTGGAGCACGCCACCACGTGGTCCACGAGGCGCACGGTCTGCCGCTCGAAGTCGGCCAGCCGCCGCGCCTGGATGGACGAGTAGGCCGCCATCGGCCAGCGGCGCGGCGTGCGCCAGTCCTGCCGGGCCATACGCTGCTGCAGGGCGTGCTCCGCGTTCGCCGCGTCGTAGACCAGCAGCGTGCCCGGCGACTGGCCCCGCACCATCTGCACGATCTCCGGCAGGTACACGGCCATCTCCAGCCCCTCGATCTGGATCACGTCAAAGCGCTCGCGGCTGAGCAGGTCACGCAATGCCTCGAGGAAGGCTGGCGACCACAGCCGGCGAGCCATGTCCGTGAGCCCGGCAGCGAGGTCCAGCAGGCGGCGCGGGCGGGAGCGGGCGGGCGGCGCGGGCAGCGTCACGAGCGGGCTTGCCATATCAGGCAGCGGCGTCTCAGCCGGGTCGGGCTGGTCCGCCTCGCGGAAGCAGATCAGCGCCATCTCGTGCCCGCGCTGCGCTAGCCCGTTGAACAGGCCGAACGTGCGGAGAGTCGTGCCCTGCTGCGGCGGGTACGGTAGCTGTGGCATGAGGAACAGGATGCGCTTGGTCATCGGGCGATCTCCAGTGTTTGTTCATACACGGCGAGGGTTTCACGGGCGGCGCGCCCCCAGCTAAACTGCTCGACGCGCGCCAGACCCCGCTCGCGCAGGTCGGCGGCAAGCTCCGGGTCCGTCAGCACGCGCAGCAGCGCCTCGGTAATGGTCTCCGGCTCCTCCGGCGTGACGTACAGCCCTGCGTCGCCCACCACCTCGGGCAACGAGGCGCGGTCGCTCACGACGACGGGCGTGCCGCAGGCCATCGCCTCAAGCGGCGGCAGGCCGAAGCCCTCGTAGAAGGACGGCAGGCAGAATACCTCCGCGCCGCTGTACAGCACGGGCAGGTCATCACCCTGAACCGGCCCCAGCCAGCGAACGCTCTCACCCAGCTCAAGTTCCTCGTACAGCCCGAAGATCGCCTCATATAGCCAGCCCTTTGCCCCGGCGACGACGAGCAGCGGCGGGTCGGGCATCTCGTGGCGCAGGCGGGCATAGGCTCGCAGCAACCCGCTGATGTTCTTGCGCGGCTCGATGGTGCTGACGAACAGAATATACGGCCCCTCCAGGCCCAGCTTCTGGCGGAGCCGGGCCAACTCGGCGGGCGTCGCCGGGCGATACTGCTCGCTGGCCGCCTCCAGCACCACGGCGATCTTCTCCGGCGGCACGTCGAGCAGTTCGATAAGGTCCTTTTTTGTGGCCTCCGACACGGCGATGATGCGGTCGGCCACCTGCACGGCCTCCCGGATCTGCCCGCCATAGTAGCGGCGGCTCTCGTCGGTGTGGAACTGCGGATAGTGCAGAAAGGCCAGGTCGTGCACGGTGATCACCGTGCGAAAGCGCCCGCCGAGCGGCGGGATGAAATCCGGGCTGTGCAGCAGGTCGAGCCGGTGCGGGAGCAGTTCAACGGCGAGCGCCCGCCGCTCATAGCGGTGATGCGCGGGCGTCCAGGCGCGGATGCGCCGCTGGTTCGAGCCGATGGCGAGGTTGCGGGAGTCCTTGCGGCTCTGCACGATGAAGAACCGGTGCGGGCTGTCCAGCCCGGCAAACTCGCGGATGAGGTGCTGCGTGTACTGGGCAATGCCGCCCTGCGTGTAATACGTGAGACGGGCATCGATGCCGATGCGGGCCATGAGCATGTCCTGTGTTTGCCGGCTGTCGCCGGGTGTTGCCTCGTCAGTATACCGCCCACCCGGAGTGTGTCAAAAGCGGCGGGTGTGGATGGTCCACGTATAACACAAATGGCACAGAGGGTGGATAGATGGCAGCCCTGAACCCCCTCCCAACCTCCCCCTTGCAAGGGGGAGGAGCGACCCTCCGGGTCGCTGGTGGGGGTTCCACCACAGTTAAGCTTCATCTAGCGGGCGATTGCGCGAGGTGCCGAAGGGCAACGTGGAGTTGGCTTGCGCCAACTCTCTGGGAGAAAGGCTATGCCGTTTCTCCACGCCCCCTCTCGGCGGGCTACCCCATCAGGTAATCGGCGTTATCCAGTCAGGTACTCGCATGGGCAGGCATCCATATTATGGGGTACACTACCGCGCGTGACCGTGGCGGAGCACCGTCATATTGATTGAAATTGCTCTGGACCGCGAATACGTCCATACTGGTGATCGTTCGCTGGTGTGCCGGTCGCGCGGCACGTGCACATATAACATTCCTTATAGGAGTTGAAAGCGAGACACTATGATGAAGAACATTACGGTCATTGGCGTGGGTTACGTCGGGCTGGTGACTGGCACCTGCTTCGCCGATCTCGGCAACCGCGTCACCGCGCTCGACATCAGCGAAGAGAAGATCGAGAATCTTCGCAAAGGCATTATGCCTATTTATGAGCCGGGCCTGAAGGAAGTCGTCGACCGCAACGTCGCCGCTGGCCGCCTGTGCTTCACCACCAGCTACGAAGAAGCAATCAAGGACGCCGAGTTCGTCTTTATCTGCGTCGGCACGCCCTCCGGCGTGGACGGTGAAGCCGACCTCCAGTACGTGCGCCAGGCCGCCGAGTCCATCGCCACTGTGATGGACCATGAACTGATCATCATCAACAAGTCCACCGTGCCCGTCGGCACGGGCGACTGGGTGTCGGAGATCATCCGCGAGGCGCAGCCCACCCCCATCCCGTTCTCCGTCGTCTCCTGCCCGGAGTTCCTGCGCGAAGGCTCCGCCCTGCTGGACTTCATGAACCCCGACCGCATCGTGCTTGGCTCGCTCGACCGCGATGCTGCCGACCGTGTGGCCCAGCTTCACCTGCCGCTGCGCGCGCCCATCATCGTGACCGACCTGCGCACCGCCGAGATGATCAAGTATGCGTCCAACGCCTTCCTCGCCACGAAGATCTCCTTCATTAACGAGATCGCCAACATCTGCGAGGCGCTCGGCGCGGACGTGAAGGAAGTCGCCGTCGGCATGGGCGCTGACAAGCGCATCGGCCCCCACTTCCTCGACGCGGGCGTCGGCTTCGGCGGCTCGTGCTTCCCGAAGGACGTGCGCGCGCTGCGCCACATGGCGACCGTCCAGGGCAAGCACCCGCAGCTTCTGCAGGCCGTGCTCGACATCAACGCCTTCCAGCGCAAGCAGGTTGTCATCAAGCTGCGCGAACTGCTGGGCGACAACCTTGAAGGCAAGGTCATCGGGCTGCTGGGCCTGGCCTTCAAGCCCAACACCGACGACATGCGCGAGGCGCCGTCGATTACGGTGGCGGAGATGCTGCGCGAGGCGGGCGCCATCGTCAAGGGCTACGACCCGGTGTCGATGGAAGTGGCGAAGAACGTCATGCACGGCGTTGAGTTCTGCGACAACCCCTACGACGTGGCCGCCGGCGCGGATGCGCTCGTCATCGTCACCGATTGGAACGAGTTCAAGCATCTCGATATGATCCGGGTGAAAGAACTGATGCGCGAGCCCATCATCATTGATGGCCGCAACATCTACGACCCGGAACTGATGAACGAGATGGGCTTCACCTATCGCGGGTTCGGGCGCGGCTACAACGGCGCCGCCGTGATCGAGGGCTAAGGTTCCGATCGCTCTCTGCTCCCGCAAGCTGCAAGCCTTCATCTACCGCTAACGCTCCCCTCCCGTTCCGGCCCACCGCCGGCGGGAGGGGATGGCGAAGCGGGCCTACGCATATATGGGTCCGGGCTAGTCACCAGAGGGGAGTTCCGACAGCGTGCAGCAGGATAGCGTTACCAGGACAACGCTCGACAATGGCCTGACTGTTGTGATCAAAGAGATGCACCACGCGCCCGTCGCCACATTCTGGATGTGGTACCGCGTGGGCAGCCGCAATGAGGTGCCCGGCATCACCGGCATCTCGCACTGGGTCGAGCATATGCAGTTCAAGGGGACGCCTCGCTTCCCCGGCGACGAACTCGACCGGCTTATCTCCCGCGAGGGCGGCATGTGGAACGCGATGACGTTCTACGACTGGACCGCCTACTACGAGGTCATGCCCGCCAACCGCATCGACCTGGGCCTGCAGCTTGAGGCGGACCGCATGGTCAACTCGCTCTACGACCCCGCCGAGGTCGAGTCGGAGCGCACCGTCATCCTCTCCGAGCGCAGCGGCTCGGAGAACTCCCCCGCCTGGCTGCTCTACGAGCAGATGCTCGGCGTCGCCTTCCGCGTCCATCCCTACCGCACCACCGTGATCGGCGAGCGGGTGGACCTTGAATCCATGACGCGCGACGACCTGTACAATCACTACCGGCGCTACTATATACCCAACAACGCCACCGCCGTGCTCGTGGGGGACGTGAATACGCAGGAGTACCTCGCCAAGATCGAGGAGTGGTTCGGCAGCATCCCCGCCGGGGAGCCGGTGCCGCCGGTCAACCGGCCCGAGCCGCCCCAGTACGGCGAGCGCCGCGTGGTCGTCAACCGTGAAGGCGAGACGGCTTTCGTCAGCGTGGCCTACCGCGCGCTGGAGGTCA
>Ga0116169_1001857_pt1 | contig 16406 bp, 18 predicted proteins | sample AD_UKC130_MetaG_FD_89796 | JGI IMG/M metagenome (GOLD analysis project Ga0116169, IMG submission 89796) | Active sludge microbial communities of municipal wastewater-treating anaerobic digesters from Canada - AD_UKC130_MetaG | ecosystem: Engineered > Bioreactor > Anaerobic > Digestate | place...
CCCTGCCCTCTATTCTTGCTACTGATGGATTTGGGTTACCGAATAATGTCTCAAGGACATAAAATATTACCTTTGTATCAAAGATAATTATAAAAAAACCGTTTAGATTTTCTGTTGTTACAATATTCATATTAGTAGGTAATGGAAGCGATTTTATAAACTCCCTGTATTCAATATTCTGGAGGGGGCTATTTTCTATCTCCACATCCTTTTCCAAAAATAATGAAAGGGAAGATTGTAAGGCCTTGGAAAACCTATCGTATATAAACTGCAGGGTGGGAAGGTTTTCCTTTTTTGTCCTAGTCCATTTTAGGATGTCGAATTCTTTGATGTCCTTTTTCTCTGCCTTTAGCTCAGGCTCCTGTTCCTTTATCTGTTCCGGCTCTATAGTCCCGTCTGAAAGCCCGCTTAAAAGCGCATCTATTTCTTCTTGCGTTAATATCTGTTCCATATCCTTGCCCTACTGTATCATAATGTCAGTAATATAGATTGCAACTATATCCATTTCTTTGTGAAATAGATTTTTTAGAGAATTATGTATCTCCTGTCTTAAAACATTGCGATTGTCTACATCCATCAGAACATCCATTCCCTTAAAACCGAGAACTGTGAGAATCTTATCCCTTAAGGCAGGGGTTATCTTTTGGGCCTCTTCCATGGCCTTTTTGTCCTTAAACTGTATACTTATAGAAATCTTGGCGTATCTGCCAGGTGCATTTGAAATATTGAATAGAAAAGGCTCTAAAGACATAATAGGCCCTGTGGGCACCTCTGCCTTTTTTACCTCCTTTTTTTGTTCCTCTGAGCTTTCCTTACCCAGAAACCTTTCAATCAAAACATTACCGTATAAAAAATATGTCCCTGCCAGACCAAGACAGATTACACAAAAGATGATAATCAACAGGATTTTGAACTTACCCTTCTTTTTTTTCGGCTCCTCTGTTACTTCTTTTTCCTGAACAACTTCTTCTGGCATACGCTACACCTCCTCGAGATGCATTTAAGCAATAAGTATGCCAAATATGTATCTGACAGAAATTTTTAAATGATTTCAAAATGTTATCGCTGATATTAATAGCTTTTACGAAAAAATCAAGGCTATAGGGATATTAAAATTTTAGAAAATACGGGGGTAACAAAAATAAAAGTGTCATATCTTTGACACTAAAGGTTAGAGGTGGCATATAGCCACCCCTTTTTATTTATCTCCTTTTTATCTCTTCAGGTTCATGAGCTCCTGAAGTATCTCATCAGTTGAGGTTATAACCCTTGCGTTTGCCTGAAAACCCCTTTGTGCAATAATCATCTTCACAAACTCTGTTGCTAAATCCACATTGGACTGCTCAAGGGAGTTGGGGTTTATCTTTCCCAAACCGCCTGAGCCAGGTGCATTTGTATAGGCAGGTCCTGAGTCAATTGTCTCTCTAAATAGATTTCCACCTTCTCTCTGCAGCCCCTGGGGGTTACTGAAATTGGCAAGGGTAATCTGATATAAATCAATAATCTGTCCATTAGAATAGTGACCTGAAATAATACCTTCCTGACTTACAGTCACATTCTGGAGAACTCCTGGGGGATAACCATCTTGGGTTTGAAAATTAGTAGTGGATGCTATAGGGTACTGCGTTGACGCACCACCGCCTGATTGTTTACCGAATATAAGGTCAATGGGCTGATGTGATTCTGCACCTTGAGAGAAATCAAAATATACGGTAACAGGGTCACCGCCTGTAACCAGTGTGCCTTTATTGTTAAAAACCAATTCTCCCCAATCAACTAAGGTATCTGCACCTGAACTAGCATCAGCTGCCTCAAGAACTGCATGCCAGTGCCATGTGCTATTTCCTGTGCTTAAATCTTCATATGCCTTACGAAAATAGATGTTTACCACATGGGATTGACCAAGAGAATCATATACAGATATGGATGATGAATAGTTTGATGTGGTAGTGGGGTTTGATGTGACACTCTCATAGGTATATTTAAAACCTGTAACAGTAAAAGTCTGTGTAGTATTGGTTATTGAAGAACCTGTTACAATATCCAAACCTGTTCCTTTCCAGTCTGTGTATGTCTTTGATGGCTCAATAGTATCAGACCATTGGTCTTCAAATCCCGTGTATTCACCGTCAGGCCCTATCTCTTTAAAAGACACGGTCAATGTTCCACCGCTCACTGTCGCTGTATATTCTCCTGTCCTTATGTATTTGCCTGAACTTGCGCTTACAGCTGAAATAGAACCAGAACCACTTAAACTTCCAATACTTCCCTTCCATTCTGAATTGGACTGGAGATTCACTGCCATTCCAATCTTTTCTGTTGCCTTTGGTTCACTGGGTTCAGGAGAAATTATTATATCTTTACTTACGCCGACAGGTGTCTTTGTAGCCCTGTCAATCTCTCTGCCCTGCAAGATAAAGCCACTGGGGTTTACCATATAACCTTCCTTATCAAATCTAAATTGACCTGCCCTTGTATAATATTTAGTATCATTCTCTGATGATCTGACTATAAAATAACCACTACCGCCTATTGCTAAATCTGTTGCCTCACTTGTGCTCTCAAAAGACCCCTGGGAAAACAATGTATCAACGGAACTTAAGGTTGTCCCTCTTCCAACCTGGCTTGTGCCTGAGGCACCTGTTATGGATTGATAAAGCACATCCTGAAACGTGGCCCTGCTTGCCTTATAACCTACTGTATTGACATTGGCGATGTTATTACCCACAACGTTTATGGACTGACTATTTGTCAAAAGACCGCTTATGCCTGAAAAAAATGAGCTTAACATGTTTGCCCTCCTTTAACTTATTTTATCTCTTTTACTTTTTCTAACGAGTAAGTATCACCGTTTACGGCAACAAGGATCGGCTTTTCCTGTTCTATGTTCACACCTGATATAACCCTGTACAATAACGATCTACACTCAACCAACTTATTATCCTTTTTAGCAGAAACGGATATCATTACTGGATCATCTCCTTCATGGGTATATACAAGGGGCTCTCCTTTTTTAATTGTAATTGTTTCCGTTTGACCTGTACTTAGGCTCTTTTTTGTAAGTTGGATTTCATCAAAGTCTCCGCCTGGCTTTAAATAAAGTTCATCGCCCTTTGACATAACAGTATCATCTACAAGCATTTTTTTGTTAACAGCAGAAATCCATTGGGAGATATTGGACTGCTCCATGGATTTTTTAATATTTTCTAAAGAACTTGTTATGTTTTGGAGCTGTTCAACCTGTGTCATCTGGGACAGTTGGGTAAGAAACTCTTCAGGTTTCTGCGGGTCTAAGGGATTCTGGTATTTAAGTTGTGTCACAAGAATCTTTAGAAAATCATCTTTATTAACGAGCTTTTTATTACTACCTGTTATTGCCGTATTATATGAAACGGGTGTTGTCTCCATGTCTTCCTCCTATACCTTCTGTGTCATTAAAACTTCATAAAATTCTTTTTCATTGTTTCTTTTTCTATAGTATTTTCTTTCGTCTTTGCCGGACTGCTGTTCTTTTTTATTCTGACTTCCGTCGGGATAGACAAAGATTTCTGTAAAAATATTCTTTTCCTCAAGACTTTTTACAATCGTTTCTTTCTGGGCATAGAACATATTTATTACATCAGCATTTTCAGATTTTATATTTACCGATATATGCAAACCTTCTCTTTTTAAAGAAACAAACAGCATGTCATTTTTGTTGAGCTTAAACTTAATAATCATATTAGATGTCTCTTTCCCCTGGGAAAATCTATCTATGACCTTTTCTATCTTCTCAGCCATTTCACTGGTTTGTATTTTTACCTTTTCATCTACCTTTATATCCGTTATTTTGTTTGTATCCATATCGTATGCATTTATCTTCCCATAAACTAATCCTTCTTCCTTTGATTCTGATCTTTCCCTGTTTTTTTCTGTGCCTTTTACCTCTTCTAAGTTAGGTAAGATATCGTTTGGCCTTTTTTCCCATTCCACTTTAGGTTTAGATGTATGTAATTCTATGTTATTCGTGATTCCTTTTAATTCGATTTCTTTTTCATCTAAAGCATGCGTCTCTACAGTATCTTCTTTTAATGTCTTCTTCTGGATTAAATCAAAATCTATTCTACTGTCCTCAGATGCCTCTAACTTAATCAATTCTTCTTCATTAATATTTTTTTCTACACCTTCAAAAAATAAGATGGGTTTAAAATCTTTCAATTCTACAGGACTTTCTGTATTAACTGATTCTCTTTCTACTTGTTTTTCAATATGTAAAACAGAAGGGGTGCCTGTGAGATTGATTGTAATGGTTTTAGCCTCTTCTTTGTTGTCTGGTTCTTTTTCAAAAGGGTCTTTAGGTAGAGGATTACCTTCTAATGTATCTAAACCACTATCTTTATCTATCCTTTTTCCTTTTGATACATTTTTTAATATTCCATCTATGATAGACGCTAAAAGCTCTACCAGTCTCTTTTTTTCTGAAATTTTTGTATCTGATTGAGAATCAATACTAATTGATATTGAATTATCATCTAAATGTAAAACAATGGGCAGCACATCTTGTGTTTGTTCGCCTAAAGAAAGATTTTGGTTTTTCCATGTCAAAAGCTGCAAAATAATTTCCGAATGCATCCATTTATTTTCAACGGATGTAACATTTTCCTGAGCAAATGCATCTAAATCTTTTATTCCCAGATCTGCCTCGGCTAAAAAGGCATATTTTAAAAATTCTGAAAAATTTATATTTTTATTTCCAGTGTTAAGGCAAAGATTATTAAACTCCTTTGCCTGCAATGTATCGGGGGTTAAAAAATTTATAAATGCCCATATGTCCATGGACATATTTATAACAAGTTTTATGCCAAAAAAAATAAGTCAATAATTTTACTTATTTAAGCTTTAGACCTGACTGCTTCTTCATAAGATAACAGGGAAGTTATTTCCTTATGGGAAAAAAATTCCTATACAGGTTTATCTTTGATAGGATTTTAAATTTAAACGCAAGGCTAATTCGTCGAGTTTTTTCTGCTCTTTCCTGCTTATGGTCTTTTTCAAGCTATAAAGTGCCTTTGATTTCAAGGTTTCAAGCATCTTTATTTCCTTTAGAATATGGGCAAGCTCTGTTTTAAGGCTGTTAATGATTTTTTCGAGTTTATCCTTTTCTTTTAAAAGTGTTGATTTTTTTGCCTCAAGCCATATTATATGTTCCCTCAAAACGTATACCTCATTACTATCTAAAACAACAAGGGATAACTGTGCATAATTTCTTTTTATATCTTCCTCAATGGTAATTATTTCCTGGGATATCATTTCAAATGAACTAACTGTATACTGTAACTCCTTTTTTTTCTCTGAAAGCAGGTTTTCTTTTACTTCAATGAGTTTATCAAAGCGCACTTTTATTGTCATATACAATAACCTTTTACTTCATATAAAAAAGCATTTTCATACTGTTTATGGCCTCTTCTATAGTAACCTTTTTATCTATTTCCTGCGTAAGAAATACCTTTACCTTATCTATCATGGATATGGCATAGTCTATCTTTGGATTGCTACCTGCGCGATATGCCCCTATGTTTATCAAATCTTCTGCCTTTTCGTATTCGGATAATATCTCGATAATTTTTGTAGAATACTCTATCTGCTCTTTCGATACGATATCCTTCATAATCCTGCTGACACTTCTTAAGACATCAATGGGTGGATAATGGTTCATGTCGGATAATTTTCTGGAAAGCACAATGTGTCCATCAAGAATGGACCTTGATGTATCGGCAATAGGGTCTTCTAAATCATCCCCTTCCACAAGCACCGTATATATGGCAGTCATGGTTCCATCTTTTTCTCCATTACCTGACCTTTCGAGGAGTTTTGCAAGAAGAGAAAATACACTCGGTGTGTATCCCTTTGAGGTGGGTGGCTCACCTATGGCCAGGCCTATCTCCCGCTGTGCCATACAGAAACGGGTAAGGGAATCCATCATCAGAAGGACATTTGCCCCCTTATCTCTGAAATATTCTGCAATGGCAACGGTTAAAAATGCACCCCTTACCCTTATCAGGGGATGCTGGTCAGATGTGGCAACCACCACAACAGAACGGCTAAGCCCATCTCCTAAGTCTTTTTCTATAAACTCTCTTACCTCTCTACCCCTTTCGCCGATTAGACCTATTACATTAATATCTGCCTCTGTATGGCGTGCTATCATACCCAGAAGAACGCTTTTACCCACACCTGAGCCTGCAAAGATCCCTATCCTCTGGCCTTTTCCACATGTAAGAAGACCGTTTATGCATCTTATACCAAGGTCAAGGGGTTCCCTTATCCTTTTTTTCTTCATGGGATTTACCGTATCCCTGTAAATCGGTGTTACATCTGAACAATTAAGGGGTCCCTTCCCATCTATTGGGTTTCCAAGACCATCTATCACCCTTCCCAAAAGTGCCTCTCCAACCCTTGTATGCACCGCCTGCTTACGGGATATGATCTTAGAACCAATGCCTATACCCCTTATGTCACCTAATGGCATAAGAAGAGTCTTCCCTTCCTTGAAACCTACAACCTCTGCCTCTATGGGATATGTATCGTCCACAGGAAATATCTGGGCTGCATCGCCTACAGAAGAGATGGGTCCTTTACCCTCAATAACTAATCCTACAACCTGATTTACTTTACCGTAAATTTTATAGGGATATATATTTTTTAGGCGTCCCTTTAAGTTTTCTATAAATTCATTCACCTTGCTTTTGCGTTAAAATTTGTCTTTTTAGTTCATCTATTTGAGTAGAAATCTTTCCGTCTATTTCGCCAAAGTTCGTCTCTATTATAAAACCAGGTTCAGCTATCGTATCATCGGGCACTATATTTAATGTTTTTATATTTTCTTCTGATATGTATTTAATGTCACTACTTCTCATGCGTATCTTTATATCGTATTTGTCTTCGCATATCTCAAGGGCCTTTTTTACCATGTTCACGATAATATCCCTGTTTTCTGTGCACTCTTTAAGTATTATCGCCTCTGCAAATAAAAAGGCGAGTTCAATGGACATATCTTCCACTTTTTTTAATAATGTCTCTTTAAAGGATTCAATGGCAGCTAATTCTCCGTTTAGTCTCTTTATGATTGGTTCCACTTTTTTCATTCCCATCTCAAAACCTGCCTTCTCTCCTTCTCTGTATGCATCCTCGAAGATTCTTCTTGCCTCTGCCTCTATGTCTATCTCCTGAGTCTTATTTTCTAAGTCGTTATTTTCTAAATCGTTATTTTCCTCAGACTCAATTTTGTTATGTTGCTGTGTTTCCTGGAAAAAGGATATAAAGGCACTCTCTGTAGTTGATTCAACTTCTTCTATTTCATCAATAGATTTTAATACAAAAGGTTCAATATTAGATGAATTGTTCATTCTCACCGGTTATTATAATCTTTCCTTCTGCTTCTAATCTCTTGGCTGTTAAGGCTATTTTTGTTTGCATCTGCTCCACTTCTGATAATCTTACTGGCCCCATTGATTCCATGTCTTCTTTTAGCATGGCCGAAGCCCTTTCTGACATATTAGAAAATATCTTCTCTTTTATGACATCAGAGGCACCTTTTAAGGCTATGGCAAGCTCTTCTGAAGTAACCTCTTTTAATAAAGTCTGTATGCTCTTATTATCGAGCTTTATCAAGTCCTCAAATGTAAACATCAACTGCCTTATCCTCTGGGCAAGCTCAGGATTTGCCTCTTCAATAGAACCGAGAAGCTCGGCCTCTCTTTTTTTATCCATCTGGTTTAGTATGCTCGCCACAGCACCTACACCGCCCATCTGCCTTTCCTCTCCAACCCCTACATCCTGCAGCTGTTCCCTGATGATATCTTCTATATCGAGGAGTATGTTTTTATCAACTTTACCTAAATTTGCCATCCTCGTTATCACATTGCCCTGTATATTTTCAGGGAGTGCGCTTATTACATCACAGGCCTTTCTCGGTGGAAGAAGAGATATTATGAGTGCTATTGTCTGTGGGTGTTCTCCTCTTATATTTGTGGCAAGTAATCTTGGGTCACATGTCTTTACAAAATCACCTGGTGTGCCACTTCCTGATTCAACTGCCTGTAGATAAGATTCTGCAGCTTCATCACCTAAACTTTTCTTTACAAGGGTTTTAAACTTTGTCTTCCCATCTATGATTACCTGTCCTACCTTTCTAATATTGCTTAAAAACTCCTCGTGCACCTGTTTTACAACACTCTCAGGTATGAATTTTAATTTTGCCACCTCTTTTCCTATTGCCTCAATCTCTTCCTTTTCAAAATCCTTTAGTATTTCCTTTGAAAGCTGTTCATCCATTGTAAGTAAAAGTATCGCTGCCTTTCTAATACCCGATATGTTTGTTGTATCCATTAGCTATCCTTGTCTTACCCATTCTTTAAGAATCAGCTTTACAAGTTCTTTATCCTGTAAGGCATTTGCAATGGCAGGCTGCATACCTGCAAGGCTCGGCGCTTGATCTGTTCCCTGAGCAATACTTTCCTTGTCTTTAACTGTCTTTGCACCTGTGTATATATCTTTAACCTTTTCGGCTTCCTTTAATGAAATAGAAGCAGGTCTTTCTTTAAGGATGCCCATGATGGGTTTTACTACGAAAATTATAATGGACAATGCTATGACAAGATAAAATCCATACTTTACAAGATCATACAACATCTCCCTGCTTATAAAGCTGCCCTGTTTTTCATCTGCAAGGGGCTCTGTCTCAAAGGGTATATTTAATACCTCTATCTTGTCCCCCCTTTCTTCATTATAGCCCACTGCCCTTGCAATAAGGTTTCTTATATCCTGTAGCTCTTTCTGGGACCGGGGCGTATATTTAAGCACCTCTTTTTTCCCCTCTTTTACCTTTTCATATTTTCCGTCCACAACAACTGCAAGGGAGATCTTTTTGATATCACCGTAAGGTTCTGCTATCTTTCTTATGGCCTTACTCAATTCATAGGTCTTCTGTTCATCCTGTCTTTCAGAACCCGTTAATTTTTCTTCATCAGATACATTATTCCTCTGGGAAACATTTACATTAGATGCAACGCCTGGAACACCACCGGGTCTGGCAGCCCTGTTTGTGACCTTTTCCATGCTTTTTTTCAATGCAGTTACAACAGCCTTATCAGGGTTATACTCTTCTTCCAGTACCTCTACCTTTTTTAGATTAAGCTCCACATTTGCCCTTACAATGGTTTTTCCTGCAGGCAAAAAGGCATCAAGCATGGATTTAATGGACTCTTCTATCTTTTTTTCTATATTTTTCTGAACCTCATACTGCTGACCTGTGAGAACAATGGGAGAACTACTATCATTGCCTTTATAGAGTATCTTTCCCGACGAATCTATCACAGTTATATTATCAGGCTTGAGGCCTTCGATGCTGCCTGCTACAAAAAGCACAATACCGTTTATCTGTTCTTTTGAAAGCACTCTTCCAGGTTTTAAATTTAAAAATATCGATGCAGAAACGTTTTTTTCCTTATCTGTAAAAAGTGTTTTTTCAGGAATTGCAATGTGAACCCTTGATGATTTAACCTCTGGCATCTGATTAATGGTACGGGCAAGCTCTCCCTGGATAGCCCTTTTATAGTTTATGTTCTGCATGAATTCAGTCATTCCATAATTGGTTTTGTCAAAAAGTTCAAAACCAACTCCTGTATTTCCGGGTAGTGCATTCTGTGAGGCAAGGTTTAATCTTATCTCGTTCACCTTTTCTTTCGGAACATAAATAACAGTACCGCCTAAACCTAACTTATAGGGCACCTTCTGCTCTTTTAATTTCGCTACAATCATGGAGGCCTCTTCCATATTAAGGCCTGAAAATAGCGGCTGGTAATTCTCCCTTTGCATGAGTGTTAATCCTACGGTAGAACCACCTATTACGGCAATCAATATAAATAAATACAGGTAAAGTTTACTTTTTGGTGTTGTTTTTAAAAAATTTTTTACATTATTCGCAATAAACTCTAACTGTGCCATGATTATACCTGCATCCTCATAATCTCTTCATAGGCACTGGTTATTTTGTTTCTTATCTGCATCATAAGCTGGAATGTCATGTCTGCCTTTTCAACGGCAATCATAGTTGTATGGATATCTTTGTTTTCCATTGTTGCCAGTTTTTTTATCTCCTCGTCCGCTTCCTTCTCAAGGGCACTGACCTTATTTATAGAATCCTTTAAAATCTCTGTAAAAGAAATGGATGTCTTTTTCTCGTTTATCTATTTATTTTCAGGAAAATGGGGTAACTGAAATGTCTCAACCTTCATATTTTTCCTCCTACTTGCCTATGTCGAGTGTCTTTAAAAACATCTCTTTTGTTGTATTTATAACATTTATGTTTGCCTCATATGACCTTGTTGCCGATATCATATCTGCCATCTCTTCCATAAGATTAACATTCGGATAAGTTACATACCCTTCTTTATCTGCATCGGGATGGCCTGGGTCATAAACCTTTTCAAAGTTCTTATTACTTCTTGCTACCTCCTCTACCTTTACGCCCTCTATCTTTTCAGAAAGCACTTTACCAAATTCATCTTTTTCAGACACATCTACTACCCTGAACACCACTTCCTTTTTAACATAGGGGCCACCTTCATCTGTTCTTGTAGTATGGATGTTTGCGAGGTTTGTGGCAATAGTCTCCATTCTTATCCTTTGAGCCTTAAGCCCTGAGGCACCAATCTTTAGTATATCGAGAAGACCCATCTTATCTCCTTCCTTCGTTTATTATATATCTCATAATGGAAAATTTCTTAGAAATCAACTGGACAAGGGCACTGTAGAGCATGCTGTTCTCGTTTAATTTCACCATCTGTGATTCTATATTTACCGTATTGCCATCTAATGTGCTGATTCCTTCATTCTCTGTCTTTTCTACTATATCAAAGGTCTTGATACCTGAGAGCTGTTTTTCCAATTCCTTTTGGAAATCTATATCCTTTTCTTTATAATTCGGCGTCTCTGCATTAGCAATATTGCCTGCAAGTATCTTGTGGTAAAAGGTCCTTATATTTAATGCCTTCTCAATAAAATCAATTACATCCATAACCGACCTCTTTTTCTATTAAAACACCCATTTCTTTATATTCTTTTATTTTGTTTCTCAGCGTCCTTGCCGTAATGCCCAGTAATGATGCAGCCCTCGTCTTATTACCACCGCATGTCTTTAAGGCATCGATAATCAGTTTCATCTCCATCTCTTTTATCGAACCCATTCCATTAATCTCATTGGTGCCACCCACATCCATTTCCTTTAGGTGTGTCAATTTTATAACCGAATAATTGGACAGTATACATGCCCTTGCTATGACATTTTCCAGCTCCCTTGCATTCCCCCTCCAATCTCTACCCTTTAAAAATTCCATAGCATCATCACTTATACTTACATCCATACCTTTTGAATGCTTACGCAAGAAATGTGCCACAAGCTCAGGTATATCCTCTTTTCTTTCCCTTAAAGGTGGTATGTAAATGGGGAATACATTCAGTCGATAATAAAGGTCTTCTCTGAACTTTCCCTCTTTTACCATCTTCAGGATATTCCTGTTCGTTGTGGCAATAACTCTTACATCGACCTTTTTGGGAAATCTTGACCCTATAACCTCTATCTCTTTTTCCTGTAATACCCTTAAAAGTTTAGCCTGCAGCCTTATATCCATCTCTGTTATCTCGTCAAGGAGTATCGTCCCCTTATCAGCAAGCTCAAATTTACCCATTTTTCTTCCATTTGCCCCTGTAAATGCCCCTTTTTCATAACCAAAGAGTTCACTTTCCAGAAGATTTTCAGGAAGTGCCGCACAATTTACTGGGACAAAGGGATTTTTTGCCCTATCGCTTGTCTCATGGATAAAACGGGACACAAGCTCTTTGCCAACGCCACTTTCACCTTGAATCAAAACTGTAACATCCGATTTTGCAACCCTTTCCGCCCTGATGAGCACATCTCTCATAGCAGTAGATTTATATATAATCTTACCGTTTGTGACTCCCAGGGCACGCTTTATAGTATTAAACAGCAATTCAGCGGTAAAGGGTTTCTGTATATAATCGAATGCACCTTCTTTTATAACGGTCACTGCATCCTGAATGGTTCCGTATGCGGTAATAAGTATCACAGGAAGTAAAGGATGTTCTTTTCTTATATGCTTTAGTAAATCTATGCCGTTAAGATGGGGCATCTTGACATCGGTTATAATCAAATCAAATACCTTTTTCCCTATCTCGTCTATTGCCTTTATTCCATTTTCTGCAATTGACACCGCATAGCCTGCCTTTGAAAGTGTCTCTTTCAATGCAAGTCTCATGTGATAATCATCGTCAATAACAAGGACGTTCGCCTTCATGTTTTCCTTTCCTTGGGAAGATAAATATAAAAAGATGTCCCCATGCCCTCAGTAGAATCAACCTCTATATATCCATTATGGGCCTGAATAATATTGTGGGCTATAAAAAGGCCAAGCCCCACCCCTTTATCCTTTGTGGTAAAAAATGGATTAAATATGTTCTTTATTATATCTTCACCCATTCCGCAGCCATTATCAGCTATTACGATAATAATGTTTTTCTCATCCTTTTTTATATCTATTCTGATTTGACCTTTACCTTTTATGGCATCTATGGCATTACTTATAAAATTCATAATAACGAGCTTCATCATGTCAGGATCAAAAAGTAAACTTCCATCATACTCGATATTGCACATAACGGATATATTTCTCGACTCAATGGATAGTCTCATAAAATCGAGTATCTCTTCCACCATTTTACCTATCTTTTCTTCCCTTAATGCAAGTGTTTTAGGCCTTGTATAAGAAAGAATATTATTTATGATTCTATCTATTGTCTGGATACCGTATCTTACATATTCTGCATATTTTTTCTCTTTTGATTTAATATTGCCCTCTAAAAGCATGGTGAGAAACAATTCCATACTTCCCAAAGGATTTTTGATCTCATGGGCAATCCTTGCTGCCATCTCACCCATGGCTTTGAGCCTTTCATCTCTTTCAAGTCTTTCTTTCATCTTTTCGAACTCTGTTACATCTTCAATTATTAAAACCTCCTTGCCCCTAAAGCCATTCTGGAGCATATCCTTTTTCCATCTATAAAAGCCCTTACCATTTCTTACAAGGCCTGCCTTTTCATTTTTTGTGTTTGCTCCATCGAGTATAGTCTCAAAATTCAGTTTATCTGCCGTCTTATTTGAAAAGGATACGGAATTTTTATCATAGACAATAATGCCCAGGGGTATGGAGTTTAGAATATTCTCAAGGTATTCCCTTGCCCTTTCGAGTTCTTTATTCTTTTTTTCAACCTCTTCTTTCAATAGTCTGATCTGCGTTTCAAGGACGTGATAGTAATTTATTATGGAATCCGATGCCTTTGTAAATTCTGAAAAGGCATCCTTTAGTAGTTCTGTCTCTGGCACGACCATGCAAATATAAATGCAAATTGCATACCAAAAAAACCTTTTATTAGATTGTATTATTTATTTCAACGGGTTAAAAATGAAATAAAGAGATTAAAAGGATTGTCAAATTATTGACAAGAACACTATTCCATGCCTAATCTTTTCATCTTCTCTATCAGGGTTGTCCTATTCATGTTAAGAATGCTTGCTGCCTTACTTTTTATACCCTTTGTTTCCCTTAATGCCTTCATTATGATTGCCCTTTCGAATTCTGTCACAAGGGTATCATACCCTTTCTGTATGTCTATCTGCTCCTCTTTTTCCTTAGACACCCATAACTTTTCTGGTAGGTCCTTTATTGTAATCATTCCCCTTTTTTTCAAAACTACAACCCTCTCCACTATGTTGTTTAGTTCCCTTACATTTCCAGGATAATTGTAGGCCATCATTACCTCTAAGGCACCTTCATCAAACCCTTCAACATTTGCATCGTTTAGGCGATTTGCATGTTCGAGAAAATAGTTAATAAGCAGTGGTATATCCTGCTTTCTCTCCCTGAGAGGTGGGATATGGATAGGCACCACATTTAGTCTGTAAAAAAGGTCTTCCCTGAACTTACCCTCTTTAACCATCTGCTCTAAATCTCTGTTGGTTGCTGCTATAAACCTCACATCTACCTTTATAGGTTTTGAGCCACCTATCCTTTCAAAGGTCTTTTCCTGAAGCACCCTAAGCAACTTTACCTGAAGATTAAACGTCATATCGCCTATCTCATCGAGGAATATGGTCCCCTTATTTGCTATTTCAAACTTTCCATATTTTGTATTGTATGCACCGGTAAAGGCTCCTTTTTCATAACCGAAGAGTTCACTCTCTAAGAGGTTTTCAGGAATTGCCCCGCAGTTTACTACAACCATAGGGTTATCTCTTCTTAAAGAATTATAGTGTATGGCCTTTGCTACGAGCTCCTTACCTACGCCGCTTTCACCTGTTATAAGCACTGTGGCATTTGTCTCTGTAACCTTTTCTATAAGCTCAAACACCTTTTGCATCCCGAAACTTATACCTATTATATTATTGAACTTATACTTTTCTTTAAGCCTTTCTTTAAGCAAGGCATTTTCCAAAAGCAATCTGCTCTGGGAAAACCTCTTCATTAAATTTGCCTTTGATGAAAGCTTTTGATTGAGACCAACATTTGTCATTAGATTATAATAATATAGAGCAGATTCAACAACAGACAATATGTCTTCTAACTTGAATGGTTTTAATATGTAATCAAAGGCACCACATCTCATGGCGTTTATGGCATTTTCGAGGCTACCATAGCCTGTTATTACTATGCCTAATGTATTTAGATATTCTTTTTGAATATAACTTATAAGCTGTAATCCATCGATTTTGGGCATGGCCATATCTGTTATAAGTATCTGGTATTTCCCTGTCTTTAGTGCTGAAAGGGCCTCAATACTGTCTCTAAAAGAATCTACCTCATAACCATTTTCCTGTAAAAATTCTGTAAGGAGCATCAATATGCTCTCTTCGTCATCTACTATTATGATTTTACCCTTTGCCTTTTTTTCTTCCATAGATGAAGACATTCTAATTAAAAAGATTAAAAGATTTTGGAAATTTTGTAAAGTATTTGCTTAAATTCTTTCTTGCCCTTTATTTTTTATTGAATGTGTCGATAATAAAAATATGAACCAGAAGGCAATAGATTTAAAATCCATGAGGGAGATTATAGGGATTCTTATGGAAAGCAGTAATTATTTCAAACTTAATCTAAAGGAGCGGTATGAATTATTAAAATACTTTATCTTCAATAACTTAATCTATGTTGCCCGTTCAGAATAAATAAATTTATGATTATCAAAAATATGAAAATTCCTTGATTTTACTAAAAATTATTTTATGTCAATACTTTGACACCAGATAATACAACGAAGCTGTTTTGCCTATTTTACTCAAAAGAAAAATCTATGTATATAACCTCCTTTTCATCTGGCTGACCGTTATTGATGGCAAAATAAAACGGTAGAGATATGATGGGAAGCTTTGTTATAAAGTTCATCTCCACCTGCTTTCCCACAATAACCATAGGTATAGCAGCATTGAGGTTGATCCCTTTTTTTTCAAACTCCTTCCTTGCCTGTCCTGAGATAATGTTTGTAATCTCTCCTACCGCATCCACAACATTCTGATTTATTGTTTCACATTCATCGCCTATTAATGTCTTATACACGTATTTTGCACCTTTTTCCCGAAAACTTATAGCCACTGTCCCCTTTTTATCTCCTGCAAGGCCCATGATTCCCGTTACTTCACCGGAGGTAACACAAGTGTTTTTTAATTCAGGCTTACCCATACCCACATCAATACCGAGCATTGTTTTAAAAACCACCTGTGCAGCAACAATAAAAGGATTAATATACTGGACATCCATAATCTCCTCCAAAACTTATTTTCCTACTCTTTCTTTTGCCTTTTCAATGGCAGTCTGAAGTTTTTCAGGCGTAAAGGGCTTAACAATATAATTATCGACTCCTGATTTTATTGCCTCCATTATATTGCCCTTCTGGGCCTCAGCCGTCACCATTATAAAAGGTATCTTTTTTGTTTGCTCTTCGCTTTTGCAGGCCTTTAAAAAGTCAATACCTGTCATCTCTGGCATAATCCAGTCGCTTATTATAAGATCTATCTGTTCCTTTTTCAAAAGTTCCAAAGCCATCTTTCCGTTTTCTGCCTCTATAACGCTTTCGATCCCAATCTGTTTTAAAACATTTTTAATGATCTTTCTCATGGTGGAAAAATCATCTACTATAAGGACATTCATTTAATCCCTCCAGAGTTTAGTTAAAACTTTCTAAATTAATTTATCGTTACTTATTATGATTTCTTAAGGGTATTTTTATAAAAAATTTAGTTTAATTAAATTTTGTTTTTATACTTATTGATTATTTTTGTATATATAACAATATCATAA
>Ga0116169_1001858_pt1 | contig 16405 bp, 17 predicted proteins | sample AD_UKC130_MetaG_FD_89796 | JGI IMG/M metagenome (GOLD analysis project Ga0116169, IMG submission 89796) | Active sludge microbial communities of municipal wastewater-treating anaerobic digesters from Canada - AD_UKC130_MetaG | ecosystem: Engineered > Bioreactor > Anaerobic > Digestate | place...
GTGCAGGGGCAACGCCCCTGCCATGACCAGGAAATTGCGTAACCTAACTTATGGGTAGGGGGTGAAATTTTCATGCGATAAATTTGACCCATTTAGGGTGAAATATTCAAAAAGTATTGACAGAAATTATCAAAGATAGCGTGCTGAAAATGAAACGGCTGCGGTATACCTGCCGCAGCCATTCCCAGAATCAGCTTGCCGCGCTTTCCACTTCCTCACCCTCCGACTTAGCAGAGGTGATGACGGCAAGGATTTCGTTCTTATCTTCCATAATCCTGATGCCCTCACCAAGCTGAAGATCTTCGACGGTGATCTTATCGCCGATCTCCCTGTCCCCAACATCGATGCTGATGAATTCGGGCAAATCAGCCGCTTTGCCCATGATCTCCACTTCTGAGATAAATTCCTGCAGCAATTGCTGTTTGAGGGCCAGTTTCTCTTTTCCCTGGAAGACAACGGGCACTTTCAGGCGGATCCTGTCATCGTTGTGGATGGTCTGCATCTCCACATGGAGGACCTCCCCGTTGATGGGATCCTTCTGGATCTCTTTAATGATGCATGTCCACAGATTCTCTCCGAGTTTGAGCTGTACTTTGGAATTCTTTGAATGCCCCTTAAGCACTCTTCTGAACTCACGCTGATCCAGCTTGATGCTTGTTGATTTGAGGTCCTTACCATAGACGACGCCGGGAATAAAACCCATCTTCCTTACCTTGCTGGCCTTCTCGGTCCTTTCAGCTGCGCAAAGAACTGTTTGACTCATTTGCACCGCCTCCTTTTAATTTTCAGTTATGTAAGGGAAGGTTTTAAAGAATGGCGTCATTCTTTGATAGGTATTCTGTCGCTGCCCCGCATTGCTGGAAGCTTATGTTAGCACCCCTGTCAGCGGAGTGGCTGACGGTTATTATTTTACCCCGATGATCGGCAAAGTCAACGTGCAAGGAGACCGATTTGCAAAGATTATGGATGGTGTCGCCCGAATGCTCGTAAAAATGACCCGGTTATGAACCCATTCCGCCGGTTTCTCCCTGAACAGGTAATCATTCCTGGCCTGGCGGAAACAGGACGAAAAAACATTGATATGCAAGCCAACAAGAACCGGCATGGGCTTATACCGGACCAACGATTCTGATGGGTGCCGCCGCTATTTTTCCACCACTTTTCTGTATGGCGCGATCATGCCTTCAAAAAGCTTGTTCCCTATTTTAGCTTTCAGCCTTGGCGAAGCAATGAGGGCTCCCACGAGATACATTTTCAATACCGTTCCTTTTTGCTTCTGCGGGAAATCGTACAGACCATGCTTCTTGTAGAACCGGTGATCGGCTTTCATCATCCCCCGCATGAGCCATATAAGATCCCTGAAAATCTTAATTCCGCCTACGCCATAGAAGTTCCTGGACTGGATGTAGTGATGGCTGATTGCATAATCGAGCCTTGCGGCAAGCCGGTCTATCTCAGCGTCCGGATCGATCTCATCGCAGGCAACACCTGCGAGGAAATTGCCGCCAACCTCGCTCCTGCCCTCGATGATCATCTGCAGATTAGGCTCCCCGGGGTAGTTTCCACTAACCAGGTATCCGGTGGGCTTTCCCATGGTCACGGTTCGGTGGCCGTTGCAGAACTGCCTGTCATCATACATTTTGAAGATAGAACCCATGGAGTGGTCCTTAATGGAAAAGGCATAGACGATGGCATCGGCCGCCTGGATTTCATTGCGCAGGAAATCATCAAAACCGTCCTTATAAACACATTTTCCAGAAACCGCGCAATGGAAGCATCCCAGATAACCGCCCTGAAAGGGATATCCGGAGATGTTGACAATGCGGCCCTTATGCTTCAGAACCGCCCTGAACCTGTCAATCATGGCTTTAAGCTGTGTATCGTCCCCGGCGCAATCGGTAACGATGACCACATCCCCGGTTTTCCCGGCCTCACCGGACTCAGCCGGGCTGACCGGGCGATGGGACGGAGCCGCAGCATGTTTGGGAAGGGTTTCATACACATCATGGGCCATACACCAGCACACGTATTCAAAAAACGCTTTAGCGGTTCTTTGCCCGTCTTCCGTCAAAAGGTCGTCCATATCCGCAGACAGCCCATGAATGTATTTCATGCCAAGATCCTGGCAGTTCTGCTGGATGTACCTGTGCGCCGTCACATCATAAAAATGTTTGGAAGTGGTTATCTGGGTGGCAAACTTCCCGGACAAATCAAGGCCGGATGCTTTCAACAGCTCAATGAACCGGTGAAGCTGGCTGGGCGCGATAAAGGTATATACCGGATGCGAAAATATGAGCAGATCGGCTTCCGATATCGCTTGTGCAGCAACTGAAAAATCTCTCTCAAGGGATCGGATTTGCTGACCCACATGAAGATATTGAAACGCATGTTCAGGAAAATGCTTTTCCAGAAATAAAGACGTATGCAGCGTTATACTGTACTTGCCTTTTGGGCTTCCGTTCAAGACCAGAACCTTCATCCTGTTCCCCCCTTATTTGCAACAGAGCGGCCTGTGTCTTAAACTATTTTATCACAATTCTGTGCCAAAACCTTCTTTAAATGACCTTCATTGAGCAGCTGCAAGGTCAGAAACCGGCCCTGGTAAAACACGGCATAATTATTAAACACACCAGGTACAGCCTTTGCTTTCTCGAGCGAATCCACCTGAATCAGGTTCAGAGGAATGTGGCGCTCACTGCAGTACCGCTCAACTTGCCGTACACAGTCCAGGATGCATGGACACTGCCTGGAATAATAAATGGTAAGCTCTTTGGCTTCAATTGCCTGTCTGCGCGCGGATTCAGAAAATGTGGGCTTTTGTCCGTCGAATGAAAGAGCCAGCAGTTCATAATCGCCAATGGCATCAACAACCTCGAATCCGTATTTGAGCATGTATTTTTTATCCGTCAGGTAGGGTTTCTTCTTTTTTGAGCTGATGACGCAAACACCAGACCTTCCATGCTTTCTGGCATCCTCGATGCAATACGCGAGAAGGCTTTTGCCATGCCCTTTATTCTTGAAGCTGCCGGATACCCAGAAGCAATAAATAAAGAAAAAGTTATCGCCGGTGACAGGAACCCAGGCCGTTTCCAGCGGCGCGTATTCAATAAAAACCTTTCCCCGCGCATCAAGCTTTCTGAACACATGCCCTTCCGGTATCCGTTCAGAGAGCCAGGCTTTCTTCAATTCAACCCCATCCTGGTGTTTTTTATCGGAAATTGCACAACACAGATGCTCTCCGGCAAGATTATCCCTGTCCAGGCTGATATAGCTATGGCACATTCTCAAACCCTCCTCTGAAAAAAGCGGCATAGACATGAATCTATGCCAACTGAACATTAACCGTTTTTCCAGCGTTTCAGGCTGGGAAAGTATTCCCTCATCCTGTTTCTGGCTTCATCCTCGCTCATGCCGGGATTGGCCGCCACCATGTGGGGAACACAAACCTCGATCATCTGCTCCATGGAAATGTCCGCCGTGAAAGCTCCGTCCTGATAACAGTACTTGCAGTAGTCTTCATTCCTGGTTCCGTCCTCATTGGTGCCATACAGCTCATCCTCATCCCCCATGGGCATGGCGCAGGATTGGCAAAATTTCACTTTCATCTTCATTCCTCCTATGCATTTATTGGTTTTGGCGTAAAGCGCCATAATCAGACTTGTTTCACCGGGTGCCTGAGCACCGTTTTCATGCTTTCAGGCTTGCATTTCCTCGGGTCTGAAAGGTAAATCTCGTGATGCTTCCCGCCGCTTGTCAGCCCGTCCTTCAGGCCATGTTCCAGAAGAAAAGCCTCCACTTTCGTCATGGTCTCGGGCTCTGTGGTATATGGGCCCGTATGCATGATCTGCACACACAGGCCTTCATAAAAGGTCACAAACCGGGCCTTGTGAACCGCAAGCTCCGGTTTCTTCTTCTCCAACTCGGCTTTCGCCCATTGGACAAGCTCATCATCAACAAAATCCGGCTGGCGTATCATCAGGGTCCATTTCCAGTTGTCCCGCTTTTCAAAGGAGAAAGCGCCCTCTTCGATCCACCACAGTCCTTCCAGGGGAGGCACCACATATTCGAAATAGCCTTCCGGTTGCCTGCCGTTTTTCCTGCTCATCTTGATGGCATAGGACAAGCCATACAGCAGTTCGGTTGCCTGCCGGAATTCAGGATTATTGTTGGGATCCCCGTTTCCGTCCACCATGAGAAAGTTCATGGACGGCACCTCGATTAATTCCGGTTCATCCTTCGGCATGTATAAATCCTTATAGGCCCTTTTGAAATCAAACGCTTTCTCGCCCATTCTGATACCTCCCTCAATCAATCCAACCGTACATTTGCGTTCATGGTATCACAGCAAACCTGACAACAGTTTGTCAGGATTATGCCTGTTCTTTTTTATTATGGCAAGTATTCTCCCCTTCCTGTTTCTTGCCGCAAAAAAAGCCCGGCAGAAATCTGCCAGGCTCGCAGCAAACCGATCCGTATTTCCTCCGGCCATCCTTTTCCGGGTCCAGGCTGGTCCGGAAGTCCGCGTTCACAGGTATCGCTGTCCGCAAACGCGGCCGCCGGCTTTTCAGGCAACGCTGTTGATGAATTCCGCAACCGTGCGGATATATGCATCCGCATTCAGCAGCAGCGCCAGATGCCCGCCGCCTATCCCGGTGTTGACAACCGGATTGGTCATTGTGCCGATTAGCGCCTGTTTGACCGGTTCGCCAAAGGTATGATCATCGTCCGAGAGCAGCAGCAAAACTCTTTTGTCCAGATAGGTGAAGACAGGTTTTGTGCGCTCCAGTTCATTTTCCAGGTCAATCATCAGCCGGCACATGTTCAGCTCATGCCTGCGGGTAATCTTATTGAACACATGGTCAAAGAGATCGGTCAGATACTTTCTCGCGTCAGGTTCGCATTGGGTAAACTCTCTGACGATTTGTTTGAACAGGATTCTTTTCAATAAAGGCATGGGGACTGCCTTGACCAAACGTACGGTTTTTTTCAGCCCGTTGACCATTTGGAGCAGGAACGCCTTGGCTTCATCCCCCATATCCGAATCCAGGCATCCCGTATTGGACAGGACCAGGCCCGACACGATCTCCGGGTGCCGCTTTGCTATCACCTGGGCAATGAGGCCCCCATAGGACTGCCCGACCAAATAGACATGCCTTAAACGCAACTCCTGGATGAGCGCCGCAATACCGTCTGCCAGCACGGCATTCCGGCAGGTTTCGTAAGGATAATCGAATGTGAGCACCGTGAACCTGCTCGCAAATTCGGTAAAATGCTTATAAAAGGCGTCTGAAATACCGAGCCCGCCAATCAGTAAAACGACCGTCTTTTCGCCGTTTCCCCCAAGCCTGTAATTGAAGGTCAGCCCGTTGATTCGCATGCTTTTTACGGGATATTTCTCATTAAATCGTTCGAAATCAGTCCTGAAATCCATAGGTCCCTCCGCCCTTTCTCAGTCATAAATCCTGCAGATGCTTTCGGCCATTTGCTTTATTCTGTCCCGAAGCTCTGCAGGCTCCAATACCTCAACCTTATCCCCGAAGCCCAGCAGAAAGCCGTACAGCCAACCGTCGATGCGCATATGGAAGGTGACTTTCAGCCTGCCATCCGGGGTTGTTTCATAACTGTCCACCCCAAAAATATCATTCAACGCATAGACCATGGACTTATCGAACAAAGCGACAATGGGCGCATGCTGCCCTCCGTCGGCATCCCATTGCACCCTGTCGATTGAAAACGCCCGGGGCTCAAACCGCGTGTCGGTTACTTTCAGTTCGTTCATCCTCCCGAGCCTGAACAGCCTGAAATCCTGCCGCAGCAGGCAATAGGCATAAAGATACCAGTTGGCTTCCTTGAAAACGATGACGCAGGGTTCTACCTGCCTTTGCGTCAGTTCTCCATTGCTGAAATACGAAAACTCAATGACTTTCCGCTCCTGTATGGCCTTCTTGATCTCCTGTATGCGTGAGCCCAACTGATCATTCCGGTTCCAGGGCGACAGGTCAATCATGATCTCATTGCCTGCGGCAACATAATCGGAGGCGTTCGCCACGCTGTTCAGCTTATCGATCAGGAGCCGGATTTTCACATCCCCGCTAATGCTGTAGAGGCCTTTTAATCCGGCGATGATTCTGTTGACCTCATCGCCGGTCAGCAGATTTCTGTCCAGCTTATATCCTTCCATAATGCTGATGCCGCCATCGGCTCCCTGGCATGTGCTGATGGGAATACCGGCCTGTGACAAGGCTTCAATGTCCCTGTAGATGGTCCGGACCGAAACCTCAAACCTATCTGCCAGTTCCTGCGCTTTCACCTTATTGTGTTGCAACAGGTAGATGATGATGGACAGCATCCTCTCAAGCTTCATGGCGCCATTCGCCTCCCAGTCTGCATGACAGCATTATAGCACAACCAGGAATCACATGATTGGACCATGTCCTTATGAACCAGCAGCATTTTGCCCTGTTCCGGCAACTTCTGGATATCCTTATACTCCGAAGCCCGTTTTCTTTTGCGGCTCACACTGTTCCTGTGTTCCAAAAGATAGACCGTTTCGCAAAGCACAGACACTAACAGGAAACGGCAATGATTGATAGTGCATACCAATTATGCTATATTTTTATATGATAGTTGGTTATTGCAGGGTGTGGTGCCACCTCAATCCGTCTGGAAAGGAGGTGGTGTGATATGACAGTATATGAGGCCATCTCTTTGATGATAGCCTTCGCTGTATTCGTCATATCGCTTATCTCCTTGATGATTGCCATTAACAAGCATTTCAAGAGATAAAAAAATCACCCTGCAATCCATAGCAGGGTGAGCTAATCCATCCTCTGTGGCACCGCATCTTGCGGAACCAACTATCTTCATTTTTATTATAGCATGATCTGATTGTTTGTAAACATTATTTTTATTTCTATAAAATTACTGCTCAGGTGTAGCGTTGCGGGTATTTTGAAATTGCCGCGCTCCACTTCGTTCCGCTCGCAATGACAGTGCAGGCGTTGCAGTTTATCTGGGCAAGGTTATCGTAAACTCCGTCCCTTCCCCCACCTTGCTTCTTACCTGGATACTCCCCTTGTGGGCATCAACAATGGCCTTTGCGATGGTAAGACCGATACCGGCGCCCCCGGTCAGCCTGTTTCGCGACTTGTCCGCACGGTAGAACCGCTCAAAGATATGGGGCAAATCCTCCGGCGGAATACCTGTCCCGTTATCCCTCACCGCTATTCTCGTCACATCATCGGCTCCCTCCACCGAAACCTGAACCATACCGCCCGGTGGGGTGTATTTGAGGGCGTTGGACAAAAGGTTGATGATAACCTGGCTGATTTTGTCCCTATCCGCAGTCATAATCTCTCTATCGCCAGTAAACCTGATTTCAATGTCCTTGGCGGCGAATTCATTTTCAAAGTTTCGGATGATATGCCCGATGAGTTCAGAAACATCAAACTCGGTTTTTGTCAGGAGCAGGTTCTCGCTTTCGTATCTGGCCAGTTTTTCAAGATCCCCGACCAGTCGGTTTATCCGCATGATCTCTTCGTGGCAGCTTTTGAGCCGCTGGGCGTCAGGCTCCCAGATCCCGTCGATCATGGCCTCCATATGGCTTTGCAGGGTGGCCAGCGGGGTTCTCAGCTCGTGGGCCACATCCGCGGTAAGCCGCTTTCGCAGGGCTTCCTGGTTTTCCAGGGTTTCGGCCAGGTTGTTGATTGCTTCTGTCAGCTGGGCGATCTCCTTCGTGGTGGAGGGTTCGGCTATCCTGCCGCCGAAATAGCCCTTGGCGATCATCCGGGCCGTGGTGGTCACACGCGCAATGGGTGTGCTCAGCCTTTTGGCCATCAAGGAGCCGATGAGGAAGGACAAAACGAGCGAAAACGCGCCAACGCCTATAAAAAGCCTGTTCAAGGTATTGATGAACGCCAGGTCGCTGTCATTGAAATAGAACGGGCCATAGTACCCAATCACAACCTTTCCGACCACGCCTAAATCGCCTGCAAGGGGATAGACATCCTCCACATAGCTGCCTTCCCAGTTTGGATAACGGCTGCTCATGTTTTTGGCCATATGGGCCAGCATCTGCTCGCATTGCTCATTGTCATGGACGGTGGCATCCCATATGAGGTTTTCCGACGCATCGATGACCTTCAGGATCAGTCCCTGCTCAAGGGCATTGAGGCAGATCTTCTCAATGGCGTCCCGATCCCATTCCTCTCCGGTTTTGAACTGCTGGCTGACCTGCGCGACAATTTCCCTGCTTTTGCGTTCCTGGTTTTCAATGACGTATTCCTTGAAATGTTTGTCCAGCAGCAGGTTCGTAATGAGGCTGACCAGCAGAACCGATATCAGGACTACTGAAACAAAGGACAGCGACAGCTTGGTTCTCAGACTGAATTTCATCATCAATCGCCTTTCTCATCGCCGCCAAACCGGTATCCTATCCCATGAACCGTCAATACATATTTCGGGTTCCTGGGATCGGGCTCGATTTTTTGCCGGATGTTCTTGATATAGGTGTCAATGGTCCTGTCATAGCCGTCGAAATTCTCCCCCAACCCGATACGGATCAGCTCATCCCTGGTAAAGGTCTTGTCGGGATACCTGGCCAGGGTGAGCAGCAGCCGGTATTCATTGGGCGTCAGGTTGACGGATTTTTCGTGCCTTCTGACCTCATACTTCAACGTATCGATTACCAGTTCCCCATGATTGAAGGACAACAGGCTCGATAAAGGAATCAACGCATCCTCGGACCTTCTCAGCACAGCCTTGACCCTTGCCACCAGCTGCCGCGGGCTGAAGGGTTTTGTGACATAATCGTCCGCTCCGATGTTCAGACCCCTCAGGATGTCCTCTTCTTCCACTTTTGCGGTCAGCATGATGATGGGAACCCGTGATCGCTTCCTTAAGGTTTTGCAAATCTCCTCCCCCGATATATCCGGAAGCATCAGGTCCAGTATAACCAGGGCGGGTTTTTCCTGTTCAAACTGCTCCAGGGCTTCCTTGCCGTTATAGGCTTCCACCACCTGGTATCCGCTGTTTTCCAGGTAGGACTTTACAACCTCCACGATCTTCGCTTCATCATCAACAACCAGGATCTTATTTGGTATATCGCCCATAATGACCTCCGGACAGGGATCTCGCCGGAAATTCCGCGGCATGGCGGCTATTTGTACGGCTTAAACCGCTTGAGCCTTAAGGCATTGGTCAGAACCGACACCGAGCTCAGCGACATGGCTGCGGCTGCAAACATCGGGTTCAGGAGCGGCCCGCCGAAAAGGTACAGCAGCCCGGCCGCAATCGGAATACCGGCCACATTGTAGCCAAAGGCCCAGAACAGGTTCTGCCTGATGGTGCGTATGGTGCTTCTGCTCAGGCGGATGGCCGTGGGAACATCCATCAGGTCGCTTCTCATGAGCACGATATCGGCCGATTCCAACGCCACATCGGTACCCGAGCCGATGGCAATGCCGATGTCGGCCTGTACCAGCGCGGGTGCGTCATTGATGCCGTCACCCACCATGGCGACCTTCTTTCCTTCGGCCTGCAGTTTCTTGACCTCGTTGGACTTATCCTGCGGCAGTACCTCGGCCAAAACCCGGTCGATGCCTACCTGTTTCGCGATGGCCTCGGCGGTCTTCCGGTTGTCGCCTGTGATCATGGCCACCTCAATCCCCATGGACTGGAGTTGTTTGATGGCCCTGGCGCTGTTTTCCTTCACTACATCGGCCACAGCAATGATACCCGATACCTGGTTGTCCACGGCAACATACATGGGCGTTTTTCCCTCGTCGGCAAGCCTGTCGGACTGATCTGAAAGCTCGCCCAGGGATATGCCCCTGTCATCCATCAGCTTCCTGTTGCCGATCAAAACCTGCCGGCCTTCAATCACCACTTCAATACCGTGGCCGGGTATGGCTTCAAATCTTTCGGTCTTCATCAATTCCAGACCTTCTTCCTCCGCCTGATTCACGATCGCCTTACCCAGGGGATGTTCGGAACCCTTTTCGCCGGAAGCGGCCATCTTAAGCAAAAACTCCCTGGAAACGCCGGCGGCCGTAATGATATCGGTCACCTTCGGTTTGCCTTCGGTGATGGTACCGGTTTTATCGAAAACGATGGTATTGATCCTGTGGGTGATTTCAAGGGCTTCCCCGCTCTTGATGAGGATGCCGTACTCGGCGCCCTTGCCCGTTCCCACCATAATGGCGGTCGGCGTGGCAAGGCCCAGGGCGCACGGGCAGGCAATCACCAGCACGGAGATAAAGATGGTCAGGGCAAAGACCAGGGATTTGCCGGCAATGAGCCATCCAGCAAAGGCAAGGACCGCGATGGCCACCACGATGGGCACAAAATAGCCGGAGACGATATCGGCCAGCTTGGCAATGGGCGCCTTGGAGCCCTGGGCTTCTTCCACCAGCCGGATGATCTGCGCCAAAGCGGTATCGCTGCCCACCCTGGTGGCTTTGAACCGGATCATGCCGTTGGTGTTCAGACTTGCGGCGTAAACCTTATCGCCTACCTTTTTTGTCAACCGGAATGCTCTCGCCGGTCAGCATGGACTCGTCGATGGCCGTGTGCCCTTCAATGATCTCCCCGTCCACCGGTATTTTTTCGCCCGGCCTGACCAGGATCACATCACCGTTCTCCACCTCGTCGATGGGGATTTCGGTTTCTTTTCCGTCCTGGATGACGATGGCGGTTTTAGGTGCCAGCCCCATCAGTTTCTTGATGGCCTCCGAGGTCTTCCCTTTCGATACGGCCTCCAGGGATTTACCGAGCAGGATCAGCGTAATGATAACCCCGGCCGTTTCAAAATACAGGTTTTCAACAGCGTGCATATTGCCGCTCCAAATCAGCCAGGTGGAATACAGGCTGTAGATGACCGCCGCCGATGTGCCGACGGCTATCAGGGAATCCATGTTTGGACTTCTCTGTATCAAGGCTTTAAAGCCGACCGTGTAAAAATTGCGTCCGGCAATGATGACCGGTATCACCAGGATGATTTGGGCAAGCGCATAGTTCAAGGGATAATGCATGGGCTCCAGAAAGCCGGGAATGGGAAGAGGCAGCCACGCGATCATCGGAACCATGGCCAGGTACAGAAGCGGCACAGCAAACACCGCCGATACGATAAATTTAGTCCACAGGGTGCGTATCTCCTTTTCCTTGCGCAGCTTATCCTCATCAACCGTCTTTTTTTCAACGCTCAGGGCCTTGTAGCCAATATCCTCAATGGTCTGCCTGATGGCTGACAGCCTGATCTTCTGCGGGTCATATTCCACCGTCGCTTTTTCGGTGGCAAAGTTCACCGAAGCCCGCAGCACTCCTTCCTTCCTGCCCAGCACTTTTTCAATGCGGTTGGCGCAAGCGGCGCAGGTCATACCCCCGATGGGGATGGTCACCGTGTTCTTCCTCTGATCCTCGACAATGCCATAACCGGCATCCTTAACCGTTTCCTTGATTTTATCCAGAGATACCTTTTGGGCGTCATACTCCACAGAAAGCTTTTCGGCAGCAAAATTAACCGAAGCCTGTACAACCCCTTCAAGCTTTCCCACAACCCTTTCGATCCGCTTTGCGCATGCGGCGCAGGTCATGCCGCTTATCCCGACAATCTCCCTGTTCATAAGATACCGCCTTTCATTTCTTCAATATAGCACAAATTTACCGTCAGTGGCATAAATGTAGCCCTCCGAAAAACCGGTTTGCCTCCGGATTGATTGCATCAACCTGTTTTTCCTTAATAACAGCAGCCGCTGCCTTGCCGACAGGTATTCTGTAATCCGATTGCCGTACTTCTCCGCCGGTTCCGATATTGTTAATATCATCAACCACAACGATTTTACTCCTGATCATCCCCATCCAGCAGCTATAGACAAATGTGCCTGTTTCGGTGGGTGTAAACTCGATGATGTTGTCACCCGGCGCAAGCTTTTTGCTTTTATTGAAAGCGGGTATGATAATCTCGTTGTTGCAGCCGTTGATATCTTCCTTCCGGGCTTTTATGACCCATCTCACAGGAATGCCCTTCTGCACGGTAATCGGTTCATACCTGCCCGAATACAGCCTGGTGGTCACCACCTGAACGCCATCCTGCACCACGGCAACATTGCCGCTTCTTGCACGGCTTCCTCCGTCGAAGGACGGGGATGGGAGTGAAAAGCCTGACAGAGCCAGTCCCTGGCCTGCCATGCTCAAGCCGAGGGCGATGACCAGAACAGCGCTGATTCGCATCATCTTATGGGTATATTTCCCGCTCAGCAAGGTGCTCAGCGCCCCAAAGCCAAACATCAGCGGCACCGTGCCCATGCTGAACAGGAACATGGATAAAGCCCCGGCGGCAAAGCTTCCGGTACCCAGTGCATAGAGCTGCATGGCCTGAAGCGGGCCGCAGGGCATCAGGCCGTTGAGCAGGCCCACATAGAAGGGCCCGCGCTTCCCTCTGCCTCCTGGCAGCTTCCTGCGGAACATGCCGGGTATCCTGGGATTGAGATTTTTGAGCCACGGAAACACATTGAGCATGTTCAGCCCCATGATCACCATGAACACGCCGGCGATAACAGCCACTATTCCCCTGGCGGCACCTGAGAAGCTGATGACCGAACCCAAAGCCCCGACAATGCCGCCGATGACCGTATAGGATATCACCCGGCCGGCGTTATACAGAAGGCTCGGCCTGAGCTTTGAGAACCTGCCGTTGCCTGTTGCATACGAAACGCACCGGGAAAGGTTGAGCCCACCGCACATGGCCACGCAGTGAAGGGATGTGAGCAGGCCCACCACGAACAGAACCCCATATCCCATGGACGCTTCAATCTCGGGTAGAAAGTCAATCCCCACAGTGTTCAGCATGACATAAATAGCAAGCGCCAGGACACCAATCCCCAGCAGCCGGCTGACGGACATACGTTCTACAGGCGCTTTTGCGCCTGGTGGTTCCCCGGTCCCGTCACTGACCTTGTAATCCAGGTTCTCTATCGTTTCACTAATCTGTTTCAGCCCGACGGCACGGGCATCATAGGTCACATAAACCTGGGAATTGACGTACAGCGCCCTGACCTCCACAACGCCGTCCAGCTTTTGAAGGGCTTTCTCTATTCGCATTTCACAGCCGGTACACGTCATACCCTCTATATTCAGAACCTTCCGGATCAATTGCCGTTCCATAACACACCACCCGTCTTGCGGCTCACCTGGAATTTTCCTTTTGGCTGTCTTTGCCGCCGTGTGACCGGTTCATCCGGCAGCAGTCAAGGGGGCCTTTCCCAAACGCTTTTTCATTCTCTTCTGCAAGCCTTTCCAGAAAAGCGGAGATGGCTTTCTTGATACGCTTCAGCATTAGAGTAACCCACCTCACCTCCAGTCCTCAAACAAGCCTTTGTTTGCTTCCAGGAAGACCTGCGGAATCACAATTTTCTCATGGTCCTCGGTCTTGTTCTCTTTCAGGATGGGCACCGGATTGCAGCCACCCCTCACCCGTTCCACGTGGTCGAGCAGGAAACGGTTCCCGCAGTTCTGGCAGACCAATTCGTCGCCTTCCTGCTTGTAATAGCCCCTGCCCGAGTCAAAACAAACCTGGCAGGTATTGAAGGCCGTCCTGATGGATCCATCGCCGGCTTTGACAGCCAGGACCTCCATCTTTGTCTTTCCCGCCTGATAGGGATAAAATCTGGCCGTTTTCGTGACTTCGCTCTTTGGAATGACCAAATCGCCCGACCGGCTCCCCGCATTCTCGGAAGAGAGCAGACGTATAGCCACAAAACCGGTTAGGAGCGCAACGATAACAAAAACAGTCGCAAATACTGTCCGGTTTTTGCCCGATACCGCCTGGACCTTTTTCCCAGGCTGACCTGATTGGCCCATGTTCATACCACCTTTTCCGCTTCATAATTGCATCATGAAATTAGCACATTTTTGTGAAGATTTTATGAAGGTCTGTCAACAGCGCAGGCAAATCGGAACAGGTTTCAAAGGCTTAGGCAGAACGAAAAGCCGGAAGGCCCGGGAACCCATGTTTTCCGGGTTCACCGGGCCTTCCGCTCATGAACCGATGCTTCGCTTTCGCACATGACAAGATCAGACGCACATTTTTTCAGCGGAGAGCACAATTTCCCCAACCGTATTCTCTATATGCTGCATGGAGGCACTGGCTTCCTCTGACGCGGCAAGGACATTCTGGATGTTTTCATTGACCATGATGACGACTTTTTCCAGCTTGCTGATCATGTCATTGATCTTTTCAATATCGTTTTCAATCACGCTGTTGATCTCACGGGAACCGGCCACAGCCATGTTGGCGTCCTCGGCGAGTTTCCTGACCTCCTCGGCAACCACCTGGAATCCTCTACCGTAATCACCCGCCCTTGCGGCCTCAATGGAAGCGTTCAGGGACAACAGTCGCGTCTGTTCGGAAATATTCCTGATGGTCTGTGACATCTGCAGGTAATCATCAACCTTCTTCCTCAGTTCGTCGGTACTTTCGGCGCTGTTCCGCGAGAGCGCTTCCACCTCCATCATCTGGGTATTGATCTCCGTGATGGAGTTGGCAATGCTGTTGTAAACTTGCACCATTTCCCCGATGACATGATTCACAGTCTCCACATCGTTTTTAAGCCTGCCGATGAATTCTGTTTGTTTGGCAGCCATGTCATTGGCCTTGGCCAGGAGCTCCTCCACCTTGCCTTTTTGCTCGGAGATATCATCAAAGGATTTCTGCAGCTTTTTCTTGGAATAATTGATGCAGTTTTCAGGAAAATTGAAGCCAAGGAAAACGGCTTCAGCCATTTGCCGGCATGACTCATACCCGCAGGCCGAGCAATCGGTGGTCCTTTCCTCCTGGGTATACTTTTCAAGGGCGAGAAATCCCGCTTCCCTGTCCTTATCGCTGATGCGGACATCATCGCTTCTCGGTGTATAGGAATACATGAAATCTTCCATTTTCAGGACCTTATCAAAATGACTGATAAGCTTTCGGTATCTTAAATGCTTTCTTAACGGGGAAACGTTTGCGCCGTAAGCCTTGGCAAACAGTGCCTGTTCCTTACTGTCATGGGCAATGCCGGCCTCGGTGCCCGTACCGGACAGGCAGCCTTCCGAGCAATTCAGGATGTCTATCACAGCGGGAATAATTCCTTCGGATTCGTTGATCTCTTTCAGGTATTCATGGGCAAGCGCCGGCCCTTCTATCCGCTTGATATGGAACTTCCTTCCGAAAAGCTGCTCAACGCATTCCTTCAACCCGCCCGGGGTCGGATACCAGTATCCTACCAGGCTGGCGGGGGAATCATACCCTGTTTCCGCCTTAGGATCGAAATGGGAGGCGTTATAACGTTCCATCAGCTTTCTGAACGTGACATTGTAACTGATCAGCTGATCCTTACTGAATTCATCGGCCTTGCCTATACAGGGAGAGATTGCCGCTATCTTTCCGCCAAAGCCCTCATACTTCCTGATATACGCAGCCGTGCAAAACATGGGTGATCCGATCGGACTAAGATACTTGATGAGATTGGGATAACACTGTTCAATGCTGTTGACAATTACCGGGCAGGGCTGGGCGATGACCGTTTTCAGCCCCATTTTCTGAACAGCCCGGATATACAGGTAAGTGGTTATATCCGCCCCGAAACTGACATCATAGATCAGTTTCACGCCCATCTCCCTGAGCCAGGCCAGGACATTTCTAAACTTGCCCGGATAGTTGAACTGGAATGACGGCGCCACAATGACGGCCATTTCAGTCCCGTTTTTCAGATCTCTGAAGAAAACGTCCGTGTCATCCGTATGGCTGCGCGCTCCGTGACCGCAGAACTTCAGGCATTCGCCGCACAGGATGCAGTGCTTGTGATCAACGACGATCTTCCTGTCTTCGGTCACCCTGTTCGCAAAAGGTACGATGCATTTCCGCAGGCACTTATTGCAGCCGACACATTTTGTGTTGTCTGTCACAATAACACCGGCTCTGATCAATTTAGCTCCCCTCACATTATCTGATATTTATGACATCTATAAGAAAACACAACCAATAAATATATCGTCAATAATAAAGTACTATTTAATCAGATAATGATGGGAATAACCAAATCACGAAAAAGTGCCGTCCATTAGGAAAAAAGTACCTGACGTGAGGTTTGCCTGTTTGCGTCCACCGATGTTTTATGCCGGCTATATCGTATCGGACTTGCACTTGCAAGCCTGCTTGTCTTCATACATCAGCCCGTCAATCTGTTTTAAGAATGCTTCCGCGCTCATCTGAGACCGGAAATCATATACCGCATAACCCATGCTGAATTTCAGTTCAAAGAGGTGGTTGTTGGATCGGTTATAGCTGTCGAGGCAGTGATGGATCCTGCAGACCAGGGCCTCCAAATCGCTCATGTTGGCAATATCAAGGATAACGCAAAATTCGTCA
>Ga0116169_1001860_pt1 | contig 16379 bp, 17 predicted proteins | sample AD_UKC130_MetaG_FD_89796 | JGI IMG/M metagenome (GOLD analysis project Ga0116169, IMG submission 89796) | Active sludge microbial communities of municipal wastewater-treating anaerobic digesters from Canada - AD_UKC130_MetaG | ecosystem: Engineered > Bioreactor > Anaerobic > Digestate | place...
CCAGCGCACCGGCACTGCCACGGTACGGGATGTGCAGGAACGAGGCCTTGGTCGCCAGCTTGAACATCTCGCCGGTGAGGTGCATGGAGGTGCCATTGCCGGGCGAGCCATAGCTCATCGCTGCCGGTTTGGCACGGGCCGCCGCGATGAGCTCCTGCAGGGTCTTCGCCGGAACATTGGGGTTCTTGACGATCATCAGCGGGGCGCTGACCACCACCGTGATCGGCGCGAAGCCCTTGACCATGTCGTAGGGCAGGTTGGGATACAGGGAGCCTGCGATGCCGTTGCTGCCGGTCACGCCCAACAGCAGCGTATGGCCATCGGGCTCCGACTTGGAGACATAGTCCGCGCCCACCGTACCGCCGGCACCGGCGCGGTTTTCGACGATCACCGTCTGCTTCCATTTTTCGGAGAGCTTCTCGCCCAGGCGACGCGCCAGCAGATCGGTGCTGCCACCGGGCGGGAAGGGGACGACGATGCGGACCGTCTTGCTGGGGTAGGCCTGCGCTGCGGCCGGAGCCGCTGTCAGCACGCCCAGGGACAGTGCCGCGATCGCGGTCAATGCGGTGACGGTGCGGCGGGTCAGGCGTCGGGTGGTGGGGGCAATGGATTTCATGGCAGTACTCGCTTTCAGTAGGTTCAAATGATGTGGTGCCCGGGCTTGCCTGGAACTGCTTCCAGTGCGCCCCAGGCACCGCCGCCGGCCGTTTCAATGACGAGCCTGTCCCCTTCGGACCAGTCGACCCGTGCCCGTGCGGGCAAGATGTCGACGCGTCCGTCAGATCTTTCGATGCGTGCTGCAGCGCTGGCGCCGTCGCCGCCACCCTGGCGGCCACGCGCTTGGCTGACATGGCGTTCGCCCCGGTAGGAAACGCTGCCATGGCCCTCCAGCAACTGGTAGACGCGGCGCACGCCGTGGCCACCGGTGTAGCAGCCGGAGCCGCCGGAGTCGGCGCGGATCGCGTAACAGTCCACGCGCAGCGGCGCCTCCGATTCGATGACTTCGATGGGGGTGTTGCGGGCATTGCCCACGTCGGTCGAGATGCCGCTGACCCCATCCGCGAAGGCACTGGCGCCGGCGCCACTGGCGATGATCTCGGTTTGCAGCCAGCGCCGGCCCTGCTTGTCGGTGCCGCTGAGCGAGAGCACGGTCGCCACCCCCGCGTTGGATGCCAGCGGCGTGCGCGATGCCGCCAGTGACCACGCGCCGAGCATGGCGTTGCAGGCGAGTTTCAAGGTGGCTGTGCGGGCGTTCACCGCCGCGGGAAGTCGGGGATTGACGACGCTGCCTTCGGGCAGGATCCATGTGGCCGGCGCCAGGCAGCCGGCGTTGTTGGGCGCCTGGGGTGCCAGCGAGCGCATGAAGAACAGGATGGCCGACATCATGCTCGATGGCGACGCATTCACCGGCCCGCGGGTTTGCGGAGATGAGCCCGAAAAATCGATCGTCAATGCGTCACCCTGTTTGCGCAGGCTGACGGTGATGCGCACCGGCTGCGTGTCGACACCGTCTCCGTCCAGCTGGTCCTCCCACTGCCAGCAGCCATCGGGAGCCTGCAGCAGCGCATCGCGCGTGATCCGCTCGGACTGCGCCAGCAGGGCTTCGCAGATGTCCTGAAAGCCTGTTCCGATACGTGCCCGCAGCGCGACCGTTTCGCTTGCGCCCTGGCTGACCGCCGACCATTGCGCGTTCAGATCACCGATCAGGTTTCCCGGCGTGCGGCTGTTGGCGCACAGCAGCCTTTCGACGCCATCGTCAAGCTGGCCGGCGGTGCGCCAGCGCAGAGGCGGAATGCGCAGACCTTCCTGGTAGATCTCGGTCGCATTCGGTGGGATGGAGCCCGCGCTGATGCCGCCGATGTCCTGGTGGTGCAGGATCGTGGCAGCCAGCGCGATCGGCAGACCTTCATGCATGACGGGGCGCACGACGATCAGATCGGGCAGGTGGGTTCCGCCCGACCAAGGGTCGTTCATCAGGTAGGCGTCGCCGTCCGCCATCTGCCGGGTCGGGTAGTGCTGCAGCACGCCGGCCACTGCGGGAATCAGCGAGCCCAGCAGCAGGGGCAGCGAGCGGGCCTGTGCGAGCAAGCGACCATCGGGAAGGAACAACGCGGCCGCGCAATCGCCGCCTTCGCGTGCAATGGACGAATAGGCCGCGCGCATCATGCGGCTCTGCATGCGGTCCACGATGCCTTGCAGAGCCAGCCGCACGGGTTCCATCTGTATGCTGGTCTCAGACATGGGCAGGCTCGCGATCGGATGGGCGGGTCAGCAGCAGTGATCCGTCGGCCTGGCCCCGCCAGTGCCAGCCCGCGGGAACCCACACACTGGTCGTTGCCGCAAAGAGTGCCTGCGGACCCATTCCCTGGTCCGGGTAGCCGGCCCAGAGCTTGGTGTCGGCCTGCAGATGGCGGGTATCGATGGTGGGTGTCGGAATGGCCTGCTCGAATACACCTCGCAGCAGGCAGACCTGCATCTCCGCATGTTTCGGCAGCTGGCCACGCAAGGCCTGGTAGCGTTCGCTGAATCGCTGCTGCAAGCGGGTCAGGTCGTCGTCGGGCGACCAGTGAACCTCCACAGGGCTGCCCTGTCCGGCGAGCATGACCTCCAGGCTCCAGCGCTGGCTGCCGTCGATCACTTCGGCATGCAGGGGTGCGTGCATGGCCTGCAGGGACGCGAGACCATCGGCGTCAAGCGGCAGCCTGCACGCCAGCTCCACCGTCCGGGTCGGCGCCGCGGCCAGCAGGCCGAGCGCGGCAACCACGCCGGCGTTGGCGATCACCCGCACCTGATGCACGCCAGCGTGTTCCGCCACTTCGGCCGCATGCTGCGCGCCACCGCCGCCGGCTGCGACCAGCAGGCAGTCGGCAGGGTGGATGTCGCGCTGGAATGCCCGCATCTTGACGCTTTCGGCCATGGCGGTGGCGGCCGCCGTGACGATGGCCTGCGCGGCATCGGCCACCGAGATCGACAGCGGCTCGGCAATGTCGCGTTGCAGTGCGGCACGCGCCAACGCGGGGTCCAGCATGACGCCGCCTGCCAGCTCACGCGGCAGGCGTCCCAGCACCAGCAATGCGTCGGTCAATGTGGCGCTGGTGCCGCCTCGGCCATAGGCCGCAGGGCCAGGCGCCGCCCCTTGCGAACGCGGACCCAGGCGCAGTCCGCCACCGGCATTGACGCTGGCCATGCTGCCACCGCCGATCGACAGCGACTCCACATCGGCACAGCGCAGCCGCAGCTGCAGGTCGCCGCATTGCAGGGTATCGGCAAACAGGGGTAGCCCGGCTTCCAGCATGCCGATGTCGGTGCTGGTGCCACCGACGTCCAGCGTCAGCACGACCTGCGACGCATCGCCTGTTGGCATACTGGCTGCCACGCCTTGCAGCGCGGCGCAGGGGCCGGACATGGCCAGTGCGATCGGGCGCTGGATGGCATCGCGCCAGTTGGCGATACCGCCTTCGGAGCGCATCAGCGCGGGTTCGGGCAGGCCCCGTTCCGTCAGGGCACGATGCAGGGCCTGCAAATAGCGCTGCACCATCGGCTTGCTGTAGGCATCGAAGGCAGTGGCCAGAAAGCGTTCGAATTCGCGCGGCTTGGGATCGACGTCGCTGGACAGCGAGACCCTCAGCGCAGGCTGCGCCTGCAGCAGCCATGCGCGGACCTGCCGTTCATGCGTGGCCGACACATGCGAGAACAGCAGGCACACGGCGACCGCTGACAGCTTTTGTTCGGCAATGTGATGGGCCAGTGCCGTGACCTGGTCCTTGTCTGGCGCTTGTACCTCGCGTCCCTGTGCGTCCAGCCGACCGGCGATCTCGAAACGAAGGTCGGCGGGGAACAGTGCGCGTTCCGGCGTGGGCGGTGCCACCGCCGCGGTGTACAGGTCACGCCGGTCCTGCCTCGCCAGTGCCAGCACGTCGCGCATGCCGACGTTGGTCAGCACCGCCACCGGACCCTCCGTTTGCTCGAGTAACAAGTTGGTCACGACCGTAGACCCGTGCACGATGCGTGCCACCTGTGCGGGCGCGATGCCGGCGCCATCGAGCATGCGCTGGATAGCCTGCAGGATGGGCTGCACCAGTTGACCCGATGTACGGGGGTGCTTGAGGCTGCGCAGCACACCTTCCGACGAGCAGGCCACCACGTCGATGAACGTGCCGCCCATGTCGATGCCGATGGCCCAGCGTGTGCTCATGCGCGGATCTCAGCCAAAACGTGTCGCGCGAAACGGCGTCAGGTCGACCTGGGTCGGGCGGCCAGCCACCAGATGCGCGATCTCGCGCCCGGTGGCTGCGCCCATGCACATGCCCATGTGGCCGTGCCCGAAGGCCAGCCAGGCATTGGCGGCATTGCGGGCCTCGCCGATCACCGGCAGGCTGTCGGGCATGCACGGGCGGTGGCCCATCCACTGGCTGACATCGGACGTATCCAGGTGTGGGAACAGCAACTTGCCCTGGCGCAGCAGGGCCTGTGCCCTCTCGTAGTTGGGCGGGCGCTTGAGCCCGGCGAATTCGACCGTTCCGGCCAGGCGCAGGCCCATGGCCATCGGGTTGACCATGATGTTGTTCTCGGAGGCCATCACCGTGTGGCGCAGGCGCAGGTTCGAACTGCGCACGGTGACGTGGTAGCCGCGCTGGGTCTCCAGCGGAACCTTGTCGCCGCTGCGCCGCCAGCGTGCCAGACCACGCGCCGGCCGCGACCACGACGCCGTCCACCGCCAGCGGCGCGCCGCTGTCCATGCGCAGGGCGGTCACGCGTCGGCCCTGGCGCTCGAATCCCACGACGGAGCGCCGGTCGTGCCGGGCGCCATCGAGAACGCTCTGGCGGCACAGCGCCTGCACCAGTTGCGACGGGTCCAGCGTGGAACCGTTGTCCGGCGCCAGGATGCCGAACCGGAACTGTCCCTTCAGGTCGGGCTCCAGGGTTTCGAGCTCGTCCCGCTCGACGTCGATCAGCTTGACGCCCAGAGAGCGCCGCAGTTCCATGCCCCATTTCCACTGGGCAGCGGCCGCGCGCGACGAATACACATACAGACAGCCCGAGCGCCGCACCAGCGACTCGGCCTGCGCATGCTGCAGCAGCGGTTCGTAGCATTCGAAGATGGGACGCAGCAGCGTGACCAGCGCGGTGGCGATGCGCGTGACCTCCCGAGGGGTGGAGTGCCGCAGCATGCGCAGCAGCCAGGGGAGCACCGACGGCACATACGCGGTCCGGATCGTCAGCGGCCCCAGCGGGTCGAGCAACCAGCTCGGCACCTTGCGCCACATATTGGGCATGCCCACGGGCAGGCAGGCACTGGGGGACAGCGACCCAGCGTTGCCGAACGAGCAGGACTGGCCCGGTTCCAGCGGATCCACGAAGGTGATCTGGTGGCCGTCGCGCTGCAGCCAGGCTGCGGTGCATGCGCCGACGATTCCGGTACCGATGACGGCGATATGCATGAGATGGAGGTGCCTGACAGGTCGGATTCAAGGAGTTCAGGGCATTCTAGGAATCGACCCAAGTATCAGACAAGCGAATTCTTTTGATGCATCCATCATAAAATTTGATCTTGGTGCAGGCATCCTCCTTTGCATCACCTGTGAACCTGAATGGTGCGCCATGAACATCAGCTTGAGACAGATGCGGGCCTTTGCGGCTGTGACCCAATACGGAAGCTTCACCGGGGCCGCGCGCCAGCTCAGCCTGACGCAGTCGGCCGTCAGCATGCTGGTGCAGCAACTGGAACAGGAGCTGCGTCTGCAACTCTTCGACCGCAGCCGCACGTCCATCACGCTGACCGAGGCGGGCATGAACCTGCTGCCGCAGGCGCAGCGTATTCTGGAGGACGTGCGGCAGGTGGTGGAGGGCGCCTCGGAGATCCGTGCGCTGCGCCGGGGCTTCCTGCGTGTGACCACGTCGCAGATGATGGCCTGCACCTGGGTGGCTTCGGTACTGACCGACTTCGGGCAGCAGCATCCCGAAATCAGCGTGCGGTTGAAGGATGTGGTCGCCGACGACGTGGTCGATACTGTGCGCCACGGGGCCGTCGAGCTCGGTATCGGACCCGAACGTCCGATCAGCGACGACGTGACGCGCACATTCCTGATGCATGTGCCGTTTCGCCTGGTCTGCCCGCCCGGCCATCCCGCCTATGGCCGGGCCAGCGTTGCGTGGAAGGACTTGCGCCACGAGCGCTGGATCAGCTATTCCAACGAGTTCACCCGGTATCTGGAGCGGTGCCTGCAGGCCCATGGGCATGACCTGCCATTCAACACCGTCAGTGACGTGGGCTATCTCACGACGGCCATGGCGCTGGCCCGCCATGGCGCGGGGGTGCTGATTGCGCCGGAGTACGCAAGCGTGTTCGCCGACAACTTCGGCGTGCGTTTCGTGCCCTTGCGTGCACCGTCCATCCAGCGTGAATATTTCGTCTATCAGCGCAAGGGGCAGTCGCTGTCGCCAGCGGGCGCGGCCTTTCTCGAGATGCTGCGCAAGAAGGGGACCGCGGCCGGGCGCAGCGGCAAGGCATAGACCGCCGACGCATGCATCGGCTCATGAGCTTCGCGCCGCGCCGATCGCATCCGATGGCTCGGGCAGTGCCACGGAGACACCCAGCCGGGATTGGACCGTGACCAGATCCTGCGGCAGATCGATGTCCACACGATAGTGGTCGTTGCCGGTCTCCATGAAGGACACCGTGTGGGGATGCGCGTCCATGTAGTCGCGACAGGCGATGAATTGCGTGCTTTGCAGGATGGCCTGCACAGCGGCGCGGGAGACCATGACCGGGTTGCCCCGAAGCGCCCCATCGACGCGGGGAACAACGAAGGCTTCCCCACTGCGGCAACCGAATGCCGCGACCAGGTCCCGCAGGTCGCCTGCCGTCAGCAAAGCCTGGTCGGCCAGCAGGACCATCACGGCATCCGCCCGCGGATCGGTGCTTTGCAGGCCCAGCCGAACCGAACCGGGCTGCCCGAGCGCAGCGTCCGTGTTGCGTATCAACCGGGCGGTGCTTGGCGCCACTGCAGCGGCAATGGCTTCATGGTGCGTGCCAGTGACCACCACCACATCGGTGATGCCCGCGCCCTGCAGCGCGGCGATCAGACGCCGTACCAGCGGCACGCCGTCCAGCCGGATCAGGGCCTTGGCGACTCCGCCGAGCCGGCTGCCGTTGCCGGCGGCAAGAATGACGGCCGCCAACTGCATCGCAGGGGCCTCGATTCGTCCGCCGTCGGGCTGCCGGATCATCCTGCCGGCGTGTGCGTCGGTGCTGCGGCCTGGATGGCCGCATCTTCCGCAGCGGTCTGCCCGAGGGCTGCCACCGGCACGACACCGTTCTTGCATGCCAGAACCTCGGCCATGATGCTGACCGCGATCTCCGCCGGTGTCTTGCTGCCGATGTGCAGGCCCGCCGGACCATGCAACCGGTCCATGGCCGAGGCATCGAGACCGAAGTGCGCCATCAGGCGCTGGCGGCGCGCCGCCTGGTTGCGCCGCGAACCGATCGCGCCGACGTAGAACGCCTCGGACTGCAGCGCATCGATCAGTGCCAGGTCGTCGAGTTTGGGGTCGTGGCTCAGCGCGATCACGCAACTGCGCGGGTCCGGCGCGAAGGTGATCAAGGCGTCATCCGGCATGTCGGTGACCACCTGCACGCCGGGATAGGATCCCTCACGCAGGTATTCGGCGCGGGGGTCGCAGACCGTGACGGCAAAGCCACAGGACAGCGCCATCGGCGACAGATATTGCGCCAGTGCGCCGGCACCGATCAGCAGCATGCGATAGCCGGGTCCGAAGGTGTTGCGCAAGGCCCGCTCGGTCCACTGCACCGCGTCCGAAGCGCCGCCAGGCTGCATCTGTACGCTGCCGCTCTGCAGGTCAAGCGCGCGCTGAACCAGTGCGCCGGCTTCCAGTGCAGCGACCAGTTCGGTCAGCGCATGGGGATCGGGGTCGAATTCCAGCACCAGTTCCAGCGTGCCGCCGCAGGGCAGGCCGAACCGGTGCGCCTCGTCGGCGCTCAGGCCATAAACCACGGTTTGCGGCAGACCGCCGAAGCGGACGGTCTCCGGTTCAGTCGATGCGGCGTCAGCGCCCGGTGCCTGGGACCGTACATAGCGCTCGACGAGGTCGTCCTCGATGCATCCTCCGGAGACGGACCCGACCATGGCACCGTCGCCGCGCAAGCCCATGATCGAGCCGACCGGCCGCGGTGACGAGCCCCAGGTGCGCACCACGGTGGCCAACAAGGCGGATTCGCCCTGCAGCCGCCAATCCCGCAACTGGCGCAATACGAGCAGGCTGAGGTTGTCCATGGCAAAGAGTCTAGCCGGCCATGGCGGCGGACAGCGTCGACGCCGTGGCGATCATGCCCCAGGGCGGACTGTCAGCTGCCGAATCCGAATATCCACGCCAGCTTGGCCCACGGCCCCTGGCGTGTCTGCCGGGTCGTGACCGTGGGATAACGGGAGCGTGGCCGCAGCCGGGGTGGGGGCCGATCAGCGGCCCGTGGTGAGGGTCGGGATGTGGTACCGGCGTGTGGATTCTTCATGGTCGGCTGTTTCGGGACATGGGACATCGCTCGCGCGCCTCAGGCCAGCGCAAACCGCTGCGCGCGGGCCGCGTCCAGTACCGCTGGCGCATCATTGTCGATCGCGTCCACGGGCCTGGCCAGGTTCAGCCAGTGGTTCGGCAGTGCAAACCACAGTGCCAGATCCCAGTCGTCCAGCACCCCGGTCAGCTCCTGCACCACATGCTGGACCGGTGGTCGCAGCGACATGTCGGACAGCTGGAATTGGAACAGCGGCAGCAGCGTCTGCGAGCGCCAGTCGAACGCCACGACCTTGCGATCGACGATCCAGTGCGCGAGCATCGAGATCGGCTGGTCGCAGTGCGGCAACAGCCGAAGGACCACCTCGGTGCAATCGCATGCGCCCTGGGTGGACCGGTAGGCGGCATCCATGGCGTTGAATTGCGCCAGGCGCAAGCGACTCGCGTCAGCGTTTGCCGCGGCCGGCACTTGGGACCTGCCGGGCACGCGATGCGTGCCAAGGACCGGCGCCGGGACGGTGCCGCTTCGCGGAAAGGGCATCGGTGGTGGCAGATGCATGGTGAGATCCTCGATGGTCGGTGGTCGGTGGCGTAGCGTTGCGCCCTGGGATCTACTTTGGCGCATGTGTCGGCAAGGCGCGTCACCCGAAAGCAGGAGCCTGTACAACAACCTTGGAGGTAGCACCGGCGCATTCGGACCCGGGAGGGCCGAGCCGGACCGACACGGCGGCTTTCCCCGCGGCGGGCGTCGACGGCAAGCGAGGCGTGGCTGCGTTGCCGGGTTCCGGGAAAGGGATCCGGACCGGGCGATCCGGATGCTTGCCGGGCTTTGGTGGTGGGGGTCGGGCAGGGCGCAGCCAGGTTGCGGCAGCGCTCTGTGGCGCCGCATCCGGGCTCAGCCTTCGTAGCGCTCGACGGTGCCGATGTCGCGGGGTGTGGCCTTCGCCGGATCCTGGCCGAACTCGCGCCTGGCGCGGCGCTGTCGCAGCAGGTCCCAGCACTGGTCCAGTTGCTGCTCGATCTCCCGCAGGCGGGACGCGTTGGCACCGGGTGCGTCGACGGTGTCACGCAGGCGATGCTCTTCGCGGACCAGGTCGTCGATATGCTGGCCGATGGTCTTGTCGTTCATGCGGGGTTCAGCGCCTTGCGCAGCGCAGCCTCTAGTCGGTCCAGGCCGAAGGACACATCGATGACGATGCCGTCGAGCAGGAAGGTCGGTGTGGCGCGCAGACCGAAGCTTGCGGCGGACTGGCGGTGCGCTGTCACGCGATCTGCGTAGGTGCGCGCGGCCATGTCGCGGTCGAACCGCACGGTATCAAGCCCGACCTCCTCGGCATATTCGCGCAGCGCCTGCGCCCCGAGGTGGCGCCTTTGCCGGAACAAGGCGTGGTGCATGGGCCAGAACGCCCCTTGTGCAGCGGCAGCTTCGGCCGCCTCGGCCGCCAATTCGGCGTGGGGGTGGATTTCGGTCAACGGATAGTGCCGGAAGACGAACACCATGCGGTCGTGGTAGCGTTCGACCAGCTGGTGCGCCAGCGGTTCGGCCTGGATGCAATACGGACATTCGTAGTCGCCATATTCCACCAGCGTCACGGTCGCATTCCGGTTGCCCTGCCAGTGATCGGCCTCGGTGGGCGTGGCGACGTTCGGAAACAGCATGGGGGCATTCTGGCGCACCCCGTTCATACCGGCATCGGCCATTGGCGGGTGCAACAGGTCGGCCACAAGTGGTACGCCGCGCCCGCCGTGTGTCCATCAGGCTTGCTCGCCGTTGTCCCTCTGGTGTTCGGTTGCGGTATCCGATAAGGTGGGGACATTGCGCCAATCTTCACCTTCACCGTCGTTCAAGGAGAGCCGAACCGTGAAAACAGTCCTGATCACAGGTGCCAACCGGGGCATAGGCCTTGGCCATGCGCAGCGTTTTGCCCAGCGCGGCATCGAGGTCTTCGCCACTGCGCGGGCGCCCGACGCTGCCGATGAGCTTCATCGTCTGGCGCAGGCCTACCCCGGCAGATTCACGGTGCTGCACTACGATGCCCATGCCGCGGATGCGCCGGTCCGGCTGAAGTCTGCGCTGGCCGACCGGCCGCTGGACCTGGTGCTGGCCAATGCCGGTGCGTCGGGCGAGTCGGGTCAGGCCTTGGGCAACATCCATGTCGACGGCGTGCTCGACCTGATCCGGGTCAATGCACTGGCACCACTCAAGCTGGTGGAGGCGCTGATCTACAACATCACGCTGTCGGAGCGCAAACTGGTCGCGTTCCAGTCCAGCCGGATGGGCTCGATCGGCGACAACCACTCCGGCGGGTCCTACGAGTACCGGCTCTCCAAGGCGGCGCTCAACATGGGCGCCCGAAATGTGGCCCACGATCTGAAGTCACGCGGTGTGATCGCGGTCACCTTGCACCCTGGCTGGGTAAGACCCGCATGGGCGGGCCAGGTGCACCCGTGTCGGTGGCGGACGCGGTAGTGGGGCAGCAGAAGCTGCTCGATGCGCTGACCGCGGAGCACAGTGGGCGGTTCTTCAACTACGACGGTAGCGAGCTGCCTTGGTGACCATCCGCGCCTGACCGGATGCGGCGGGGCGACGCGCCGCCAGAGCCGTTGCATGCGGCCTTGCGCGATGCATTCGCATTGCTTCAATGTCGCCTGACGACCTGTGCCGACGTGATGAATAATGCAGCCACTGCGCCCATGACTGCCGCTGTTGTTCCAGTGAGCGGGCGTATTTCGCTGATCGCAACCGACCCGTCCCGCCATGCCCGCACGCAACAACACCCGCGCCGACTACCGCCATTTCCAGGCCATTCCGACCCGCTGGATGGACAACGACATCTATGGCCATGTCAACAATGTCCACTATTACAGTTACTTCGATACGGCGGTCAATCAGTTCCTGATCGAGCGCGGCGTGCTCGACATCCATCTGGGCAAGGTCGTGGGTTTCGTTGTCGAGACGGCCTGCAGCTACTTCCGGCCGGTGGCGTTCCCGGATTGCGTGCATGCGGGTATCCGCGTCATGCACATCGGCAACGCCAGTGTGCGGTACGAGATCGGGCTGTTCCGCAACGACGATGCCGAGATTGCAGCCGCCGGCAGCTTCACCCACGTGTATGTGGATCGGGCGAGTGGCAAGTCGGTGCCGGTGCCAGACGCGGTTCGCGCCGTGCTGGCGACCTTGCAGGCCTGACGGCGCCGCCGGTCAGAGGTAGCGCACGCCCTGGCGCTGCAGTTGCGCCTGTAGTTGTCCGATATCGATCTCGTCAAGAGGCTTGCCATTGCGAATCGATAGCGCGGCCGCTATGCCGGCGCCCTGGCCAGCCACCGCACAGCAGGCCATGTTGCGTGTTGCCGCATGGGCGATCCGGTCACCGCCGATGGCACGACCGGTGACCAGCAGGTTCTGGATCCGTTTGGGCAGCATGCAGCGGTAGGGCACATGCATGTAGCGCCCGGTGGTGGGCAGGATCAGCACGCCATAACCGTCGATGAATTCCGGGTAGATGCCCACCGAGTCGTCGAAACGCGCCTGCTCGCGCACATCGTGTTCGGTCATGTTGTAGTGTGCGTGGATCTTGCGGGTGTCGCGGATGCCGATGGTCATGCCGAAGTTGCGCAGCCTTGCACCATCGCAGCCGGGGGTATAGCGGCGCAGCGCCTCGATCGCCAGCATGGCCTGTTTGCGGCCCTCGATCTCGAACTTCGTCAGGCTGTCCGGGTCTGTGCCGTCGCAGCCGGCCAGATGCACCAGGTTCATGTAGGTCAGCTCGCCGGTGTCGTGCATCGCGCCCCAGGTGCCGGCAATGGTGTTCAGGTGCGGCGGGATCACGCCGTCGCGAATGGCCTGGGCAAACGGCTTTTTCAGGAACGGCGAGAACATCGCATCTTCCTTGCCCGATGTCTCGATCTGCCATTCGCCGGTGGCCCAGTCCTTGTAGGTCTGCGGATCGTGCTGCACGCCGGCCAGGAAGGCCTTCTTGTCGACACCCGCCAGATGGAACATGACCGATGCGGCCTGCATCTGTTCGACGGGCGTGGTGTGTGTCGGCGCGCCGGCGCGGTGTGCGACGTCTGCGTCCCCGGTCGCATCGATGGTGCGCTTGGCAAGAATAGCTTCGCGGCCAGCCTTGGACTCGACGATGACGCCGGTAATGGTGTCCCCGTTCATGATGGGGGCGACGAACATGCGGTGCAGCATCGGGTGGATGCCGGCCTCCTGGACCAGGGCGTCGGCCACCAGCTTGAAGCCTTCCGAATCGATTTCATAGGACAGCGACTGCGACTCCGGCACCGCCGCGCCCATGGCCTTGGCACGCTCTTCGAATTCGCGGCCGATGCCATTGGCCTCGACGGTTTGCGAATGGCGGTACCAGGCAAAGCCTTCGACGCCGACCACGGTGAGGTTGCCGCCGAAGCAGCCGAAGCGCTCGAGCAGTGTCACCGATACGCCGGTACGTGCGGCGGCCAGAGCCGCCGCCAGGCCGCCAGGTCCCGAGCCGACCACCAGCACATCGGTTTCATGGACGATGTCGATCGCGCGAGCCGGTTCGTGGTGGGTGTGTCGTGCAACTGGGGGCATGGCGGATCTCCGATGGCGATGCGGTTTGATGGCGGCAGGCACGCGCGCGGTCTGTCCGCGCCGGCACAGGTGGAACGGCGTGCCGGTCGTCAGCTTAGCACCGGACCTGGTCCCGGTTGCGCGACCCGGAACCCTGGGTTCCGTGCACCGGAATGGCGCATGGCGCGCCATGCTGCCAGTCTCGGGCGACGAAGCGGCTTGCGGCGTTGCGGCTTGATACCAGACGCCTTTGCATCGGCCAATTTTTTGTGTGAAACTCTTGCGTCAGAGGCTTTTCGCAGAGTGTCTGGAAACGGACGCTTGCGGCGCGATGGCCAGGGCGACACGAATTCAATCAGGGTGGGCAGGAATGGCGGATAAACCGAAACCAGTTGCGAAAGAAGCGTCGGGCCTGACCCGGCCGGGCGATTTGTACGTGCTGGGCGACCGATTGCCCGAGCCCGAGATGGAAGAAAAGAACTCCGATTCGGTCTGGGCACTTTGGGAAGATCTGCTTGAGAACAAGCCGCAACCCGCTGCACCGGAAGAAGAAAAGGCCGGGCGTGAGCGCGACTTTCTGGAGACCGTGCCGCTCGACCTCCGTGCGCATGCCGAGACGCAACTGATGGATCTGCCGGATCTGCCGAAAGACCGTGACCAGTAATCCCGGGAATGGGCCGTTGGTGCGGCGTCTCAGTTGACCATCACCAGCTTGCCCATGACGCCCCGTGAGCCCATGTGGGCGTAGGCGGCTTTCAATTCGGACATCGGCATGGTCCGGTCGATCGCCGGCTTGATCTTGCCGGCGGCATACCAGCCCAGCAGTTTCTCCATCATCACGGCATTGGCCTTGGCTTCACGCCGCGCGAAGTCGCCCCAGAACACGCCAACGATGGACGCACCCTTGAGCAGCGCCAGATTCAGCGGCAACGAGGGGATCGGACCTGCAGCAAAGCCGACGACCAGGTAGCGCCCGCGCCAGCCGATGGAACGAAACGCCGGCTCGGTGAAGTCGCCGCCGACCGGGTCATAGATCACGTCCGGTCCCTTGCCGTCCGTCAGCGCCTTGATGGACTCGCGCAAGTTGTCACGCTGGTAGTTGATGGTCGCGTCGGCGCCCAGTTGCGTGCACAGCGCGCATTTTTCGTCGGTGGATGCCGCAGCGATGACCCGTGCCCCGGCCACCTTGGCAATCTGGATTGCCGAGGTGCCGACGCCACCGGCGGCGCCCAACACCAGCACGGTTTCGCCCGCCTGCAAGGCCGCGCGGTCGATGAGCGCGTGGTAGGAGGTGGCGTAGATCATGATGAATGCGGCCGCGTCGACGAAGGAGACGCCGGCGGGCAGGGGCAGGCACAACGCGGCCTTGGCGATCGTATGGGTGCCGAAGCCGCCCGTGCCCGAGAGACAGGCGATGGACTGGCCGACTTTCAGGTGACGGACACCTTCGCCCAGTGCCTGCACCACGCCGGCGTATTCGGAGCCCGGCACGAAGGGGAGTTCGGGCTTGAACTGGTATTTGTTCTGCACGATGAGCAGGTCGGGAAAATTCAGGCTGGCCGCCTTGATCTCGACCAGCACTTCACCCGGGCCGGGTGTCGGGGTCGGAAGCGCCTTCCATTGCAGCGCGTCGACACCGGTCGGGTTCTCACATAGCCATGCATGCATCAGTCGTCTCCACAGTTGTTGTTGGATGATAAGGCCGGCACAAGGGCGAAAATGTCCCAGGCGTGACCGCACGCGCGGCCCGGCACCTAGAATGCCCAACCACTGCTGCAAACCATGAAAATCCTCATTTCCAACGACGACGGCTACCAGGCACCGGGCATCGTGGCGCTGTACGAGGCGCTCAAGGACCTCGCCGACGTGGAAGTCGTCGCGCCGGAAGTCAACAACAGTGCCAAGTCGAATGCGCTGACCTTGCATGGCCCGCTGTACGTCACGCAGGCGGCCAACGGTTTCCGGTACGTCAATGGCACCCCGGCGGACTGCGTGCATATCGCGCTTACCGGCCTGCTGGGCTATCGCCCCGACCTGGTAGTGTCTGGCATCAACAATGGCGCCAACATGGGCGACGACACCATTTATTCGGGTACCGTGGGCGCGGCGATGGAGGGTTTCCTGTTCGGTGTACCGGCCATTGCCTTCTCGCAGGTCGAGAAAGGCTGGGGCCATCTGGATGCCGCTGCGGCCAAGGCCCGAGAGCTGGTGGCGCAGATGCTGCAGCAGGAATTGGTCGGCACCAAACCCTGGCTGCTCAATGTCAATATTCCGAATCTGCCGTGGGGGCAGATCAAGCCAATGAAGGTCTGCCGCCTTGGGCGCCGGCATGCGGCGGAGCCGGTGATCGTGCAGGAAAGCCCGCGCGGCGAAAAGATGTACTGGATCGGCAGTGCAGGCGCGGTCAAGGACGATGCGGAAGGCACGGATTTTCATGCGACGGTGCAGGGCCATGTGGCCATGACGCCGCTCAAGACCGACCTGACCGACCACGAAGCCTTGCGGTACTGGTCGCAGACGGCGGCCTCCATCGCCCGGACCCAGGTGCCGAAGACACGATGAAGCCGCGTCCGTCATTTCCAGCACGGCTTCCCGGGGCCTCGTCGGAGCAAGATCCGTCCGCCCGCAGTGCCGTACGCCGTCACGGGCTGCCGCAGGCCTTGCCAGCTGCCAAATCGGCCGCGAGCGCTCCCGGTGCGCCGCTGCGGGCGATGGTGGCTGCACCGATGGCCTCCGTGCAGGACTTCCGCGCCGTGCGCCGGGACATGGTCCAGCGTCTGGCGCGCGCCGGCATCTCGGACGCGACGGTGCTGGCGGCGATGGAGGAGGTGGAGCGCCATCGGTTCGTCGACAGTGCCTTGCAGGGTCAGGCCTACAAGGAAACCAGTCTGCCGATCGGGCTGGGCCAGACCATATCCAAGCCCGGCGTCGTGGCGCGCATGATCGAACTGCTGCGCAATGGTGCCAGCGGCAAGCTCGGCAGGGTGCTCGAGGTGGGCACCGGTTGCGGCTACCAGGCGGCCGTGCTCAGTCGGATCGCCACCGAGGTCTATAGCCTGGAGCGACTGCGCGGCTTGCACGACCGGGCCCGTGAGAACCTGCGCACGCTGCGCCTGCCCAATGTGCATCTCATGTTCGGCGATGGCATGGAGGGTTATCCCAAGGGTGCGCCATACGCGGGCATCATCGCTGCTGCCGGTGGGTCGGCCGTGCCCGCAGCCTGGACGGACCAGTTGGCAGTCGGTGGCCGGCTGGTGGCGCCGGTCGCTGGCCAGACTGGAGGCGCTTCGGG
>Ga0116169_1001863_pt1 | contig 16371 bp, 29 predicted proteins | sample AD_UKC130_MetaG_FD_89796 | JGI IMG/M metagenome (GOLD analysis project Ga0116169, IMG submission 89796) | Active sludge microbial communities of municipal wastewater-treating anaerobic digesters from Canada - AD_UKC130_MetaG | ecosystem: Engineered > Bioreactor > Anaerobic > Digestate | place...
CAACGTGCAGATGACGGTGCACCTGATTGCACCGATCGCGATGGAGCAGGGTCTGCGGTTCGCCATCCGTGAGGGTGGGCGCACTGTCGGTGCCGGCGTCGTCGCCAAGATCCTCGAGTAATCGAACGCAGCATCCGCGCCGGGGCTTGTCCCCGGCGACTCAAACCCGGGTGTCCGCCAGGTCGCCCTCGCTCTTTGGAACGTTCATGACCAGTCAGAAAATCCGCATCCGCCTGAAGGCGTTCGATTACAAACTGATCGATCAATCCGCAGCCGAGATCGTCGAAACCGCCAAGCGCACCGGCGCTGTCGTGCGTGGCCCGGTGCCGCTGCCGACCCGCATCGAGCGCTTTGACGTGCTGCGTTCGCCGCACGTCAACAAGACCTCGCGCGACCAGTTCGAGATCCGCACGCATCTGCGCCTGATGGACATCGTCGAGCCGACGGACAAGACGGTCGACGCGCTGATGAAGCTCGATCTCCCCGCTGGCGTGGACGTCGAAATCAAGCTGCAGTAATTCAAAGCTGGCGCGCCTCTTGCCTAAGTGGCTGGAGCGCGTTACAATCGAAGGCTTTCCTGCGCCGGGAGCATATCTCCCAGGCCGGTGCGCCCCCAGGGCGCCGACGCTGCAGGATCAATCACACCCGGCCAATCGCAGCCGGGATCGGAGAGCAGAATGAGCCTTGGCCTTGTGGGACGCAAGGTCGGCATGATGCGCATCTTTTCGGACGATGGTGATTCCATCCCCGTGACGGTGCTCGATGTGTCGAACAACCGCGTCACCCAGATCAAGACCGTCGATACCGACGGTTACACCGCCGTTCAAGTCACGTTCGGCACGCGCCGCGCCAGTCGAGTCACCAAGGCGCAGGCGGGTCACTTCGCCAAAGCCGGTGTCGAAGCCGGCACGGTCACCCGCGAATTCCACGTGTCGCCTGAAAAGGCGAGCGAGCTCGCCCCGGGTGCGGTCGTCAAAGCCGAGATTTTCGAGCCGGGCCAGAAGGTGGACGTCTCCGGCGTCACCCACGGCAAGGGCTTTGCCGGCACGATCAAGCGTCACCACTTCTCGTCGAACCGCGCGTCGCACGGCAATTCCCGTTCGCATAACGTGCCGGGCTCGATCGGCATGGCGCAGGATCCCGGTCGCGTCTTTCCGGGCAAGCGCATGTCGGGTCACCTGGGTGCCAACACCCGCACGGTGCAGAACCTGGTCGTTGCCCGGGTTGACGCCGAGCGCCAGCTGCTGCTGGTCCGCGGGGCTGTGCCGGGCGCCAAGAACGGCAACATCGTCGTCACGCCGGCGATCCGCGTGCCGGTCAAGGCCTAAGGAGCGACGATGGAACTGAACCTCCTAAACGAACAGGGGCAGCCGTCCGCCAAGGTCGACGCTCCGGATACCATTTTCGGTCGCGAATTCAACGAGCCCCTGATCCATCAGGTCGTCGTTGCATTCCAGGCCAACGCCCGCAGTGGCAACCGCGCTCAGAAAGACCGCAGCGAAGTTCGCCACTCCACCAAGAAGCCCTGGCGCCAGAAGGGAACCGGCCGCGCGCGCGCCGGTATGACTTCCAGTCCCCTGTGGCGTGGTGGTGGCAAGATTTTCCCGAACAGTCCTGACGAGAATTTCACTCAGAAGGTCAACAAGAAGATGTACCGGGCGGGCATGCGCTCGATCCTCTCGCAGCTGGCCCGTGATGGTCGTCTGTCGGTCATCGAGGGCATTACGCTCGAGTCGCCGAAGACCAAGCTGCTTGCGGCCAAGGTAAAGGCCATGGGCCTGGGTTCGGTGCTCGTGATCACCGACAGCATGGACGAAAACCTGCTGCTGGCGTCGCGCAACCTGCCCCACGTGCTGGTCGTCGAGCCGAGCCAGGCTGATCCGGTCTCGCTGGTGCACTTCGATCGCGTGTTGATCACCCGGCCGGCGCTCGCGCAGGTCCAGGAGATGCTGGCATGAATCAAGAACGTCTGATGAAGGTGCTTCTCGCGCCGATCGTCTCCGAGAAGGCGACGATGATGGCCGACAAGAACCAGCAGGTCGCGTTCCGCGTGATGCAGGACGCCACCAAGGCTGAAATCAAGGCGGCAGTCGAACTGCTGTTCAAGGTCGAGGTCGAGGGCGTGCAGGTGCTGAACCAGGCGGGCAAGGCCAAGCGCTTTGGCCGCTTCGAGGGTCGTCGGCGCAACGTGCGCAAAGCTTATGTCTGTCTGGCTCCGGGCCAGGAGATCAACTTCGCGGAGGCGCAGTAATGTCGCTGATGAAGACAAAGCCCACCTCTGCTGGGCGTCGCTCGATGGTGAAGGTGGTTCACCGCCATCTCCACAAGGGCGGCCCGCTGCAGGCGCTGATCGAGCCCAAGATCCGTGGCTCCGGTCGCAATAACCTCGGCCACATCACCACGCGTCACAAGGGTGGTGGTCACAAGCAGCACTATCGCATCGTCGACTTCCGTCGCAACAAGGACGGCATTCCGGCGCGCGTCGAGCGCATCGAGTACGACCCCAATCGCAGCGCGCACATTGCACTGCTCTGCTACGCCGATGGCGAGCGCCGGTACATCCTGGCGCCCCGCGATGTGGCAGTGGGCACCACGCTGCAGTCGGGTTCCGAGGCCCCCATCCGGGCCGGCAACACGCTGCCGATCCGCAATATCCCGGTGGGCTCGACGATCCACGCGATCGAGATGCTTCCGGGCAAGGGCGCGCAGATGGCCCGTTCGGCCGGTACCTCGGCTCGGCTGCTGGCCCGCGAAGGCACCTACGCCCAGGTCCGCCTGCGTTCGGGTGAGATCCGCAAGGTCCACATCGAGTGCCGCGCCACGATCGGTGAAGTCGGCAACGAAGAGCACAGCCTGCGCACGATCGGCAAGGCCGGTGCCAACCGCTGGCGCGGCATTCGCCCGACGGTGCGAGGCATCTGTATGAATCCGGTCGACCATCCGCACGGTGGACGCTCAAACGGTGGCGGACATCCTGTTTCGCCTTGGGGCACGCAGACCAAGGGTTACAAGACCCGCCGCAACAAACGCACTGACACGATGATCGTGCAGCGCCGTGGCCGCAAGTAACGGGCGAAGGACGAATTAGCTATGGCACGTTCAGTCAAGAAGGGGCCCTTCGTCGACGCCCACCTGATGAAAAAGGTCGACACCGCGCTCACCACCAAGGACAAGCGACCCATCAAGACGTGGTCGCGTCGTTCCACCGTGGTGCCCGAATTCATCGGCCTGACGATCGCGGTTCACAACGGCAAGCAGCATGTTCCGGTGTACATCAACGAGAACATGGTTGGCCACAAGCTCGGCGAGTTCGCGCTGACCCGCACGTTCAAGGGTCATGCGGCGGACAAGAAGTCGTCGGTCAAGCGCTAAGGACCCAGCAATGGAAACTCAAGCAATCCTGCGCGGCGTGCATCTGTCGGCCCAGAAGGGCCGGCTGGTTGCGGACCTGGTCCGTGGCAAGCCCGTCGAGCACGCGCTCAATATCCTCACCTTCTCTCCGAAGAAGGCGGCCCGCATCGTCAAGAAAGTGCTCGAGTCGGCAATTGCCAATGCCGAGCACAACGACGGTGCGGATATCGATGAACTGAAGGTCACCACCATTCACGTCGAGAAGGGTACGTCGCTTAAGCGATTCCAGGCACGGGCCAAAGGCCGCGGCGCCAAGATCGAAAAGCAGACTTGCCATATCTTCGTGAAGGTGGGCAACTAAGCCCGCCCGGAAGGACACCATGGGACAAAAGATCCATCCGACCGGGTTCCGCCTCTCGGTCACACGCAACTGGTCGTCGCGCTGGTACGCCAACAGCAAGAACTTCCCGAAGATGCTCAACGAAGATCTGCGCGTGCGCGCGTATCTTCGCAAGAAGCTCAAGAACGCCTCGGTGGGTCGAGTGCTGATCGAGCGTCCTGCGAAGAACGCCCGCATCACGATCTTCTCGGCGCGTCCGGGGGTTGTGATCGGCAAGAAGGGCGAAGACATCGAGTTGCTCAAGGCCGACCTGCAGCGTCTGCTGGGCGTGCCGGTGCACGTGAACATCGAAGAAATCCGCAAGCCGGAGATCGATGCGCAGCTGATCGCCGACTCCATCACGCAGCAGCTCGAGAAGCGGATCATGTTCCGCCGGGCGATGAAGCGCGCGATGCAGAACGCGATGCGCCTCGGCGCGCTGGGCATCAAGATCATGAGCTCGGGCCGCCTGAATGGCGCCGAGATCGCTCGTATCGAGTGGTATCGCGAAGGTCGCGTGCCGCTTCATACGCTGCGTGCCGACATCGAATACGGGTTCTCGGAAGCTCTGACCACCTACGGCCTGATCGGCGTCAAGGTGTGGGTCTACAAAGGCGATACGCTGGGTCGCGGTGACGCACCGGCTGCCGCCGACAAGGACTCCGCGCCCCCGCCCGATCGTGACGATCGTCGCAACCGTCGCCTCCCGGCCAAGCCCGGTGCTGCGCCGCGTGGCGCACCGCGTCGTCGCCCGGATGGTGAGCCCGATGCCAAGAGCGCGCCCGAGGCCGGTGCCGCCGGTGCCGATGCCCCCAAGACAGCAGCCGTCAAACGTGTTCGCAAAGCGCCTGGTGCGGCGCCTGCGGATGCCAAGACCGGCGAATGAAGGAGTGAGCGATGCTGCAACCCGCTCGACGCAAATACCGCAAGGAACAGAAGGGCCGCAATAAGGGCCTGGCCACACGCGGCGCCGCCGTGTCGTTCGGCGAGTTCGGTCTGAAGGCCACCGGCCGCGGCCGGCTGACGGCCCGACAGATCGAGGCTGCACGACGTGCGATGACCCGGCACATCAAACGGGGTGGTCGGATCTGGATCCGTATTTTCCCGGACAAGCCGATCTCGCACAAACCTGCCGAAGTCCGGATGGGCAACGGCAAGGGCAACCCCGAGTACTACGTTGCCGAGATTCAGCCGGGCAAGGTGCTCTACGAGATGGACGGTGTGAATGAAGCGCTCGCGCGCGAAGCATTTGCACTGGCCGCCGCCAAATTGCCGATCGCCACGGTCTTCGTGACCCGGATGGTCGGGGCCTGATCAAGACCGGAGAAGGCAGATGAACGCCAGTGAACTGCGCGCCAAGGATCCCGAGGCGCTGAACAAGGAACTCGGCGAGCTGCTGAAGGCGCATTTTTCGCTGCGCATGCAGATCGCTACCCAGCAATTGAACAACACGAGCCAACTGGGCAAAACGCGGCGCGACATCGCCCGGGTGCGCACGGTTCTGCGTGAGAAAGCAGCCGCCAAATGAACGAGCCAGTCGCAGCGAGCCCCTCGCTCAAACGCACTCTCGTCGGACGCGTCGTCAGCAACAAGATGCAGAAGACTGTGACGGTGGTTGTCGAGCGCAAAGTGAAGCATCCGGTCTACGGCAAGTACATCGTCAAGAGCACGCGTTATCACGCTCATGTCGAGACCCAGCTGAACGAAGGCGACACCGTCGAAATCCAGGAAAGCCGTCCGATTTCCAAGACCAAGGCGTGGAAGGTCACGCGCGTGGTCGAGTCGATCAGCTGACAGGCATTTCTCGGCCGCAATTGCTGCAGCCCGAATGAAGCAACAAACGGGCTTGCAAGTGTTGTCGAGCCGGTGCTATAATCTAAGGCTTCGGTCTTGAAACATACGCCGACCTGACGAAAGCGCAGATTTCCAGCGCGATCGAATGGCCGGGGCAAGATCGAAATTCAACCCGAACTACGGGACCAAGACTGACTGCCCTTCTGGCAGGTGGTGCGCGGCACTGCCTGCTTTGCTCTCCGGAGCGTGGGTGGATTAAGTTGGGACAGGAATAGCGATGATTCAGATGCAGTCGACGTTGGACGTCGCCGACAATACCGGCGCGCGTTCAGTCATGTGTATCAAGGTGCTTGGCGGGTCCAAGCGTCGGTACGCGGGTATTGGCGACATCATCAAGGTGAGCGTCAAAGAGGCGCAGCCGCGTGGTCGCGTCAAGAAGGGCGAGATCTACAACGCGGTCGTCGTCCGGACGGCCAAAGGCGTGCGTCGGCAGGACGGCTCGCTGGTCAAGTTCGACGGCAATGCTGCTGTTCTGTTGAATGCCAAGCTCGAGCCGATCGGCACGCGCATCTTCGGGCCGGTCACGCGCGAGCTGCGCACCGAGCGCTTCATGAAGATCGTGTCGCTGGCGCCTGAAGTTCTGTAACGGAGTCTTCGATGGAAAAGATCCGCAAAGGCGACGAGGTGGTCGTAATCGCCGGACGTGACAAGGGCAAGCGCGCCGCCGTGCTCAGCCGTGTCGACGAGACCCACCTTCTGGTTGAGGGTGTCAACCTGGTCAAGAAGCACCAGCGGCCCAATCCGATGAAGGGGCTGACGGGTGGCATCGTCGAGAAGACCATGCCGATTGACCAGTCGAATGTGATGGTGTTCAACCCGGCCACCGGCAAAGGTGATCGCGTGGGCATCAAGACGCTCGAGGACGGAAAGAAGGTTCGCTTCTTCAAGTCCAACGGCGAACTGGTCAAGGCCTGAGAGGAATAGCGGCATGGCTCGCCTCCAACAGATTTATCGCGAGAAGATCGTTCCGGGTCTGATTACCCAGTTCGGCTACACGTCGATCATGCAGGTTCCGCGGATCACGAAGATCACCCTCAACATGGGTGTTTCCGAGGCCGTGGCAGATAAGAAGGTCATGGACGCAGCGGTTGGCGACATGACCCGCATCGCCGGTCAGAAGCCGGTCGTCACCAAGGCCAAGAAGCCGATCGCCGGCTTCAAGATTCGGGAAGGCTATCCGATCGGCTGCATGGTGACGCTGCGCGGAACCCGGATGTACGAGTTTCTCGATCGCCTGGTGACGGTTGCGCTGCCTCGAGTGCGCGACTTCCGGGGCATCTCGGGTCGTTCGTTCGACGGTCGCGGCAACTACAACATCGGGGTCAAGGAACAGATCATTTTCCCCGAGATCGAATACGACAAGGTCGATGCCATTCGTGGCATGAACATCAGCATCACCACCACGGCCAAGTCTGACGACGAAGCCAAGGCGCTGCTGACTGCCTTCCGATTCCCCTTCCGTAACTGAGGTTCATCAAGTGGCCAAACTCGCTTCGATCAACCGCGACCTCAAGCGTGCGGCGCTGGTTCGCAAGTACGCGAAAAAACGCGCGGAACTCCAGTCGATCGTCGCCGACCAGTCGGTTTCGGAAGAGGATCGATATCAGGCTCGGCTCAAACTGCAGGCGCTGCCCCGCAATTCAAACCCGACCCGACTGCGCAATCGTTGCGAAGTCACCGGTCGTGCGCGTGGCGTGTACAGCAAATTCGGTCTTGGGCGCAACAAGCTTCGCGAGTCGGCGATGCGGGGCGAAGTGCCCGGCATCGTCAAGGCAAGCTGGTAACGGGGTATAAGACATGAGCATGAGCGATCCGGTCGCCGACATGTTCACTCGCATCCGTAATGGACAGCGCGTGGAAAAGAAATCGGTGACGATGCCGTCGTCCAAGTTGAAAGTGGCGATTGCACAGGTGCTGAAAGACGAGGGCTACATCGAAGGCTACTCGGTCAAGAGCGAAGGTGCGAAGTCGGAGCTGCAGGTCTTGCTCAAGTACTACGCCGGTCGCCCTGTGATCGAGCGCATCGACCGGGTCTCCAAGCCGGGCCTTCGGGTCTACAAGGGCTGTGGCGATCTGCCTCAGGTGATGAATGGCCTGGGCGTGACGATCGTCACCACGTCGCGTGGTGTGATGACCGACCGCAAGGCCCGCGCAAGCGGTGTCGGCGGCGAAGTCCTCGCCTACGTCGCGTAACGGAGGTCGCCATGTCCCGAGTTGCAAAAGTACCGGTGGCAGTGCCCGCCGGGGTGGATGTTCAGCTGGCCGACGGCATGATCACCGTGAAGGGTTCGCTTGCGACCCTGTCGCAGAAGATCAGCCCGCTGGTGGCGATCACCCGCGAGGGAGCAGAACTGCTCGTCAAGGCGGCCGACGAAAGTCGGGGCGCCAGCGCGATGAGCGGCACGTTCCGCGCCTTGGTCGCCAACATGGTTCAGGGTGTCACCAAGGGTTTCGAGAAGCGGCTTCAGCTGGTGGGAACCGGCTACCGCGCTCAGGCTCAAGGCGCCAATCTGAATCTGTCTCTGGGTTTTTCGCATCCGGTGGTTTACAAGCTGCCCGATGGAATCAAGGCCGAAACGCCGACCCAGAGCGAGATCGTCATCAAGGGGTCTGACCGTCAGCGTGTCGGTCAGGTGGCCGCCGAAATCCGAGCATACAAACCGCCCGAGCCCTACAAGGGCAAAGGGGTGCGCTACTCGGATGAGAAGGTGGTCCTGAAAGAAGTCAAGAAGAAGTAACCGGACCGCATTCAAGGACAGGATTACAGGCGATGGACAAGAAACAGGCTCGTTTGCGCCGTGCCCGTCAGACGCGGTTGAAGATCCGCGAGCTGCGGGTCAGTCGGCTCACCGTCTTCCGGACGAATCAGCACATTTACGCCAGCATCATCGACGCCGACGGCGCTCGTGTGCTGGTGTCCTCCTCCAGCAACGAGGCCGAAGTTCGGTCCGAGCTGGCCGGTACGCCGGGCAAGGGCGGCAACGCCAATGCGGCCACCGTCGTCGGCAAGCGCATCGCCGAAAAGGCGTTGGCAGCCGGCATCCAGAGCGTGGCCTTCGATCGAGCGGGCTATCGCTTTCACGGTCGCGTCAAGGCGCTGGCCGAGGCCGCCCGCGAGGCTGGCCTGAAGTTCTGAACAACGGGATACGAACATGGCGAAGGTTCAGGCACGGGTCGGCGGCGAAGAGCGCGACGACGGATTGAAAGAAAAGATGATCGCGGTCAACCGGGTGACGAAAGTCGTCAAGGGTGGCCGGATCCTCGGTTTCGCAGCGCTGACGGTTGTCGGCGATGGCGACGGCCGTATCGGCATGGGCAAGGGCAAGGCGCGCGAGGTGCCGGTGGCTGTACAAAAGGCCATGGACGAAGCGCGTCGCAAGATGATCAAGGTCACCCTGAAGGGTTCGACGCTGCAGCACACGGTGTACGGTCGCCACGGCGCCGCATCGGTGTTCCTGGCACCGGCTCCGGACGGTACCGGCATCATCGCCGGTGGCCCGATGCGCGCGATCTTCGAGGTGATGGGTGTGGGCAACGTCGTGGCCAAGAGTCACGGCTCGACCAATCCGTACAACATGGTCCGCGCGACGCTGAATGCGCTGCAGAACATGAATACGCCGTCCGAGATCGCCGCCAAGCGTGGCAAGACGGTCGAAGAAATTCTCGGCTGATCCGAGCGCCCGGTCCGATGACAAGTCGGACGCAGGCAGGAGAAAGTAATGAGCAAGAAGACGGTGAAAGTCACGCTGGTCCGCAGCCCGAACGGAACGCGCGGTACGCACAAGGCGACCGTGCTGGGTCTCGGCCTGAAGAAAATCAACCAGACCCGCGAGCTGGAAGACACACCCGCCGTTCGCGGCATGATCACCAAGGTCTCGTACCTTGTTCGCGTCGACTGAGGATAGGCCATGCATCTGAACGGCTTGAAACCTGCTGAAGGCAGCAAACACCCGCGCAAGCGGGTTGGACGTGGTATCGGCTCCGGCCTGGGCAAGACTGCCGGTCGTGGGCACAAGGGCCAGAAGTCGCGTTCGGGCGGCTTCCACAAGGTCGGCTTCGAAGGCGGCCAGATGCCGCTGCAGCGGCGCCTGCCCAAGCGCGGCTTCGTGTCGATGGCCGCTGGCGACATGGCTGAGGTCCGTCTGTCGGATCTGCAGCGCTTCGACGGCACCCAGATCGATCTGCTGGCGCTGAAAGCGGCGCGCATTGTGCCCAACTCGGCCAAGGCGGCGAAGGTCATCCTGTCTGGAACGCTCGAGCGTGCGGTGAACCTCACCGGCGTCGGCGCGACCAAGGGTGCGAAGGCTGCCATCGAAGCAGCGGGTGGTTCGCTGGCCTGAGCCGGCGAAGCGTCGACCCATCAGGCTGCACCGGACATAGAACGTGGCAACGATTCCCGCCAATCAAGCCAAGGCCGGCCGCTTCGGAGATCTGAAGCGCCGCCTGTGGTTCCTGCTGCTCGCCCTGGTGGTGTACCGCATCGGTGCGCACATCCCGGTGCCGGGCATCGACCCCGAACAGCTCGCGCAGCTGTTCAAGGGTCAGCAGGGCGGAATTCTGGGCATGTTCAACATGTTCTCCGGCGGCGCGCTGTCGCGCTTCACGGTGTTTGCGCTCGGGATCATGCCGTACATCTCGGCATCGATCATCATGCAGCTCCTGACCGTGGTCGTGCCTCAGCTCGAATCCCTCAAGAAAGAGGGCGAAGCCGGTCGTCGGGCAATCACCAAATACACGCGCTGGTTCACGGTCGGGCTGGCCACGTTCCAGGCGCTGGGCATCGCAGTGGCGCTCGAGTCCCAGGCCGGTCTTGTGATCGACCCCGGCATGCAGTTCAGGTTCACCACGGTGGTGTCACTGCTCACCGGCACGATGTTCCTGATGTGGCTGGGTGAACAGATTACCGAGCGTGGACTGGGCAACGGCATTTCGATCATCATCTTTGGTGGCATCGCAGCGGGATTGCCTGCAGCGGTTGCAGGAATGGGCGAACTCGTTCGTACCGGTTCGATGAATGCTCTGGTTGCCCTGCTCATCGTCGCGCTGGTGGTGATGGTCACGGCAGCGGTTGTGTTCGTCGAGCGCGGTCAGCGCAAGATCACGGTCAACTACGCAAAGCGCCAGGTTGGCAATCGGGTTTATGGCGGGCAGACATCCCATCTGCCGCTCAAGCTGAACATGTCCGGGGTGATTCCGCCGATCTTCGCGTCGTCGATCATTCTGTTCCCGGCAACGTTGGCCCAGTGGTTCACGTCGGGCGACACGTCGAATCCGTTCGTTCGTGCGCTCAAGGATGTTGCAGCAATGTTGTCGCCTGGCCAGCCGGTCTACATCCTGCTGTATGCGGCGGCGATCATTTTCTTCTGCTTCTTCTATACCGCGCTGGTCTTCAATAGTCGGGACACCGCGGAGAACCTGAAGAAGAGCGGCGCATTTGTGCCCGGTATCCGTCCCGGTGAACAGACGGCGCGGTATATCGACAAGATCCTGATGCGCCTGACTCTGGCGGGCGCCATCTACATCAGCGCCGTGTGTCTGCTGCCGGAGCTGCTGGTGCTCAAGTGGAATGTGCCCTTCTATTTTGGTGGCACCTCACTGCTGATCATCGTGGTGGTGACGATGGATTTCATGTCGCAGGTTCAGGCGTATGTGATGTCTCATCAGTATGAAAGTCTGATGAAGAAGGCAAACCCCAAAGGTGCCGGCGCCTGACGGCGCTGGTGTGCCTGCAGGGCGACTGGATCGGAGAACTCCCGGCTGTCAGCCACATGCAAAGTCTGAACAGGCTTTGCGCCAGGCAGCCGGAGGGTCATTTAAGCGTTCAACGGCTCGAGGTAATCATGAAAGTAATGGCGTCGGTCAAAAAGATCTGCCGCAATTGCAAGGTCATCAAACGCAAGGGCGTGGTTCGCGTGATCTGCACCGATCCGCGTCACAAGCAGCGCCAAGGTTGATAGAGGACGAGCATGGCACGTATTGCGGGTATCAATGTTCCGGACCGTCAGCACACCGAAATCGGTTTGACGGCCATCTACGGCATCGGCCGTACTCGGGCGCGTCAGATCTGTGACGCTGCCGGGGTATTGCATTCGAAGAAGGTCAAAGACCTCAGCGACTCCGAGCTCGAGCGCATTCGCGATCTTATTTCGCGTCTGACGGTCGAGGGCGATCTGCGTCGCGAAGTTTCGATGTCGATCAAGCGCCTGATGGACCTCGGTTGCTACCGGGGCGTGCGTCACCGCCGTGGTCTGCCGGTCCGGGGGCAACGCACGCGCACCAATGCACGTACCCGCAAGGGTCCGCGCAAAGCCGGTGTGGCGTTGAAGAAATAATCGCCAGCACGAGGATCACATATGGCTACCAAGGGTCAATCCGCCGCCGCCGCCGCTGCCGCATCGCGGGTGCGCAAGAAGGCGAAAAAGAACGTGTCGGACGGCATTGCGCACGTGCATGCGTCGTTCAACAACACGATCATCACGATCACCGATCGTCAGGGCAATGCGCTGTCGTGGGCATCGTCTGGTGGCGCGGGCTTCAAGGGCTCGCGCAAATCGACGCCTTTCGCGGCCCAGGTGGCTGCCGAAACGGCGGGTCGTGCAGCGCAGGACTGCGGCATCAAGAACCTCGAAGTTCAGATCAGCGGCCCCGGCCCTGGTCGTGAATCGTCGGTTCGTGCCCTGAATGCGCTGGGCATCAAGATCCTGCTCATCCAGGACGTGACGCCGATCCCGCACAACGGATGCCGGCCGCCGAAACGTCGTCGGATCTGAGCTTCAATCAGATTTTTGCAGAGGCTGTCGACCCGCAGCCTCAAGGCCGGCATCCGCCGGCCTTTGCCATGGGTCGATGAAGACCACCGTTCGCCGCTGAGCCTTCCCGGCCAGCCCTTTGAAGCGCGAACTAACCGCAGCGTGCGGCCCCGGATGCCGCGCTGCGTACTTTTTAAGGATCCACCGTGGCTCGTTATACCGGACCGAAGGCCAAGCTTTCACGCCGTGAAGGCACCGACCTCTTCCTCAAAAGCTCGCGTCGTTCACTCGACAGCAAGTGCAAGCTCGACAGCAAACCGGGCCAGCATGGCCGCACCTCGGGCGCCCGCACGTCCGACTATGGTCTGCAGCTGCGCGAAAAGCAGAAGGTCAAGCGCATGTACGGGGTGCTCGAGAAGCAGTTCCGCCGTTATTTCGCCGAGGCCGAGCGTCGTCGTGGCAACACCGGCGAAAACCTGCTGAAGCTGCTCGAGTGCCGTCTGGACAATGTGGTCTATCGCATGGGCTATGCGACGACCCGTGCCGAGGCGCGCCAGCTGGTCAGCCACAAGGCGATCACCGTGAATGGTCAGTGCCTGAACATCCCGTCGGCGCTGGTTCGTCCTAGCGACGTGGTCGCGATCCGCGAAAAGTCCCGCAAGCAGGCCCGTATCCAGGACGCGCTGACGCTGGCCGAACAGAGCGGCCTCCCGGGCTGGGTGAGTGTCGACAAGACCAAGATGGAAGGCGTCTTCAAGGCAGTGCCCGATCGGGCTGACCTTTACTCGGATATCAACGAGAGCCTGATCGTCGAGTTGTACTCGCGTTAATCGAAGGGACTCCTCTATGCAGACTGCCATGCTGAAGCCACGGATCGTCGAGGTCGAGCAACTCGGGCCGTCGCATTCTCGCGTCGTGATGGAGCCGTTCGAACGCGGCTACGGTCACACGCTGGGCAATGCGCTCCGCCGGGTGCTACTTTCCTCAATGGTCGGGTATGCGCCGACCGAAGTGCAGATTTCCGGAGTGGTTCACGAGTACTCCACGCTGGATGGCGTTCGTGAGGATGTGGTCGATCTCCTGCTCAATCTGAAGGGCATCGTCTTCAAGCTCCACAACCGGGACGAAGTGTTCCTGACGCTGCGCAAGGAAGGCGCTGGTCCTGTGACCGCCGCAGACATCGACTGCCCGCACGACGTCGAAGTCATCAACGCCGACCACTCCATCGCCAGCCTGACGCAGGGCGGGCGGATCGACATGCAGATCAAGGTCGAGCGCGGTCGCGGCTATGTGCCCGGCACGGTGCGCAACCTGGGCGAAACCAAGTCGATCGGGCGGATCGTGCTCGACGCTTCGTTCTCGCCGGTTCGCCGTGTCAGCTACATGGTGGAAAGCGCCCGTGTGGAACAGCGGACCGACCTCGATCGTCTGATCATCGACGTCGAGACCAACGGTGTGATCGCTCCGGAAGAAGCGGTCCGCCAGTCGGCCCGCATCCTGGTCGAACAGCTGTCGGTGTTCGCTGCCCTCGAAGGCGGCGCCGAACCGCTCGCCGAGACCGGAGCCGTCCGTGCGCCGCAGATCGATCCGATCCTGCTGCGTCCGGTGGACGACCTCGAGTTGACGGTGCGTTCGGCGAACTGCCTGAAGGCTGAAAACATCTACTACATCGGCGATCTGATCCAGCGCACCGAGAACGAGCTCCTCAAAACGCCCAATCTCGGCCGCAAATCGCTCAACGAAATCAAGGAAGTGCTGGCCTCTCGCGGCCTGACCTTGGGGATGAAACTCGAGAACTGGCCTCCGGCCGGCCTTGAGCGTCCCTGAGACAGCATGCCCGATTGAGGACACCACGAGGACTGAACCATGCGTCACCGTCACGGACTTCGCAAACTTAACCGCACCAGCAGCCATCGCGAAGCGATGCTGCGCAACATGTGCAACTCCCTGCTTCGTCACGAGGTCATCAAGACCACGTTGCCGAAGGCCAAGGAGCTGCGCCGTGTTGTCGAACCCCTGATCACGCTCGGCAAGAAGCCGTCGTTGGCCAATCGCCGTCTGGCGTTTGACCGGCTGCGCGACCGAGAGATGGTCGTCAAGATCTTCAATGATCTCGGACCGCGTTATGCCACCCGCAATGGCGGCTACCTGCGCATCCTGAAGTTCGGCTTCCGGATCGGCGACAATGCGCCGATGGCGTACATCGAGCTGATGGATCGTCCGGACCAGGACGCTGCGGCTGCAGCACCTGCCGAGGCCGCCTGAGGCTCGACATGCCGGGCAGTGGTTCGGGGCAATGCCCCGGGCTGCACACCGACGGGCGCCGCCGCGCGAGAGCGCGCAGGCGCCTTTTTTATTGAGCCGCCCGCGTGACACCACGGAGCGGGCGGGCATCGGGCGCAGGGCGCCGGAGCTGACGTCATGAGCACCGGGGATTCCGCGATCATCAGGGTGCAGGGCCTGGTCAAGAGCTACGGTGAAAACCGTGTGGTGAATGACCTGTCGTTCAAGGTCCGTGCCGGCGAATGCTTCGCTCTGCTGGGCCCCAACGGCGCTGGCAAGAGCACCACGCTGCGTCTGCTGCTCGGCTTGTCCCAGGCACAGCAGGGGCGGATCGAACTGCTGGGCCTGCCGATTCCTGAGCGCGCGCGCGAAGCACGGGCGAGGATTGGCGTGGTCCCACAGGCCGACGCGCTCGATCCCGATTTCTCGGTCGCCGAAAACCTGCTGGTGTTCGGTCGCTATTTCGGCATGCGCTCGGCCGACATCGCCCGCCGCATACCGGAGCTGCTCGATTTCGCCGGACTGGGTGGCAAGCGCGATGCAAAGATCAGCGAACTGTCCGGTGGAATGAAACGGCGTCTGACGCTGGCACGTGCGCTGGTCAATGACCCGGAAGTGCTTTTCCTGGATGAACCCACGACCGGGCTGGACCCGCAGGCGCGCCACCTGATCTGGGAGCGCCTGAAACAACTGCTCAAGCGGGGCAAGACGATCCTGCTGACCACGCACTTCATGGATGAGGCCGAGCGCTTGTCCGACCGGCTGGCCATCGTCGACCATGGTCGCCTGATCGCAGAGGCGACGCCCGCACAGCTGATAGCAAGCGAAATCGAACCGCAGGTCATCGAAATCGTCGCAGACTCGCCCCTGGCCTGGGCCGAGCGTGCAACGCACACGCCAGGCTGCGCCCGCGTCGAGACGATCGGCGAAACCGTGCTCGCCTACTGCACCGATCCGCATCCGCTCGCCGCTGCGCTCGCGGCGGATCCGCAGGCGCGCGGGCTGCAGCGCCGCGCCAATCTCGAAGACGTCTTCCTGAAGCTGACGGGCCGCGACCTGCGAGACTGACATGTCGACACGATCGCTGTTCGCACTGCCCGCTCCCAGCCTGCGGTTTCTGCCCATCTACCTTCGCAACCTGCTGGTCTGGCGCAAGCTCGCGATAGCCAGTCTGCTCGGCAACGTTGCGGACCCGCTGATCACCCTGGTGGCGTTCGGCTATGGACTGGGGGCGCTGCTGCCTCGCGTCGAGGGCGTGCCCTACATCGTCTTCCTGGCGGCAGGCTCGGTCTGCATGAGCACGGCAATGGCGGCCAGCTTCGAGGCGCTGTACTCCGCGTACTCGCGAATGCAGGTTCAGCAGACATGGGCATCGATCCTCAATGCGCCGGTGGAGCTCGAGGATGTGCTGATCGCCGAATGGCTATGGGCCGGGACCAAGAGTATGTTCTCTGGCCTGGCGATCATTGCCGTGATGCTGGTCCTTGGCATCTCGCGTGAACCGACCCTGGTGCTGCTGCCGGTCGTCATCGTGCTGACGGGTCTCGCGTTCGGGGGCATCGGACTGTGCTTCAACGCGCTGGCCCGGGGCTACGACTTCTTCTCCTACTATTTCACGCTCGTCATCACGCCGATGGTGTTCATCTCGGGGGTGTACTACCCGATGACCAGTCTGCCGGCCTGGCTTGCCGCGGTGGCGCACTGGCTGCCGCTGGCGGCGGCAGTCGATCTGGCGCGACCGCTGGTGCTCGGCCA
>Ga0116169_1001868_pt1 | contig 16352 bp, 21 predicted proteins | sample AD_UKC130_MetaG_FD_89796 | JGI IMG/M metagenome (GOLD analysis project Ga0116169, IMG submission 89796) | Active sludge microbial communities of municipal wastewater-treating anaerobic digesters from Canada - AD_UKC130_MetaG | ecosystem: Engineered > Bioreactor > Anaerobic > Digestate | place...
CTACCGACGCGGGGTGGAGCAGCTCGGTAGCTCGTCGGGCTCATAACCCGAAGGTCGCAGGTTCAAATCCTGCCCCCGCCACCAGCTGGAAGGCCCGGAAACACTGAGTTTCCGGGCCTTCTGCATCTCTCGGATCGTTGGCGGCAACTCGCCTTCTACCGGGACCTCTACCGGGTAGAAGTCGGTGGACGCAGCGGCCATCGCTGACCCTGCGATGTCAGGCGGCGTCGCGGAGGAGCTGGGCGAAGGTGAGCGCGGCTTCGTGTTGCATCCCGGGGATGACGTGTTGGTAGGTGGCCATGGTGAATCCGGGGGTGGAGTGCCCGAGGCGTTCGGAGACGACCTTGACCGGTGTGCCGGCCTTGAGGAGCAGGGTGGCGTGGGTGTGGCGGAGATCGTGGAACCGGATCGGTGGCAGATCGGATCGGGCGACGAGCTTCTTGAATGCGTCCGACAGGAGCTGGGGGTGGGTTGGTGCACCGTCGGGCCGGCTGAACACGTGCCCACTCGGATCGTCGGGATCGAACTCGGGATCTTCCTCGATACGCCGTTCCCGCCATGCGCGAAGGAGGGCGGTGGTGGTGGGGTCGAGGTTGATGTTGCGGCGGGCGGTGCGTGACTTGCCGCGGGTCTCGTGGAGCTCGTAGCCGACCGAGACGAGTGAGCGGGTGACGCACAGCAGCCCTTGGTCAAGGTCGACGTCGCCCCAGCGGAGTCCGAGGATCTCGCCGCGTCGCATCCCGGTGTTGGCGGTGACCCACAGGGCGGTGTGGTAGCGGTGATCGCCGGCGCCGGTGAGGAACTGGTTGAGCTGCGCGGCGGTCCACACCCTCGAGGTCGGGCTCGACAGTGGACGTCGTTTCGGGGCGTGGGCGAGGCGGGCTGGGTTGGAGACGATGAGTCCGCGTCGGGCGGCGTCGTCGAGGGCGCGGCGCAGGATCATGTGGATCTCGACGATCGTCTTCGGGTTGAGGCCCCCGCATGCGTCGGCGCGGCCGTGGTCAGCGAGCTCGGCGTAGAGCCGTTCGAGGTGATCGGGCCGGAGTCGGCGTAGCGGCACCCTGCCGATCGCGGGTGTGATGTGGAGGTCGATGTTGCGGCGGTAGGAGTCGAAGGTGCTGGCCCGCAGGCTGAGCTTCTTCGACGGCAGCCAACGCTGCGTGAGGTAAACGGCAACCGTCAGCGATGAGCGCTCATACCCCTCGTGAAGCCGGCGACGGGCCAAGTCTGTGGCGAGTCGTTCGGCGTCGGCGCGGTCGGTGCCGGCGGGGTGCCAGCGGCGTCGTTCACGTCCGGTGATCGGGTCGGTTCCTTCGTAGATGACGGCGTAGTAGCGGTCGCCCTTGCGTGCGACGTATCCCTTCATGATGTCCTCCTGGGTCATGTCCCGGCACGGTGCCGGCCGGTAGAAGACATCGGGAAACCGTGCGCATCCCTCCAGGCTGTCACCGCGGCAGTTCGGTGCGTTTTCCCGGCGAGCCGTTCTCCGATGGGTCCCGTGGCCAGCGAGGAACACAGTTGACGCTGTCGACACTCAGTGAGTGCGCCACGACAGCGAATCACCAAGCCTCATCTAGCTAGCTAGTGCGGAGGCCTTGTCGAGTTCGGTGTTGGACGTCGCACGGAACAACCCGGAGGGAGGATCCAATGAGGTCCATCATGCGTACCGTCGTCGGAGCTCTTACAGCTGCAGCACTGCTGTTCGCTGCAGCGCCGATCGCCGAGGCGGGCAGTGGGAACTACACGTTCCCGAACACATGCAACATCTACTGGCAGAACTCGTGGGGTGGCGGACAGGGATCCGCGTACACGTACGAGAACGCGAACTGCTCTGATCTCAAGGTCCAGATGTACGCCGATCCGTCTGGCGGCGGTCAGAACTGGCAGTGGTTCACCGTCGGCTACCTGGCGCAGTCGCAGGTGTACGTCGCGATCTACGTCGACCAGAAGCCCGGAACCAGCCGTCACTACGGCAAGAACACGAGCGGCGGCACCGGCTACTACATTGAGCGGGCGTTCTAGCCGCAGCTGCTCTCTGCGAGGGGTGGGGGTGTTCGCACTGACGCTCCCGTTCCTCGTGGGGTGCAGCAGCCGTGGCTCGGGTGATGAGGGCGCTTCCGTTGTCTCCGCCCCTCAGCCAACAGCCGTGCCCGATGATGCCACTGGGCCGCCTGGTTCAGCGGTGTCAGACGACGGTGCAGCTCAGGTGGACCCTGCAACGGGTGGCTCGGTGAATGGTCCGGTCGACGCGACGGCTCTCGAGCAGACGGTCGTCGCATTCGCTTCGTGTGTGGGAGACCGCACGGTCATCCGCATCCGTTTCCGGAGCGACCCGTATGTCGGGCTCTCATATGCGATCGAGTCGCCGGAACCGGAGGTTGGGCCGGCCGCCGAGCAGGAGTGCGCCGCGTCCGCCAACCTCGACGCTGTGGTGTCGAGATACCTTGCTGACCATCCGCTGGCGCCGGCCGATGAACAGTTGGTGGTTGACCGCTTTGCTGCCTGTGCGGCCAATCTTGTCGCAGGCCCGGACCTTTCCGCGCTGCATCTCATCCGAGACATCGACGACCTTCAACAGCGAATCGGTGGGACACTGGAACAGGCTCAAGGTGAGGCGCTCAACACATGCAAGCTCGACGCCGTCTTCGGAACGGAACGAACCTTTGGCGGATGAACGTCGGTGCGGCAGCGGCGGTCGCACTGCTCGTCGCCGTGCCTGTCGTCGCCACGGCTTCCGTCTATCAGCGATTGGCTCGATTGCCTGACGAACTCGACCCTCCGGCTTCGCCGGTGGTCGCTCAGGCGACACGGGTCATGAGCGACCGACGGCGGTCGATCGCGGTTGATGTGTCGTTCGAGCCGGCCGTCGTCATCCGTGCGCCGGACCACGAGGGCGGGATCGTTCAGGCGGTGCTCGTGAAGTCCGGAGACCCGCTCAACGACGGTGACCCGGTGCTTCGTGTCGATGGTGTCACGCTCTATGTCCTTCGTAGTCCCGAGCCGATCACCCGGGCGTTGTCGTTGAGGAGCGTCGGGGCGGATGTCATTGAGTTGGAGACGTCGCTTGCCGCCTCAGGTTGGTTCGAAGGAGTGCCCGACGACCGCTTCGACGAAGCGACCGAGAGCGCCTTGGAACACCTTCAGGCGGTCAGCGGTTACGCCCGCCCCGACGGGGTGTTCCGGCCCGCCGACGCGGTCTGGGTCCCGATCGACGCAGCCCAAGCTGTGTCAACCGTGGCGGTGGCCGCGGGGCAACGACTTCCCGCCGCCGGCGAACCGATCGCTCGTCTCCGACAGGCCCCGACGACCGTCACGACCGACCCGCCCTTCGAAACCGATGAGGTGATGGTCGTCAGTTCCCTCGCTGGCGGGCCGATCGTGCCGAAACCGGACGGCAGCCTGCCTGACAGCGCAGTGCGCGAGATCGTTGGCGCCATTCAGGCTGGCAGGATCGAGCCCGACCGACCGCCGACCACCACGAGCGATGGTGACGTCGTCGAATTCGCGTTCACGGCAAGCGCCCGCCTCGCCGAGGCAATCGAGACGATCGTCGTCCCGATTGGCTCCGTGATCTCTGATCGGTCGGGGACTGCATGTCTGTTCGTTGTCTCGAGTACCGGTGCGTGGACTCCGTTCCGAACGACGGTGACCGATAGTGACCTCAACTCGGTCACGATCGTGCCTGGCCCACCCGACGACACTGGTCTGTTGACCAATCCGCTCGACGTGCTGAAGGACCCTCGGTGTTGATCGAAGCGATCAACATCGAGCACCGATTCGGCAGTCGTGCCGTTCTGTCAGGCTTCTCCCATGCCTTCAGCACGGGTAGCACCGCCATCGTCGGTCCATCTGGATCTGGCAAGACAACTCTGCTCTGCATCCTCGGCGGTCTCCTACGGCCAAGCTCAGGCGAACTTCGCGTCGACGGGCATGCCGTGTCAGCGAAGTGGAGCGATCGTGTCGCATGGGTACCGCAGTCACCGGTCGCGTCAATGCGTAGGACCGCACTCGAGAACATTGTTCAAGGTGGATTGAACCGGCCCAGCTCACGACGCGTTGCGATTGAAGACGCAGCATCAATAGCCGCCGACTTGGCGCTGAACGATGTCATGCGCCGGCCTGCCCGCCTGCTGTCGGGCGGTGAGCTTCAACGAGTCGCCATTGGACGCGCCCTCAACACGCGACTGCCGGTGATCTGTGCCGACGAGCCGACAGGTCAACTCGACGGCAGGACCACCCGACAAGTGCTCGACTGCATGTTCACGGCTCTTCGCAACCATGACCGCCTCGTCCTCATCGCGACGCACGACGAGGAGGTGTGGAAGCGATGCGACAGCGTGATCGAGATATCCCGTCAGTGAGCGGTCATCGGTGGCAGAACCGCCATCTCGCCAGCGAGGTCCTCGCAAGCCTGCGAGCTGATCACGTTCGCAACCTGCTCACCTTCGTCGTCGTGGCGGTGGCGTGCGGCACGGCTCTGTGGACGGAGTCGGCCAACGTCACTCGGGCCCTGCAAGCCGATCGCGAGCTCGTGGATGCTGGCAGGAACGTGTTCGTGGTTCGTCCCCTGACGCCGACCGAGGAGCCGACGGTGGATCGTGGGCTGTGCGACTCGCTCAACTCCTTACCTCAGGTCATCGCGGCCGGCGGAATCACGGATCGGGGCTACGTGAGTATCACCCAAGCGCCGGGCCTGCCCTTGCTGTTGCTGCAGGGCTCGGGCAGGGTCGGGCGCGTCCTCGACCCCACGCAGTCGGCGCAGAACTACCCACTGCTTGCCGAGCGCGCTGCTATCCAGGCCGGAGTCGCAGAGTCAGCGCCGGTGACCGGAGCTGAGGTCGCCGGTGAGGTGATGTGGTTCAATCCCAGCCGTCACCCGCGCGGCGCGATCGTGCTGCTCGCGGGTACCAACGAGCAAACTGTTGATGAGTGCTGGTTCGAGGTCGTCCCGAGCGCACGCGACTCAGCGCAGCGCGTCGCGACTGTCAGATTCCGGAACACCGATGGTCTCGGCGTTGCCCCGCTACTTCCGGCGGTGACTCTCCAACAGGACCCGGCATCAGATCTCGCCGCCTGGACCCGTCAGCGCGTTCCTCTTGCGATCGGAGTCGGTGTCGGGCTCCTCTTGCTCCTGCGGGCCACCCTGGACCGCGACACCATCACGAGCATGCGGCTCGCTCACGCGGCACCGTGGCAGATCGTCGTGATCTACCTTCTCGAGATTCTCGTCGTCACTGGTGCGGCTCTGGCAATGGGCGTGGCGACAGTCGCAGCCTCGCTGTCCGACCCGCTGGAAGCCGAACAACTCGGCGTCCGAGCGGCCGCCGTCGTGTGGCTCGCCGCCGCAGCTGGAGCGTCCATCGGGATCGTCAACGTGCTGCGACGAAACCTCGCCACGCAGGTGAAAGATCGCTGACTCGAGGCCGCATCCGCCAGGTAACGCCCATGCCGGTGCGGCTTCCCACCGGTCCTCGAGCCGCGCCGGCGGATCGATCAGGCCCTCCGGCCTTCGTCGTCAGCGTCCGCAGGCGGTGACCGTTGCGTTCGGTCACCCGACCCTCGGTTCGTTCCTACGGGCCGGCGCCGATCACCTCGGTCGCTTCGGCCTCGATCAGCTCGTTGGCCAGCGACTGGTCCAGCTCACGCACAAGATCAGCACCACCATCGAGCGTGCGCAGGGCGACGACGAGTTCGGACAGGGCGGGACTCATCCAGAGCCATCGGTGTGTGTTCTCCTCGGATCGTTCTTGCAGGAACTCACCAAGAATGACGCCGATGGCTCACCGGCAGGGGGAACTACGAAAGCCCACCACTCAGCGGGGCTTTATCCGTGTAGGGCCTCGTCCCGTGCTAATCCGTCCAGTGCGCGAGAAGAAATGCTCCTGTATCGGCCGAGATCAGCACGAACCCTTGCGTGATCACGGCCGGCTCGGCGGGACGCCCACTCTCAGTCATTGGAGCGCCTGAAGCGACGTTGAGTCCCGTGTAGTGGACGACCCAAACGAGCTCATCGGGAGTCACGCTGACTCCGGCATTGTCAGCGGCCTCGACGTGAACGAGATACTGCACCGACCGGGCGTCTCCGACCTGGCTGGCGTACTGCGTCCCGCTGATGGCATCGGCAGCCGAAGCGGCGATCCTAACGTCGACGTCCGCTGCGTCAGGCGAGGTCAACACGAGTCCGAGATCGCCGGTCAGACGGTCGAGCTCGCCGGCTGGCGGTTCGAGTTCCGCCGCAGTTGCGGGCCGGTTGGTCGCCTCCGCCCCACGGCTCCACGGAGCGGTCACGACCAGTACTCCAATTATTGCGGCACCGACCGCGAGGGCGGCGAGGTATCTAGTGCGCATTTGTCCACATCCTGATCTGGGTGGTCGAAGGCTTGTCGATCCCGTAGGGCGAGCTCGTCGAGACGGACGGATTCATTGCGATCAAGCTGCCGGCGGAGTTGATGTAGTTGAGGCCCGTGAACGACAGCTTGCTCGGAGCCATCGTCCCGATCTGTACGTGGGTCGCGTGGGCCTCGCCCTGGGCGACCGTCCAGGTGCCATTGCCGAATCCCATCTCGATCGTGAACTTCGAGGTCTTCACGGCCCCGTCGATCTTGCAGGCCCAGTTCGCACCGGCCGGCGCCGGAATGATGTCGAAGCGATACGTGTGCGCTGCGTGCGAGATCGTGTACTCAGTCAAGCTGTACGTCCCGTTGACCGCCCTGAACTCGCAGTAGCCCTTCGGCTCTGCATAGCCGTTGTAGTACCGCCAGCCCGACTGCACCCATCCCCCGCAGGATCCGGTGTTGCACACCGTGACCGAATGGGAAACCCCGGACGAGCACACGTTCCCCTGGGTCCACCCGATCGAACTGGTAATCCCGTAGGCAGTGATGCTGCCCTTCCCACCGGAGGCGTACGTGGTGCCGCCACCGCCGGGGCAATGCGCCAGTGCGGTCGGTGCCGGCGCTCCCGGGATCGCCGGGATCACGATGACTGCGATCGTCAAAGCGGCTGCGATCGCCATTCTCGTCCATCGCCGCTGGTAGTGGTCGATCGCGCCGCGCCGGCATCCCTTTGCCCCGCCATACGCGCCTCCGCTCGGATACATTCCGCCCTCCGTTCCCTCAGCCCGCACGCTGTGGACCTGAACTTGCAGAAAGAAGTGTCCGCTCGCCGAGATCTGTTACTACCGTCATGGCGCCGTGCGGGTTCGACCGTGTCGCTCGGTATCGAGTAGGCACTCGATCGTTGTCGGTGGGCATGTCGTCGATGCTCCAACACTCGAGCTCGGCCCGTTCGCAGGGGACTGCTGCGCGGTTGACGTCGGCAGCTCACGGGCCGTGGCCAGCCAGATCCGGGCTCCTGGACGTACTCGGCTAGCAGGTCGGTGACGCGAGCAGGTGATGGTCGGCCGGGGCGGACGAGTTGCTGAAGTGAAGGACCGTGGGACCTTCCGATCGCGGCCCGGCGTGCTACGACGCGCCTTCGTGTTCGGGCTGACTCGGTAGCAGTCAGGCGATGTAGACGCTGCTCACGCGATTGTCCCAGCCTGTCAACATCGACGTTGCCGACGCGTTCGCTCCGGTGCCACCCGGGTAGAGGGGGCTGCCGCCGTTCGCGCCGTCGTAGAAGTACGAAGCACACGCGCCGACCTTGTAGCTGCTGGTGTCGTTGTCGAATCCGTACGCCGAAAGGTTCAAGTACACACCTCGGGTGGTGAGCTGAAGAACCGCCCCGCCGTATGAGGTCGAGCGATAGAGCCGGAGTGAGCTTGCACACGATGCGAGAGGGACAATGGCCATCGAGGTCGTGCTTGACCTGGCTGCACGGTCCATCTCCGCCTCACTGCGGTAGCACGTAGCGGTGACACCGTCGCTGGAGCAGGCCGCGGCTCCTCCCCAGCCTTCGGAGAGGTCGATCCACTGACCGTCGAACCACGCGAGCACACCTTCTCCGTCTGCGGCAGAAGCCTCGGCAGCCGACTGGCCTGGGACGCCAACGGTGAGGAGCAGGGTGCAGATCAGGACCACGCGTGAGCAAGTGCGGAACATCTTGGGGACCTCCTGGCTAGGGGAACTTCACGATCTGAACGACGCGTGTCGTCACGTCGATGGCTGCTTTGGCGCACGGCGCGTCAACGGAGTCCGAGCGGATCTCGACCTCCCAGCCGGCGAGTCCGGACTCGTCCACCAGTCGCTGCACGGTTGCAGCGACGTCGTCGACGGTGGCGCATGGCGCGAGGTTGACATCGTCGGTGACGCGCTCCTGGAGGGCCACGATCGCCTGGTTCTGGGAGTCGAGCGCAGGTTCCGCATCTACGAGGCCGGCCTGCGCGCAGGTCCTGTCGTCCCCCGGGTACACCGAAATCACACCGGACTCTGAGACACACGCGACGAGCGTTGGAACCACGTCTGCGGCATCCGTCGGCTCGGCGAATCGACCGGTCGCCCAGAGGTCGATGCACGCTGCAACTGGGTTGTCGGTCGGTTCGACCACGATGACGTCGGCGTCGTCGCCAACGCTGTCGAAGCATGCGATGCCGGCGGACGGCTGGGTCGGTTGGCCTGACCGCACGATCGCCGCAACTCCGACCGCCCCACCCGCCACGACGAGAGCGCTCAGGACGCCGCCGGCGACCAGCTTCCGTTGCCTCTTCCGCGTGTTTGCCTGGACCCGTGCCATTCGCGAACCGGACACGATGTCAGCGACTACCCCGTCCACAAAGCTGGCCGGCAGTGGCGTGCTGGCGTCGGCCCACACCTCGGGGTGCTCGCGAATCCATTGTGCGATGACATCGATGTCGTCGGCGTCCTGGGGGCCGCCTCGACCATCGTGATGGGGCTTGTTCATGGATGTGTCCTTGACCGCGCCGGCTCATCGGCCGGCACTCGAAACTGCTGTCGGAACGCGATCCGAGCGACCATCAGTCGCTTCCGCGCAGCGCCCGGGCTGATGCCGAGCTCGCGACCGATCGAAGGTCCGTCATGCCCCAGCGCGTCCAACACCAGCACCTGTCGATCCACGACCCGAAGCTGCAAGAGCGCTGCGCTGATGGCAGTCGAGGTCGCGTCCTCCTCGGCGCGCTGCTCCGCCTCGACCGTTGCGTCTTCTGGCGAGGTCGACGGTTCCATGGGTTCGCGTCGCAAACGTTCGAGCATCCGTCGCCACGATGTGCGCCGTCGTGCGTGGTTCGCAGCGAGATATCCCGCCGTGCGGATCAGCCAGCCCCGCTGCTGGCCCTCCGACAGCTGGGACAGGTCGTCCAGCCGGAGGAAGGCAACCTGAAACACATCTGCCCAAAGCTCATTCACGTCCTCACGGTCGCGCTCGACACGCGACAAGACGACGCGCACCGTCTGCCCGTGCGCGTCAATGAGAGCCCGGAGGTCCTGCTCGCGATCAGGGAGTTCGTCAGCCACGGCACTCGTTCCGTCACCCGTCGACCAGGTGCTCGTGGTTCAAGTGTCGCGCTGAACGGAACTGTTCCGGCACGGTCCCCGGGCCACCTATTCCGCCGGCTCGAGGGGAATCACAGTGGTGGCCAGCCCAAGAGGCATCACACCGATGAGGTCAGATCTCAATCGATCAGCGAACACCGACGCGGCGAGCGGCCCGCCGAACGGACCGAACACGCTCGCCAGCCCGTTCGACTGGTCGACGACATGCACGACGTGCGGGAGGTCCAAGCGTTTCGCCTCGCACGCAGCCATCACCGCATCGACCCGTGCGGCAACCGACGAAACCGACGGAACGGACTGCCATTTCAAGTCACGCTGCATCGCGCCCAGCCCAGGTTGACCATCATCTTGAAACTCGGGGGGGGGATTCTTCGCCCAGCCCATACCTCCACCTCTCTGCACGGTCGCTGCTGTTCAGTGTCGGGTCGTTCACAACGTGTTCCTCGTGCCCTGCTGTGACGGAGGCTGTGGTGTCGTGGTGCGCGCTCGTCGGCCTCTGAACGGAATGGTTGCTGTTCGTATGCGCACTCCTCGACAACGTGGTGGTAGGAGGGTGAACACAACGTGTCTGGACGATGGCTGGTTTGTATTGTCGGTGATCGTCACGTGCGGTCCTTGAGACGGGAGAGAAGAGAACCGCGATAGGGGATGGCTGCGACCAGGCCAATGATCGCGAGCGCCGTGCAGGCTGCACCTCCGACGCCTTCGATCGCGTCTGTCAGCGCCTTCCGAGAAGCGGCTTGATTGTCACCTTGGCCGGTCACGATCGCGGCAGACAACGTTGCTGCCAGGAAAAGTGCGGGTGCAGCCTCGGTCAGAGCGAGCCACCAGCGGTCGAGTGAGCCGCACCCGTGGGCGGCGTACAGGGCGGCTTCTGCGGTGCTGAACCGGCGCCGGATGAGAAGGCTGAGCACAACGATCACTGCCGCCGCGAAGATGGCACGAGCGTCCGCTCGCGAGCTGTCTGGGCGGAGGAGGTCGCTATCGGAGAGATACGGGGCGAACGTCGCGTCGGGCTGGCGCTCGAGAACGGATGCAAACAACGATGCCAGGGCGGTTCTGGTGCCTTGGGTGCCCTCGATGAGGCACGAAGTGCCGCGGCCGTAGGGCGCCTCGACGACGAATGCCGCGCGGCCGAGGGTTGGGTCGCGCAGGTCGGTGGTGGCGACTGCAGCGACGAGAAGGGTGCGGTCGCGGATGCCGATGTAATGGCCGGGCTCGAGGGACAGCTCGCTGGCGAGTGCGCTGGACAGGACCACGGTCGGCGACGTGGTGACCGAAGGGTCGACATGGGTGTCTGCGAAAATCTCGAGCACGCCCGGGGTGACGGTGTAGAGCGGAAATGAGACCCCAGTGGTGCTGGTCACGGTTTGTCGGGAAAGCACAGCGCCCGCGCGAATGATGCCGGGTGTGTCGCCGATCGCTGCGCAAGAGGCAGCGTCGATCGTGGCGAGGTCGGTCGACGGCGAGACGAGTGCAGCGACGTCGCGCCCTGCGCGGCGGTCCGCCTCTGCGGCGTTCTCGGCCCTGACCGTCTGGTCGAGTTCTTGCAGGCCGACAAGGGTGATCGACAAGAGGAGCGCTCCAAAGAGAACGAAGGTGCGCAGGGGGTTGACGTGTGAGTTGGCGAGCCCTTCCCGTGCAAGGGTGCCGAGAGGCCATGAACGTGTCGTCTCCCACAGTCTTTCGGAGCGCCGCCGCGCAACCTGTGGGATCGACTCGCCAGGTTCTGCCCCATCGCGACGCTGGTCTGATGACCGCTCGGACAAGTGAGGTGGTCTGGGGGCGGCTGTTCCGGACGACTGGTGGTCGACGTCGCGGGCTCGTGAGGCATCCGAGGCGGAGCGACGGGGTGTCGCCGACATCGCGCCCGGCCGACGGTCGGTGTGATCGCACGGCGGTCCGGTCATCGGCGGATGACCTGTCCATCGATGACGGTGTAGACCGTGTCGCAGCGTTCCATGATCGCTGGGTCGTGAGAGGCGATCACCATGGTGACGTCGGTCTGGGCGAAGATCGCGTCGAGGACGATGGTTGACGTTGCGTTGTCGAGTTGGCCAGTGGGTTCGTCCAGGATCATGAATGGGCGATTGCTCGCCAACGCCCGGGCGACACCAAGGCGTTGCAGTTCGCCGCCTGAGAGATTTCGTGCGGCGCTGGCGGCGCGTGCGGCGAGTCCAACCTTCTCCAGGCACTCGGCGGCGAGCGCAAATGCGTCTGGCCGGCGGAGCCTGCTGTGAGCTCCGAGGGCGGCGTTGTCGAGCGCCGTGCGTCGTGGAAGGGCATTGGTGGTTTGGAACACCCATGCGACCGCATCGAGTGTCTGGCATGGTGTACCGGTCCTGCCGGTCGCGGTGACGTTTCCGCTGCTGGGCTGCAGGAGTCCGCCGATGATGCTCAGCAACGTTGACTTGCCCGAACCCGATGGCCCGGCGATGGCAAGGGTCGATCCGTCGTGCTCGAGGGCGAGTGACACGTTCGTGAGCGTTGGGTACCGCGCGCGTCGGTAGTGCTGGCTCACCCCGTCGAGTCGGATCCGGGCCGACGACAGGAGTCGAGCCGTCGAGTCGACCTTGACCCGCGCTTCGGTGTGATCAGTCACCGCAGCCGACTACACCGAGCGGAGGTGCGAGGACCAGTGGTGGTAGGTCGCTCTCGGTGGCCACGAGAACGAGGCCCGGTTCGCTGCCAGTGATCTCGATGCGGGTCGGCGCTCCGTCAGGCGAGTAGACGCAGTTGCTACCCGTCCGGGATGTGACGACAGCAGCGACAGGCAAGACCCGGAACTCAACGGGCTCGGCGAGGCGGGTGGATGCGGTGAGCTCGGTCGTTGTGCGGTCGAGGCCCCCGAAGTCCGGGGCTTGGCCGACCTGGGCGAGCCGTGCAAGTCCTTGGGCGTCGATGGCGAACGATCCTGCGGAGAGTTCAACGGTGACGGTGGGTGTGACGTCAAGATCAGCGATGCGTTCGCCGGCCATCTCAGGCCGTTCTGCCGTCTCGAACGCTCCGTGCGCGCCGATGATCGTCGGAGAGGCTTCGTACAACGCTGTCGGGCCGGCGAGCAGATCGCCCACGTCGACGAATACCGAGCCGATAGGGCTTGCGGTTGCTGCGGCATCGGGGGTGCCGATCCAAACGACCGTCGAACGCGCGAAGACAGCGCCCAGGTTCCGGTGACCCGTGAACGCGTTAAAGTCCTTGATGGCCTGGGCCAAGTCACGGTCGAGCCGAGTGCGGCCGTCTGTCTTCACGAGGCCGAATGTGGCGAGGAACCCTTCGAGTGCTGTGACATCAGCGCCTTCGTCTCCCAGTTTCAGGTCTCGGTACAGCGGCATCGCGGATGCCATCGCGAAAACCGCTCCGCCATCTATCGAGACCAGCATCGACCCCTCTGTCACGACCGTCCCGGTCGTGACGTGGACTTCGGTGATGGTGCCGGAGCCACCGACGAACATCCCCTGTTCTCCGCGATGCCACTCGATCACGATCTTGGCTGGGCGGGCATCGGCATCGGTATAGCTGCCTGGTGCAACAGGTGTGGTCCTGGTCAGGGTTGCCGGATCTTCACCGCGCCGTGTCGCGGCGCGATCAATGAAAGCAATTGCGGTCGCTGCCGGTGCACCGAGGATCGCCAGGGCAAGTACCCCCTTCACCAGGCTCAAATGTCGCCGCGTAGACCGGGGCGCGTCAGCCATTTCGAAGACCGCCTCGGCGCGGTCGGATCCGATAGCTGGCCGCAGGCGTGATCTGCATGCATATCACGACGTCACCGAGATCCCCGCGCTGCCTGTTGGCAAGCAACGAAGGAGTCGATATCCGTCATGTTCTGCGCCGCGGCGTAGTCAGCCACTGAGACGCCCTTGTCCCTCAAACAAACCAGCACCGCCTGCTCGAACGCAGCTTGTTCCGCCGGGCTCGGCTGGTTCTGTACCGACCAGGCGATCTGCACCACATCCGAGTACTTGGAGGAACACTCCTGCTCGGCCGCCCCTGAGTCTCCGCTGTTGCCCGGACGATTCATCACCGTATAGACGAATTCCGAATCGCTGACGAACTCCCAACTAGCGTCGTATCCGAGTCCGTCCAGGCACTGGGCCTGGTATGACAACGCGCGTTCCAGCTCAGCACGATCAACGATCCCGTCAGCAAGAATGTCCCGCTGGCTTTGATCGACGTCCGGACTGGACAACAGCTGCTGATAATCGATCCTCACTGCGGTGGCGGAGGGAGCCGACGACTGGCCCCCCGACCCCCCGCCACAACCGACAAGAATCGATCCGGTGACGAGCACGCCCAGCACGAATGGACGCACACCTCTCTGGGGCCACATCGAGTCAGCCCTACGGATAGGTGCCAGAGTCGGCCTGCGCCACCTCGGCTCCGACGGGCACGGACAGAAGTGCCGCGCCAGCAGCGATGAGCAATGCTCGCTTCCCCTTCATGGTTGCCTTCCTCTCACCCCGAACGGCTCGTGGCCACGGGTGCGGTTCGTAGACGGACGCCGAGTGTTGCGCTCGGCGCCAGGCGGCCAGTGTTGACCACCTACGCCTTCAGTGTCGGGCGATTCAAGACTGTTCCGGCTCGGCTTGATGCAGCTACGCGCGACGAAGGGTCGCCAGCTGGAGACGCCCCGGACACTGGAGGGTCCTGTGGTATCGAGCGATTGGCCGGATGGCACGAGCAAACCACCGAGATCAGCGACGCCGAGGGCTGCCGGTGGGGCGCTGCGGGTGCTGTTCTCGTTCGATCCGCGGCGCCAGGCGATCCTGTTGCTCGGTGGCGACAAGTCGCGCGAGTGGGACGACTGGTACGAGTGGGCGGTCCCGCTCGCTGATGACCTGTATGACGAGTACCTGCGGGAGCTCGGTGAGGAAGGATTGATCTGATGGCACGAACCAAGTTCTCCGAACTCCGCGACACCGTGGTCGCCAAGCCTGGCGCGGAGGAGCGGCTCGCCGGTCTGCGCGCCGAGACGCTCGAGGAGATCCGGCTGTACGAGCTTCGACACGGTGAGGCGATCAGTCAGGCCGAGCTCGCCGGCCGTCTCGACGTCACGCAAGGAGCGATCTCCAAGCTCGAGCACTCCGACGATGTGCGCGTGTCGACGCTGCGCCAGTACCTCGAGACGCTCGGCGCCCGCCTCGAGCTCGTTGCTGTGTTCGACGACGAGGAGCGCCGGGTGCCGATCTACCTCGGCCGCGACGGCGCCGCCTGACCGACGACTGTCAGCACGGCTCGCACCCACCAGTGCAGACGAACGTGGTGACGCGGCTCGGGAGCTCTCCCGTACAACAGTCGTACAACACGGCGAGCACCAACGGGCGCCTACTGGCGCCTACGGTAGCGCCTCATCCGAGGCGCGGATTCCCTCGTTCACCAGGACGAACGCCGATGAGCGCCCACGAGGTCCCACGGCCGTCGGTGCACTCATAACCCGAAGGTCGCAGGTTCAAATCCTGCCCCCGCCACCAACGTAAAGTACCAGCGCAGAGGCCCTTCCTGCTTCGCCGGGAAGGGCCTCTGGCGTCGGAGTTCGCCTGCTTGTACAACATCGCTACAACAGATCCGACCTTCGGGACGGAACCCGAAGGTCACCCTCAGACACACTTCCGCTCGCAATCGATGAGAAGCAGTACAGATCGCCTGATAGACGGGTGATCGCGAGTCGCATTTGGAGAGGCACGTCGCCTCGACCACTCCGTTTATCAGGCGTTATCCGGCCGCCAGGCGTAGTGATCTTCGATCACCCGCAAAGCGCTGCAGGGTGCAGATGGGTCGAATCGAGCGTGGCGGCGGAGCCCGGCTGGGCCCCGTGGTTTGACGCCGCGGTTGGCGTCCTGCCGGGTGGTTTGGGGGTCGACGGGCCGGGTTCTGCGGCGCGTGCGGCGTGGTGGGCGTAGGTGAGCAGCCGCCGAGCGATAGGGCTGGACGGTGTTGTCGGCGTGGTCGACGATGATGAGAATCGCCCGGTAGTCGGGCCAGCGTTCGAGGACGGCCGGTTCGACGGCGGAACGCGTGATCCAGTCCGCGGCGGTGCGCAGAGACCGAGTCCGACACCGCGGGTGAGGGTGAGGTGCTCGCCGAGGCGACGAGCACGACGCCGACGTTGGCCTGGGTGGACGTGTTGACCGGGGCGACGCAGCCGCTGCGGCACATAGCGTAGACGCCGAGCTCGATGCCGCTGACCGATGCGACGAGCCGCTAGGGCGACCAGTGCGACGCGCTGGAGGTCACCGAGGCGGCGCCCGCGTGCGGTACGGCGACGTGACGATCGTCATCAGCAGCGTGGCTGCTCCGTGAACGAGTGTGAACAGGTGGGCCGGACGGAGCCCTTCTGGCATGGCGCGTTGGGCGATGTGTAGCAGGCGAGCGCAAACCACGACGACGGCGAGCGAGTCCAGCGGCCGTTCGCGACGCGGTCCCGGTGGGTTCGTGAACGGCGAGCACGAACGCGGCCGCTGCCTTGGCGTCGTTGTGGTGGGAGTGGGCTCCTCGGCCCGCAACAGCGCTGACTGGCCGCGCGACCATTGCTCGGCGCACAGCGCGAGCGGCCGAATTGCGCCGAAGCCACGTGTCGAACCTCGACACCGAGACCCGAAGACGCGGCACGTACTTCGATCGGGAGGGTCCTGGGCTGAGCGGCCACCTCAGCCACCGGCGCCTCCGGACTCGGTCAGATCTCGGACCTCCGGCGGAACCCGACCGGATCCTCGTCGGAACGATGACTTCCTCATCGTCAGTGTCCGAGATTCAAGTTCACTGACCGCCGCGATCCCGGCACCGGCGCGATACGGGCGTGCTGGGTTGTGAGGCAAGTCCGGCGACGATGAGGTCGAGGATGGCGTCGAGGTCGTGTTGGGCGAAGGTGTCGCCGCGGATCATGTATCGGTAGACGATTGGTCC
>Ga0116169_1001869_pt1 | contig 16351 bp, 13 predicted proteins | sample AD_UKC130_MetaG_FD_89796 | JGI IMG/M metagenome (GOLD analysis project Ga0116169, IMG submission 89796) | Active sludge microbial communities of municipal wastewater-treating anaerobic digesters from Canada - AD_UKC130_MetaG | ecosystem: Engineered > Bioreactor > Anaerobic > Digestate | place...
GGTTACCGCACACCGTTGGAGCTCTTCCAGGAGGAACTATCGAAGCTGAACGCAACTGTGAAATGCTTTATAGAACGGGTTTCTGGCTAGCCGTTGCATTTGCTATTGCATTTTAGATTCATTTTCTGATTACAGAAGAACAACATCTCGTTGCTGATCGTAACGAGGATCTCCGTAGCTTCACATCGGGGAAAGCCAACCGACGGTCGAACAGTCTCCGCCGGCAGGCACACGTTCATTACCTTAGCCGAAGAGAAAAAAAGACCACAAGGGTGGTCTTTAGCTGGCTATTTCAATGGCGGCCCCGGCAGGAATCGAACCTGCGACACACGGTTTAGGAAACCGCTGCTCTATCCCCTGAGCTACGGGGCCAGCTCTTTCGTATTATACCACACCCGTGCCCAATACACAACAACTTCGCGCAGGGGAATAACCGGGCTTGGGCTGCCTATTCCTCAACAATAATGGTTAAGCTCACCGGCTCAGAGCCGAAGGACTCGGGTAGATAACCGGTAAGCACTGCACGGCCCGGCAGCAAAGCCATAATTTCATTTTGATCCCCCTGCTCGTACAGCAAAGAGATCACCCCATCCTCCTGCTCTATCTCCCACATGGGTGCTATGTTCACCGAGGTGCCATTTTTCCAGCCTATGGCGGAAAACCAGAGCTTCTCCCCTACCGTCATGGTGAGGGTGTCCTCCAGCCATCTGTATCCGCCACCCTCACGCGCACGCAGCCTGATTTCATCCACTTGGGGAGGGTCTGTTTTGATCCCGATCCTTCTGCCTTGGCTCAAGGTTCTGTAGCAGTCTTCCACGACCACCAAGTAGTGGTACTCCCGTCCCTCTTCCACATCGCGGTCTTGGAAGATGGGGAACCTTCCCGTGTAAACCTCTTCACCGTCTTCCAGGCTTTGGGGCGCTTCCCCTTCCTTGCGCACAATCCGCACCTGCTCGAAGGTCTCCAAGGGCGGATTGGTCCACTTCAGCACCACAACCCGCTCCAGTAGGTCAAAATACCCGATTTCCAGGTGGTCCACATCCCGAATCTCTTGGGGTTCTGGGGGAGTAGGATTTTCCGTGTGCTGTTCGGCCAGGAATCTGATGGGAAAGGGATTAGTCAGTTTGAAGGTGATCAGGTCATCACTCGGGTCCTCTGGAGTCCCGTTATCGTATACCTCGATCAGATCAGTGAGGTCATACTCGAATATCAGGTGGTTCGTTTTCCTCAGATCCAGCCGCAAGCCCGGGTTGTAGATGATGTAGCCTGCATGCCCCCACGTTGAGTCTGTTTCCCAATAGGTGGGCCTGAAGTTATCCACATACGCTCCATCGGGATTGATGATGAAAGGTGCTTGGACTTGGTCCACAAACAACATGCTGAGCACCACCGTGTCTTCACGGCCTTCTAGAGGAATCAAATCGGCGAACTCAAAAACATGGAGATCTCCCTCCAGGCGCGCCAGGCCGCCAAAATCCACATTGGCGTAATCGGGACCCAGGTCTACCTTAACCTGCCCCACGTAGGGCAGCTCGCTGTTGGGCCGATCCGCTTTCCACCCGGCAGTGCGGGTGAACATGGTGACCCGCACAGACTGCCAATCAAAATCGGTCTCCCTTACCGCATAGGCTGCATTCAAGATTTCATTGGCATAGGCCAAATCGAAGTTGGGCAGAATGGACCAGCCTCCGTCTGGCGTGCTGTTTACCTCCGAAGTCAAGGAGAGCATCAAGGTGTCGCCAGGAGGTTTTTCCAGCTGGATCCCTTCCAAGGAAATGATCAATGAACTTGGCGTAAAGGACCCCACAAGCTCACCTTGAGCTTCGCTGGCGAAGGGCTCTCGGTAAATGTCAGGCGTAAAGAGGTTATCCTCAAAATCCTTGGGAGAGCTAACGTTTGTGGACAGGAGGGCTAGACCTGAGACACCACCCCGTTTGGCCACAAAGCTAACCTACAGATTCCCCAAAACCTCCCGATCAGATCTGCCGCTGCCCAGACAACCGGTGAGCAGCAGCGCGACCACTACCAACACAGCCAGTTTCTTCATTTCCAGTCCTCCTTCGTTGAAACGGAAACTTCATGTGTCGCGAGGTATTGCCAGCGTTCAGGCTCCTTCACTGCCCCGAGCGTAGGTCCATAATCCGGTCAGAGGCCAACTGCTTGAGCCTGGGATCGCCCCCGGTCATGGTAGCCGCGGCGTGGAAGTTGCGGTAGGCCTCTCCCCGATAGTCCAACCTGAGATCCAGTTCGCCCAGGATCAGGTACAGCCTCTGATCACCCGCGGCACTGCGGGTGGTTGTGGCCAGGGATTCTGCGAAGTACAGGCGGGCCTTTTCCGCTGCCTGGCGGGCCAGGTCTGCCGCCCCCAGATCTTCGTAGATCCACAGCAGCCTCAACCAGAGATTGGCCCAAAGATCTGGGGAGGCGCCAATTACTTCATAGGTCTTCATGGCCAGGTAATAGGCGGAGATAGACTCGTGGATGGTCCTGGGTACCGAAAACTCAAAGGTGCCTTGGGGAGGATGGGCAGTAATAAAGGACTGCCAGCGGCGCGCCGCCACCTCCGAAAGGCGGTCGTACTGCCGCTCTGGATAGGTCAAGAGGCAGTGGGGACAGACCCAGAGGTAGTAGTAATTGGGCTCGAAATTCCGATAGATGTTCCGGAAATCGGGCCGCTGCTCCGCGAGCTGCAGGCGCGAAGTACGCACCCGCATCCCGGTGAACTTGGTCTGGCAGGCCCGGCACTCCACCTCCACTGGGAAGACCAGTTCCCCATACTCCAGGGGTACACACCCCTCAAAAATGGGATGGCCCTTGGGTAAGACGGCTTCCGCGGAGACGGGCTGTGCTTGGCCGGTCTCCTCCCGGCCTTGGAAAAACGTCAGCTCTTCTCCTTGGGGGACCTGCAGGGCCAGTTCCTTCAGGAGAGCCAAGGCAATTACGGGCTGCTTGGCCACCACTTCGCGGCTGGTTTCCCTGGTAATGGCGATGGCCTTCAGCTCCGTGGCACAGACGGCCGTGTAGGTGTGGGATGTTTCTTGGAAGAACGCCACCGCGCCTAGAAAACCTCCCGGGCCCAGGGCCACCTGTTGTTCGCCTTTGAGGGCCAAGGCCTTGCCTGCCACGATGAAGAAGACCGCATCTGCTGGATCCCCTGCAGAAAACAGAACCGTACCTTTAGCGAAGGTTTGAACATGATTTACAGCCATGGAAGCTCCTTCCTTTTCCCCAGCTTGTCCCTCCCATCATTCTATACGCCCAAGCGGAAATCCTTTATAACAAAATTGCGGAGGATGCATCATCCTCCGCAGCTCTTCTAGCCGATCCTGAACTCCTCAAGGAGTTCTTCTACTACACCTTTATCCAGCTCCTGCTTCACCAAGGGCCTTGCTAGAATGTCCCCATAGTGGTCATCCAGGGTAGGCCGCTGGACTTGGTAGAAGATCCCAATGGGGATTCGGTCTCCCCACTCCCAACTCCTGGCCCACGCGGCTTGGCGATCAGTACGATCGTAACCCTCTTCCTGATCCAGGTCATACACCCTTTCCCGGAAATACTGGTACGTGTTGATCTTGTTGAAGGTTACGCAGGGCTGCAGCACATCTACGAGGGCAAAGCCCTGATGGCGGATGGCCGCTTGAATGGTGCGGGCCAGATGCTCCTGATCCCCCGCGTAGCTCCGGGCCACAAAACTGGCATTAAGGGTTATGGCCGTGGCCAGGGGGTTAAACGGTTCGTTATACACCCCCAGGGGCGTGGTTCCTGTGATCATACCCCGATCGCTGCGGGGCGAAGCCTGCCCCTTGGTCAGGCCAAACACCTGGTTATCGTGGACGATGTAGGTGATGTTCACATTTCTTCTAATGGCGTGGAGAAAATGGTTGCCACCCTCGGCGTAGCCATCTCCATCGCCGCCCACCGCGATCACGGTTAAGTCGCCATTGGCCAGCTTGGCGCCTGTGGCTGTGGGCAGGGTACGCCCGTGCAGGGTGTTCAATACGTTGCCCCTGATGTAATGGGGCAGTTTGCCCGCCTGGCCGATCCCGGAAACAAAGAGCACTTCGCTGGGTTTGAGGCCCAAACCATCCAGCGCGGTGGCCAGGGCCCGCACAATTCCGAAGTTGCCGCACCCAGGACACCAAGCGGTTTCCTTACACACCTCAAAACGCTTAACCACGGCACTCACCTCCCGGAAGCCTGTCCAAGATGTACTTGGCATTAAGGGGCCGGCCATCATAGCGCCTGATGCTGCCATCAGGCTTCCAGGCAAAGCGGGAGGCGATGAGCTCTTCCAGCTGCCCGGTGTAGTTCCCTTCCACAATGAGCTTCTGGGCAGGTTTCTTGAGCAGCTCCCCTAAGCCCTTGGGCAGTGGGAAGACCTGGGGCAGGTGCACCCCTTGGGCCTTGGTACCCCGGCTGTTGAGGATCTCCACCGCTTCAGCTATGGCTCCTTTCGTGGAACCGAACCCGATGAGCATCAGTTCAGGATCCTCGGCGCCGCAGAGCACAGGGGCCAAGGCCTGTTCTTCCACCAGTCTTTGCTTGGCCATACGCTTTTCCATCATCCGCCGGCGCATCTGGGCATCCTCAATGAGGTGACCATCCTCCCCGTGCTCGTCGCCGGCTGCAACCACCAGCCCTTCCCCGAAACCTGGGTAAAGGCGCGGGGAGATACCATCTTCCGTGAAGCGGTAGCGCAGGTAATCGGATCCGGCCTGTTCCCCTGCCACCACCTTGCCCCGCCTAATCTCGATCCTGCTCAGATCAAAGGGGGGAACGGTGGTGTAGGAATCGGCCAAGTGCTGATCGCTGAGCACCACCACCGGCATCTGGTATTCTTCCGCCAGGTTAAAGGCGTGGGCCATGAGGTAAAAAGCTTCCTCGACATCGCCTGGGGAGAGTACGGCCCGGGGGAAATCGCCAAAGGACATGGCCACGGCGTAGCGCAGATCCCCCTGCTCAGTACGGGTGGGCAGACCCGTACTGGGCCCAGGTCGCATGGCATTGATCACCACCACAGGAATCTCCGCTGAACCGGCCAGGCTTAAGGCTTCCGTCATCAAGGCAAAACCGCCGCCGGAAGTTGCGGTCATGGCCCGCACTCCGGCGAACGAAGCGCCAATGGCCATATTGATGGCCGCGATTTCATCTTCCGCCTGCTCCATGATCACTTTGGCCTGCCTGCCGCGCTCGGCGATGAACTCGGTTACTCCCGTGGAGGGAGTCATGGGATAGGCACTCATGAACTTCACGCCCGCGGCTAAGGCACCAAGGGGCAGGGCATCATTGCCCCGCAGCACAAGTCTAGGCCCGGGCTGGGCAGGTTTGGGGGGCCTGGGCCGCTGGCCCATGGTTTCCCTCACCCGGGCAAACCCAGCGGCAGCCACCTTCTTGTTGCCAGCCACCACAGCTTCGCCTTTATCCGCGAACATCAAGGCCAGCGTTTCCTGGAGCATGGTAATATCTTCGCTGAGCAGGGCCCACACCGCCCCCGCGGCCACCGCGTTGGCCATAATTTTGGGCTGGCCCAGCTCTTCTGCGATCCGGGCGAAGGGTAGACCAATACAGTTGGGCTTTTGAACTAGATCCTTTGCTGCATCACCTAAAACATCTGGATCGTAGATGACCACACCATCGCCCTTCAATTCCCCTAGTTCCCGGGTGATGGTGGTTTCGTCAAGGGCAACGAGAATATCAAGTTCATCCTCCCAGGTGGCCACAGGACGATCCGCCAGCCGCAGCTGGAAGAAATTGTGGCCGCCCCGAATCCGTGACTCGTAGTCTTGGTGGGCAAACAGATGCCACCCTTCCTGGACGGCTGCCCGCAGCAGGATCGTGCCCACGGACACCAAGCCTTGCCCCGCCTGTCCTCCAATTCTGATGTTTAGGGTCTGCATAATCAGCCTCCCTGCTTAGTTAGAAGGCCCTGATCTGGCTCTGGGGAGCGCTGCAGATTGGGCACTTCTCAGGTAAATCTCCCTCATGGGTCCAACCGCACACTTCACACACGTAAATGGTGCCCAGCTCGATGTCGATCTTCTTTTCCATGACAGTCTTCTTGGCTTGACCGTACATGTCGGCGTGGATCTTCTCTGCCTCCAGCGCGTAGTGGGTAGAACGCACAGCGCCCTTTTCCTGCTGCAGTTCGGCCACTACTTTGAAGGCCGGGTACATTTCCTCAACTTCGTAGGTTTCGCCGTCAATGGCATCCTGCAGGTTGGCCACCGAATCCTTGATCCCGCCCAGCTCCTTGAGGTGGTTGCGGGCATGGACCAGTTCGGCGTAGGCGATGGCCTTAAAGAGCTTGGCTACGTTGGGCAGGCCTTCCTTTTCCGCCACGTTGCTGTAAATCAGGTACTTCATGTGCGCCATGCTTTCTCCCGCAAAGGCATCTCTCAGGTTCTTTTCCGTCATGATACGCATTCAGACATCCCCTCCTAATTGAAAGTGCTAATGATTACTATACCATACCAGTAATTTACTGGCAATACGCTATTGCTATACATTCGTAACAAGACCAACCACTAGATACAGGGCGGAAACACCTGTTTTGGGCAGTGTGTTGTGGGTAACCTGTGCATAATGTGGATAACTAAGCCGCCCAGTTGACTATCCAGATCCGGGGATCAGCTCCAGAGCAGCCAGACCAGGACGTATCCCGTGGTCACCGCCGCGAGGGTGAAGGGAATACCTAAGCGCATGAACTGCCCCGCGCTGACCTCATACCCTTCCTTGCGCAGAAGCCCAATACCCGTAATGTTCGCCGAAGCGCCGATGGGAGTAAGGTTGCCGCCTAAAGTGGCGCCGCAGAGCAATCCAAAATAAAGCAAGTTGGGCTCCACAGCCAGGATGGAAGCTACGCCACCCACCACAGGAAGCATGGTGGCCACATAGGGAATGTTGTCCACAAAGGCGGAGATCAACACGGACATCCAGACAATAAGGGTATACACAACAAACACATTACCCTTCCCGGCCCGGGCAATGAAGGCGGCGAAGCGTTCGATTACCCCCGCTTGGGTGAGCCCGCCTACGACGATAAACAGGCCCATGAGCAGAAGTAAGGTAAACAGATCAATGTCCAAAATGGTCTTCCAGGTGTGCTCCAGACCCTTACCCCGGGCCAGATCCCGGATCAACCCCACCGCAAAGAGGGCCATGCAAATTAAACCGTTGGTGATGGCCGGTTTTTCCGGGATAAAGGAAGCCAGGATCAAAAGAACGATCATGAGCACCAGGAGCAGTCCTGGGAATTTGTCTTCCACCTCGGTACGCGCTTGAGGTTGAATCCCGCCCTTGGTCGATCGCAGTACCCAGTAGAGTATAACTGTGGCAGCCACAGCCCCTGCCTGTACCACCCAGAACATGCCCGGCCTGCCCGCAAGCCAGAAGAAATCTAAGAAGTCCAGATCAGCATGGCCGCCCAGGAGAATGGAGGTGGCATCACCCACCAAGGTAGCCGCACCCTGCAGGTTGGAAGTGATGGCCACGGCGATCACGCTGGTCACAGGGGATATCCCCTGCTTTTTAGCAATACTCATGGCCACTGGGGCCACGATCAGAACCGTGGCTACATTATCTACAAAAGCGGAAATAATGCCGGAAAAGAGGGATAAAGCCACGATTGCCCAGCGAACGGTGGGCGTTTTCTCCAGGATCATGTCCGCCAGCAGGGCCGGCATGCGCGACTCAATGAACAGCGAGACAATACCCATTGTCCCCGCAATCATGAGAATTACATTCCAGTCCACAAACCCCAAGACCATATTCCAGGGCACGATGCCCACGACAATGAAGATTCCCGCCGAGATCAAGGCGATATGGGCCCTGTAACGAGGCAGCAGCAGGAGCAGGATGTAGGTGATGGCAAATAGTGTGATGGCTAACGTTTGCAAGTTAGAGACTCCCTTTCCAACGTCTTTGTTCAAGAATTGAATTCTCCCTAGGGCCCCTGATTCCTCTCACCCCCTCCTGCCTTTCACATTCTGCGCCGCCGGTCGGGGTTTCCCCGGTTTGCTCAGGCAAGTCCTCCCCCGGCAGGGATTTCACCCCTGGCAGGATAATAATAGCAAGCAGGATTATCCTCAGGAAAGGGGAGCGCTTATGGAAAACGTACTGCGTTTCGGTATGGTTGGTGGAGCTGTGGACTCCTTCATCGGCAATGTGCACCGCAAAGGAGCCACCTTTGATGACCAAGCCCAGCTGGTGGCGGGGTGTTTTTCTAGAAACTTCGAGCGCACCCTGGCCACAGGCAAAAGGTGGGGTGTGGCCCAGGAGCGCCTCTACCGCAGCTTCCAAGAGATGGCCGAAAAGGAAGCGGCCCGGGAAGATGGTATTGATTATGCCATCATCTGTACCCCCAACCACTCCCACTACGCGGCCACGAAAGCCTTTTTGGAGCAGGGCATTCACGTGGTGTGCGACAAGCCCCTCACGGTGACGGTGGAAGAAGCGGAAGAACTGGTGCAGCTCGCGGAAGCTAAGGGGCTGCTCTTTGGGGTGAGCTACGCCTATTCCCAGTGTCCCGCGGTGAAACAGGCCCAGCTCATGGTCAGAAACGGCGATATTGGCCAGATCCAAGTGGTGGTTGCCGAATATCCCATGGGCTGGCTGGCAGCCCCTGTGGAACTGGAAGAAGGCCAACCCATGCCCTGGCGCATGGATCCAGAGCAGTCTGGCCTATCCAACTGCGTGGCGGATATCGGCTCCCACGTGGAGCACACCGTAGCTTACATCACAGGCCTCCAAATCGAAGAACTGTGCGCCCGCCTGGATTACTTCGGCGGACCCAACCGGGCCTTGGACACCAATGCCCATGTCCTGCTCAAGTATGGGAATGGCGGTGTGGGCAACTACTGGTGCTCCCAGGTGGCCATTGGCTACGACAATCCCCTGCGGGTGCGCATTTTCGGCACCAAGGGTACCATCGAATGGTGCCAGGAGATCCCCAACTACCTGTTGGTGAGAAAACTGGGTGAACCCCCCCAGCTGCTGGCCCGGGGCCATTCTTACCTCTACCCCGACGCTGTGCAGATGAACCGCCTGTCCGCGGGCCACTCCGAAGGCTACTTCGAAATGTTTGCCAACTTCTACCGCAAATACAACAGCGCCCTGCTCAAACACAAGCAGGGGCTGGAGCTGACCGCAGAAGACCTGGACTTCCCCGATGGCAGGGCGGGCCTAAGGGGCGTGAAGTTCATCAACCGCTGTGTAGAAAGCTCGCAGCGCGGTTCCATCTGGGTCAAATTCGATTAAAGCTGGATGCAGCAGTTGGGCCGCGGGAAGACACCGCGGCCCTTCCTTAACAGAAAATTTCCCGGCTGCTGCCAGGAACGGCGGTCCTGGGCAGTGAATCTCCTGGCTGGAAAGGGGTTGGCGCCGGTGCGCACCACAAGACGAGCAGGCAAGATCATCCTGTACATAGTACTGGCCTTGGCCGCGCTGTTTGCCGGTTTGTCCATGGCTGGAATGAAGCTGATCCACGACGAGCAGTTCGGCCGTTTTGAACGTCCCGATCCTGCCACCACCGCGGAGCTGCACCACAGCGACTTGAGGGGGCTTTTCCCCTTAGAGCTGGTCAGTTTCCTATCGGGGAACAACCGCCTCCAAGGATACCTCTATGCCGTTCCAGGCAGCCCTGGCCTAATTGTTGTCTCCCACGGTTTGGGGGGCGGAGCCGACAGCTATCTGCCCCAAATCCGCTATTTCCTCAACCAAGGCTGGAGCGTTTTTGCCTATGATGCCACCGGATCCTACGACAGTGAAGGTGAGGCCGTAAAGGGCTTTCCCCAAGCAATTTTAGACCTGGACGCTGCCCTGCGCTTTGTGGAAAGCCATCCCGGTTTGGCGGGGCTGCCCGTTCTGCTCTTTGGCCACAGCTGGGGAGGCTATGCTGCGGCCAACATCCTGCATTTTGACCATCCCGTTGCCGGGGTAGTTTCCATTGCCGCGCCCAGCTCCGCCATGGAGATGATCATGGAACAGGGGACCAAAATGCTGGGCTCCATCATGACCACCCAGCGCCCCTTCCTGTGGCTGTACCAGTGGCTGCTCTATGGAAAAACGGCCTCCCTCGATGCGGTGGATGCGCTGAACAAAACCCGGGTACCAGTTTTGGTCATCCACGGCACAGCCGATACCACCGTGGAGTTCCAGGGCAGCGCCATCATCAGCAAGCGGGAGCGCATCACCAATCCCCAGGTGGAATTCTTAGTATTGGATGAACCGGGCCGCAGCGGACACAATAACATCCTCTGGTCCCGGGAAGCCCAAGCCTACGTCCAAGAACTGAACCGCGAGCTGAGGGCGTTGGAAGAGCAGTATGGCGGAGAGATTCCCCCGCCCGTCAAGCGCCAGTTTTTTGCCCAAGTGGACAGAGAACGGGCTAACGAGTTGAATCTAGAACTCATGGAGAGAATCAACAGCTTTTTCCTCAGCTGCCTCGCCGGAACCTAAAAGGCCCGGGGGCTTAAGCTCCCGGGCCTTGGCTGGCAGGGTTTAGAACGGCGAATCTGGGAAGTAGTAGAGATGGGCGTTTTCTGGGGTAACCAGGGTAGCATTGAGGATGTAGTTGCCCAGTACCGCCGCATTAGATACGTAGCGCAGAGCGGTTACTTCCATGGCGGTGGCGATCATGTTCGGCGGATAGAGTACATCTACAGGGATGAGGCGGTCTCCGTCCATGACCCTCTTGATCATTTCCTTCATGCCGGCGCCGCCCACGATGAACATCTCATCCTCCCGGCCGGCCTGCTTCACGGCCTCGATTACGCCCAGGGCGATGTCATCATCTTGGGCCCACACTGCGTCGATCTTGGGGAAGCGGGCCAAGAAGTCCTGCATGACCTCGAAGCCATCGTCCCTGTTCCAGTAGGCATACTGCCAGTCGAGGACGTTGATTTCGGTTCCTTCGATCACTTCCATGAAGGCATCGAACCGCTGGTTGTCAATGACGGTGGGAATACCCCGCAGGATGACGATATCACCCTTGCCGCCCAGGGCTTCCACAATGTACTCAGCGGATACACGGCCCATGCCGGGGTTGTCGCCGGCCACATAGATATCCTCGATGCCCGGCCTGGTCAAGCCCCGGTCCACCACGGTAATGAACACTCCCTGCTGCTTGAGCATATCAACGGGATCGGTCAAGGGGTCAGACTCGAAGGGCAGGATGACTAGAGCGTCGATGTTGTGAATGGCGTAGAGGTCCTCCAGCGAGTTGGCCTGCTCAGCCGCGCTGCCAGCAGTGACCAGGATGATCTCCAGGTTGGGATAGGTCTTCTGCAGCCGTTCTTGGGTCACTCGGGCCCAGTAGTTGATGCCGCCTGTCCAGCCGTGGGTCGCCGAAGGGATGGACACCCCGATCTTGATCTTATCCTGGGCCAGGGCTGCGGGACCAACCAGCAGCATGACCAGTGACAACACAGTCAAGACAACTATTGTCCTTCTCATTCTGTGCGTTCGCTCCTTTCGAGTGTTCTTATGTTTTTCCTTTCCGCCAAGAACTCCACAAACTTCCTACAGACCCCGTACAGACCCCCCTTTCCGCTGGCCTCATTCTTTACTGGTGCGCTGTACCAACACAGCGCCTATAATGATCAAACCCTGAACAGCGCCGTTTAGATACTGGCTGATGGCATCGGACAGGTTCAGGATATTGCCGATGATGGAGAAAATGATGGCCCCCGCAACTGTACCTAGAATCTTGGCCGTTCCCCCCTTCATGGCTGTTCCGCCGATGATTACCGCGGCAATGGCCTCCAGTTCCCAGCCGTAGCCGGTGCTGCCGCTGGCGGAACCCAGGCGGGGAACGTAGATGATGGTGGCAATAGCCACGCAGATTCCTTGGAGGATGTAAGTGAGCACCCGGATGCGGTTCACGTTGATGGCTGAGTAGTGGGCCACATCATAGTTGGACCCAATGGCCAGCACATAGCGGCCAAAACGGGTCTTGTACATCAAAACAGCACCCACCACCGCCACGATAAAGAAGATGATCAGGGGAATGGGGATCTTCAAAAAGGTACCGTAGTACACCGGGCGGTACAAGCCCCGCACCGGCAGATTGAGGGATAGGGTGCCGCCGTCGGCCAGGTAAGTAACTAGGGAGCGGAAAATACCCATGGTGCCTAAGGTCACAATGAAGGATTCGATCTTACCCCTGGTGATAACCAGGCCGTTCACCAAGCCCCCCACAGCCCCCAACACCAAGGAGAGGACCATGGCCGCAATGATGGTGGACCAGGTGGCTCCCCAATGCTGCACCAGGTAGTTCATGAAGATGATCATCATGCCCGAGTTAAAGGCCGCCATGGAACCCACAGACAGATCGATGCTGCCTGTGCCGATGACAAAGGTGGCCCCGATGGCAATAATCCCGGTAAAGGCGCTGCGCGTAAACACATTGGTCAAGTTGCCCATGGACAGGAAGGTGGGGTTGATCGCGGTGCCCAGGATCATCAGGGCGATCACCGCGATAATAGGGCCGATATCCTGCCACGAAAAGCGACTGCCCAACGCCTTGACCTTTGCCAACCCGCCTGCGCTCACTTGATTCATCCTGCCATTCCTCCCTTTACGCCTGTGGCATACAGCATAATCTCTTCCTCATTAATGTCAGCACCAGTAAGCTCCCCCATGATGACCCCACTGCGCATGACAATCACTCTGTCGCTGAGCCCTACAATCTCCGGTAGTTCAGAAGAAATGAGGATGCAGGATTTGCCTTGCTTCACCAGTTCGCGGACGAAGTAGTACACCTGCTGTTTGGTACCCACGTCGATGCCCCGCGTCGGTTCATCCAGGATGACCACATCTGGATCCACCTGCATCATCTTGCCCAGGGCAATTTTCTGCTGGTTGCCGCCGCTCAACATGCTGAGCAGCGCCCGTTTGGACGGCACACGCACATCGAATTCTTCCAGGGTCCGATCTAAGGTTGCATCTTCTTTCTTGCTGTCTAGGAAACCGATTCTGGTGAGGTGATCTTGCAGGGATAAGATGGTGACGTTGGGGGCTAGGGGCATGGAGGTGAAAAGACCCTTCCCTTTGCGGTCTTCGCTGAGATAGACGATCTGCTGCTTGATGGCATCTCCGTAGGAGCGTGCCGATAGGGGCTGGCCGCGGTAGATCACCGTCCCCGCACTGCGGCGCCGCAACCCCACCACGCACTCCATCAGTTCGGTGCGCCCCGCTCCAATCAGGCCGGCAAAGCCCAGGACCTCCCCTTCATAGAGCTGGAAACTGGCATTGTGCACATATTTGGGACAGCTGATATTGCGCACCTCCAGCACGGGAACCTCCCTTTTGGGAGGGCCTCCCTTGGGCGGGAACAGGGTGGTCAGTTCCCGTCCCACCATGAGGCGGGCCATATCATCTTCCGAGAGGTCGCTGACCTTTTCCGTGGCCACCCGGTAACCATCCCGGAGCACCGTGACCCGGTCAGCCAGCTCCTTGATTTCATTAAGTTTATGGGAGATATACACAATGGAAACGCCGTGATCCCTTAAGGCCCTGATAATCCTGAACAGCACCTCGATTTCGCCCTGGGTCAACACGGCCGTAGGTTCATCCATAATCAGCACTTCCGAGTTAAAGGCCAGGGCCTTGGCGATCTCCACCATCTGTTTTTCCGAAACGCTCAGATCCTTCACCCGGCTGCGGGGGTCGATGGTGGTGCCCAGCCTGCCCAGGATTTCCCCGCTGCGCTGGCGCATGGCCGCCTTATCCAACAGACCCCTTTTCACAAGCTCCTTGCCGAGGAAGATGTTCTCCTCCACGGTGAGGTCGTTGCACAGGTTAAACTCCTGGTGGATCATGACCACTCCATCGGCCTCAGCCGCCCCAATACTGTGATAGACCACTGGCCTGCCGTTGCGCAGCAGCTCCCCTGAGGTCTGCTGGTGATACCCCGCCAGGATCTTGACCAGGGTGGACTTGCCCGCTCCGTTTTCCCCAATGAGGGCGTGGATCTCGCCCTTTTTCACCTCAAAGTCCACATCAAACAAAACGGGTACAGTTCCGTACGACTTGCACACCTTTTTGGCCTGAATGGCAAACTCCGACACGCGGCATCCCACCCCACGAGCCAATAATGGAAATAATCTCTACTTATTGTTCTAGTAAAGACGCGTATTTCCTTCTTGCGTTTAACATTTTGACTACCTAGTACACTTTGCGAACAATAAAATTTCACTTAGAAGGGTTTTCATCACAATTTGGCTAATATCACTTATGAGAAATTTCTGGTATGGAGGTGCGGACATGATCGAGGGAAAAGAGACTAAGACCAAAAAAGGTGTGCTCCGGTTCGGCATGGTGGGCGGAGCCTCGGGCAGCTTCATTGCCGACGTGCACCGCAAGGCGGCCCTGTTCGATGGGCAAGCGGAACTGGCAGCAGGGTGTTTCTCCTCCAAGTTTGAGCGGACGCTGGAAACCGGCGCCAAGCTGGGCCTAGACCAAGAACGCCTCTATCGCGATCACAATGAGATGGCCCAAAAGGAAGCGGCCCGGGAAGATGGCATCGACTTTGCCATCATCGCCACTCCCAACTACGCCCATTATCCCGCAGCCAAAGCCTTCCTGGAAAATGGGATCCATGTGGTGTGCGATAAGCCTTTAACCTTGAAAGTGGAAGAGGCCGAGGAACTGGTCAGGCTCGCCGAGGAAAAGGGGCTGTTGTTCTGCGTAACCTACGCCTACTCCCAATACCCTGCGGTGAAGCAGGCCCAGATGATGGTGAAAAACGGAGATATCGGCGAGATCCAAGTGGTTGTCGCCGAGTATCCCCAGGGCTGGCTGGCTACCCCCGTGGAACAGGAGGGGAACAAGCAGGCGGCCTGGCGCACCGATCCTGAGAAGTCTGGCATTTCCAACTGCGTGGGTGACATTGGCACCCACATTGAAAACACCGTCTCTTATATCACCGGCCTGGAGATTGACGAACTGTGCGCCCGTTTGGACATTTTCGGCAGCAACGAGCGCAAGCTGGATACCAATGCCCACATTCTGGTGAAATACAAAAACGGTGCCGTGGGCAACTACTGGTGCTCCCAGGTGGCCATCGGCTATGACAACGGTTTGACCGTGCGCGTCTTCGGCACCAAGGGTACCATTGAATGGCGCCAGGAAGATCCCAATTACTTAAAAGTGGTCAAACTGGGCGAGCCCGTACAGATTCTGTCCCGGGGCAACCCCTATTTCTACCCTGAAGCGGCCCAGATGTCCCGCATTCCCTCGGGCCATCCCGAAGGCTACTATGAAGCCTTTGCCAACACCTACCTGAAGTTCAGCAATGCCCTGCTTAAGCTGAAGCAAGGTCTCGAGCTCACAGAAGAGGATCGGGACTTCCCCGATGTCAAGGCAGGGCTGCAGGGAGTCAAGTTCATCCACAAATGCGTGGAGAGCTCCAAGAAAGGCTCCATTTGGGTTAAGTTTGACTAAAGGAGGAGAGAAAAGTGTCTAGACCTGTAACCATTTTCACTGGCCAGTGGGCCGATCTGACCTTTGAAGAAGTCTGCAAGATGATGAGCGAGATTGGCTATGACGGCCTGGAAATCGCCTGCTGGGGCGATCACCTGGATCCCAAGCGGGCCGCGGAAGACCCCGCCTACGTGGAAGATCGCCTGCAGACCTTGGAGCGCTACGGCTTGAAGTGCTGGGCTATTGGCTCCCACCTCATCGGGCAGTGTGTAGGCGATAACTGGGATCCGAGGCTGGATACCTTCGCGCCCGACCACGTCAAGGGTCAGCCCGATAAGATCCGGGAGTGGGCCATTGAGGAGATGAAAAACGTGGCCCGGGCCGCGAAGAACATGGGCGTTAAGGTGGTCACGGGCTTTACCGGGTCCCCCATCTGGGCCTACTGGTATTCCTTCCCGCCCACACCAGAAGAAATGGTGGAGGAAGGCTTCAACAAGATCGTGGAGCTGTGGACACCCATTTTTGACGAGTTCGACAAGCAGGGCGTGCGCTTTGCCCTGGAGGTCCACCCCACGGAAATTGCCTTTGACCTCTACACCACCGAAAAACTCCTGCGCCACTTCAACCGCCGCCCCACCCTGGGGATCAACTTTGACCCCAGCCACCTGGTCTGGCAGGGAGTGGAACCCCACCTGTTCATCCGGGAGTTTGGGGACCGCATCTACCATGTGCATATGAAAGATGCTGCCGTAACCCTGGATGGTAAGGCGGGCATTCTGGGTTCCTTCCTCACCTTCGGTGATCCCCGCCGCGGCTGGAACTTCCGTTCCTTGGGCCATGGCGATGTGAACTTTGAAGAGATCATCCGCGAACTGAACGCCATCGGCTATGATGGTCCCCTGTCCGTGGAATGGGAAGACAGCGGCATGGA
>Ga0116169_1001875_pt1 | contig 16315 bp, 13 predicted proteins | sample AD_UKC130_MetaG_FD_89796 | JGI IMG/M metagenome (GOLD analysis project Ga0116169, IMG submission 89796) | Active sludge microbial communities of municipal wastewater-treating anaerobic digesters from Canada - AD_UKC130_MetaG | ecosystem: Engineered > Bioreactor > Anaerobic > Digestate | place...
CGCCGACAATGGCGAACAGGAAGGCCTTGGGATTGCGGTTGATGGTCGACATGAAGACCCAGCCGCCAGGACGGGCCAGCGCCGCGCATGCGCGCACCGTGGAGGCCGGGTCCGGCACGTGCTCAAGCATTTCCATGCACGTGACAACGTCGAACTGACCCGGAGCGCGTTCGGCCATGGTCTCGGCGGCGATCCGCTCGTAGGTGACCGTTACCCCGCTTTCCAGGCCGTGGAGTTCGGCAACCCGCAGCGGCTTGTCCGCCAGGTCGATGCCGGTCACGCGCGCCCCGCGGGTCGCCATCGACTCGGCCAGGATGCCGCCGCCACAGCCGATGTCGATCGCCTGCTTGCCCGACAGGCGAGCCTTCGAGTCGATCCAGTCCAGCCGCAGCGGGTTGATCTCATGCAGCGGACGGAACTCGGACCCAGGGTCCCACCAGCGGGCGGCAAGGGCCTGGAATTTGGCGAGTTCTCCTGCGTCGGCGTTGGCCGGCAGGGGGCGGTCATCGAGCGAGGGGGCCATGGATGGAGTCCGAAGCAATGAGGCGGCTGCAGGGGTCGGCCGACGGCCGGCGCATCTTGCGGTGCCTTCAGCGCAGGCTACCAAAGCCGGCCTGAAAACAAAAAAAGCCCCGCCGAAGCGGGGCTTTGTGACGCGCGAGCCTGAATTACTTCTTGGCGCGCGTGCCGACGACTTCGATCTCGACGCGGCGGTTCTTGGCACGGCCTTCGGCGGTCTTGTTGTCGGCGGTGGGCTGCTTCTCGCCCTTGCCTTCAGTGTAGACGCGGTTGGCTTCGATGCCTTTGCTCACCAGATAGGCCTTGACGGCCTCGGAACGCTTGACCGAGAGACGCTGGTTGTACGCATCGGTACCGACGCTGTCGGTGTGCCCGACGGCGATGATCACCTCGAGGGTGATGTCCTTCAGTTTGCCGGTCAGGTCGTCGAGCTTGGCTTTGCCTTCGGGCTTCAGGACGGATTTGTCGAAGTCGAAGAAAGCGTCAGCAGCGAAGGTGACCTTCTCGCTGGTGGGCGCAGCCACTGCAGCGGCAGGCCGCGCCGGAGCCGGCGCAGGACGCGCGGGCGCAGCGCTGGGAGCAGCGGCAGCAGGCGGCGGAGCCATCGGCGAACGAGGAGCAGCGGCCGCTGCCGGCGCGGCTTTGGGCAGCAGGTCATCGTCGCAACCACGGATAGCATGGGCGGGAGTCCAGTAGCCAGTGCGCCAGCAAAGACCCTGGCCGCTCTTGACGACTTGGGAGTTGGGGCTGATGACGTAGCCGCTGTTTTTGGGATCCGCGGTTTGGGCGCTCGCGACGGTGCTGACCGCTATCAGTGCGGAGGCTACCAATGCAGCCAGATTGACCGGTTTGTTCATGTTTCTCCTCTCGGTAGGACGATTCCGTGACATGACGCCGACCCGCACCGCTTCAGGCACCAGAAAGGCGCAGCCCGGCCGGCAGAGTCTCGACAAGACGATTGTGCCATAGGCGGGTACGAGCCACTACCTCGCCGAGCCGCGACACGGCTGGCTGACCGGCCAGTTGTCGCTCGGAAACAACAGCCTTGCCAGCGACCCAGACGCGCTTCACCTGCTCTCGTCCAGCCGTGTAGATGAGGTGCGCAACCGGCTCGAAAACGGGCAGGGTGCCCGGTTCGCTGAGGTCGATCGCGACTAAATCGGCCTGCTTTCCGGCAACGATGCTGCCCAGCCGGTCGCCCAGTCCCAGGGCCCGTGCGCCGGCCAGTGTCATGGCATGCAGGGTCTCGTGGGCGGTCCACGCCGTGGCATCGCCCGAGCTGCCTTTGGCGAGCAGCGATGCGGTCCGGGCTTCGGCCAGCAGATCCAGCCGATTGTTGCTGGCGGCCCCGTCCGTGCCGATGCCCACGGGTATGCCGGCGGCCCGCATGCGCGTGGTCGGCGCGATGCCGCTGGCCAGCTTCAGGTTGGAGTGCGGGCAGTGCGCGACCGTCGCGCCGTGGCTGGCGAGCAGCGACAGGTCGGCGTCGTCCAGGTGCACGGAGTGGATGGCGATGAATTCCGGCCCGAGCAGTCCCAGGTCGGCCAGCCGGCGCAGCGGCCGCCGGCCGTGCTGCGCCATGCTGTCCGAGATTTCGGTCAGGGTTTCGTGGACATGGCATTGCACCGGCATGCCGAGTTCGGCCGCCAGGCTTGCCACTCGTCGGAAGCTGTCGTCGGAGACCGTGTAAGGGGCATGAGGGGCCAGGGTGAAGCTGATGCGCGGTTCGTCACGCATCTGATCACGCAGCTCCAGGCCCTTGCGGATGTACTCGCCGGGGCCGCTGCCATAGGCCGAGCCGAACTCGATCACGATGATGCCGACGGCGGCCCGCATGCCGATGTCCAGCGCCGCCCGGGCCACCTCCTCGGGGAAGAAATACATGTCCTGGAAGCAGGTGATCCCGCCCAGCAGCATCTCGGCGCAGGCCAGAACGGCGCCGTCGGCCACGAACTCGGGCGAAATCAGCGCCGCCTCGAGCGGCCAGATCCGCTCGTGCAGCCAGCGCTCGAGCGGCAGGTCGTCGCCGGCGCCGCGCAGCAGCGTCATCGGCACGTGCGTGTGCAGGTTGACGAATCCGGGGACCAGCAGGTGCCCGGGCAGTTCGGTGACGCGGGCGTCGGGCCAGGCCTGGCGGGCCTGAGCCGCGGGCAGCACTGCCACGATGCGCTCGCCTTCGATGGCGACCGCGTGATCGTGCAGCACCGTGGAGGCCGGCTCGACCGGCGCGATCCATTGAGGCGCGATGAGTTCCATGGGCGCCAGTAAACCATAGGGAGCCGCCGGCCGCAGGGCGCAATAGGTTAGAATTCAAGGCTTTACTGTCGTTCGGCAGGTCTTTCGCGGCGGGTTTTACTGCCGCGTCGGCGCCCTGGCCGCAAAGATCCAACTCACCTGGACAGCCTTCCTCCGCGCATGGACTCGTTCGCCAAAGAAACCCTGCCGATCAGCCTCGAAGAGGAAATGCGCCGTTCGTACCTCGATTACGCCATGAGCGTGATCGTCGGGCGGGCGCTGCCCGATGTGCGCGACGGCCTGAAGCCGGTGCACCGCCGGGTACTGTTCGCGATGCACGAGTCCAACAACGTCTGGAACCGCTCCTACGTGAAGTGCGCGCGCGTCGTCGGCGAGGTGATGGGCAAGTACCACCCGCACGGCGACTCCGCCATCTACGACACGCTGGTGCGCATGGCGCAGGATTTTTCTCTGCGCTACACGCTGGTCGACGGGCAGGGCAACTTCGGTTCGGTCGACGGCGACAACGCCGCGGCGATGCGCTATACGGAGTGCCGGCTGGACAAGATTGCGGCCGAACTGCTGGCCGACATCGACAAGGAAACCGTCGATTTCACGCCGAACTACGACGGCAAGGAAAACGAGCCCACCGTCCTGCCGGCGCGCATTCCCAACCTGCTGATCAACGGCTCGGCCGGCATCGCGGTGGGGATGGCGACCAATATTCCGCCGCACAACCTGAACGAGATCGTCGACGCCTGCCTGCTGATGCTGCGCCGGCCCGAGACCGACATCGACGAGCTGATCGAGGTCGTGCCCGCACCCGACTTCCCCACCGCCGGCATCATCTACGGCGTGTCCGGCGTGCGCGAGGGCTATCGCACCGGCCGCGGCCGCGTGGTGATGCGCGCGAAAACGCACTTCGAAGACACCGACCGCGCGGGCCGCCAGGCGATCATCGTCGACGAGCTGCCGTATCAGGTGAACAAGCGCCTGCTGCTCGAGCGCATCGCCGAGCTCGTCAACGAAAAGAAGCTCGAAGGCATCAGCGACATCCGCGACGAGTCCGACAAGTCCGGCATGCGCGTGGTGATCGAGCTCAAGCGCGGCGAAGTCCCCGAAATCGTCCTGAACAATCTGTACAAGCAGACCCAGCTGCAGGACACCTTCGGCATCAACATGGTCGCGCTGGTCGATGGCCAGCCTCGTCTGCTCAACCTGAAGCAGATGATCGAGTACTTCCTGCTGCACCGGCGCGAGGTCATCACGCGTCGCACGGTGTACGAACTGCGCCGGGCACGCGAGCGCGGGCATGTGCTGGAAGGCCTGGCGGTGGCGATTGCCAACGTCGACGAGATGATCGAACTGATCAAGGCCTCGCCCACGCCGCCGATCGCGCGCGAGCGCCTGATGGAGCGCACCTGGCGTGCCGGCGTGGCCCGCGAGATGCTGGCCCGCGCAGGCAACGATCCCTCGGCCTACAAGCCCGAAGGCCTCGAGCCGGGCGTTGGCATGCTGCCCGACGACGGGCAGGGCGAAGGCAGCTACCGGCTGAGCGAGACGCAGGCGCAGGAAATCCTGCAGATGCGCCTGCAGCGCCTCACCGGTCTGGAGCAGGACAAGATCGTCCAGGAATATCGCGAAGTCATCGACACCATCACCGATCTGCTCGACATCCTGGCCAAGCCCGAGCGCATCAGTGTGCTCATCCACGACGAACTCACGGCGATCCGCGCCGAATTCGGCGATGCCCGCAAGTCGATGATCGAGCTCAATGCCTACGACATCGACACCGAGGACCTGATCACGCCGCAGGACATGGTGGTCACGCTGTCCCACTCCGGGTACATGAAGAGCCAGCCGGTGTCCGAATACCGTGCCCAGAAGCGCGGGGGACGCGGCAAGCAGGCCACCGCGACCAAGGACGAAGACTGGATCGACCAGCTGTTCATCGCCAACACCCACGACTTCATCCTGTGCTTCTCGGATCGCGGTCGCGTGTACTGGCTCAAGGTGTGGGAAGTGCCGCAGGGCACGCGCAATTCGCGCGGGCGCCCGATCGTCAATCTGTTCCCGCTGGCCGATGGCGAAAAAATCACCGTCGTGCTGCCGGTGCGCACCTTCGACGAAAATCGCTACGTGTTCATGGCGACCAGCCTGGGCACCGTCAAGAAAACCTCGCTGTCGGATTTTTCGCGCCCGATGAAGCGCGGCATCATCGCGGTCGATCTGGACGAAGGCGATTTCCTGATCGGCGCGGCGGTCACCGACGGCAAGCACGACGTGATGCTGTTCTCCGACTCCGGCAAGGCGGTGCGCTTCGATGAGAACGACGTCCGTCCGATGGGTCGTGCGGCGCGCGGTGTGCGCGGCATGATGCTCGAGGACGGACAGCACGTCATCTCGATGCTGGTCGCCGAAAGCGAGATCCAGTCGGTGCTGACCGCGACCGAGAACGGCTACGGCAAGCGCACCCCGATCAGCGAATACACCCGTCATGGCCGCGGCACTAAGGGCATGATCGCCATCCAGACCAGCGAGCGCAACGGCCGGGTCGTGGCCGCCGTCCTGGTCGAGCCCCGCGACGAGCTGATGCTCATCACGACGGGCGGCGTGCTGGTGCGCACCCGCGTGTCTGAAATTCGCGAGATGGGCCGTGCGACCCAGGGCGTGACGCTGATCAGCGTCGATCAGGGCATGCGTCTGTCGGGCGTGCAGCGCGTGATCGAGGCCGACACGGATGACGAAGCGGCTGCCGATATCGACGCGGCTGTCCCCGGCGATGGCTCGGCCGGCCCCGACAGTGATGGCTCGGCCGGCCCCGACGGCGAAGGTCCGGCCGGCGCCTGAGCCCGCCGCCGCATTTCAAACCTGCCGTGCCCGTGCAGCGGGCCGGTGGGCGTTTGTTAACATCGCGCCATGTCCGACGCGCCCCCCTCCCCGACGCCGGATCGCCAGCTTGGCGATCTTCGCGTCCGTATCGACGAGGTCGATACCCGCCTTCTCGAACTCCTCAACGAGCGCGCCCGCCTTGCGCTCGAAGTCGGCGAGGTCAAGAAGCTCACCAATGCACCGGTCTACCGCCCCGAGCGTGAAGCCCAGGTGATCGCGCGGCTGCGCGGTCTGAACCCCGGGCCGCTGGGCGGGGATGCCATCGAGAGCATCCAGCGCGAGGTGATGTCGGCCTGCCGCGAACTCGAGCGCCGGATGCGTGTCGCCTATCTCGGGCCGGTGGGCACCTACAGCGAACAGGCCCTGATCCGCCACTTCGGCCACGGGGTCGAGGCGGTCGCCTGCTCAAGTGTCGATGAGGTGTTCCGCCTGACCGAGGCCAAGGGCGCCGACTTCGGTGTCGTGCCGGTCGAGAACTCGACCGAGGGCGCGGTGACGCGGCCGCTCGATCTGATGCTGCAGTCGCCGCTGCGCATCAGCGGTGAGGTCACGCTGCCGATCCGCCACAACCTGCTGACCCGGTCGGGCACGCTCGATGGCGTGACGCGCGTCTGCGCCCATCCGCAGGCGCTGGCGCAGTGCCAGGGATGGCTGGATCGGCACTGTGCGGGGCTTGCGCGCGTGCCGGTGTCCTCGAACGCCGAAGGCGCGCGCCTGGCCGCCGAGGACAGCGCCACCGCGGGCATCGCCGGCGACAGCGCCGCGCTGACCTATGGGCTGACCGCCGCAGCCAGCGCGATCCAGGACGATCCCCAGAACCGCACGCGCTTCGTGATCATCGGCTGGCACGAGTGCACCCCCAGCGGGGCCGACCAGACCTCGCTGATCCTGTCGGTGCCCGATCGGGCCGGCGCGGTTCACGCGCTGATCGAGCCGCTGGCGCGCCACGGCGTGTCGATGAAGCGGTTCGAGTCGCGCCCCGCCCGCCAGGGCACCTGGGAGTACTACTTCTATCTCGACCTGATCGGCCACGAGCACGACGCCCAGATGGCGCCGGCACTGGCCGAACTCAAACGCAACGCCGCCTTCTACAAGGTGGTCGGCTCCTATCCCAGGGCTTCGTCATGACGCTGCACGCTCCCGATTACGTCCGCGGCATTGCGCCCTACCAGGCCGGCAAGCCGATTTCCGAACTGGCCCGCGAATACGGTCTGCGCGAGGACACCATCGTCAAGCTGGCGTCCAACGAGAATCCCCTGGGCATGCCCGATTCGGCGCGTCAGGCCATCGTGGCGGCGCTCGGCGACCTCGGGCGCTACCCCGATTCGAACGGCTTCGAGCTGAAAGCGGCGCTGGCCAGCCGGTACGACGTGCCGGCCAGCTGGGTCACGCTGGGCAACGGGTCCAACGACACGCTCGAGCTTGCCGCGCATGCGCTGGTCCAGCCGGGCGAATCGGTCATCTATTCGCAGTATTCGTTCGCGGTCTATGCGCTGGCCACCCAGGAGGTCGGTGCCCGGGCGATCGTCGTGCCGGCGCGAGACCATGGTCACGACCTCGATGCCATGGCGGCAGCCATCGCCCCCGATACGCGACTGATCTTCATCGCCAATCCCAACAATCCCACCGGCACCTTCCTGTCGGCCAAGGTCATCGAGGCATTCCTGGCCAAGGTGCCGGCGTCGGTGGTGGTCGTGCTGGACGAGGCCTACAACGAGTATCTGCAGCCCGAGCACCGTTTCGACTCCACCGCCTGGGTCAAGCGCTATCCGAACCTGCTCGTCTCGCGCACTTTCTCCAAGGCCTATGGCCTGGCCGGCCTGCGCGTGGGTTTCGGCCTCGCCCAGCCCGAGCTCACCGACCTGCTGAATCGCGTGCGCCAGCCGTTCAATGTGAACTCGATGGCGCAGGCGGCGGCGATCGCGGCGCTGTCCGACCAGGCCTTCCTGCAGCGCAGCTACGAGATCAACCGTCAGGGGCTCGAAAGGCTGCAGTCCGCGTTCGATGCGCTGGGTCTGACCTACGTGCCCTCGTACGGCAACTTCGTGCTGGTGAAGGTCGGCGATGCCGCCGCCGTGTACGACAAGCTGCTGCGCGCGGGCGTCATCGTGCGGCCGGTGGGCAACTACGGCCTGCCGGAGTGGCTGCGCGTGTCGATCGGATTGCCGGCCGAGAACGAGGCCTTCCTGACGGCCTTGGGCGTCGCACTGGGCCGGACCGCCAAGTGACGCGGCTGGCAACACCGGTATTCGATCGCGTGGCCCTGCTCGGGGTCGGCATGATCGGCGGGTCGGTCGCCGCGGCCTGCCGGGTCCGTGGTGCAACCGGGCGGATCACCGGCTATACGCCGCAGTCGGACGCCCGCGAGGCGCTCGAACTGGGCCTGATCGACGCGGCCGCCGGCTCGGTGGCGGAGGCCGTGCGCGACGCCGATCTGGTGATTCTGGCGGCCCCGATCTCCGCGCAGCCGGCGCTGTTCACCGACCTGCTCCCGCATCTGCGCGCCGATGCGCTCATCACCGATTGCGCCAGCACGAAAGCCAGCACGGTCGCCGCCGCGCGCGAGCGGCTGGGGCCGGCGTTCGCGCGCTATGTTCCGTCGCATCCCATCGCCGGTTCCGAGCGGCATGGGCCGCAGGCGGCGCGCGCCGATCTCTTCAACGGCGCGATGGTGATCGTCTGTCCGCAGCCCGAGAACAGCGTCGGCAGCGTGGCCCGCATCCGCGACCTTTGGTCGGCGCTGGGGGCGCGCGTGGTCGAGCTCGATGCGCCTCGCCACGACCGCGTGTTTGCCGAGGTGTCGCACTGGCCGCACGCCGTGGTGTTCGCGATGTGCTCGGCGATTGCGAATGGCGGGTTCTCCGAGGACGCGCTGCGCTTTGCCGGCGCCGGGCTGCGTGACAGCTCGCGGATCGGCGCCTCGTCGCCGCAGCTGTGGGCCGACATCCTGCTGGACAACCGTGAGCCGGTCCTGGAATGCGCCCGGGCCTTCGAGGTCGAACTTGCGGCCCTGCTGGCGGCCCTGAAGGCGGGCGACCGCGTCGCGCTGGCCGCCTGCTTCGAGCCCGGCAGCCGCTGGCGTCAGGCGCTCAAACCCTGAGCGCGCCGACGGCGGCGTTCAGCCCTTGACCGCCGGCGCTGCCATCTCCTGAGCGCCAAGTCGGCCGCTGCCCTGGCGCCCGCTTCCTTTCAGCAGGCGGGCCGCTCAGGTGCCACGCGGACGGACGTGGCGCTGATGGTAGGTTCGAAGCTCGGACAGGTCGGCGACGACCGGGAACGGAAAGCCCTGGCGTTTGCCGCGCTTGTCGATCAGCAGCGAATCGACATACTCGTCGAAGGCTTTCGGATCGTCCCACAGCGCCGCCAGCTGGTTGACGATGCGCGGATAGCCGCCGCGCAGGGCCACCAGCCGGATCTGCGGCGGCAAAATCTGCAGCAGCGCGACGGCCTGCTCGTTGAGCGTGCGGACCTGCGGCGCGGTGCGGGGCGGATCCGAGCGCCGGCGACCGTAACCGGCGCCGCCGGCCGGCCTGAGCAGGGCCGGCGTGGACTTGACTGGCGCGGACCGGCCCGGGGCCTTGGGTGTCGCATCGGGCGTCGCACCGGGAAGCGAACCGGAAAGCGCACCAGGCGGAGGGCGCGAGTCGCCAGCGGCGTCGCGCACCGTCTGCGCCGCGCGCCGTGAGATGCGCGACAGCAGGGCAGTGACCTCGCTGTCGTCGAATGGAGCTTGTTTGGACATGGACCGGGCCTCCCCGCCCGGTAAAATCCGCTGAATCAGGATTGCAAAAGAGATGGCGCACTGTGCGCCTCCGCAATCGTCGGGCACAGGAATTATTTCATGGCTAAAGGTTTCACGATAGCGGGTGGCGGCAGCCTGACGGGGCGCCTTCGCGTGCCTGGCGACAAGTCGATCTCGCACCGATCGATGATGCTCGGTGCGCTGGCCGACGGCGTCACCCGGGTGACCGGGTTTCTCGAGGGCGCCGATGCCATCTCCACCATGAACGTGTTCCGCGCCATGGGGGTGAGAATCGAAGGGCCCGAGCAGGGCAGGGTGACGGTCCATGGCGTGGGCATCGACGGCCTGCGCGCGCCATCGGCGGCGCTCGACTGCGGCAACGCCGGCACTGCGATGCGGCTGCTGATGGGCCTGATGGCTGGCCAGCGCTTCGAGTCGGTCCTGATCGGCGACGAGAGCCTCTCGCGGCGTCCGATGCGCCGGGTCGCCGATCCGCTCAGCCTGATGGGCGCGCGCATCGAGACCGCCGCTGGCGGCACGCCGCCCGTGCGCATCCTCCCCTCGGGCGGCCTGAAGGGCATCGATTACCAGATGCCGGTGGCCAGCGCCCAGGTCAAGTCGGCCATCCTGTTGGCCGGCCTGTACGCCGACGGCGAAACCGCGGTGACCGAGCCGGCCCCCACCCGCGACCACACCGAGCGGATGCTCAGCGGCTTCGGTGTGCAGGTCGAGCGCGCCGGGGCGCGTGCCAGCCTGCGGGGCGGCCAGCGGCTGCGGGCGACCACGCTCGATGTGCCTGCCGACATCTCGTCGGCGGCGTTTTTCCTGGTCGGAGCCTCGATCGCGCCGGGGTCCGATCTGGTGCTCGAGCATGTCGGCATGAACCCGACCCGCACCGGGATCATCGACATTCTGCGGCTGATGGGCGCCCAGATCGACGTGCTCTCGCCGCGCGAGGTCGGTGGCGAACCGGTGGCCGACCTGCGTGTGCGCGCCCGCCCGCTCAAGGGAATCGCGGTGCCGCCCGAACTGGTGCCGCTGGCGATCGACGAGTTTCCGGTGCTGTTCATCGCCGCTGCCTGCGCCGAAGGCCGCACGGTGGTGACCGGGGCCCACGAGCTGCGGGTCAAGGAGTCCGACCGTATCGCCACCATGGCCGACGGCTTGGCCGCCATCGGCTTTCCGGTGCAGCCCACCGAGGACGGCATGGTCATCGAGGGCCGCGGCGGCGAGACGCTGCCGTTTGCCGGCGGCACGGTCAGCTCGCATGGCGATCACCGCATTGCGATGGCTTTCGCCATGGCGGCCCTGCGCGCGCGCGCGCCCATCGAGGTTCGCGACACGGCCAACGTGGCCACCTCGTTTCCGGGGTTCACCGCGCTGGCCGCGGCCGCCGGGATCCGGATCGCCGACACCGATCTGCCGGCGTGAGCAAGCAATGAACGAAGGCAACACCAACGCGCAAGCCCCGGTGATCGCGATCGACGGCCCCACCGCGTCGGGCAAGGGCACGATCGCCCTTGGCGTGGCGAACGCCCTGGGCTGGCACAGCCTCGATTCGGGCGCGCTGTACCGGCTGGTCGCCCTGCAGGCGATGGCCCGCGGCATTGCGCTGGACGACGCGGCCGCACTGGCGCGGCTGACAGGCGCGCTGGCGATCACCCATGGTTCCGACGGTCTGCTGCTCGACGGTCATCCGGTGGGCGATGACATCCGCCGCGAAGAGGTCGGCATTGCCGCCTCGCGGATTGCCGCTCTCGCCCCGGTGCGTGCTGCGCTGCTGCCGCAGCAGCGGGCGGCCCGGCGCCCGCCAGGCCTGGTGGCCGACGGTCGCGACATGGGAACGGTCGTGTTCCAGGACGCCGAACTGAAGGTCTTTTTGACGGCCAGTGCCGAGTCGCGCGCCACCCGTCGTCATAAGCAGTTGATCGAAAAGGGGTTTTCTGCTAACGTCGACGACCTTTTGCAGGATTTGCGGGTTCGTGATCAGCGCGATGCATCGCGCGAGCATGCACCTTTGCAGGCTGCCGCAGGGGCGGTGATCATCGACTCCACGCATCTCGATGTGGCTCAAACCATCGAACGTGTGTTGCAGGAGTGGCGCCGCCGCGTCGTCTGACGCACGACTGGCGCTGTGGCCGGATCGGGCGAAAGCTGGCGCAAACGGTACTCACGTCGACGCTGCAAGCCGGTTTTCCCGTCAACGACGCCCGCCCTGTCTGCGGACGCCTCTGGCAGGTCGGACCGGGGCGCAGCCGGGACGTGAGCGGGTAGCTCAACACCGCTGGGACGGCACGCGCATGGCGTGGGTCTTCGAAGGCCACGCATCGTCGGTCGCTCGGCGCGAAATCTGGAAGACAAATTGACAACTGCTGAAACAACCGCCGTCCCCGGCATGGAAAGCTTCGCCCAGCTCTTTGAAGAGTCCCTCTCCCTGAAGGAGATGCGGGCCGGCGAAGTGATCATGGCCGAGGTCGTGCGCATCGACCACAATTTCGTGGTCGTGAACGCCGGACTGAAATCCGAGAGCTACATCGACATCACCGAGTTCCACAACGATCGTGGTGAACTCGACGTCGAAATCGGTGATTACGTCAGCGTGGCCATCGACTCGCTCGAGAATGGCTATGGCGAGACCCGCCTGTCGCGTGACCGCGCCAAGCGCCTGGCCGCCTGGATCAACCTCGAGAAGGCGCTCGATTCGGCCGAACTCGTCACCGGCACCATCACCGGCAAGGTCAAGGGCGGTCTGACCGTCATGACCAACGGCATCCGCGCATTCCTGCCCGGATCGCTGATCGACACCCGTCCGGTCAAGGACACCACGCCGTTCGAAGGCAAGACCCTCGAATTCCGCGTGATCAAGCTCGATCGCAAGCGCAACAACGTCGTGGTCTCGCGCCGCGCTGTCATCGAACTCACGCAGGGCGAAGAGCGCGCCAAGCTGCTCGAGACGCTCCACGAGGGCGCGATCGTCAAGGGCGTGGTCAAGAACATCACCGATTACGGTGCATTCGTCGACCTCGGCGGCATCGATGGCCTGCTGCACATCACCGACATGGCCTGGCGTCGCGTGCGTCACCCGTCCGAAGTGCTGTCCGTCGGCCAGGAAGTCACCGCCAAGGTTCTCAAGTTCGACCAGGAAAAGAACCGTGTCTCGCTGGGCGTCAAGCAGCTTGGCGACGATCCCTGGATCGGCATCGGCCGTCGCTACCCGCAGGGCACGCGCATGTTCGGCAAGGTCACGAACATCACCGACTACGGTGCATTCGTCGAGATCGAGCCGGGCATCGAAGGCCTGGTGCACGTCTCCGAAATGGACTGGACCAACAAGAACGTCAACCCCGGCAAGATCGTTCAGCTGAACGACGAAGTCGAGGTGATGGTGCTCGAGATCGACGAAGACCGTCGCCGCATCTCGCTGGGCATGAAGCAGTGCAAGCCCAATCCGTGGGAAGAGTTCTCCGACAACCATCGCAAGAACGACAAGGTCAAGGGCACCATCAAGTCGATCACCGACTTCGGCGTGTTCATCGGCCTGCCGGGCGGCATCGATGGCCTGGTCCACCTGTCGGACCTGTCCTGGAACAAGTCGGGCGAAGAAGCGGTTCGCGACTTCAAGAAGGGCGATGAAGTCGAGGCCATGGTGCTGGCCATCGACACCGAGCGTGAGCGCATCTCGCTGGGCATCAAGCAGATGGAAGGCGACCCGTTCAACAACTACGCCGGTGTCCATGAGAAGGGCAGCGTGGTCAAGGGCATCGTCAAGAGCGTCGAGCCGCGTGGCGCCGTCATCGATCTGGGCAACGACATCGAGGGCTATCTGCGCGCCTCCGAGCTGTCGCGCGACCGTGTCGAGGACGCCCGCAACCTGCTCAAGGAAGGCGACGAAGTCGAGACCATGGTCATCAACGTCGATCGCAAGACGCGTTCCATCAGCCTGTCGATCAAGGCCAAGGACAACGTCGAGACCGCCGAGCAGATGCAGCGTATCGCCGCCGAAAGCAGTGCCGTGTCCGGTACCACCAACCTTGGCGCGCTGCTGCGTGCCAAGCTCGACAGCCAGAAGGATTCCTGATCCTGATGGCAGGCTGACCTCCTGAATCGGCATCGATGGCGATGAACGAAGACCTGTTCGACGAACGTGGGGACGATGGCGTCCCCACGATGACCAAGTCCGAACTCATCGGCCGTCTTGCCGAGAAGTACCCCCAGCTGGTCGCCAAAGACGCCGAGTTCGCGGTCAAGACCATTCTCGATGCGATGTCCAAGACCCTTTCTGAAGGGCACCGCATCGAGATCCGCGGCTTTGGCAGCTTTTCGCTGTCTCATCGGCCACCCCGTGTGGGCCGCAACCCGAAATCCGGCGAACGCGTTCTGGTTCCCGAGAAGCGGGTACCCCATTTCAAGCCCGGCAAAGAGCTGCGCGAACGCGTCGACGCGGCGATCCGGCAACTTCCCTGATTCCCCCGAGTTCGTGACGGGCCGCTTCGACGGCAGACGTGCGAACCACGCAAGGAGGCAACGATGCGACTCATCGCCTGGATCATCCGGGTCATGCTCTTTCTTGCGGCCCTCGGCTTTGCGCTGTCCAATACCGGCATCACCGAGCTTCGTTTCTTTGGCGTCGACGTCGTCTGGCGTGCGCCGCTCGTGATCTTCCTGCTGGCCTTTTTTGCGGCCGGCACCGCCATGGGACTGCTCGGCGTGGTGCCGATGCTGTTCCGCCAGCGCCGCGAGATCGGCCGCCTGCGCCGCGAGATCAAGACCACTGCGCGTCCCATTCCGGCCGCGCAGCCTGCGCCTCCCGACGTGCCGGCCACCGGACCGATCGTCAACGGTCTGCCCTTGCGCTGATCACGGGACGACATGGAATTCGAGACGTGGTGGCTGCTGGTCATCCCGCTGTTCTTCGGGCTGGGCTGGCTGGCCTCGCGGCTCGATTCACGCCAGTCCCCCAAGCCCTCGGGGCAGTTGCCTGACGCGTACTTCCGCGGTCTGAACTTCCTGCTCAACGAGCAGCCCGACAAGGCCATCGATGCCTTCATCGACGTGGTGCGTCTCGACCCGGAAACGGTCGAGCTGCACTTCGCACTGGGCAATCTGTTCCGGCGCCGGGGCGAGACCGATCGTGCGATCCGTGTGCATCAGAACCTTGCCGATCGGCGGGATCTGGACGACGCCCAGCGCGAGCACGCGGTCTTCGAACTGGGCCAGGACTTCCTGCGGGCGGGCCTGCTCGATCGGGCGGAGGACGCGTTCAACCGCCTCGAGGGCTCGCGCTATTCGGCGCCGGCGCTGCGTCACCGGCTGGCCCTCGCGCAGATGGTGCGCGACTGGTCGCAGGCGATCGAACTGGCCACCCGCCTGCAAGGCGATTCGGGCGAAAAGCTCGGCCGCGAGATCGCCCAGTTCCATTGCGAACTCGCGGCACAGGCGCTGGCCGGTCAGTCGCCCCAGCGGCTCGAAACCGCCGCCCGTGAAATCGGCGCCGCCCGTCTGGCCGACGCCGAACACCCGCGGCCGCGGCTGCTGCAGGGCGAGCTGGCGCTGGCTGAAGGCGAGCCCCAGGCCGCGATCGATGCCTGGCGTCCGGTGCTCGAGCGCAAGCCAGCCTTCGCGGCGCTGATCGCACGCAGCTGGCTCGACGCGCATCAGCAGATCGGACGGCTGGACGATGGCATGGCCGCCCTGGAGGCCGCGCATCGCCAGCATCCGGGCGTCGACACGCTGTCGGCGCTGGCCGATGCGCTGACGTCGAGCAAAGGAGCCGAGCCGGCCCTGGCCTGGGCCGACGAGCAGCTGCGCAGTCAGCCCTCGCTGCTCGGTCTCGAGAAGCTTTTGGGTCTGCGCAAGGCGGCCGCCGGGGGCCGTGCCGATCCCGAGCGCGACCTGACGCAGCAGCTGATCGCGCCACAGGCCCGGCGGCTGTCGCGCTACGTCTGCACGCACTGCGGCTTCAAGGCGCGCCAGTTCTACTGGCAATGTCCAGGCTGCAGCCGCTGGGACACCTACGCACCCAAGCGCGGTGAAGAACTCGAGGCAGGCCGATGATCGATTTTTCGAGGGCCAGTGTGCTGGTGGTGGGCGACATCATGCTGGACCGCTACTGGTTCGGCGACGTCAACCGGATTTCGCCCGAGGCGCCGGTGCCGGTGGTGCGCGTCACCCGGCGCGACGAGCGTCTGGGTGGTGCGGCCAATGTGGCGCGCAACCTGGCCACGCTCGGTGCCCGGGCGACCCTGGTCGGTGTGGTCGGCGACGACGAGCCGGGCACTGTGATCGAAGCGCTGGCCCGTCAGGCCGGCATCGAATGCCAGCTGGTCCGCGACCCGTCGATGCCGACCACGATCAAGCTGCGCGTGATCGGCCGCCAGCAGCAGCTGCTGCGGATCGACTTCGAGGATGCGCCGACACCCGAGTCGCTGGCGCGCAAATTCCAGGACATCAGCGCCGCCCTTGCGGCCGCGCAGGTGCTGGTGCTGTCGGATTACGGCAAGGGCGGACTGGCCCACATCGATCACATCATCGCCGCCGCGAAGCAGGCCGGCGTGCCGATCATCGCCGACCCCAAGGGCGACGACTACGAGCGCTATCGCGGCGTGGCGCTGCTCACGCCCAACCGGGCCGAACTGCGCGAAGTGGTGGGCGCCTGGAGCAGCGAGGCAGACCTCCACCGGCGCGCTCAGGCGCTGCGTGAATCGCTCGAGATCCGCCACCTGCTGCTGACCCGGTCCGAGGAAGGCATGACGCTCTTTTCCGAAGGCGGCTCGACGCACGTGCCGGCCCAGGCCCGCGAGGTGTTCGACGTCTCGGGGGCGGGAGACACCGTCGTGTCGGTGCTCGCCGCGATGATGGCGCTGGGGCGTCCGATGGATGAAGCCGTGCGCCTGGCCAACCGCGCCGGGGGCATCGTGGTGGGCAAGC
>Ga0116169_1001876_pt1 | contig 16311 bp, 16 predicted proteins | sample AD_UKC130_MetaG_FD_89796 | JGI IMG/M metagenome (GOLD analysis project Ga0116169, IMG submission 89796) | Active sludge microbial communities of municipal wastewater-treating anaerobic digesters from Canada - AD_UKC130_MetaG | ecosystem: Engineered > Bioreactor > Anaerobic > Digestate | place...
ACGGTAGAGCCCAAGGTGGCCAGGGCGATGGGTCCCATGACCTCGGCTGGGGCCTGGGAGCCGTGGGTGAGGCGCAGGGCGATAATGGTGGTGGGAATGATGGTCAGGCTGGAAGAGGTAAGGGCCATAAAGGTGCACATGGCATCGGAGGCTTCTTCCTTGTTTCGGTTTAATGCCTGGAGCTGCTCCATGGCCTTGAGGCCCAAGGGGGTGCAGGCATTACCCAGACCTAAAATGTTGGCGCTCATAGCTGCCACCAGGGCTCCCAGGGCGGGGTGCGCCTGAGGTACCTGGGGATAGAGCCGGCGGGCCAGGGGCCCTAAAAGGCGGGCCAGCGCCTGGGTAAGCCCTGCTTCCTGGGCAATTTTCATCATGCCAGACCAAAAGGAGACCACGCCAATCAGCCCTGCCGCGACCAGAACAGCCTGTTCACTGCCTTTCAGCACTCCCTCGGTAACGAGTTGAATCTCGCCGCGGCTCGCTGCGGTGATTACCCCGGCTAGAATCATGAAAAACCAGACATAGTTGATCATGGTACCCCTCCCCAACATCCTTATGCGTAAGGAGGAGAAAATAAGAGGAATGGAGAATTGGAACGGAACCATTTTCTCCAGACGTCGACAGCCCTCATTTGACGTTTCCTGACCAATTTCCCGACACTTGCCCCTTTACTTCCGTTTTGTGCTATAATACAGCTGAAGGTCAGTGATAGTCAAAGAAAGTTGGTGAGCAGTTGAGTACGCTGGCAGATCACATTGAAGCTTACATCAAGCAGATGCTGCTCAGCAGCGAGAGCAGGAGCGTGGAGCTGAGCCGGGCCCAGCTTGCCGATGCCTTTTCCTGTGTTCCCTCGCAGATCAACTACGTCTTGGCCACCCGCTTCACTTTGGAGCGCGGTTATATTGTAGAGAGCCGGAGGGGAGGCGGCGGCTATATCCGCATTGCCCATGTGCAGGTGGAAGATGATCTAACCCACGCGGTGAATCTGCTGAAGAGCATCGGCTCCCAGCTCTCGGAGCGGCGCATGGAGAACATTTTGGCCCGCCTCAAGGACCTGGGGCTCCTTTCGGCGCGCCAGTGCCGCTTGATCCGGGGCATTGTGCAGCAGGAAACGGGCGCCGTGGGCCAAGGTAGGGATATGCTCAGGGCCAGCCTGGTGCGGGCCTTGTTGTTTTACATTATCGAGTCCGAATCCTAAGGAGTGGTTATCCATGTTGTGCGATAGGTGCGGGCAGAATGAGGCCACAGTGAAGTTTGTGCAGATTGAGAATAATAAGAAGACGGAGCTGCACCTCTGCCGCGACTGCGCCCAGGGCTATCCCAGTTTTACCCCGGGATTCAACCTCCAGCAGCTTTTGTCCAGCATGTTCCAGTCCGTAGGCCTGGGGCCGAAACTCGCCCCTAGTGTGGCCGCGAAACGCTGCCCCATTTGCGGGCGGAGCATTATGGACATTCAGAAAACGGGCAGAATCGGCTGCAGCAGCTGCTACGAGGTTTTCCGGGAGGAGCTGAATCCGGTGCTGCGCCGCCTGCACGGCTCCGGGAATCATACGGGTAAGGTTCCGGCCCGGGCTTTTCCCCAGGTACACACGGCCCGCCAGATCGAAGAGCTGCGCCGGCGCCTGGAAGAGTGCGTGCGCCTGGAGAAATACGAAGAGGCGGCTAAGTACCGCGATGAGCTCAGGCTGTTGGAAAAGCAGCTCGCGGGGGGTGAAGCGCAGTGAGGGAGATTGCTTCGTGGATGAAAGAGCGCGGACCCGAAGGGGATATCGTCCTGGGCACCCGCTGCCGTTTGGCCCGCAACCTGCAGGGTATTCCCTTCCCGGAAGCGGCTAACCGGGATCAGCTGCGGGAGGTGTTGGGCAAGGCCTCGGAGGTCACGCCCCGCCTTGGTGCCCTGGGGGACTTCTCCTTCCTGGAGATGGCCACCATGGACGCCTTGGAACGGGAAATATTAGTAGAGGAGCACCTGATCAGCCCCAGCCACATGCAGAATCCGGCCCACAAGGCAGTGATCCTCAACGCTCAGCACAACATCAGCATCATGGTCAATGAAGAGGATCATTTCCGCATTCAGGTGCTCAAACCAGGTCTGCAGCTGGAAGAGGCTTGGGAGCAGGCCGACAAGGTCGATGACCTTTTGGAAAGGCACTTGGACTTTGCCTTTGATCTGCAGACCGGTTATTTGACCGCCTGCCCCACCAATGTGGGTACGGCCCTGCGGGCTTCCGTCATGCTGCACCTCCCGGCCCTGAGGAGGGTGCGAAAAGTACAGGAGGTTTTGGGAGCCGTCTCCAAGTTTGGCCTGACTGTGCGGGGATTGTACGGGGAAGGAAGTGACGTGTGGGGCAACGTTTACCAGCTTTCCAACCAGATCACCTTGGGTCAAAGCGAAGATGAAACTATTGAGCATCTAGCCCGCTTCACGGCCCAGATCCTGCACAGTGAGCGGCAGGCCAGGGAATACCTGCTTGAGAAGGAGCGGCGCTTGGCTACGGAGGATTGGCTGTACCGTTCCTATGGAATTCTGCAGAATGCCCGCATCCTCACCAGCCAGGAGGCCATGGAGCTCCTTTCCGATTTGAACTTGGGCCTTGATTTGGGAGTGATCCAGCAGGTGGATCCCAGTGTGGTGAAGCAGCTCATGGTGCAGATCCGCGCCGCACATCTCCAGAGCATTATGGGCCAGCCCCTGCCGGCCCAGGAGCGGGACCGGCTGCGGGCCAGCTTGATTAGGGATACACTGGAAAAGCAGACCAGCAAAACTCAAGAGAGTAGGTGACAATATGTTTGGGCGGTTTACCGAGCGAGCGCAGCGAGTGATGGTGCTGTCCCAGGAGGAAGCACGCCGGCTGGGGCACACTGTAGTGGGAACCGAGCACATTTTATTGGGACTCATTGCCGAAGGCGAAGATGTGGCTGCTCGAGCCCTGCTTTCCTTGGGCATCAGCATTGATCAGGTGCGCGCCGAGGTGGAGCGCATTATCGGCCGAGGCGAAAGGCCCACGGAAGGGCCTATCGGGTTTACGCCCCGGTCTAAACGGGTCTTGGAGCTGGCCTTTGATGAGGCTAGGCGCCTGGGCCATGCCTATATCGGCACCGAACACCTGCTGCTGGGCCTGATCCGGGAAGGGGAAGGGGTTGCGGCCCAGGTATTGACTAACCTCGGAGCGGATCTGGACAAGGTGCGGGCCCTGGTAACCAGCCAATTGGGCGGCGGCGCCCAGGCCAAGGGTCAGAAACCCAGGTCCGGTGGGAAGACTCCCACCCTGGATCAATATGGGCGGGATCTCACCGCCATGGCCCGGGAAGGCAAGTTGGATCCGGTAATCGGCAGGGAGAAAGAGATTCAAAGGGTTATCCAGATCCTGAGCCGGAGGACCAAGAACAACCCCGTGCTCATCGGGGAGCCCGGCGTGGGCAAGACAGCCATTGCTGAAGGTTTGGCCCTGAAGATTATCAACAACGATGTGCCCGAAACCTTAACCAACAAGCGGGTTGTGGCTCTGGACTTGGGCAGTCTGGTCGCAGGGTCCAAGTTCCGGGGCGAGTTTGAAGAGCGCCTGAAAAAGGTGATCGAGGAAATCCGGGCCGCGGGGGATGTGATCCTCTTTATCGATGAAATGCACACCATTATTGGAGCCGGAGCCGCCGAGGGGGCCATTGATGCTGCCAACATCCTCAAACCGGCCCTGGCCCGGGGTGAACTGCAGGCCATTGGGGCCACCACCTTGGATGAGTACCAGAAATACGTGGAACGGGATGCGGCCTTGGAGCGGCGCTTCCAGCCGGTTATGGTGGATGAGCCCACGGTGGAAGAGACCATCGAGATTCTCAAGGGCCTGCGCGATCGCTATGAGGCCCATCACCGGGTGAAGATCAAGGATGAGTCCATTGTAGCTGCGGCCAGGTTGGCTGACCGCTACATCAGCGACCGCTTCCTGCCCGATAAGGCCATCGATCTCATGGACGAGGCCGGTTCCCGGGTGCGCCTGCGGGGCCTGACTCCGCCGGCCGAATTGAAGGAGCTGGAGGCCAAAATTGAGGAGACCCGGATTGAAAAGGAGGCGGCCATCAAAAACGAGCAGTTTGAGCAGGCCGCGAGCCTCCGGGATCGGGAGCAGAAACTCCAGGCGGAACTGGAGGCTAAGCGCCAAGAGTGGCGCAGTGACCAGGGTAGGAGCGAAGCTGTGGTCACTCCCCAGGATATCGCCGAGGTTGTGGCCGGCTGGACCGGCATTCCCGTAACGGATCTGGCCGAGGAAGAGGCGGTGCGCCTGCTCAACCTGGAGGAAATCCTCCATCAACGGGTAGTAGGCCAAGAGGAGGCCATCAACGTTATCTCCCAGGCCATGCGCCGGGCCCACGCGGGGCTGAAGGATCCCAAGCGGCCCATCGGCTCTTTCATCTTCCTGGGACCCACTGGCGTGGGCAAGACGGAGCTGGCTAGGGCCCTGGCGGAAGCCCTTTTCGGCGATGAAGATGCCATGATCCGGCTGGATATGTCGGAGTACATGGAGCGCCATGCCGTATCCCGGCTGGTGGGCTCCCCTCCCGGTTATGTGGGCTACGAAGAGGGCGGCCAGCTTACCGAACAAGTACGGCGCAAGCCCTATTCAGTGGTGCTGTTTGATGAAATTGAAAAAGCCCACCCCGAGGTGTTCAACATCCTGCTCCAGGTGCTGGAGGACGGTAGGCTTACCGACGCCAAGGGGCGGGTGGTGGACTTCCGCAACACGGTTATCGTGATGACCTCCAATGTGGGCGCGGAGCAGATCCGGCGGGATTCGGGGATTGGCTTCCGCGTTGTGGAAGATGAGCGCAGCGACTATCTGGCCATGAAGGATAAGGTTATGGATCAGCTCAAGCGCACCTTCCGCCCAGAGTTCTTAAACCGCATCGACGAGATTGTGGTGTTCCATGCCCTGAACAAGGTGCATATTTCCCAGATTGCCGACATCATGCTCAAGGAGCTGCGCCAGCAGCTGCGGGAGATGGACATTGAGCTGGTGGTGACGGAGCAGGCCAAGGATCTGCTCGCCAACAAGGGCTTCGATCCTGACTTTGGGGCCAGACCCCTGCGCCGGGCCATCCAGCGCTACATCGAGAACCCCCTGGCCGAGGAAATCCTCAAGGGAACCTTTGGCGAAGGCGGCACCATAACGGTGGATGCTAGGGAAGGGGAATTTGTGTTCTACTAAATCTGGGGATGGGTGTTTCCAGAGCTAGAAAGGGAGTGCATGGCCGCGGGAGCAGTTGTGCGCTCCCTTTTCTGATGGTATAATAAAAAAAGAAGTAAAAATTTGGGATTTTAGAAAGGGCAGCTCGTGGCTAGGAAGACTACCGTATTCGTTTGTCAGTCCTGCGGCGCCGAAAGCCCCCGCTGGATGGGGCGGTGCCCCATCTGCTCAGAGTGGAATACGTTGGTGGAAGAAACGGTGGGGCCCGTGGGCAAACAGGCCCGGGGTTGGGCCGCGCAGAAGTGGGTGGCCCCCAGCAAACCTGTGCCCCTTACCCAGGTGGAAGACAGCGGCCATGAGCGTTTTAGCTCCGGCTTGGCGGAACTGGACCGGGTGTTGGGCGGCGGCCTGGTTCCGGGATGCCTGGGCTTGATCGGCGGAGATCCTGGCATCGGCAAGTCCACCCTGCTGCTCCAGGTGGCCGCTAGCGTGGCCAAACAGGAAGGGAAGGTTTTGTACGTTACCGGCGAAGAGTCCTTGGCCCAGCTCAAGCTGCGGGCGCTGCGCCTAGGGGCGTTGGACGAACGGCTGGTTGCTGTAAGCGAGGCGGATACGGAAGCAATTACCAACATGATCGCGGCAGAAAAGCCCCTTTTAGCCATTGTGGATTCCATCCAGACCATGTATGTGCAGGACATTGCTTCGCCGCCGGGCAGTGTGGCTCAGGTGCGGGAAGCCGCGGGACGCTTTTTACAGTTGGCCAAGGGCAGCGGTACCTCGATTCTGCTTGTGGGCCATGTGACCAAGGGCGGCAGCCTCGCTGGGCCAAAAGTTCTGGAACATGCTGTGGATTTCGTACTCTATTTTGAGGGCGAGGTACATACTTCCTTTCGCATCCTGCGTTCGGTGAAGAACAGATTCGGCTCCACTAACGAAGTGGGCATCTTCGAAATGAGCGGGCAGGGCTTGATCCCTGTGGCCAATCCTTCTGAGTTCCTCCTCTCCCAGCGGCCCGTGGACAGTCCCGGGTCTGTGGTGGTGCCTTATATGGAAGGTACCCGTCCCCTTTTGGTAGAAGTGCAGGCTTTGGCAACCCCCGCCCCCTATGGGGGCAATCCCCGCAGGCAGACCACGGGGGTTGACTACCAGAGGTTCTCCATGGTGCTGGCAGTGCTGGAAAAAAGGCAAGGGTATCCCCTGCAGGCTCAAGATGTGTTTCTCAATGTTGCTGGTGGTCTTAAGCTCCAGGAGCCGGCCTTGGATTTGGGTATGGCCGTGGCGGTGGCCAGCAGCGTAGCGAACGTGGGCGTTGCGCCCCTGTGCGCGGTGGTGGGGGAAGTGGGGCTCGCGGGAGAAATAAGGGCGGTAAGGGGTATAGAACAGCGCCTCAAGGAACTGCACCGCTTGGGCTTCGAACGGTGCATTATGCCCAGAAGCAATGTACAGGGAAATGAACCCATCCAGGTTCATGGTGTCAAGACAGTTCAAGAAGCTCTAGAAATTGCTCTGGAAAAGAGAAGGTGAGTCCATGCGCGACGAGGAAGCCATTTACAAGTATCTGCAGATGATTGCACCAGGCACTCAGCTCTACGAAGGGCTGGAAAGCATCTTGAAGGCCAAAACGGGAGCGCTGATTGTCATCGGCGATACTCCCGAAGTATTGGCGCTGGTTAACGGGGGGTTCCATATCGATGCGGAGATGCATCCGGCGGCCCTTTACGAGCTGGCCAAAATGGATGGGGCCATCGTCTTGTCCAGCGATGCCAAACGCATCCTCTACGCCAATACCCATCTCACCCCTGATCCCATGATTCCCACCCAGGAGACCGGAACGCGCCATAAAACGGCAGAACGGGTGGCCAAACAGACGGGCCAGATCGTGATTTCCATCTCCCAGCGCCGCAATATTATTACCATCTACAAAGACAACTGGAAACACGTGGTCCGGGAAGTGAGCGTGATCCTCTCCAAGGCCAACCAGGCCCTGTCCACTTTGGAGAAGTACCGCAGCGTGTTTCAGCAGTCCTTGGTCAACCTCAGCGCTTTAGAGTTCGAGGATCTGGTTACCCTATCAGATGTGACTACGGTGCTCCAGCGCAGCCAGATGGTGAACCGGATCGCCACGGAAATCGAACGGTATGTGGTTCAGCTGGGTTCGGAAGGCCGTTTGGTGAAGATGCAGCTGGAAGAATTGATGGCTGATATAAAAGACCAGGGCTTGCTGGTCTTCAAAGACTATTATGTAGGCGATAATCTGGCCGAAGCCTGGGGCCAGATCGAGGAGTGGGATTCGGAGGACTTCCTCAATGTGGGTATGCTCTCCAAGGCCTTGGGCTACAGCAGCAGCATCAGCAGCCTGGAACAGCCCGCGGCCGCCAGAGGCTACCGCATCCTGTCCAAGATACCCCGGCTTCCCATGCCGGTCATTGAGAACCTAGTGGATACCTTCGGCAGCTTAGCGGCCATTATGGATGCCACCATAGAAGAACTCGATGATGTAGAGGGAATCGGTGAAGTACGGGCGAAGGCTATCAGGGACGGTCTGCGGCGTCTGCGTGAACAAGTGCTGGTAGACAGCCATCTCTAGGTTAGCGGAGGTGGAATATTCCCAAGGTAGCCACGCGCTGGCTCTCCTTGTGGATGATCTCTTCCAGATCCAGGTTCAAAGCGTTGCACATGCCAGCGAGGTAGAATAGGTTTTGACCCACTTCTGCTTCCAGCACGTCCCGGCAGTTTTCGCAGAGCTGCCCTTCTAGATGGGACCGAACGTGGTTCCTAATATCCTCAAAGGAGCAATCGTCGGGCAGAACCTGCTTGGAAGCATCGATCTTGATGCATCCGCAGTCGGTTACCGCTCGGAAGAGCGCCCTGTTGACCCGGGCATTGGTCTCTTGAAACTTAGAAACGATGTCCAGAATACTGAAGTGCCGGACCAGGTTCTCTTCTACGTTTTTCTGAAAGTCATGACACGTGCTCATGGGCTTCGTCACTTCGGTCACGTCCTCTCGCCACCTTCTGGGGGGTCAATTCTGGTTCAATTATAAGGCTTGTGAAAATCGATTGTCAAGTTTGGGCAAACCCTGCGAATACCGTACGAAAACCCTCGTCGTTTGACTTTGTTCGCCCAGAGTGGTAAATTTATTGTAAGGAGCCACTTGGTTTGTAAAAGGGGGTGTTGCTTTGTATAACGTAGGCGATTACGTGGTCTACCCCATGCACGGCGCTGGCGTGATTGTGGCCATTGAGGAGCGGGAAGTCTTGGGGGAAAGGCAGAAATACTATATCATGCAGCTTCCCATTGGCGACATGAAGGTCATGATTCCCATGAATGCCGTGGAAGAGCTGGGATTGCGCCAGGTGATCGGCGCAGAAGAAGTGGAGCGCGTCTATCAAGTGCTGCAGGGGGAAGAAACGGCCATGTCTTCCAACTGGAATCGCCGCTATCGGGCTAATATGGAGAAGATCAAAAGCGGAGACATATATGAGGTGGCGGAGGTTGTGCGCAATCTCACCATCAGGGATGCGGAGAAAGGGTTATCCACCGGCGAGAGAAAAATGCTGGACACAGCCAGGCAGATTCTCGTCAGTGAGTTAGTCATAGCTCAGAACTCTACCAAGGAGGAGGTGGAGGAGGCGATTCAGGAGATATTTCAGCAGTAGGGGGTGAGCCGGGACATTTTGGGCCACAAGAGAATACTCGCCAGGAAACAGGAAATACTATGCCTTGAACGAGCAAGCTGTCGCAAGGATGTTGTAAAACGGGAGGTGAAATAAAGTTTGGTCCTGGTTGCTAGGGTCGTTTTTGCATTTATAGGCGCGCTCTTAGGTTATTCGGGATCGTTATTGCTGCTCGATACGGGAGTTTTAAGCGGAGTAATGGCAAGTGGGTATCTGGTTGGTCTGTTGGTCTTTTCTGGCGTGGTGATCGGTCTGCTCATCGGCCCGCCTGTGGTCAGGGGATTGATGATTGGGACCAAGGCGGCAACCCAGTTTGTACTGAAAACCCCCACCCATGAACTAATGGGCGGGATCATCGGTCTTGTCAGCGGCTGGATTATTGCCCTGGTTATTTCCATTCCCCTGCTGCGCATCCCGGTGTTGGGGGATTATGTTTCTATCGTGCTGGGCATCCTCCTGGGTTATATGGGATTAGTGGTGGGCCTCAGGAAGACAGAAGAGATGCAGGGCGTGTTCTCCCGCTCAGAGAAAGTGCTGCGCGGTCTGAGGGGGGCCTCGGAGGCCAGCCCGAAGATACTGGACACCAGCGTGATTATTGACGGCAGGATCGCCGACATCACCAAATCGGGGTTTCTGGAAGGGGATCTGATTGTTCCCGGATTCGTTCTAGAGGAACTGCAGCACATTGCCGACTCTTCCGATGTGCTCAAGCGCAACCGCGGCAGGAGGGGACTGGACATCCTGAACCGGATCCAAAAAGAACCCTACTGTAACGTGCGCATCATTGAGGATACTTACAGTGATCTGAGTGAGGTAGATACCAAGCTTATTCGTTTGGCGAAGGACATCAATGGTAAGGTGGTTACCAATGATTATAACCTGAACAAGGTGTGCGAGCTGCATGGGGTTCAGGTGCTGAACATCAATGAGCTGGCTAACTCGGTGAAACCCGTAGTCCTTCCTGGAGAAGAGCTGAAAGTGCATGTGATCAAGGATGGTAAAGAGCAGGGCCAGGGTGTCGGCTACCTGGATGATGGCACCATGATTGTGGTGGATGGCGGGCGCCGCTATATAGGCCAGACCGTTGCCGTATTGGTCACCAGTGTGCTCCAAACTGCAGCTGGTCGCATGATTTTTGCCAAACCCAAATCCATGGAGCGGGCATTATAGGTTCTATTGTCTAGCCAAGGCCTGGTGCACTGACATCAGGCCTTTTTTGGTTCTCAGGCCGGAGGCACGATAGGGAAGCAGGAGGCGTGAAGATGAAGGTTGGAGTAGTGATTGCTGCAGCAGGATCTGGACTGCGCATGGGGGCCGAGGGCAACAAGGTGCTCCTGCCGGTGCAGGGCAAGCCCATGCTGCAGTACAGTCTCGAATGCTTTGAGGCCATGGACGAAGTAAGGGATCTAGTGGTGGTTACCAGGGAAGAGGATCAGGAGATGGTGGGGACGCTGCTTGAGAGAATGCAGCCCACCAAACGAATACAGGTGGTGCCCGGGGGACCCGTGCGGCAGGAAAGCGTTTATCGGGGGCTGCAGGCCCTGCCCGCGGATACGCAGTGGGTGATTATCCATGATGGGGCGCGCCCCTTTATTACCACCACCGCGGTGCGCCGGGGGCTGGAGGCAGCCCGGGAGCATGGGGCTGTGGGGCTGGCTGTGCCGGTCAAGGACACCATCAAAAGGGTGCGCGCTGGGGTGGTCGTGGACACCCTGCCCCGCTCCGAGCTCTGGGCCATGCAGACACCCCAGATCTTCCGCTACGAACTGATCCTAAAGGCCCATCAGGAGGCCAGGCGCCGGGACCTGGTGGCCACCGACGACTGCGCCTTGGTGGAGGCCCTGGGGCATCCTGTACAGATCGTACCCGGCGAGTACAGCAACATCAAGGTGACCACGCCGGAAGATCTGCCGCGCCGGGAGGAGTTCTCTGTGGGTAGCGGCTACGATGTGCACCGCCTGGTGCCGGGCAGGCCCCTGATTCTGGGTGGAGTTGAAATCCCCTTTGAACTAGGGCTGTTGGGGCACTCCGATGCCGATGTGCTCACCCATGCGGTGATGGATGCCCTGCTCGGAGCTTTAGGCGCGGGGGATATCGGCGAGCATTTCCCAGATACCGATTCCAGCTATGCAGGCATATCCAGCATGGCGCTGTTGGCCAGGGTTATGGAGCTGGTGAGGAGCAGGGGCTGGGAAGTGAGCAATGCCGATGCGGTTGTGCTGGCCCAAAGGCCCAAACTTACCCCGTGGAAAGGGGCCATCCGCACCAGTTTGGCCCAGGCGCTGGGCGTTTTCGAGGCGCGGGTGAACATTAAAGCTTCCACCAGCGAAGGTTTGGGCTTTGTGGGAAGGGGTGAGGGCATCGCGGCCCAAGCTGTGGTTATGCTCCGCTCCGCGCGGAGTTGACTTGGCAGGGACCCTTGCATATAATATGGTTATTATTAGGCAAAGGACATGAAGGGGAGAGTAGTTAAGAGCGCCGCCCAGAGAGGGGCACATCTGGTGGGAGTGCCCTGCGGTTACCTTAATGAAGTGCACCCCAGATCTGCCAACCGAAACCGCCCGGGCGGGAGTAGGCTTGGACGGCTGCACCCGTTACCGTGCCCAAAGTGCTGACGTGCAGGCGCCAGGCGCTGCGCGTTGGAAGCAGAGTGGAACCGCGGCCCTCGTCTCTGTGAGAGAAGGGGGCTGTTCTTGTTTAAGCAGGAATGCAGGAGGGGAGAGGTATGAAACGGGAAGTAAGGGTGTACAATACCCTGACTCAAGAAAAGGAACTATTCGTGCCTAGGGAGCCGGGTAAGGTGAGCATCTACGTGTGCGGCGTGACGCCCTATTCCGATACCCACCTGGGCCATGCCCGCCCCAGCGTGGTTTGGGATGTGATCATCCGCTTCTTCAAGTGGCTGGGCTATGAGACGGTGCATGTGCAAAACTTCACCGACGTTGATGATAAGATCATCCTCAAGTCCCTCAGCGAAGGGGTGCCCGCGGTGGAGCTGGCCCAGCGCTACATCGATGAATATTTCGCCAGCATGGATGCCCTGGGGGTGCAGCGGGCTGATTATTACCCGAGGGTCAGCCAGCATATCGAGGAGATTATTGCCCTGATCCAGCGCCTCATTGACAGGGGGCACGCCTACGCAGTCGGCGGGGATGTGTTTTTCAGTGTGGAATCCTTTAAGGAGTACGGCAAGTTGAGCAAGCAGAGGCTGGAAGAGCTGCGGGAAGGCACCCGTTTCGAGGTGGATCCCAAGAAAAGGGACGCCGCGGACTTTGCCCTCTGGAAGGCGGCCAAGCCAGGCGAACCGGCCTGGGACAGCCCCTGGGGCAAAGGCCGGCCGGGCTGGCACATTGAATGCTCGGCCATGAGCCTGAAATATCTGGGCGAAGAGTTTGATTTCCACGGCGGCGGCAATGACCTGATCTTTCCCCACCATGAGAATGAAATCGCCCAGTCCGAGGCGGCCACAGGCAAGCCCTTGGCCCGCTACTGGGTGCACAGCGGCATGATCACCCTGAAGGATGCGAAAATGTCCAAGTCCCTGGGCAATATCGTCTCCCTCGGCCAGCTTTTGGAGAAGTATCCCAGGGGATTGCTGCGCTTTTACCTTTTGTCTACCCACTACCGCTCTGGGCTGGAATACTACGACGGCAAGCTGGAGGAGATGGGCAGGGGTTGGTCGCGCCTGAACGAATCGGCCCGCAAGCTCAAAGAGGATCTGGAGGAAGCCCAGGACGGAGATCTTGCCAGCGGCGATCAGGAAACCCTGGAGAATCTGGGCCGCTATGAACAGGAGATTATTGCTGCCTTGAGCGATGATTTTAACACGGCCATGGCCCTGGGGGTGCTCTTCGATTTGGTCAGGGAGATCAACTCCTACAGACATAAGGGGGGCTTCCACAAAAAAGTGCTGCAGCGGGGCTGGGACGTTTTGAACCTGTGGGCTGGAGAGATCCTTGGCGTGCTCGAGCTGGAGCAAAGGCAGCAGGAGGGCTTGGTGGATGGACTGATGGAGCTGATCCTGTCCATTCGGGAGGAGCTGCGCCGGGAGAGGAACTTTGCCCTGGCCGACCGCATCCGCACTCAGCTGTCCGAGTTGGGGGTTGTGGTGGAAGATACTCCCCAGGGACCGAGATGGAAGGTGTGAGCAGTGTTTGTAGAAGGGGAACTGAACGTGGGGGAACTGTCGCCCCTGGCCCTGGCTTATGTGGGTGATGCAGTTTTCGAGCTTTATATTCGCACTAGGCTGGTGGCCTACCCCGCCAAAGTGCATGACCTGCACCGTAGTGCTGTGAAATATGTGCAGGCGGCGCGCCAAGCGGAAATCATCCACGCCTGGGAGCCGGAACTCACCGAGGAAGAAAAGGAAGTTGTGCGCCGGGGCAGAAATGCCAAGGGCGGGGTGCCCCGCCGCAGCGATGCCCTGGAGTACCGCCACAGTACCGGTATGGAGGCGCTGCTGGGCTATTTGTACTTAAGCGGCCAGCAGGAGCGCTTGCTGCAGCTGCTGCACAAAATCACCCCCACGGTGGATGCATAGAACAAGGAGGATTGCCATGCAGGTATTGAACAAGGGGTTTGTGCACTTGGTGGAACACATGGGCGGCGATGCGGCCGTGATCCGCAATGCCAGGCGCTGCTGGCGCAGCGAGTCCAAATCGGAGGAAGATGCCGACCGCAAGCTGCTCAGGCATTTAATCAAGAAAGGCCACAAAACCCCCTTCGAAGCCATGGTCTTTACCTTTGATGTGAAGGCGCCCCTGTTTGTGGCCAGGCAGTGGTTCAGGCACCGCATTGCTTCGTACAACGAAGAATCGCTGCGCTACTGCGTAGCCAACCGGGAATACTACATCCCAGAGGATTTGGAAGGGGAGCTTTTGGAGGCTTGGGTGCAGCAGAATGAAGCGGCCTTTGACTTCTACTATGAGCTGGTGAATACCTACAAAATGCGCCGGGAAAAGGCGCGCAGCGTTCTGCCAGTGGGCATTTATACCAACTTCTACTGGACGGTCAACGGCAGCTCCCTCATGAACTTCCTCATGCTGCGGACCGCCCCAGATGCCCAGTATGAGATCAGGATGTACGCCGAAGCCATTCTGGAGTTGGTCAAAGAAGTGGCCCCCATCTCCTTTGGGGAGTTTGAAAGGGAGGTATTAAAGCGCGGTGGTTGATGTAGCCGGGCGCCAGCCCGTTTTAGAAGCACTGCGTTCAGGGCAGGAGATCAACAAGCTGCTCGTGGCCAAAGGGCAGCGCCAGGGTTCCCTGCGGGAGATTGTGGCCCTGGCTAGACAGCGGGGCATTGTGGTGCAGGAGGTGGACCGCAGCGTCCTGGATCGCCTGAGTCGGGAGGTAAATCACCAGGGAGTTGTGGCCCAGTTGGCTGAAGTGCGCTATTTCGAACTGGACGAGCTGTTAGCGCAGGCCAAGGCCGCTGAATGGCCCCCGCTGCTGCTGGTCTTGGACGGTATTCAGGATCCCCACAATCTGGGAGCCATCATCCGCAGCGGAGAAGCCCTGGGTGCCCAGGGGGTGATTATCCCCAAGCGCCGCGGGGCATTGGTCACGGAGGCGGTGATGAAGGCTTCTGCGGGCGCCGCCAATTACTTCCCCATCTGCCGGGTGACCAATTTGGCTGCCACCATTGATGCCCTCAAGGGTGAGGGTTTCTGGGTGTTCGGCGCGGATGCGGCCGGCGAGCCCTGCTTCCAACAGGACCTCACGGGCCCCGTAGCCCTGGTTATCGGGGGCGAAGGCTTTGGTTTGAGCCGTTTGGTGCGGGAAAAATGTGACTTTCTTTCCTCTATTCCCATGCGGGGCCGTATCAACTCCTTGAACGCCTCTGTGGCCGCCTCCCTGCTCATGCTGGAGGTGGTTCGGCAGCGCTCGTGGGCCAACCTTGACCCCCGCTAGGCCTTGGTGTATAATAAACACGTGCCGTTTGGACAAACTGTGTCCTGTGACACGTGGGGTGGAGGCGATGGATGGTGAGTGCAAATGTGCCCAAAAGGTGTTACGACATGTACGAAAGCCTGAGCGATGAGGAAATCGTCCAGCTCGCCCGGGACACCGACGATGAGGCCCTGGAACACCTGATCAACAAGTACAAGAACTTCGTTCGGGCCAAGGCACGTTCCTACTTCTTGATTGGAGCAGACCGCGAAGACATCATCCAAGAGGGTATGATTGGTCTCTATAAGGCCATCCGAGACTTTCGCCCTGATAAGTTGGCTTCCTTCCGCGCCTTTGCGGAGCTGTGCATCACCCGCCAGATTATCACAGCCATCAAGACGGCGACCCGCCAGAAACACATCCCCCTCAACTGCTACGTATCTTTGAACAAACCCATCTACGATGAAGAGTCTGATCGCACTCTGTTGGATGTGATTTCCGGTTCGAAAGTGACTGATCCCGAGGAGCTCGTGATCAGCCGGGAAGAGTTCTCCGATATTGAAACCAAGATGGTGGAGTTTTTGAGCGAGCTGGAATGGCAGGTGCTCATGTATTATCTGGAAGGGAAGAGCTATCAGGAGATCGCGGACGAATTAGGCCGCCATGTGAAGTCTATTGATAATGCCCTGCAGAGGGTTAAGCGCAAGCTGGAACGCTATCTGGAGAAGCGGGAAAGCGTGCATTAATCTGCAGCCGCCTTCTCCCCAGAGATTGCTGTTGACAGAAGCCCAATGGGTTGCTATACTCTTAAGTGGTTAAGCCGGTGTAGCTCAATTGGCAGAGCACTCGACTTGTAATCGAGAGGTTGTGGATTCGAGTTCCACCTCCGGCTCCATTGAATACACGTGGAGGGATACCCAAGCTGGCCAAAGGGGGCAGACTGTAAATCTGCTGGCAGTGCCTTCGCAGGTTCGAATCCTGCTCCCTCCACCATTTTCCATAAATCATCGCGGGGTGGAGCAGTCTGGTAGCTCGTCGGGCTCATAACCCGAAGGTTGTCGGTTCAAATCCGGCCCCCGCAACCAGATTATCCAACCGTCAGAGCGATTCTGGTGGTTTTTTGTTGCCAGTACAGAGAACTCCCATACTATGAAATCTAGGAGGGTGCTCCTAGATTTGCAGGGATGGGAGGACTACGGGCCATGTGGGCGTTCATAATTGCCCTGGCAATTACATATACTTGTCTGTGGCTAGTCCCGCTGTGGCTGGTCTGGCCCGCGGGTGTGTTGGTTTCCCTGTACTTGGTAACACTAAACCGAAGGCGCAGGGGGCAAGAGCTCACTGACGGACAAATCCTGGCGGTGCTGCTGGGGTCGTGGCTGGCTGTGGGCTGGGGCCTTGCCCTTTTCCTTATGCGTTAGAAGGACTTTCGCGGGGCTTGGCGAATGTAACCGTAATCCTTTAAATTAGCAATGTTTTCCGGGAGGAGTGGAAAAGACAAAATGGCTAAGCAGAAGTTTGAAAGGACCAAACCTCACGTTAACGTGGGCACCATCGGCCACGT
>Ga0116169_1001882_pt1 | contig 16278 bp, 17 predicted proteins | sample AD_UKC130_MetaG_FD_89796 | JGI IMG/M metagenome (GOLD analysis project Ga0116169, IMG submission 89796) | Active sludge microbial communities of municipal wastewater-treating anaerobic digesters from Canada - AD_UKC130_MetaG | ecosystem: Engineered > Bioreactor > Anaerobic > Digestate | place...
GTTGGCGCGCACCGCCTCGGGCGCCTCGAAACCCAGGCTGCCCGCCGTCGCCAGCAACTCGTCGATGTCGGCGTCGACATTGGTGATGTCCAGGTCCAGCCCGTACAGGCCATCGGCGATCACGCCCAGCCCGCCGACGACACGGCCATTCTTGTACAGCGGAATGCCGCCCGGGTCGGCCGACAGCCCCAGCGGTGCGCGCTTGGGGCCGGTCGCAGCCTGCCCCGGCGCAACGGAGTCGTCCCGCCGCATCACGTCGGAGCAGGAGAACTGCGAGAACTGCACGCCCGACAAGGGTCCCGACAGCTGGTTGGCTTCGTTCGGGTTGAAATGCTGCTGGATGATCTGGCTGGCCGTGCGGGTCGAGAACGCGTTGCCGGCACTGGACAGGTAGGCGCCGGTCAGCGCCTTGCTGATCGCTGCGAACGGGTTGGGCAGCGAGACCCCCTCGAGCCCGCCGACCACGCCGCGTCCGCTGTCGATACGGAACGTCGCCGTCGGCGCAGCCATGTCGTAGACCGCCAGCACATTGCCGACGCGGTCGGTCACGGCCAGCGTGGCCAGTTGCCCGCGCGCTTGCGCCGCCACCACCGTCTGCGCGACGATGCGCTCGACGTCGGCCGCCGTGAGCATGTCCTGGGCGCAATTGGCACCGCAGTCGATCGCGGTCAGCGGCGCTCCAGACGACGTGCTGCCGCCGCCGTCCCCACCACCGCCGCCACCGCAGGCGGTCAGCCCGACCGCAAAGACCGTGGCCATCGCCCGGCGCCAGTCGCGCAAGCCCCAATACCGGGCCATCATGGTTTGGCCCCGGTCCTCAGTGCGGCCTGCTGGAAGGCCGGATGTTCCTTGCGCGGATGGAAGCCATGGCAGCTGTCGCACTGACTGACGACCTTCTCCTTGTCCGGCTTGGCGCCCGCGTGGCAGGTACGGCAGGACTGGATGTCGGGTATCAGGATTTCAGAGGCCATCTTGGAGGTTTTCGCGCTGTGACAGGACACACACGCGGCATTCTTGTGCTGTGCGTGCGAGAAGGTGGATTGGGGCAGCCAGTGCGAGGTCTCGACGATGGCCGGCACATGCCACTGTACCGGCGCCTTGTCGGACGCCTTTTCGGGCACGACCGCATGGCAGGTCGTGCACACGCCATTGGTCTTGGCAAACATCTGCTGGAAGGTCCGCTTGCTGTTCTGCTCGACCCAGCGCCCGGCTGCGGTCGACTGGCTCGCCGGCGCGCGGCCGGTCGGACGCTGCAGCAAGCTGTTGACCGTGGTCAGGCTGACCGGGTAGCGGTCCACCGCCAGGCTGGCATAGATCTCGCGCACCGCAACCTCGACCACCTCCGGCCTGGCATGCGGCACCTCGCGCTCGGGCGCCTGCGGGTCGACCGACAGGCGGTGGCAGGACTGGCAGTTCTTCGCCATCGTGACCGGCTCGAAACGCACGCCGGCGGCGTCCAGTGCATGGCAACTCGCGCATTCGAGCACCACCCGGCCGCCGGTCGCGGCCGGCCCGGTCGGGCTTTTGATGCCCTTGTCCGCCAGGTGGATGTCGTGCGGAAACACCAGCCCGGTCTCGTTGCGCAATTCGGGCGTCTGGCGCACACGCTGCACGGTGTGCGCCGCATCGCGCTGGCGGATCGACAGCCGGAACGCCGGATGCTCGGTCGCGAAGTCCGACACATTGCCCTGGGCCGTCAAGGGCGTGAAGGCCCGGATGTTGCCATGGCACGTCGCGCACCCGACCGTATCCGTGGTGCGCATGCCGGCCTGTCCCTGGTGTTCCTTGTGGCAGGTGGCGCAGCGCTGTCCGGTCAGGGTGTTGTGCGCGATCGTGGGGTCGCTGACATGGTCGCCCACCTGGGTATGACAGGCCGTACAGCTGGCATCGGTCACCCGCTCGAAAGGCTTGTCGTGGCAGCTGCGGCAATCCTGCGCAAAGCCCTGGTGGGCCGACGAGATGGCGCCCGGGTTCCAGAAGGTGTCGAGCCGCTGCCCATGGCCCGCGACCCAGTGTTTCAGCTGCGCCTCCATCCGCCCCGCATCGGTGCTCGGCGCAGGCATCGCGCCAGTCGCCGGCATCTGCGCCGCATGGCCGGCGCGCAACTGTGCCGCGACGGCGGCCGTGGTGTTGGCCGGCACGCTCAACGGGGCGACCGGCTGGAAAGCGTGCCAGACCGGCCAGGCGCCGCACAGTACCAGCACGACCAGGCTCAGTACCCAGGACAGGGCACGGCGCGACAGCCAGCCCTGGACCACGCCGACCTTCACTCCGGCCTTCGCGGCATCTGCCGCACCTGCCACCGGCGCACGCAAGGAGAACGAGAGCGTCAGGCGCGGGTCGGGCTTGTCGGGGCCGTCCTCGACCTCTTCGACGATGAAGTCATAAGGGCCGATCGATATCTTCTGGCCCACCGCCAGGCGAACGCTGGTCTGCGCGCGCTGGTCGATCGCCACCGGCCCGGTCGCCTCCAGATAGAGGGCGCCGTCCTCGGCACGGCGAATCGTCGCGTGCTCGAGCCGGATGCGCGGATCGGGCAGGAAGATCTTGCACGCCGCTGCCCGTCCCAGGCTCAGCATTTCGCCGGAGACGGCGCGGCCGACCCGTGCGCCGACCTGCGTATCGTCCGGATGAATGGTCTCGACCAGTTTGCAGCGAATCATGGTCTGGTCACCAGTAGATGAACACCGAGACGATGTGGCTCGTCAATGCGATCAACAGCGCGAACGACAGCGGCACATGGATGAGCAGCCACAGGCGCAGGCGCGCCAGCGAGCGCAGTTCCGAGCGGATCTTCTCGACCGCGGTGCGCCGGGCCAGCATCAGGCCTTGCACTTCACGGCCTTGGCGTGCGGTCTCGTCCTTGAGCTTGCGGTTGAGTTGCTGCATGCGTTCGACTGCCCGGTGGGTCGGACAGCCGCGCGCCAGGGTCCGGAATGCGTGCTGGAATACGCTGCCCTGCAAGCGTGTCTTCTGGGCCGCTGCCTGCACCAGGGTATTGAACTCGTCCGGCAGTTGCAAGGCCAGCCGTGCGGCCTGCTGGTCGATTTCCTGGATCTGCAGCAACAGCGTGGGGACATCGTCCTCGCCCATGTTGGCCGTCATGCGCCCGGGTTCGCGCAGGAACACCAGCACGCCATAGATGCCACTGAACACCACCACCAGCATCAGCACATAGGCCAGGGTGTGCAGGTTGACGCCGATCTCGAAGCCGGTGTGCAGCGTGGCCACCACCACCAGCGCCAGCCCCAGATAGACGTGGGCCGACAGCCAGCCCTGGGTCATGGTCAGTGAAGCACCGTACCGTCGCTTGCGCACGCCCAGCCACAGCAACCAAAGGATCGTGAGCGCAGCCACCGTGCCCAGCGCGTAGCCCATCAGCGTGCCGCCGTATCCCAGGCCGCCGGGGGTATTGAAATGGGTGTGCCGATGCCAGACGTATGCGCCGATCGCCGAAACACACAGGAACAGCGCCAGCTTCAGATAGCGGTAGCCTTTGTATTCGAGAAAACTGCGGTGTCGCATCGTTCGGCGGGTCTCCGTGCAGCGCCCGAGGTGGGACTGCCGCGCTATGGGGTACACACAGGTGACCGGGCCAACCTGCCATGTCCCCATCCGAATCAGGGGAAATCAAAATTCATTGTAGGGTCGACCTCAGCGAACGACGCCGATTCGACGCCTTGCGCTCGCCAGGGTGTTGCAATCACGCACCATCCCGCACGGCCCGGAAGTCCTGCCAGAAGCGGGCGTCCTGCGTAGTGGCGAAGTTGATGCGCATCAGTGTGCTCGCTTGCCGACCCGCATGGAACAGCGCGCCCGGCGCCAGCAGATAGCCCAGGTCCAGCATGCGCTGCGCCAGCGCATCGGTGTCGACACCGGTGTCGACCCAGCCGAACAGGCCCGCCGGTTCGGCGGCAAAGGTGCAGCCCGACTGCAGCGCCAGCCGCACACTGCGCGCGCGCGCCTGCTCGAGCCGCGCACGGATGCGCTCGGCATGGCGCCGCAACTGCCCCTGGTCGATGCACCAGGCCAGCGCCTTCTCCAGCAGGGCCGGCGTGGTGAGCGTGGACAGCAGCTTGGTGTCGAGCAGATGTTCGACCAGGTCCGGCGGCGCGGCCAGGTAGCCGACCCGCCAGTTGGGCGCCAGGATCTTGGCAAAGCCGCTGACATAGATCGTGCGCTGCAGCCCGTCGAGGGCGCACAGTCGGGTGGCCGACTCGGGCGCGATGTGGCTGTAGGTGTCGTCCTCGACGATATGGAAGTTGTACTGATTCGCCAGTTGCACCACCCGGTGGGCCGTGCCCGGCGTCAGGCAATAACCCGTCGGGTTGTGCAGCACGCTGACGCTGACGAACAGCTTGGGGCGGTGCAGCTCGCAATAGCGGGTCATCACGTCCAGGTCCGGGCCGCGCTCGCCGCGCGGCACCGGCAGGATGCGCATGCCCAGGGACTGCAGCCGCGCGAATTCGATCGCCCATCCCGGCTCCTCCACCATCACCGGATCGCCGGCGCGCAGCAGGCTGCGGCTGACGATGTCCAGCCCATGCGTCGCACCGACAGTCGTGATGATCTGTCCCACATCGGCGTGGATGTCGATCGCTGCCAGCTTCTTGGCCAGCGCCTGGCGCAGCCCGGGATCGCCGGCCGGCTCACCGTATTGCAGCGACAAGGCCTGCAGTGCCGGTCCGGTGGTCACCCTGCGAACTGCGGTCGCCATGAAGCTGCTTTGCAGCCAGTCCGGCGGAAACACGCCCATGCCGGGCTGCGGCTTGTCGCTGACCGAGTGAAACATGCCACGGATCAGCGCAGCCGCATTCACCGGCGCCCGCGGCGGCGGCAAGGCGTCAGCGGCGGTAGCGTTGGCGGTGGCGGCATGGCGGCGGACCACGGCGGCACCGCCGGTACGGCTGGCCGCGGCATCGCGCACGAAGAAGCCCCGGTTGCGCCGCGCCTGCACCAGTCCCAGCGCCAGCAGGCGGTCGTAGGCGGCCACCACCGTGGACGGACTGACACCGTGCTGCTGCGCGCACTGGCGCACCGACGGCAGCCGGGCACCGGGCGCAAGCAAGCGGGTCCCGATACGGTCGGCAAAACGGTCGGCCAGTTGTTCGGTCAGCGACTGACCCGCGGTTTTCATCAACATCGTCTGTTCCTCAGCGCATGGTGTGCAGCGTGTGTATCGATGCAGGCAACCATACAGTTTGCAAACTGATCGGCCAAACTGTACTGCTCGTGTATTGGTATCGAAGGCTACATTACCAGTCCGCATCCGAAAAGTCACTCTTTTTTCAACCTCCATCCACCTGCCGCATGCACGCCACGGAACTGACTGCCCTGCTGGCGTTCTGCACCGCCATGAGCTTCTCGCCGGGGCCCAACACGATGCTTTCGACCGCGATCGCGGCCAACCATGGCCTGCGCCGCACGCTGCGCTTCTGCCTTGCGGTGCCAACCGGTTGGGTGCTGCTGATGCTGACCTGCGGACTGGGTGTCGGCGCCATCGTGCTCGGCGTGCCGACGCTGCGCTGGGCCATCAAGTTCATCGGCGTCGGCTACATGGTGTGGCTCGCATGGCGGCTGAGCCAGGCCGCGCACATGTCCACGGTCGACCCGCAACGGCTGGAGATCAGCTTCTGGGGCGGCGTCAGTCTGCAGTTCGTCAACATCAAGGCATGGATGCTGGCACTGACGCTGACCGCCGGCTGGGTCGTGAATGCGGCTGGCGCACCGGCGCAGAATCCGGGCCAGCGCCTGGCCATCATCTGCGGCGTGATGGTGGTGTTCGCGTTCTCCAGCAACTTCAGCTATGCCGTGATGGGATCGATGCTGCGCCAGTTTTTGTCCCAGGGCAACCGGCTGCTGTGGTTCAACCGGGCGATGGCACTGGTGCTGCTGGCCACCGCCGTGTGGATGGTGTCGGTATGAAGAACGAAACCCGCGGCCTGTGGCTGGGCCTGCTCGGCGTCGTGCTGTTCGCGGTCACCTTGCCGATGACCAAGCTGGCCACCGGCCCGGCGCAGGCGCCATTGCTGTCGCCGGTGTTCGTGACCTTCGGGCGCGCCGCCGTGGCCGGACTGCTGTCACTGGTCTACCTGGGGCTGACCCGCAGCGCGCGGCCGCGCGGCCGTCGCCAATGGGGCGCGCTGGCATTCACGGCCTGTGGCGTGGTGGTCGGGTTTCCGCTGTTTCTGGCGCTGGGACTGCGCCATGTCGAGTCGGTGCATGCGTCGGTGGTGATCGGCATCCTGCCGCTGGCCACCGCGGTGGTCGGATCGGTGTGGCTGCGCCAGCGCCCCAGCGCCGGCTTCTGGCTTTGCGCGCTGGCGGGTTCCGCCCTGGTGGCGGCCTTTGTGCTGCTGCGCCACGACGCCACCGACAGCAATGCGCAGTGGGCCGATCTGCTGCTGGTGCTGGCCGTGCTCAGCGCTGCCTTCGGTTACGTTGGTGGCGGCCGCCTGACGCTGGAGCTGGGCGCCGAGCGCGTGATCTGCTGGGTGCTGGTGATCAGCCTGCCGGTCACCTTGCCGGTCATGCTGCTGAACCTGCCGTCGCATCCGGTCCCCGCCAGCGCCTGGATGGGGTTTGCCTACCTGGCGGTGATCTCGATGTGGCTGGGCTTTTTTGCCTGGTACCGCGGCCTGGCACTGGGCGGCACGGTGCGGGTCAGCCAGGTACAACTGGTGCAGCCGTTCCTGAGCATGCTGTTCTCGGTGCCGCTGCTGGGCGAATCGCTCGACCTGATGACGGTCGGTTTCGCGCTGGCCGTGATTGCCACCGTGTTCATCGGCAAGAAAATGCCGGTGCGCGCTGCCGCCACGCCTGTGCAAGCAATGTCGACACCCGCCACCTCCGCAAAGGTATCCCCATGAAAACCCGCATCGCCCAGGCCCTGGCGCAGATCCCGGCCGCGCCCACCGACCAATACCCCGCCGGCGCACCGTCGGTCACGACGCTGCAGCATGGCAGCATGACACTGAAGGTGTTCCGGCCCTCGGCGAATCCTGGCGGGCGCGACCTGCAGCAGCCCCATGCGCAGGACGAGTTGTATCTGGTGCATGCGGGCAGTGCCGAGATCGTCATCGACGGGGAGCGGATGCCGGCCGGCGCGGGAGACGCATTCTTCGTCGGCGCCGGCCAGCCGCACCGGTTCGAGAATTTTTCGCAAGACTTTGTGACCTGGGTCGTCTTTTACGGCCCGCAAGAAGGAGAGACAGCGTGAGCCATTCAGCCCCGACACCTACCCCCACCGCCAGCGCAACCTGGACGCTGGCGCGACGCGCCGAGCGCATGAACCCGTCGGTGATTCGCGAGATCCTCAAGGTCACCGAGCGGCCCGGCATCATCAGCTTTGCCGGCGGCCTGCCGTCGGCAAAGACCTTCCCGGTCGCCGAATTCGCCAGCGCCTGCGCCAGCGTGCTGCACAACGACGCGCATGCGGCCCTGCAGTATGCGGCCAGCGAAGGCTACGCCCCTTTGCGTGAAATGGTGGCTGCAGCCCTGCCCTGGGATGTCGATCCGGCCCGCGTGCTGATCACCACCGGCTCGCAGCAAGGCCTGGACCTGATCGCCAAGGTGCTGATCGATGCCGGCAGCCGGGTACTGGTCGAAACACCGACCTATCTCGGTGCCTTGCAGGCCTTCACGCCGATGGAGCCGACCATTGTCAGTGTCGCCAGCGACGACCAGGGGCTGCAGGTGTCCGATCTCGAGGCGCAGCATGCTGCCGGCGAGGCACCGCGCTTCCTGTACGTGTTGCCCAATTTCCAGAACCCGACCGGCCGCACGATGAGCGAGGAGCGGCGCCAGGCCCTGGTCCGCAGCGCTGCGGCGCTGGGCCTGCCCATCGTCGAGGACAACCCCTATGGCGACCTGTGGTTCGACCAGCCGCCGCCGCTGCCCCTGACGGCACGCAACCCGGACGGCTGCATCTACCTGGGATCTTTCTCCAAGGTGCTGGCACCCGGTCTGCGCCTCGGCTTTCTGGTGGCACCCGCCAGCGTCTACCCCAAGCTGCTGCAGGCCAAACAGGCGGCCGACCTGCACAGCCCCGGCTTCAACCAGCGCATGATCGCGGAGGTCATGAAGGACGGTTTCCTCGATCGCCATGTGCCGACCATCCGCGCCCTGTACAAGTCGCAGCGCGATGCCATGCTGGCCGCGCTGGCGCGCGAAATGCCCGCTCTGGACGGGCCCGACCCGGACGACCGGGTGACGTGGAATTCCCCCGCAGGCGGCATGTTCCTGTGGCTGCGTCTGCCCAGGGGCATGGATGCCGTCGAACTGCTGCCCCGGGCGGTCGACAAGGGGGTGGCCTTCGTGCCCGGCATGGCGTTTTTCGCCGACCAGCCCGACGCCCGCTGCCTTCGCCTGTCCTTCGTGACGGCCAGCGCGGCCGAGATCGACCGCGGCATCGCAGCCCTGGCCCAGGCCGTGCGCGAGAGCCTGCCAGTGGCCGCCTGACGTAGCTACAGGGAACCAACACCATGAAGATCTGGGGCCGACTGAGCTCGATCAACGTGCGCAAGGTGGTGTGGGCGGCGTGCGAAACCGGCGCACCGTTCACCCGCACCGATGCGGGAGCCGCGTTCGGCGTCGTCGACACCCCCGCCTACCGGCAGCTCAATCCCAATGCGCTGGTACCCACACTGCAACACGATGACCTGACGCTGTGGGAGTCCAATGTCATCGTGCGCTACCTGGCCCACCGGTTTCCCGATGCCGCTCTGCTGCCGGCGACGATGGCACAGCGCTTTGTCGCCGAACAGTGGATGGACTGGCAGCAGACGACATTCAACCGCGCCGGCCGCGAAGCCTTCATCCAGCTGATCCGCACACCGCAGCCGCAGCGCAGCGAGACGCAGATCGCGCAGTCGGTCGCCGCCACCATGCCCTTGCTGCAACAGCTGGACCGGCACCTGGCCGACCACCGCTACATGGTTGGCGACGACTTCAGCATGGCGGATATTCCGCTGGGCTGCGAAATGCACCGCTGGTTCGGCCTGCCGCTGGCACATGACCTGCCCGCACTGCCCCATCTGCAGCGCTGGTTCGACGCGCTGCGCCAACGTCCGGCCAGTCGTGGCATATTGGACCTTCCCCTGACTTGACAGGCACCCCATCGACACCATGCAAGATCGCAAATTCCAACAGGTGGACGTCTTCACTGCCACCCCTTATCGCGGCAATCCGGTCGCCGTCGTGTTGCAGGGCGATGGCCTGGGTGACGCCGACATGCAGCAGTTCGCCCGCTGGACCAACCTGTCGGAGACCACCTTCATGCTGACGCCGACGGATCCTCAGGCCGACTACCGCCTGCGCATCTTCACGCCGGGCGGCGAAATGCAGTTTGCCGGCCATCCGACACTGGGCAGCTGCCATGCCTGGCTGGCGGCCGGCGGACAGCCGAAGTCGACCGACTTCGTGATCCAGCAATGTGGCGTCGGACTGGTGCGCATCCGGCACGACGGCGTGTTGCTGGCCTTCGGAGCGCCGCCACTCAAACGCACCGATGCCAGCGCCCAGCTGCTGGGTGCGGTGGCCGCCGCGCTGGGCATCAAACCGGCCCAGGTGCTGTCGGCCCAGCTGCTGGACAATGGCACGGCCTGGCTCGGCCTGCTGCTGGACAGTCCGCAGACGGTGCAGCAACTGCGTCCGGACTTTGCGCGGCTCAAGGGCGTCGGCCACAAGGTGGGCGTTGCGGCCATGCATGTGGGCCAGCGTGACAGAAGCGATGCGCCGGATCTGGAGGTGCGGGGCTTCGCGCCGCATATGGGCATCGACGAGGATCCGGTGACCGGCAGCCTGAACGCCAGCCTGGCGCAGTGGCTGATTGCCGACGGCCACATGCCGCGGCAGTACGTCGCCGCACAAGGTGCCGCGCTCGGACGCGCCGGACGGGTCATCGTGCGCAGCGACGATGCGGCACAGATCTGGATCGGCGGCCAGGCGGTGACCTGCATCGACGGCCGGGTCCGGATCTGAGCCGCCACCACCCGAAAGCCTGACGTGAAACTGCCCAGCCTGGAAGAGATCGTGGCAGCCAGCGCGGTCGTCTACCGCGCCATGCCGCCCACACCCCAGTACCGCTGGGCGACCTCCAGCCTGCGCCTGGGCACGGACTGCTGGTTCAAGCACGAGAACCACAGCCCGGTTGGCGCCTTCAAGATCCGCGGCGGACTGACCTTCTTCGAAGCCTTGCGGGCCCGCGGCGCGTTACCCGCCGCGGTCATCAGCGCCACCCGCGGCAACCATGGGCAGAGCGTGGCCTGGTCGGCACGCGCCCACGGCGTGCGCTGCATGATCGTGGTGCCGCTGGGCAACTCGGTCGAGAAGAATTCCGCGATGCGCGCGCTGGGCGCCGAACTGGTCGAACACGGCGATGACTTCCAGGCCAGCCGGGAACATGCCGCGGCGCTGGCCCTGCAGCAGGGCGCACTGATGGTGCCGAGCTTCGGGGCCGAGCTGGTCCGCGGCGTCGCCACCGGCTGGTGGGAGTTCTTTCGCGCAGCACCTGCGCTGGACGTGGTCTATGTGCCGATCGGCCTGGGCTCGGGCATCTGCGCCGCGATCGCGGCCAAGCGGGCCCTGGGCCATCCGGTGCGCATCGTCGGTGTCGTCAGCCGGCATGCCAGCACCTACGCGGATTCGCTGGCGGCCGGCAAGGTCGTGGCGGCGCCCGTGTCGACCGTGCTGGCGGACGGCATGGCCTGCCGCGTGGCAGAGTCCGACGCGCTGGACATCCTGCGCCCCCATGTCGACCATGTCGTGCAGGTCGACGACGCCGAGGTCGCCGAGGCCATGCGCGCGATCTTCGCGGACACCCACAACGTGGCCGAAGGTGCCGGCGCAGCCGGTTTTGCCGCCGCGCTGCAGGAGCGCGCGCAGAACCGGGGCCAGGTCGTCGGAACGGTGCTCTCCGGCGGCAACGTCGACAGCGCGATGTTCGCCCGCGTGCTGTCGGGCGCCACGGCATGAAGTATCTGCAGGCCTATCCACCGCAGTTGCAGGAACAGGCACGGGCGCTGATCGACAGCGGAGGACTGGATGCGCACCTGCGCCGCAAGTACCCCGACGATCACCAGGTGCGCACCGACCGCGCCTTGTACGACTATGTGCTCGGGCTCAAGAGCCAGTACCTGCGCGGCGCCGAGCCGCTGTCCAAGGTGCTGTTCGACAACAAGCTGCAGGTGGTGGCCCATGCACTGGGCAGCCACACCGCGATATCCCGGGTGCAGGGCGGCAAGCTCAAGGCCAAGCGCGAGATCCGCATCGCCGCATTGTTCCGCCACCAGCCAGCCGCATTTCTGCGCATGATCACCGTGCATGAACTGGCCCATCTGAAGGAGAAGGCGCACGACAAGGCCTTCTACCAGCTGTGCACCTACATGGAGCCGGACTACCACCAGATCGAGTTCGACCTGCGCATGGTGCTGACGCAGCTGGACCGGATCGGCCCGCAGACCGCATCGTGACCGCCGAAGCCGCACCGCCCGACACACCGGCCAGACGACTTTCCCGCCCCATCCGCGCCGTGTTGTGGCTGGTCGGCACGCTGGCGCTGGCGCTCGGACTGGTAGGCGTGGTGCTGCCCGGACTGCCGACCACACCCTTCATCCTGCTCGCCGCGGCCTGCTATGCCCGGGCGTCGCCACGGCTGCACCAGCGGATGCGTGACAACACCTGGATCGGACCGATGTTGCGCGACTGGGAAAGCCACCGCAGCCTGCCCCGGCGCATCAAGGCCATTGCGCTGGTGTCGATGACCTTGATGATCAGCCTGTCGGTCTGGTCCCTGCGGGGGCGCCTGGTGCTGCAGCTGGTGCTCGTGGCCACCGGGGCCATCGGCATCTGGGTCGTCGGCTGGCGCATACCGACGCGCACCGAGTCACCACCATCAGGCACGGGCACCACAGTGCCGCGAATCACCAAAGACTGATCGGCACATGGGCCGGCGGGCCCGCCGGCACCCGGGGCGCCATGCTCCGCGCGCAGCGCATGCAGACGCACACCCACATCGTGTTACGCGAATCCCGCATCGGACTCAGGGAAAGGTCGGGCGTCAGCGGGATAATGTGCGCTCCCCCTTTCCCACCTTGTCATCAATCACCGTGCCCACAACGCGCCGGCCTGCGTATTCCTATGTCCGTTCTTGTCTGCACCCTTCCCCCCACCCTGACCGTAGCGGCCCGTCGCTGGCTTGCCGGCTGTGCGCTGACGGCAGTTGCAGGAATGGTTGCCGCGCAGGAGCCGGGCCTGCCCGGCGACGGCTGGAAGGCATGCAGCAGCCAGACCGATGGCGTGGCACGGCTGGCCTGCTTTGACCGCTGGGCCGCGCTGCAGGCGCCGGCCGTCGCCTTGCCCCCCGTTGCCTCCGCGCAGGCGGCCTGGGCCAGTGCCAACCCGCCGGCGGCCGCGCCCACGCCGGCAGAGACGCCGGCTGCGGCAAGCAGCACGGCGTCGGCAGCCATTGCGGCACAGGCTCCAGAAGAAAGGCCTTGCTCCGACCCGCGCAGCTCGCAGCTCTCGCGTTTCTGGGAGCTGGAACCCGCGTCGGACTGTGGCACCTTCGGCATCCGGGGCTACCGGCCGCTGAGCCTGTCCTGGATCGGATCGGACAGCGTCAACACCGCCCCAAGTTCTCCCAGTGCCGGCCATACCGCGACCACCCCGGTGGACTACAGCACCTCGGAAACCCGGATCCAGCTGTCGGTGCGGACCAAGATCGCGCGGGGCCTGCTGACCGACGGTGATTCACCGCGGCGTGACTCCCTGTGGTTCGGCTACACGCAGCAGTCGTATTGGCAGTTGTTCAATGCCGACATCTCGCGGCCGTTTCGCAGCACCGATCACGAACCCGAGCTGACCTACATCTTTCCGACCGATGCACCGCTGGACGGCGGCTGGCGGCTGCGCTACGGCGGCCTGTCGCTCAACCACCAGTCCAACGGGCAAAGCCTGCCACTGTCGCGCAGCTGGAACCGCATCATCCTGATGGCAGGCATGGAGAAGGACGACCGGTTCACCGTCACCGGACGGGTCTGGGCCCGGGTGCCCGAACGCAGTGACCAGGATGACAATCCCGACATCGCCGATTACGTTGGCCGGGCCGAGGTGGCGGCCACCTGGAATGTCGACAAGACCCATACGCTGGGCATCACGCTGCGCCATTCGCTGCGCAGCCAGGCCCGCGGTTCGGTCCGGCTCGAATGGATGCGCGCGATCGGAACGCCCCGCGCCAACGGCGAGCCCGGCGGGCTGCGCTTTCACACCCAGCTGTTCAGCGGATACGGCGACTCGCTGCTGGACTACAACCGCCGGCGCACCGTACTCAGCGTCGGGCTGAGCCTGGTCGACTTCTGACCGGGGCCGCCCGCTGCGACCGACAGTCGCCATCCTGTCGGGCTCTGCGTCACTGGCGCGACTGTCACAGACCCGTGCCATCCGCACAATCCAGGCATGGGAACGCTTTACCTCGTGCGCCACGGCCAGGCCTCGTTTGGCGCAGACAACTATGACCAGCTCAGCGAACTGGGACGGCGCCAGAGCGAACGCCTGGGCGCCTGGATGGCGGCCAAGGGCCTGACATTCGAAGCCGCCTGGTGCGGCAGCCTGCAGCGACAGCGCCAGACACTGGCCGGAATCTGCCAGGGTGCGGGCATGGCGCCGCCGGTCACGGAATGGCCGGGGCTGAACGAATACGACAGCGCTGCCGTGATCGCCACCGTACATCCGGGCCCCCTCGACAAACCCGATACCCCGGAGAAATACCGGCACCATTTCCGGCTGCTGCGCGACGGCCTGACGCAGTGGATGAACGGTGTCGTCAGCCCGCGCGGCATGCCCGACTACCCCACGTTCGTCGACGGCGTCTGGCAGGCGCTGGAGCAGGTGCGCAGAAACTGCAGCGGAAATGTGCTGATGGTCTCCAGCGGCGGCCCTATCGCCACTGCGGTCGGTCGGGTCCTGGGCACCTCGCCCGAGACGACGATCGAGCTCAACATGCGCATCCGCAACAGTGCGGTGACGGAACTCGCGTTCAACCCCAAACGCCACATGCTGCTGACCTACAACACGCTGCCGCACCTGGACGATGCCCGCTACCAGGACTGGATCACCTACGCGTGAGCCGTGTTACGGCTGCGGTTCGCGAACCCAGGGCGCGGCTTCGAATTCAGGAACCCCCGCGGAACCCTGCGCCTGGCGGTTCAGCCACGCAGCGGCAACGCCGCCCCGACCGCCATGAAGATGCCGCCGCACACCTGATTGAAGCGGCGACCGACGCGGCCCAGCCAGGGACTGATGCGGTGCGCCATGCTGGCGATGAACAGTTCCGTGGTGATTTCGATCACGGCAAAGGTCCCGGCCATGACGATGAACTGGATCCACAGGCTGCGCGCCGGATCGATGAACTGCGGCAGGAACGCGGCAAAGAACAGAATGCCCTTGGGGTTGGTCAATGCCGACAACGCGCCTTGGCGGAACAGCGACATGCCGGTACGGGCCGGCCCCTTGGCGCCAGCCTGCATGCCGATCGGCGGTGAGCGCCAGACCTGGATTCCCAGCCAGACCAGGTACAGGCCGCCGACCCATTTCATGGCGGTCAGCCAGAGCAGCGAGGTCTTGAGCAGCGCGCCGATGCCGAACATCGACAACCCGACGATGATGACGAATCCCGTGGCGCCCCCCACGATCGTGTAGAGCGTCTTGCGCCGGCCGTGCATCGCGCCATGCGTGAGGGCCAGCAAGCCGTTGGGGCCGGGCGACAGCGAGAGTCCGGTCGCCGCCAGAAAGTAGATCAGCCAGGTGTGAAGGTCCATGGGCAGCGATGGTGCAGGCTGCCGACGCGTTGGTCAAGACCGTGCGGCGGCCCACAACGGCGGCGGCGCCGATGCCCATGCGGTCTGCGCTTACCATCGACTCTGCGACCCACCCGCCTGCTGCGAAACCACCACCATGCATCATCCTTCCGCCACGCCCTCGCCCACGCCGCTGTCGGGGCGTGTGGCCCTGATCACCGGCGCCAATACCGGTATCGGCTGGGTCACCGCCTGTGCGCTGGCGCGCCAGGGCGCCCATCTGTTCATCACCTGCCGCAATGCACAGGTGGCGGAAACCGCACTGCAACAGATCCGCAGTGCCAGCGGCAATCCGCAGGTCGAAGCCCTGATCCTGGATCTGGGCGACTTTGCCTCGGTACGCGACTGCGCCCTGAATTTCCTGGCCCGCGATCTGCCACTGCACCTGCTGATCAACAACGCCGGCCTGGCCGGACAGCGCGGCCTGACAGCATCCGGCTTCGAACTGGCCTTCGGCGTCAACCACATGGGGCATTTCCTGCTGACCCAGTTGCTGCGCGAACGCCTGCAGGCCTCGGCGCCCGCGCGCATCGTCACGGTCGCCAGCCGTGCGCACGTCCGTGCCGGCGGATGGGACTGGGACGCCTTGCGCCAATCCACGCGCAGCCGCACCGGCGTGGCGGAATACAGCACCTCCAAACTGGCCAACGTGCTGTTCAGCGCCGAACTCGGCCGCCGCCTGGCCGGCACCGGTGTCACCACCTATGCACTGCACCCCGGCGTGGTCGCCTCCGATGTCTGGCGCGCCGTCCCCTGGCCGATCCGCCCGCTGCTCAAGCTGCGCATGATCTCGACCGAAGAGGGTGCGCGCACCACGCTGTACTGCGCCACCGAACCGCGGCTGGCCGGTGAAAGCGGCCTGTACTACGACAAGTGCCAGCCACGCACGCCCAGCGCCATGGGCCGGGACAGGGCGCTGGCCGCGGAGCTGTGGCAGCGCAGCATGCAATGGATCGAAGCGCGCGACACGTGAACCGGGGATGGCGACGCTCGCGTGAGCGGCCTGGCATGACGGGCCCGCGGAGCACCCGCCGTACCGGGTCAATCTCTTGAAGCGCGCGTCCGCTGCGTGCCTGTGTGGCGACGGACTGCCCGTCGATGCCAGAATAGGCGCCATGAGCAACGCGCAGAACACACAGCCTTCCAATCCCCTGCATGGCATGACGCTGGAGAAGATCCTGCTGGCATTGGTTGCGCGCTATGGATGGCCCGAACTGGCACAACGTGTTCCTGTGCGCTGTTTTTCGCACGACCCGAGCATGTCGTCCAGTCTGCGGTTCCTGCGCCGCACGCCCTGGGCACGCGACAAGGTCGAATCACTCTACCTGTACATGCTGCGCGATGCGCGGCGCAATCGATCGACACCCCCCAAGCTGCCCGGTCCGGCCGCTTCGACCTGAGTACACAGCGCGCACGAGGGTCA
>Ga0116169_1001905_pt1 | contig 16109 bp, 14 predicted proteins | sample AD_UKC130_MetaG_FD_89796 | JGI IMG/M metagenome (GOLD analysis project Ga0116169, IMG submission 89796) | Active sludge microbial communities of municipal wastewater-treating anaerobic digesters from Canada - AD_UKC130_MetaG | ecosystem: Engineered > Bioreactor > Anaerobic > Digestate | place...
CTGGCCAACCTGCCGGTGATCCGCGCCGCCATTGCCAGCGGCGTGCGGGGCTTCATCCCCAAGTCGGCCGATCCGGCCATGGTGCTCGAAGGCTTTGCCGGCATTCGCCGCGGGCAGATCTACCTGCCGGCCGCACTGTCCGGCCTGATGGCTGACCCGGTCGGCAGCCACGCAGACACCCGCAGCCTGTCACCCCGGCTGGCCGAAATCCAGCTGCATGTGTTGCGTGGCGCACCCAACAAGGTGATCGCGCGCGACCTGGGGCTGTCCGAGCACACGGTCAAGGAGTACATCTCCTCGATCCTGGCCTTTCACAGCGTGCGCAACCGTCTCGAACTGGTGCTCAAGCTGCAAGGCCCACCCGTGCCGGACGACCCGCTGGACACGGTCTGACCCGGCGGGGAGCTTGGGACGATATGGGTTGGTGTGAGGCGGGGGCGGAAGCAGATTGCGAGGGGAGTGGGGACGGCGCTTGTGACCTGTCCCCTACCGCCGTACCAGCATCAAAGCGGAAATCCAGATTGCAAGGTTCATTGATTTCTGTGGTGGTCGATGGGCTTTGAGCTTCGTCGCCAGCGCAGCGGCGATGAAGCTCGGCGCTAGTGCGGCGATCGTTTCGGCAAGCTTGCCGCGGGCTACAGCAGGACGAACCAACACCGGTTTGCCTGTGGCGTCCACGCCATGCACGGCAAACACGTTCTTGGCGAGATCGATTCCAAAGGTAACAATAGCCATGAGACTTCCCCTTCCATGTAACGAGTGAGTTGATGAGAGTTCAAGCTTCCCATCGTGGCACCTTGTTGCCGTACCGCGCAATTGCGGGGTACGCTCGGGGAGGGGAAGTCCCTCTCATTCGTCAGGCATCACAAACTACCTATGTCCCGCCCCCACGTTTCTCTACTTGCCGCTCTCCTGCTAGCAGTTGGCGGCTGCGCCTCAACCACCACCGCGACACTCAGCCCTTCACCGCAGGAACCTGTCTGCGCGGTATCGGCGACCGCGCTGATACTTTGGAGTCCGCGGTGGCGAGCGGACCAGAAGGATGTTCTCGCCCGGGAAGCTGCGGCAGCCGATGGACTAAGGCAATTCTTCGAGACATCGGGATGCTTCAAATCTGCTTCCCTCGAGCGGTTGCCACAGACATCAGAGGAATCTGCTCAAACCACCGCCGCTGCCGCGACAAAGCATTACGAGAAAGTTGTCTTGGTCGGTGTCCGAGAGCTCGGTCCCACCGTAAAGATTGGAGCGTCTCTAGCGCTTGTTGAGGGCGGAACCGAAGTGGTACTTGATGTGTCCGAATTCATCCCGGGTAGGCCGGGGCCAAGAACGTTCGCCGTTCAGTGGCGTAGTGGTGGGCCTGGAGTAATCAAAGGCGTCGCCAGCCTCCCACAAGACATGCAAGCAGCTCTTGTAGCTGGCCTTCAGCCTCCTGTGCGGTGATGCCTGACCCCTCAGGCCCCACAGTGAAGCGTCTTGCGCTCGCCGCCCTGCAATACCTGCTCGGCGTCCTTGCGCTCGCGCCATTCGCGGCCGTGGCTGTCGGCAGCGGATAGCCAACGGACGAACGTCTTGTCTTCGCGCTCAAGTTTGCGCGGCCATAGCGGCAATAGCACTGGCCATCCGCTTCTATCGGGGCACGCCCGCCAACCGACTGATCATTGGCGCGAACCTCTGGCTGCACATCGGCGGCGCTGCCGCCGTGCTTGAACAATGGTGGTTTCTTAAGGATTACCAGCAACTCGGAGAAGCCGGTGTTTTCGTCGCCATGTAGGCTTGGTCGCCACTGCGCTATCGCCTGCAGGGTTCATTGCAGCCTCAGGTGAGCGTCGCAAAGTGCGCCTGTCTTCTGCAGCCCTGCTTGCGGCCGCAAGCAGGACGTCTGCCGCTCCGGCCCGCAGGTCAGAGCGCAGACAAGGCCAAACCTATTGCGCTCCGAACATCGCGTTCGGCAAGGCCAGACTGATTTCCGGAATGTAGGTCACCAGCACCAGGAACACCAGCAGCACCATCAGCCACGGCAGCGCGGCCCGGGTGACCTGCACCAGGTTCATGCCGGTCACGCCGCTGGTGACGAACAGGTTCAACCCCACCGGCGGCGTCACCATGCCGATCTCCATGTTCACGACCATGATCACGCCCAGGTGGATCGGGTCGATGCCCAGCTTGATCGCGATCGGGAACAGGATCGGCGCCAGGATCAGGATGATGCCGGTGGGCTCCATGAAGTTGCCGGCGATCAGCAGGATGATGTTGACCACCAGCAGGAACATCCATGGCGACATGCCGACCGCCAGGATCTGCTCGGCGATCGCCTGCGGAATGCGCTCGGTCGTGAGCACATGGGCGAACAGCAAGGCATTGGCGACGATGAACATGATCATCACCGTGGTCTTGGCAGACTCCAGGAACACCTCGGGCAGGTCGCGGATGCGCAGGTCGCGGTAGACCCATACCGCCACCACGAGGGCATACACCGCCGACACTGCGGCCGCCTCGGTCGGTGTGAACACGCCACCATAGATGCCGCCCATGATGATGACCAGCAGCGCCAGCCCCCACATGGAATCGCGGAACGCCTGGAAGACTTCCCTGCCACTGGCCTTGGGCGGCGGTGTGATCTGCAGCTTGCCGGCGCGCCACCACACGGCGACCATCAGCATCAGGCCCAGCATGATGCCGGGAATGACGCCCGCCATGAACATGCGGCCCACCGAGACTTCGGTCACCGCGGCATACACCACCATGACGATCGACGGCGGAATCAGGATGCCCAGCGTACCGGCATTGCAGATCACGCCGGCGGCGAACTCCTTGGTGTAGCCGTTCTTGACCATGCCGGCGATGACGATGGAGCCGATCGCCACCACCGTGGCCGGGCTCGATCCGGATACCGCGGCAAACAGCATGCAGGCCAGGATCGACGCGATCGCCAGGCCGCCGCGCAGGTGCCCGACCGCGGCAATCGCGAAGCGCACCATGCGCTTGGCCACGCCGCCGGTGGACATCAGGTTGCCGGCCAGCACGAAGAACGGGATCGCCATCAGCGTGTAGTGTTCGCTGGTCTCGAACAGCTTGATCGACATCGACGCGATCGAGTCCTGCGAGAAGAACGCGATGGTCAGCAAACTGGCCAGGCCCAGGCTGATCGCCACCGGGATGCCGATGGCCATGAACAGGAACATGCAGATGAACAGTACGGCGGTATTCATTGGTCCGACTCCTTCTGCTTGAGCTTCATCGCATCGGCGGCCTCATCGGCCAGATGCAGGCTGTCGGTCTTGCCGGTGGCCAGGTTGTAGAAAATCTGAAAGAAGCGAAGACCGACGAGCGCGTAGCCGATCGGCATGACGATCAGCACCTTCCAGCGTTCGATCGGCAGGTCGTCGAGCTCGACCCCCACTTCGCGCATCTTGCTGACGTAGATGCCGGAGCCGTAGAGGATGAAGCCGACGTACACCATGCACAGCGCCACTGCCAGCATCGACACCAGGCGCCGCCTGGGCGGCGACAGCAGGTTCACCAGCGCATCGACGCCGATGTGCGAGCCGACCCGCACGCCGTACGAGATACCGACAAAGATCATGACGGCGAAGAACACGCCCGTCAGCTCCAGGTTCCACGAGAACCCGGTATTGAACACATAACGCCGGACCACCTGCATGAAAGCGAGCGCCGTCATGGCGAACAGCATCAGCGAGATGATCCACTCTTCCAGGTAGTCCAGTATTTTCATGATGGTTCCAAGAAAAACCCCGGGCTAGCCGGGGTGCAATACGACCTGCGCAAACAGCGCAAGGACCTGCTTACTTGTTGGCCTTCTCGGCGGCCTTGATCAGGTCAGCGCCGATTTCGCCTTCGAACTTCTTCCATACCGGCTTCATCGCGGTGCGCCAGGCCATCAGGTTTTCCTTGCTCATCGGCAGGACCTTGGCCTTGTTGTCGGCGATCACCTTGGCCCGGTAGTCATTGCCTTCTTCTTCGGCGATCTTGTTGCCGTACTTGATGGCTTCCTGCATCGCGCCGTCCAGTGCCTTGCGCACGTCCGGAGCCAGGCCGTTCCACCACTTCGCGTTGGTGATGACCATGTAGTCCAGGATGCCGTGGTTGCTGTCCATGATGAAGCCTTGCACTTCATGGAATTTCTTGCTGTAGATGTTCGACCACGGATTCTCCGTACCGTCGACCACACCGGTCTGCAGCGCCTGGTAGACCTCGGAAAACGCCAGCTTCTGCGGATTGCCGCCGACCGCCTTGAACTGCTCTTCCAGCACGTCCGAGCTCTGGATGCGGAACTTCAGGCCCTTGGCGTCGGCCGGCGTGTTCAGCGCCTTGTTGGCCGAGAGCTGCTTCATGCCATTGTGCAGGTAGCCCAGGCCGATGATGTTCTTCTTCTCCATCGACTTGAGCAGGGCCTGCCCTTCCTTGCTGGCCTGGAAGCGGTCCACCGCGGCCAGGTCGTCGAACAGGAAGGGCAGATCGAAGATCTGCAGCTTGGGGGTGTATTTGCCGAACTTGGCCAGCGACGGGATGATGATCTGCACGTCGCCCAGCGCCAGTGCTTCCATTTCCTTGCCGTCACCGAACAGCTGGCTGTTCGGGAACACCTGCACCTGGACCTTGCCCGGCAGTGCCTTCTCGGCCAGTTCCTTGAACTTGATCGAGGCCTGGCCCTTGGGGGTGGCGTCGGCCACGACGTGGCTGAGCTTGATCACCAGGGGTTGTTGCGCATGTGCGCCCAGGCCCATTGCCATCAGCGTGGCGGCCAGAATCATCTTGAGTTTCATTGCTGTCTCCTATGCAAGTTGTGGAATCCTGTGGGATGCCCTTACGATAGGTTTTGCCGTGCCACCTGCCAACTGTGGCGTTCAACAGTAGGGTTAACCCTAGACGTCAGCCTGGCGCAAGCTTCAACGGGAGAGCGTTTGCTGCACATCGCGTATCCACTGCGCGCCAATGCGCGTGGACAGCTGGTCATAGACCGGCTGCACGGTCGCACGCAATTCGGCACGCTGGGCTGGCGACAGCACATGGATCCGGGTCGTACCGGCCGCGCGCAAGTCCTGCAAGGCGCGTTCGTTCTCGGCATCGGCAATCGCATTGCCGTAGGCCAGCGCCTCCTGCATCGCCTGCGTCACCACGGCCCGGTCAGCCGGCAACAGGCTGTCCCAGAAACGCTGGTTGGCGACCACGGCATAGCCGAGGTAGGCATGCTGGGTCAGGCTCAGGTCGGTCTGCACCTCGTTCATGCGCTGGGTCCAGAAATTCGACACCGGGTTCTCGGTGCCATCGACGACACCTGCGGCCAGCGCATGGCGGGTCTCGCTGAAGGCCAGCACGACCGGTCGCGCACCCAGGGCCCTGAACTGCGCAGCGATGACCCGCGAGGCCTGGACCCGCATGCGCAGGCCCTGGAAGTCGGCCGGCGCACGCAGCGGCCGGTTGGCACTCATCTGCTTGAAGCCGTTGTCGAAGAAACCCAGTCCGACCAGGCCCTGGCGCGACAGCGATGCCAGCAGCCGCCGTCCGACATCGCCCTGTGTGATGCGGTGCACATCGGTGATGCGTTCAAACAGAAACGGCAGGTCGAACAGCTCGAATTCGGGGAAGCCGATAGGCCCGAACTTGGACAGCGACGGCGCCAGCATCTCGACCGCGCCCAGTCGCAGCGCCTCCATCTCGTCCAGGTCGTTGTACAGGCGAGCCGCCGGATATACCGTGACCCGGATGCGCCCGCCGGAGCGCTGCTCGACCAGCCGCTTGAAGCGTTCCACCGCCAGGCCCTTGGGCGTATCGCGCGCCACCACGTGGGAAAACCGGATCAGCACGTCGGCCCGCAGCGCCAGCGGCGCCAGCAGCAGGCAGGCCAGCAGCGTGCAAGCCGCCCTTCTGCCCCACCCCATACGGTATGCACGCCACATGCTCGTTATCCTAGAGGCCATTGCTGCAAACTGCACTCCCATGAAACCCGTATCCGGCGAACCCGCGTTCGACTTTGCCACCCTGGCCAGCGCCGACGCGTCGCAGCCGGGCCGCAATCTGCGCGCGCAATTATGGCTGCTCGGCTTCCTGGCCCTGCTGGTCGCATCCGTGGTGGCCCTGGGGCTGTACCTGCAGAATTTCGAATCCGAGGAAGAGGCACGCCAGAACATGGCGGACGCTCAGTGGCTGGAGCAAAGCATTGCGTTCCATTTCCGCCGCCTGGAGGACGACCTGCGCTCGCAGGCGCGCAGGCTGCGCGACACCGAGGACCGCAGTGCCACACCACAGCAGATCCATGGAGGCCTGCTGTGGTCGGAGCCGGACGTGATCCTGGCCCGGGGTTGGCTCGATGCGCAAGGCCCGCAGGTGCTGCTCGGCGACCTGGCCCGTCTGGCGACCGATGGCCTTGCCCATCCGGAGAATGCAGCCGCCCTGGCCGCGATGCGCGACATCGCGCAGAACCTGCGCCGACCCAGCTATGCCGGGCCGATGCGCAAACCCGACGGCAGCGAGGACGACGTGGTCTGGCTGGCCGTGCCGGCATTCGAGCGCGGCGAGTTCGTCGGCAACTATCTGGCGGCCATTTCGCTGACCACGGCCATTGAACGGCTGGTTCCGACCTGGTTCCGCCAGGCCCACCAATTGCAGCTGATGGACAACCAGCAGGACCGTCCGGCCCCAGCGCCCGAGGCCATCAGCTACCGCTCGCAACTGAACCTGGCCGGCACCGACCTGTCGATCCGGGTCACCCCGTTGGGAACACGCCCGGCCAGCGTGCCGCGCGCGTTCTTCGGCGTCGCGCTGCTGTTCCTGCTCGGCATGCTGGCCAGCCTGTTCGCCCTGCGGCGCGACTTCGTCAAGCGCCAGCGCGTCGAGTCCATGCTGCAGTCGCAGGTGGCCTTGCGCCGGGCGATGGAAAACTCGCTGACGGTCGGCCTGCGCGCCTGGGACCTGCAGGGGCGCATCCTGTATGTGAACCAGGCCTTCTGCCGCATCGTCGGTTTCGAGGCGCAGGAACTCGTGGGTCGCTCGCCACCGCTGCCCTATTGGTCCAAAGGACTGGCAGAAAACCCGCAACCGGTGACCGAGCGGCTGATGGCCCGTACCGCGGAGCATGCCGGCGTCGAGCTGCAGTTCCAGCACCGCGACGGCCATCCGGTCGACGTGCTGGTGCACGAAGCGCCACTGACCGGACCGCAGGGGCAACAGCTGGGCTGGATGAGTTCGGTGCTCGACATCAGCGAGCGCAAGCAGGCCGAACGCATGGCCAAACGCCAGCAGGAGCGGCTGGAGGCGTCCGGCCGGCTGGTGGCCATCGGCGAGGTCGCCTCCACGCTGGCCCATGAACTGAACCAGCCGCTGGGTGCCCTCAGCGGCTTTGCCACCGGGCTGCGCAACCGGCTGCTGGCCGGCCAGATCTCGCTGGAAGAGGCCGCGGCGGTGACCGGTCGCATGGAGCAGCTGGCTGAAAAGTCGGGCCGCATCATCCAGCGCGTCAATGCCTTTGCGCGGCGCCGCGAATTGTCGCGCCAGCAGGTCGATCTGGTGGCCCTGGTCCAGCAGATCCTGCGCCAGTGGCCGCGTTCGCCCGAGGTGCAGATCGAGCTGGCGCTGGCCGACGCCCCGGTCTGGATCGAGGCCGACGCCTTGCTGCTCGAACACGCGCTGCTGAACCTGCTCGCCAATGCCCAGCACTGGGCGACCCTGGGCACCGCGCCGGCGCGCATTCGGATCACGATGCCGATGCTGCCGTCCATGGCCGGCATCGCCGTGGCCGACAGCGGGCCGGGCGTTCCCCCGGACCAGGCCGACCAGGTGTTCACCGCGTTCTACAGTGCCCGAGAGGACGGCGCGGGCATGGGCATGGGCCTTGCGATCTGCCGGTCCGTGGTCGAGGCCCACCACGGACGCATAGAGCTGACGCGCGACGCTGTGCTGGGCGGCGCCTGCTTCACGCTGTGGCTGGCCCTGACCGGCGCCGACAGCGTGCCACCACCAGCCTCCCCTGCCAGCCTGATGGAAGCACAAGCATGAGCGCGCAGATCCACGTTGTCGACGATGATCCCGATTTTCGCGACGCCCTGTCCTGGCTGTTCGACTCGCGCGGCCACCAGGTGTCGGCCTGGGAAGGCGGCGACGTCTTTCTGGCCATGGCACAGACACGGCCGCCGCAGTGGGGCCATGCCGTCGTGCTGCTCGACATCCGCATGGCACCGATGTCGGGCCTGGCCACGTTCGAGAAGCTCAAGGCGCTGGCCTGTCCGTGGCCGGTGCTGTTCCTGACCGGGCATGGCGATGTCAGCATGGCGGTCACCGCCGTCAAGAACGGGGCCTGGGACTTTCTGGAGAAGCCATTCCAGAACAATGTGCTGGTGGACAAGGTCGAACAGGCGCTGGCGGCGGCGCAGTCGCTGGTCGATGCATCGGCGGACCAGCAGCGGCTGCGCCAGGCGCTGGCCAGCCTGAGCCCGCGCGAACTCGAAGTCCTGGACGAACTCATCCTGGGCCACTACAACAAGACCATTGCCGACCACCTGGGCATCACCCAGCGCACGGTCGAATTCCACCGCGCCAACATCTTCGAGAAGATGGCGGTCGACTCGGCGGTCGAACTGGCCCACAAGCTCGGTCGTCACGGTCTGCGCTGAGCAGCCGGCCCGCCATCGGCGGTCGTCACAAAAGAGACATGCAAGTGCCACACGGTCGTCACCCGGCGACTGGACACTGGCGGCATGAAAGAAGAACACGCACAACGCAGCGCAGCATCGGCCCAGCCCGACGCAAACGCGCACAATGGCCGCCTGCCGTCAGGCGCCGACTCCCACGGCATCCGTACGGACGCCGATCCGATCGAGGTGGTGTGGGCCCGCAACCAGGATGAGGTGCGACAGGCCCAGCGCCTGCGCTTCGCGGTCTTCTCCGAGGAGATGGGCGCGCGGCTGCAGACACGCATCCCTGGCCACGATATCGACATCTTCGACGACTGCTGCGAGCACCTGCTGGTACGCGACCGCGATAGCCGCGAGGTCCTGGGTACCTACCGCGTGCTCACACCGGCCCAGGCCCGGCGCATCGGCAGCACCTACAGCGACACCGAATTCGACCTGACCCGGCTGCGCGGCCTGCGCGACTCCATGGTCGAGATCGGCCGCAGCTGCGTGCACCCCGACCACCGCCAGGGCCGCGTGATCATGGCGCTGTGGGGTGCCCTGGCCAGCTTCATGGTCGACAACCGGCTGGACACCATGATCGGATGCGCCAGCATTCCGATGCAGCACAGCGGCGCGCATGGCCTGATCGGCGGCGGCCATGCGGCGGCCAGCATCTGGAAGCAGCTGCGCCCGCACCATCTGGCCTCGATCGCCTATCAGGTGCGGCCGCGGCTGCCGCTGCCGGTCGACGACCTCGACGGTGATCTGGACGTGGCAGCACCGGCGCTGATCCGGGCCTATCTCCGGCTCGGCGCCAAGGTGCTGGGCCCGCCGGCCTGGGACCCGGACTTCAACACTGCGGATCTGCCGATGATGCTGCGCATCACCGACCTGCCGGCGCGTTACCGCAACCACTTCCTGGGAATGTGATGCGCATGGCCTTCGACGCCATCGGTGCCTGGCGCGACAGCTTCGCCGACGACTCCGAGGATGCGCAAGGCCCGCGCCGGGCGCGCTACCGCGCCGTGTTCATTTCCGACCTGCACCTGGGAACCGCCGGTTGCCAGGCCGAGCCGCTGCTCGAGTTCCTGAAGTCCTATCCGAGCGAATACCTGTACCTGGCCGGCGACATCGTCGACGGTTGGCAACTGCGTCGCAAATGGTTCTGGCCGCAGTCGCACAACGACGTGGTGCAAAAGGTGATGCGCAAGGCACGCAAGGGCTGCCGCGTGGTCTTCGTGCCCGGAAACCACGACGAATTCGCGCGCCAGTTCGCCGGCCACCATTTCGGCGGCATCGAGGTCGCACTCGAGGCCGTCCACGTGACGGCCAGAGGACAGCGCCTGTGGGTGGTACACGGTGACGCTTTCGACGGTGTCGTGCAGTGCGCGCGCTGGCTGGCCATCGTCGGCGACAACCTGTACGAGCTGACACTGCGCATGAACCGGCATCTGAACCGCCTGCGCGGGCGCCTGGGCCTGCCCTACTGGTCCTTGTCGGCCTACCTCAAGCACAAGGTCAAGAAGGCGCTGGCCTACGTGACCGATTTCGAGAAGGCCGTCGCCGCCGAAGCCCGCAAGCGGGGCCATGACGGTGTCGTGTGCGGACACATCCACCGCGCCGAAATGCGCAGCATCGACGGCATCCTGTATTGCAACGATGGCGACTGGGTCGAAAGCCGCACCGCCCTCGTCGAACACTGCGATGGACGGCTGGAGCTGGTGCACTGGGACGCGCACATGCCGGCACATCCCGTGGCGCTGAACCAGGCCGAAAGCGTCAGCGCGTGACGCCGGCACCGGGCCTGTTGCGGGCTTGCAGCCCGGGGCCGCGATGACCTGTTGACCGGCCATGTCACGCAGATGTCATCATTACGCCAAATAATTGACAGATTTGCGAGCCTATTGCCCATGACATCCCAGGCCCCGCTCAGCACCATTCCGACCGGCCGACCGGTCCCGTTTCTCGATCGCGACCACAGCATCCTGGCGTTCAACGAACGGGTGCTCGACTGGGCCCACCGGCCGGACGTTCCGCTGCTGGAGCGGCTGCGCTACCTGTGCATCGTCTCGTCCAACCTCGACGAGTTCTTCGAAGTCCGCATGGCGGAGCACCTGCAGGCCTGGCAGAACGGCGTGCGCAAGGGGGTGTACACCACGCAGTCCTTCGAGGCGCTGGCGCTGGCGGCCCACACCCTGGTCGACCGGCAATATGCCTTGTACAACGACGCCTTCATGCCGGCCTTCGGACGCGAAGGGATCGACATCATCGGCTTCAGCGACCGCACACCGGCGCAGACACGCTGGGTGCACCAGTATTTCGAGCGCGAAGTGCGTCCGCTGCTGATTCCGGTCAGCCTGGACCCGTCGCACCCGTTCCCGCAAGTGGCCAACAAGACGCTGAATTTCATCGTGCGGCTGGGCGGCAAGGATGCCTTCGGGCGCGAGAACGAGATCGCCATCGTCAAGGTGCCCCGGGTGCTGCCGCGCCTGATCCGCATGCCGGATTCCGTTGCCAACGGCAGGGCCGCATTTGTGTCCCTGTCCAGCGTCATCCGGGCCCATTTGCAAAGCCTGTTTCCGGGCCGTGATGTGGGCCAGTTCTCGCAATTCCGCGTGACCCGCCATTCCGACCTGGCGGTGGACGAAGACGAGGTGCGCAACCTGCGCACCGCCATGCGTCTGGGCCTGCAACAGCGCCATTTCGGCCAGGCGGTCCGGCTGGAGGTGGCTGCCGCCTGTTCCGACACCCTGGCCGACTTCCTGCTGAAGCAGTTCAATCTGCCGCCGCAGGCGCTGTACCGCGTGCAGGGCCCGGTGAACCTGGTGCGGCTGCAGCAACTCATCGCACTGGTCGACGCGCCCCTGCTGCAGTTCACGCCCTATGTCGCAAGTGACACGGCGCAGGCGCTGCGCAACCAGTCGGTGTTCGAGCGGCTGCGCCACGGCGACATCCTGTTGCACCACCCTTACGAGAGCTTCAGCCTGGTGGCGGAATTCCTGCGCCAGGCCATCGACGATCCTGATGTGCTGGCGATCAAGCAGACCATCTACCGCTCCGGTCCCGACCCCTTGCTGATGAACCTGCTGTGCGAGGCCGTGCGACGGGGCAAGGAAGTCACGGCCGTGGTCGAACTCAAGGCCCGCTTCGACGAGGAGGCCAACATCAACTGGGCCGAGCGGCTGGAATCCGTCGGCGCACAGGTCCTCTACGGCGTGGTCGGGCTCAAGACCCATGCCAAGATGCTGCTGATCACCCGGCGCGAAGGCCGCAAGCTGGTACGGTATGCCCATCTCTCGACCGGCAACTACAACGTGCGTACCTCCGCGCTGTATACCGACATCGGCCATCTGACCGCCGACCCGCAGCTGACCTCGGATGTCGAGCATGTGTTCCTGCACCTGGCCAGCCAGAGCCGGCTGCCCCGTTTGCACCATGTCTGGGTCGCACCGTTTCACATGCAGCGCAGGTTCATCGCCCGCATCGACGCGGTCGGCGAGGCGGCTGCCCGCGGCCAGGACGCCCGCATCGTGCTCAAGATGAACGCCCTGACCGACGAGGCGCTGATGACGGCACTGGTACGGGCTGGCCGGAAAGGCGCACAGATCGACCTGATCGTGCGCGGCGCCTGCATGTTGCCGCCGGAATTGCCGGGCCGTACCGACAACATCCGGGTGCGTTCCATCATCGGCCGCTTTCTGGAGCATTCGCGCGTGTACTACTTCCGCGCCGACGGCAAGGAGCAGCTGTACCTGTCCAGCGCCGACTGGATGAACCGCAACATGCTGCGCCGGATCGAAATCGCCTGGCCCATCACGGATCCGCAACTTCGCCAGCGCATCATCGACGAATGCCTGGTGGCCGCTCTGCACGATCAACGGGATGCCTGGCTGCTGTCAGCAGATGGCCATTACCAGCGCACAGCAGAAGGGGGCCCCGGAATGCAGGACGCCCTGATGGCACGTTACGCGGCGTCCTCACGCAAGGAGATCGAATGGACTTGATATTGTGGCGACATGCCGACGCCGAAGACGGCGACGAACGCATCGATGACATGGACCGGGTGCTGACACCCCGGGGCGTCAAACAGGCTGCCCGGGTGGCCGGCTGGCTGGATCGCCAGCTGCCCGAAGGCACCCGCATCCTCAGCAGCCCGGCGCGCCGCTGCGAACAGACGGCGCTGGCCCTGGGGCGCAAGTACAAGATCCGACCGGAACTGGGTCCGGACATGTCCAGCGACCAGTTGCTGGAGGTCGCCCAGTGGCCGAATGCCAAGACCGCCGTACTGATTGTCGGGCACCAGCCGACACTGGGCGAGACCATCGCGCGGCTGCTGCCGTTCGAGCATCTGGCCTGCCCGGTGCGCAAGGGCATGGTCTGGTGGTTGCGCACGCGCGAGCGCGACGGCCACCAGCAGACCGTGGTCGCTGCGGTGCAATCGCCTGAAATGCTGTAACGCCGCCGGGGCAAACCGACGGCGCTGCCGGGCGCGGCTCAGGCCTTGGCGGGACGACCGGTCTTGATGGCCGGCACCGCTGCCAGCGCGGCGAGGTAGTCGACGCTGTCCATGGCGGCCAGCGCCTTGATGCCGGCACGCAGCAGTTCGCTCTTCTTGATCGGCGCACCCAGCTGCGTCGCGCGCTGCTTGAGCTGCTCCAGCACCATGTATTCGGGCTTCGGGATCGTGAAGCTGTCGCGGACCAGCTTGGCCTTCTTGACCTTCTCTTCCTTGACCGGCTTCGCGCCCTTGGCGGCCTTCGGAGGCTTGGCCACGGTCACGGCTTTGGGTACCTTCACCGGCTTGGCCGATCCTGCCTTTTTGCCGGCAGGCTTGGGCGACCTGGCGATCGGCGCCTTCACGGGACGAGGGGCGGCAGCCTTGGCGCCGGTGGCCGGCGCCTGCGCGGAGGCCTCGGTCTGCGGGCCTGCGGCAGGCGGCGTCGCCGCAGGCGCAGCCGCTGCGGGGGCGGCAACAGCGGTCCTGGAAGGGTTCTTGGTGGGCGCCTTGGCGGCGGACTTGCGGGTGGTGGAAGCCATGCTGGTGGAACTCCGAATAAAAGATTTATATAGTTTATACGGTTTTCATCCAACCTCCACACACATGGCGCTGGCACCGGTCCGGCCCGTGGCGGCACGACCGCCGGTCGACGGCAGGCCACCCGGGCCGGCGGCGACCGTGATAATGGCGGCATCCGCCGCGGCGATCCGGTCCTGGGCTGGCACCCTTCTTGCAGGGAGCATCGACAGGATCCGATCGCCATTCTGAAACCCAACCGACAACGACCCCCATGCTCAAGACCCTCGCTTCCCGTTTTGCGCCGGCCCTGGTGCTGGCAGCCGCCTGCGGCCTGGCCCAGGCCCAGACCACCCCGATCAAGTTCATTCTGGACTGGCGCTTCGAAGGCCCGTCGGCCCTGTTCCTGACACCTGTTGCCAAGGGCTACTTCAAGGATGCCAAGCTCGATGTCAGCGTCGACGCCGGCAACGGGTCCGGCGGTGCCGTGACCCGGGTTGCGGCGGGCACCTATGACATGGGATTCGCCGACCTGGCGGCACTGATGGAATTCCACGCCAACAACCCCGACGCGGCCAACAAGCCGGTCGCGGTGATGATGGTCTACAACAACACGCCGGCTTCGGTGATGGCGCTGAAGAAGTCCGGTATCCAGAAGCCGGCCGACCTCAACGGCAAGAAACTCGGAGCCCCGGTGTTCGACGCCGGACGGCGCGCATTCCCGATCTTCCAGAAGGCCAACGGCATCGCCAACGTGACCTGGACCGCCATGGACCCGCCGCTGCGCGAAACCATGCTGGCGCGCGGCGACGTGGACGCCATCACCGGCTTCACCTTCACCTCGTTGCTGAACCTCGAGGCCCGTGGCGTCAAGGCCGCCGACGTGGTCGTGCTGCCCTACCCCGATTACGGCGTCAAGCTGTACGGCAACGCCATCATCGTCTCGCCCAAGCTGCTCAAGGAGAACCCGGCTGCGGTCAAGGCCTTCCTGCTGGCCTTCACCAAAGGCGCACGCGACGTGATCGCCAAGCCGGATGCGGCCATCGAATTCGTCAAGCAGCGTGACGGCATCATCAACGTGGCGCTGGAACAGCGCCGCCTGCGCCTGGCCATCGACACCGTGATCAACAGCCCGGATGCCCGTGCCGAAGGCTTCGGGCAGATCCTGGCGCCGCGCCTGTCGCTGATGGCCAGCCAGGTGTCGGACGCCTTCAACACCAAGACGCGCGTCGACCCCAATGCGATCTGGGACGGCTCCGCGCTCCCCACCCGCGCCGAACTGAACATCCTGCCGGCCCGCAAGTAGCCATGGCGCAGAACGCTGTGGAAGCAGGCTCTGCCTTCATCGACTTCCAGGACGTCTGGCTGGCCTACAACGCGGAACTGCTGGCCCAGCAGCAGTTCGCGGTCGAGGCGATCAACCTGCAGGTGCGCGCCGGCGAGTTCATCGCCATCGTCGGACCTTCCGGTTGCGGCAAGTCGACCTTCATGAAGCTCACCACCGGGCTGCGCATGCCCTCGCGCGGGCGCATCCTGATCGACGGCCAGCCCGTCACCGGCCCGCTCAAGATCTCCGGCATGGCCTTCCAGGCCCCCTCGCTGCTGCCCTGGCGTACCACGCTGGACAACGTGCTGCTGCCGCTGGAGATCGTCGAGCCCTACCGCAGCAACTTCAAGCGTGACCGTGCCCAGTACGCCGAGCGCGCGCGCAGGCTGCTCGACCGGGTCGGCCTGCAGGGCTACGCCGACAAGTTCCCCTGGCAGCTCTCCGGCGGCATGCAGCAGCGTGTGAGCATCTGCCGCGCGCTCATCCACGAGCCCCGCATGCTGCTGCTGGACGAGCCCTTCGGCGCGCTCGACGCGTTCACCCGCGAAGAACTCTGGAGCATCCTGCGCGAACTGTGGCTGGAGCAGAAGTTCAACGTCGTGCTGGTCACGCACGACCTGCGGGAGTCGGTGTTCCTGGCCGACACCGTCTACGTGATGAGCAAGAGCCCGGGCCGCTTCGTCGTGCGCAAGGAGATCGACCTGCCACGCGACCGCGACCTGGAGGTCACCTACACCAGCGCCTTCAGCGACATCGTGCACGAGCTGCGCAGCCACATCGGCGCCATCCGCAAACCCGCTGCCACGCCCACCACGGAGGCACTGCCATGAGCCCCCGCAGCATCGAGCGCTGGGCCCCACTGGTCCTGCTGGTGGTCCTGGTCGTGCTTTGGGAGGTCGTCTGCACGGCTTTCGACATCCCCGAGTACATCTTCCCGAGTCCGACCCAGATCTACCATGCGCTGGCCGAGTTCACCGGGCCGATCGCCTATGCCGCCTGGCAGACGTTCTGGGTCACGATGGTCGGTTTTGCACTGTCCATCGTGGTCGGCGTGCTGCTCGGCTTTCTGGTCGGATCGACCCGGCTGGCCTATGCCGCGGTGTTCCCGCTGCTGGTGGCCTTCAATGCCGTGCCCAAG
>Ga0116169_1001906_pt1 | contig 16108 bp, 15 predicted proteins | sample AD_UKC130_MetaG_FD_89796 | JGI IMG/M metagenome (GOLD analysis project Ga0116169, IMG submission 89796) | Active sludge microbial communities of municipal wastewater-treating anaerobic digesters from Canada - AD_UKC130_MetaG | ecosystem: Engineered > Bioreactor > Anaerobic > Digestate | place...
GACGTGATCCGCGACTTCACGCCGATCATCCGCGTGGCCACCACGCCGCTGCTGCTGGCCGTCGGCCCGGGCGTGGCGGCGAAGGACGTTCAATCGTTCATTGCGCTGGCCCGCAGCAAGCCCAATGGGCTCACCTTTGCCTCATCCGGCAATGGCAGCGCGCAGCACCTGGCCGCGGCCCGTTTCATGGTCGCCACGGGGGTGCAGATGACGCACGTGCCCTACAAGGGCAGCGGACAGGCGATCGTCGATCTGCTGGGGGGCAACGTCGATCTGAACTTCGACAGCCCGCCCAATATCCTGCCGCACTTCAAGGCCGGCAAGCTGAAGGTGCTGGCCATCACGAGCGAGCGCCGCTCGCCGCTGATGCCCGATGTGCCGACGCTGGCCGAAGCCGGCGTGCCGAACGCCGAAATGCTGCAATGGTTCGCGCTGCTCGCGCCGGCCGGCCTGCCGGCGCCGATTCTGCAACGCCTGAACGCAGAAGTTGCCGCAATTTTGAAGCAGCCCGACGTCGTCTCCAGCATCGCGTCCCAGGGGGGCGAGATCATCGGCGGATCGCCGAAGGACTTCTCCGACTTCCTTCCGAGAGACACCGCGGCGTGGGGACGGCTGATCAAGGACGCACAGATCCGCGTCGACTGAGACGTGCTTCGCCCGGGCCGCGCCGAGCGTCGCCTGACCGTTCAACGGCCGGTGCCCTTCGCGCCCGAGGCTTCGCCCTGAGTAATCCGGGCGGCGCGCGGCTGCTTGTCCACGACGCCGTCAATGGGACGAGCCTGGGGAAAGGCTGCCTTCAGATCGTCGACTCCCGACTGTGGCTTTGCGAACTGGCGCAGACCCGAGCGCTGGCGGCGCTTCTCGGCCGTGTCGATGCCCATTCGCTTGTCGCGCTGTTCGACCAGTCCGGGCTTCGCCTCTCCGTCACGGTTGAAAGACCACGCAAGCCTCGCCGGACCCAGCGGCAGGGTGTCGCCCGCGGTCCCCGGCATGCCGGTGTTCCAGACGTGCCAGGTCTTGCCGTAGCTGTTCATCTTGTCCTTCATCAGCGCATTCTCCGCAACGGCCGGGATTCCCGGCGCGGCGAGCTGGCCGCTGAGGATCTCGGCATTGTGGGGATGCCAGTACTGGCGCTCCTCCTGGGGCAGCGTCTCGAACAGCTTCTCCGAGATGATGTACTCGATGCCGGTCAGGTTGGCGTTCCTGCCGTTGCCATCGAACAGCGCGCACTGGGCGAAGTCCTGGTTGACCTGATGGCAGAAGTGGTGTGCCTCCATCTGTTGCTCGGGCCGGTCCTTCATCGGATGAAAACCCACCAGATAGACGTCCATCGGGCCCAGGGGCGCGTTGCCCTGGAGCGTCTTGGCGCCGAGCTCCAGAGCGCGTGTCTTGGCGGTCTTGTCTTCCCCGGGCGGCGTCTGGCTTGCCTGACTCATCACGCCTGCGGGAAGCCAGGCCAGCAGCGCCAGCAGCGCCACGCGCCCCAGGCTGTGCGATGTCGAAACGGGACGGTTGCGCATGCGCTGGCTCCTTTTATCGGTCGACTGCGGCGAGAGCGGCATCCACCCGTTCGCTGGTGGACGCCCCGCCGCGCCGGGGAATCGCGTCGAAGTCGCCCCGCAGGGCCTTCAGCGCGTAACGCTCCCGCTCGATCTCGCGCTGCGTGCGCACGCCCAGCCGGCGCATCACCGGAATCGGCGGACACCAGCCCTGCAGCGCATGCTGGGCAAAGAACCCGAGCACCGCAGCCGGCAGCAGCAGAAACCGGCGGTCGACGCCGCTGCCCAGGGCCAGGCCGGCAAGCATCAGGATCGACGCGTTCGTCTGCAGCAGACGTTCGATGTCCCACTCGCGGTCGAGCGCTTCCAGCCGCTTCTCGAAACAAGGCGGCGGGGCGGCTTCAAAGCGGGCGATCCGGGCGTCGGTCTGCTGTCGGAGGGTGGCGTTGACCTGTGGTGCGGTGTGCTGCTCGACCCGGCGGCTGACGGCGCCCGCGACCATCGCCGGCATCAGCAGCAGCCGCTTGCGCACGAACACGCCCAGCGCCAGCCCTGCGATGCCCATGGTGGCCGCTTCGGTCTCGAGCGCGCGGTCGGTGTCCCACTCGCGATCGAGATCGCCAAGGCGCGATTCCATTGCCTCGGGCGATTCCGCGCATTGCCGCAGGTGCTCGACGGTCGCGGCGTCGATCCGGCGCAGCACGTCGGTCGCGGTGTGGCGTCTTATCCTGTCGGCTCGCTCGTCCATGGTCGTCTCCCGGGAGGCGAGCGTCGACGGCAACCAGCGTGCCTGTCGGCCCGATGCGCAAGGCGAACCGGAATGGTCCCGTTCGGCTGGCGGGTCCCGGTGGTCTACCATCGACGCACTGAACCCTGTCGTTCGTGCCACCCCCACCGGAGCTCCGCCGATGACCACCACCACCGCCTCCCCCGCCACCAGCGAATCGCTCGACCTGCCGAAGCTGGGGGCCGAACTCGAGCGCGTGCTTCGCCTGCGCAGCAATCCGTTCGGCATGAAGATGTTCGAGAACGAAGCCGACATGGCGGCGATTCCCAAGATCCGCCGGCCGAAGAACATCCACACCACCGACCAGATCGTCGGCCAGGCGTCACGGCTGGGCTGGACGGTGGGAATCACGGCCAATGACCTGGTCGGGGCGCAGTGCAAGGCGGTGATCGGCCTGGGCGGTCAGGACGACGAATGGCGCTCGGGCAAGGGCATGGTCGGCGTCTGGTATGCGACGCCCGCCGACTCGGCCGCCCACCAGGCGGCCATGCCGATCGTGCCGATCGGGCGCTATCAGGCGATGGCGGTTTCGCCGATCTCCTCGGGCCGCCTGAATCCGCCCGACATCGTGCTGTTCTATGCCACCCCCGGCGCGATGATGTATTTCATCAACGGCCTGCAATGGAGCGGTTACAAGCGCTTCGACTGGAGCGTGGTCGGCGAGTCGGCGTGTGCCGACTCGTGGGGCCGAGCGCTGTCGACCCGCCAGCCCAGTCTGTCGATTCCGTGCTTTGCCGAGCGCCGTTACGGCGGCGTGCTCGACGACGAGATGCTGATGGCGATCCCGCCCGAGTATCTGCCCAAGGCGCTGGCCGGCATGACCGCGCTCAGCGGCAACGGCCTGCGCTATCCGTTCCCGCAGTACGGCATCCAGCAGGATGTGCGCGACGGCATGGCTGCCAGCTACCCGGATCGCGCCAAGCGCTGACCGATCACCACCGATTGACGCATCACGGAGCCCTCCATGACCGCCGCAGCATTCGAAGACGCCATCGCCTGGGCGCAGGCCCATGAAACCGCCTGGCCCCGCGACCCGGCCGATCCCGGCGGCGGCTGGGGGCTGTACGCGAACGATCCGCCGCCATACAACCGTCTGTGCGGTCCGGTGTCGCCGCGCGGACCGGTGTCCGGCGTGGTCTGGCGCCGGGGCGAAGTGCTCGCGCAGTGGGGCGAGCCGCAGCGCGTCGACCTGACCTTCAGCGTCGCCAAGACCTATCTGGCGCTGCTGGCCGGCGTGGCGTTCGACCGGGGTCTGCTGCCGGACGTCGACGAGCCGGTGGTCGCCCGGGTGGCGGGCATCGGATTCGAAGGCAGCCACAACAGCGCGATCACCTGGCGCCATCTGCTGCAGCAGACCAGCGAATGGGAGGGCAGCGCGTTCGGCATCCCCGATCAGGTCGACCGCTATCGCACGGTGCAGTACCAGCCGGCGCCAGCCGGTGGCCGCAAGGGCGAGCCGCGGCCGCTGCAGGCGCCGGGCACGTTTTGGGAATACAACGACGTCCGCATCAACCAGCTGTCTCTGGCGCTGCTGCATCTGTTCCAGCGCCCGCTGCCCGAGGTGTTCTCCGAAACCATCATGGAACCGATCGGCGCCAGCAAGAACTGGCGCTGGGTGGGCTACGACACGAGCTGGGTCGAGGTCGCGGGCCGCCGGGTGCAGTCGGTGCCGGGCGGCACGCACTGGGGGGGCGGCGTGTCGATCGACAGCTTCGATCAGGTGCGGGTCGGCGGTCTGATGCTGGATGGCGGAAAGTCCGGCGGTCGGCAGGTCCTGTCGAGCGAATGGCTCGGGCGGATGCGCGAGCCGTGCGAGATCGCACCGTTCTACGGGTTCCTGATCTGGCTGAACCGCAACGGCATCGTCTTTCCCTCAGCGCCACATGACAGCTTCTTTGCGGTCGGTGCCGGCAGTTCGATCACCTGGGTCGATCCGACGCGCGAGGCCGTGACCGTGGTGCGCTGGATCGATGGCGCCAAGGCCGACGGTCTGTTCGCCCGCGTCGGCGCGGCCATCGATCGCCTGTGAGCATGGACAGGCGCTGGCCGGGCCTGTGCGTTGTCGGACGTTGCATCGTGCGCGTTTTGCTGGTGGCGGGCTTGCTGGCCAGCTTCGCGGGACTCGCCGCGGCACAGACGGGCGCGGCACCGACGGGAAATGCACCGACGGCCACTGCACCGACGGGCGTTCCTGCCGACCCTCGCGGCAGCAGCCTGACGCTGCAGTTCGACAACGACGAGTTCGCCGGCGTCAACAAGTGGGACCGCTGGTACACCCAGGCCTTTCGAATTCACCACTTCGCGGCAGCAGGCCACGACAGCCTGGCCGACCAGGCCGCCCGCCTGTGGTGCGCCTGGCAGCCATGCGCGGCTGGCGCGCTGGTCACGCGCCGCTGGTCGCTGGGCCAGAACACCTACACCCAGAACCTGCGCAATCTGCCGGTTGTCGACGTCAACGACCGGCCCACGGCCGGGTGGCTGTATGCGTCGGGGGCGATGCTGCTCGAGTCCGGCAACGAAACCCGGATGGTCGAGCTTCAGCTGGGCGTGATCGGTCCTGCATCGGGCGCCGAGCATCTGCAGAACCAGTGGCATCGACTGCTCGGCGCGAATCGAGTGCGCGGCTGGTCTTCGCAGCTGCGCCCGCATGCCGGCGTGCAGCTGCAACTGGTCCAGGAGCGGCGCTATCCGATGATCGGCGACCGGGTCGATCTGATCGGCCGCGCATCGCTGTCGGTCGGCAGCGTGTCAGGACAGGCCGCGGTCGGCGCGGTGCTGCGCATCGGTGACCGCCTGTCCGGCACCGCCACCGCGGCCGAGGCGCAGGCCGCGACCGGCCGGATCGCCAGCGGCGGATTGTGGTCGGTGCAGGCAGGGCTGAACGTGCGCGCGGTCGCCTACGACCGGCTCGTCGACGGGCCGACTTTCGGCTACGACACGCAGGTCCGTCACGCGCCCTGGGTTGGCGAGATGCAGCTGGGCGCCACGCTCAGCCCGACAGCCGACTGGCATCTGCGTTTCGCGCTCATCCGCAGGACGATCGACTTCGACTCGATCGCGGTGGCGCAGGGGCGCTTCAAGCCGCAGACCTTCGGCGTCGTCCAGGTGTCGATGCCGCTGCGCTGAGTCGTTCAGGCCCGCCTAAGACCGGCTCGCGCGAGATCAGACGCCGTGTCAGGCGCGGCAGTGCTGTCCGCCGTCGACCGGCAGGCACACCCCGGTGATGAACTTCGCCTCGTCGCTGGCCAGGAACACAGCAGCCATTGCGATGTCCCAGGGTTCGCCCATCTTGCCCATCGGACAGGCCTCGTCGCGGGCCTGCATCATGGCTTCGGTGCTGGCGTACTGGCCGGAGATCTGCTGATGGATGAGCGGCGTGTTCATCAGTCCCGGCATGATCACATTGGCGCGGATTCCCTGGCGAGCGTACTGCAGTGCCAGCCCGACCGTGAAATGGTTCAGCCCGGCTTTGCTCGCGTAGTACGAACTGTACGGATAGCCGGTGTAGCGGATGGCCGCGAGCGACGAGATGTTGACGATCGCGCCCTTGCCCTGTTCGACCATCACCGGCAGCACCGCCTTGCAGGTGAGAAACGCGCCGGTGAGATTCGATCGCATCACGTGTTCCCAGCTCTCGATGGATTCCTCGACCGGGCCGCCCATCGAGGTGATGCCGACATTGTTGTGCAGGATGTCGATGCGCCCGCCGAATGCGACTCGTGCAGCGGCCACGGCCGCGTTGACCTGCGCGGCCTCGGTCACATCGCCCGCCAAGGCGACGGCCCGGCCGCCCTCGGCGCGGATCATGCGCACCGTTTCTTCGGCAGCATCACGATCGATGTCGACCGCGACCACCAGCGCACCTTCGCGGGCATAGGCAAGCGCCGTGGCGCGACCATTGCCGATGCCTGGCGCGCAGCATCCGGCGCCGAACATCAGCGCGACGCGATCCTTCAGTCGATCAGCCATGGGGGTCTTCCTTGCAGAGAGGTTGGAGCGGTCAGCGCATCAGGCCGGGCAGTCCCAGCGAGATGACCGGCACGAAGGTGACCAGCATCAGCACCCCGATCGCGGCCAGCAGAAACGGCAGCACCTCGCGCGCCGCCTCTCGCGGCGTGCATCCCGCCATCACCGCCGACAGCGACAGGCAGATGGCGACCGGTGGCGTGATCAGTCCGATCAGCAGGTTGAGCGCGACGATCATCGAGAAGTGGATCAGATCGATGCCGAAGCTGGCCGCCACCGGGTACAGGACCGGCGCCAGCATCACCAGCGCCGGTGCGTTCTCGAGGAAGGTGCCGATGATCAGCAGGAACACATTGACCAGCAGCAGGAAGGCCCAGGGCGACCCGGCAAACTCGAGCATCCACTTGGCCAGCGCCTGCGGCACGTTGTTGTAGGCGAGGAACCAGGACACCACCTGGGCGCCGCCAAGCACGATCAGCACCACCGCCGTGGTGCGGGCCGAGCGCTGCAGCGCTCCCCAGATGTCGGTCCAGCTCAGTTCCTTGTAGACGTACTTGCCGACCACGAACGAATAGATCACCGCCGCGGCCGAGCATTCGGTGACGTTGAACACCCCCAGCCGGATGCCCGACACGATCAGCACCGGCATGACCAGCGCCCAGAACGCCGCCTTGAAGCTTCGCCAGACCTCGCGCGCGCTGACGGCGCCGTGGATCGGGTAGCGGCGCCTGACCGAGATGGCCCAGGCGGTGAACGCCATCGCCAGGCTGTACAGCAGGCCGGGCACGATGCCGGCCAGGAACAGCTTGGTGATCGACAGGTTGGTGAGCACGCCGATCAGGATGAAGGTGATCGACGGCGGGATGATCGGCCCGACCACGTTGGCCGCGGCAGTCAGCGCCGCTGAAAATCCGGGGTGGTAGCCCGAGCGGATCATCGCCGGTATCAGCACCTTGCCGATCGCGCTGGTGTCGGCGACCGCCGAACCCGAAATGCCGGCCATGAAGGTCGCCCCGGCCACGTTGCTGATCGCCAGACCGCCGCGAAAGCGCCCCAGCAGCGCATTGGCGAAGCCGAGCATGCGCTCGGTGATGCCGCCGCAGGTCATCAGGTCGCCGGCCAGCAGAAAGAACGGGATCGCCAGCAGCAGCACGCTGTCGAAGCCTGAAAATATCTGCTGCGGAATGATCATCAGCGGCGTGCCGCCAGTCGCCAGAATGGCGGCAGCACCCGCGGCGACAAGCGACCAGGCCACCGGCACGCCGAGCAGCAGGAAGACGGCCAGCGTGAGGCCCAGTGCCACGAGAGAGTTCATCGGATCAGCGGGCCGGTTCGTCGGAGATGGCGGGCTCGCCTTCGCCGCTGGCCACCGGCGCCGGTCGGCCGGACAGCCGTGCCAGCACCAGTTGCAGCAGCATCAGGCCGGCGCCCAGGGGCAGCGCGATGTAGGGGATGGCCATTGGAATCTCGAAGGCAGGCGAGGCCTGCGACGCGTTCAGCTCGGCGAACGCGATGCCCTGCCAGACGCCGCCGATCAGCACCGCGGCAAGGGCGAAGTCGCGCAGCCAGAACAGCCGGTGGCGCCAGGCGGCCGAGGCCGAATCGAACAGCATGGTCACGCTGATGTGGCCGCCCGCGCGCAGCGCCGACACGCCGCCCACCATCGTGACGAACAGCAGCAGGAAGCGGGCGAGTTCCTCGGACCAGGCGGGCGCTCGCCCGATCACATATCGGCCGACCACCTGGTAGAAGACGGCCAGCGCCATGGTGGCCAGCATCACGCCCAGCAGCACGTCGATGACCCGGTCGATCCGGTCGGCGGCACGCTCGCAGGCGATCCGCCAGTCTGCCCGGTCACTCATGTCTGGCATCCGTCCTGGCGCGGGCCGAACCGCGGTCCGGCCCCGGAGATCACTTCACCGCCTGGATCTTCTGCACCCAGTCGGCCATCTCGGGGAACTCCTTGGCCAGCGGGCTCAGCGCCGTGCGCCACGGACCCGTGTCGACCTTGATGAAGGTCATGCCCTTGGCCTGCAGGCGCTTCTTGATGTCGTCCTCGGTCTTCACCATCCGGTCGGTGTAGGCGAGCATGACCTTCTCGCCCTCTTCCTTGAGGATCTGCTGGACGTCGGCGGGCAGGCTCTTGAACTTCGCGTCGGAGAAGATCCAGGTCATCGCGCCCAGGATGTGCCCGGTCTCGACGACGTATTTCTGCACCTCGTTGTACTTGTTCGACTCGATCCACTCCAGCGGGTTCTCCTGGCCGTCGACCACGCCCTGCTGCATCGACGTGAACAGTTCGGCGGGACCCATCGGCACCGGCGAGGCGCCCAGAATTTCCCAGGTCATCCGGTACATCTTCAGGCCCGGCACACGCAGCTTGACGCCACGCAGATCGGCCAGCTTCTCGATCTTCTTGTTGTTGGTCATGTGGCGCGCGCCACGGTAGCCGGCGCCGATGATCCGAAAGCCGGTCTTCTTCGCGATGTCGTCGTACAGCGCCGCGCCCACCGGTCCGAAGTAGACCTTCTTGAACTGGTCGACGTCGCGCATCAGGTAGGGGTAGGCCTCGATGCCGGCCAGCGTGTTGTAGCGGTCCAGCGTGCCGACGCTTTGCAGCACGATGTCGTTGGTGCCGATCTTCAGGCCCTCGATCGATTGCGGCCAGTCGCCGGTGGTGCCGCTGTGGGCGATCTGGATCTTGACCTTGCCGCCGCTGCGCGCTTCGACCGCCTTGGCGTAGGCCTCGGCCGATTCGTACCAGATGTTGCCCGGCACATAGACGTGGGCCATCTTCAGCACGGTCTGGGCGCCGGCGCCGGTGGCGGCCAGTGCGGCGGCGCAGAGCACGCCGATGCGGGCCAGCGTGAGCAGGGGTTTATGCAGGGTCATGAGGAAAGTTTCCTGGGTCGGTAAAGATTCGGGCCGCCGCGCTCAGACGGTGGCGATCGGCGTGGCGGGCGATCCTACCGCACCCGGCAGGCGCAGCGGCGGCGCCGTCAGCAGAAACCGGTAGCGGCCGTGGGCGCGCAGCCAGTCGGCCAGCGGCGTGAGATGCCAGATTTCGCCCAGGTGGATGCCCAGCTTGAACAGGCAGTGTTCGTGCAGCGGCAGCGTTGCGCAGCAGCCCAGCATATGGCCCTTGCGCGCCGGCGTGGCCTCGACCGCGTAGTTGTCGGCGATCAGCACCGACAGGCCGCTGTCGGTGATCCACTGCAGCAGCTTCGGATCGCGGCCGTCGAGCGAGGTGCAACTGTGCTCGGCCGCGTGGGCATCGGGCTGCTTGTTCATCTCGAGCAGCATCTGCGCGAAGCCGGTGTGCAGGCAGACCATGTCACCGGTCTCGACCTGCACCTTGTCGGCCTCGATCACGCGCATCAGCTGGTCGTATCCGACCGCCACGTGCTGGCGGCCGAAATGCGCATGCAGGTCGATCATCACCGCGCGGCCCTGCACGCCATGCTCGGCCATGGTCTCGATGCCCAGCGCGCGCGCCTGTGAACTGCCGTGGGGCAGCAGGCCCGCGGGTACGCCCGCATCCTTGACGTCTTGCGGGCCGATCACGTGTTCGCCCGGCTTGAAGCCGTTGTAATACACCGGCTCGGGGAAGCCGTCGCCGTCGGCATCGAATAGCTGGCCGACGTGCGCGAAGCTGTCCCACTGGGTCGAGTACTGCAGGTGCATCACCACCAGGTCGTCGCTGATGACGTCGGACGCCTCGGGGTCGTCCTGGAACAGGCGGTAGTTCATGTTCGGCCGACCGTTGCGCACGGTGGGCCGGATCACCGGCGGATGACGTCGCGGGTTGAGCACATTGCCGCCAGGAAAGTCGAGCGGCAGGCTCAGGCAGAAGGTGAGCCCCTCGTGCACCTCGGCCACGCCCTGGCGCACCTTGGCCGGCGTGATCAGGTTCATGCGGCCCTGCTGGTCGTCGGGGCCGAAGTCGCCCCAGTTCGAGCCGGGCGGGCGCTGCTTCCAGCGCGGGTTCGAAGTCATGTCGGAGTCTCCTGACCGTGAAGGTCGTTCAGGCCGCCTGCTGGACCGGTGCGGGCGCCGGCGGCGCCGCGCGGCGCGAGCGCTGGAACAGCCAGAACACGATCACCACATTGAGCAGGTTCCAGCCGATGCCGTTGATGAACGCAGCCGAGTACGAGCCCGTGAGATCGAAGATCCGGCCCGACAGCCAGCCCCCCAGCGCCATGCCCAGCATGGTCGCGGTCAGGGCGATGCCCACGCGGGTGCCCGCCTCGGCGGGGGCGAAGTGCTCGCGAACGACGATCGCATACGCGGGCACGATCCCGCCCTGGAACAGGCCGAACAGGCCGGCGACGACAAACAGCGAGTTCAGCGAATCGAAGGGAATGAAGAGCAGCAGCGCGATGCCCTGCAGCACCGAGCCGATCAGCAGCGTGCGCAGCCCGCCGATGCGGTCGCTGATCAGGCCGAAGGTGAGGCGGCTCACCACCCCGCAGGCGAGCATCAGCGACAGCATCTGGGCGCCACGTGCCGCGCCATAGCCCAGGTCGCCGCAGTAGGCCACGATATGCACCTGCGGCATCGACATGGCGACGCAGCACCCGACGCCCGCGACGCAGATCAGCGCCTGCGCGGTATTGGGGCTGAGTCCGAACGGACGCATCGGATTGCGCACGATGGCTGTCGAGCCGGGGCGTGGCGGCATCGCCGCAGCCGCGGGCGGGCGGCGGCGCAGCAGCAGCGCCAGCGGCAGCATGGTCACCAGGCAGAAGATGCCGATGCCCTGGAAGGTTTCGCGCCAGCCGATCGATTCGACATAGTGCTGGATGATCGACGGCCAGATGGCGCCGGCCATGTAATTGCCGCTGGCGCAGATCGCCACCGCGATGCCGCGCCGGCGCGTGAACCACATCGAGGTGTCTGTCACCAGCGGCGCATAGCTGGCCGCGCAGCCGAGCAGGCCGATCAGCAGGCCATGCACCAGCCCGAAGCTCAGCATGGAGGTGGTCTGGCTCGCCAGCAGAAAGCCGGCCGACAGCGCACAGGCGCCGATGATGGTGGGCACCATCACGCCGAAGCGGTCGGTGAGCCGGCCCATCAGCACACCGCCCACGCCGAAGCCGATCATGGTCATCGTGTAAGGCAGCGATGCGCCCGCGCGCGTGGCCCCGAACTCGGCCTGCACGGTGGGCAGCACCACCACCACGACATACATGCCGCAGCTGCCGATCGTCATCAGCGCGAGATTCACCGCGAGACGGAGCAGCGGGTAAAGTTCCGGGTTGGTGCGCATGGCCGGACTATACCGGCGCATGGGTGTTCGAAGTTTCAGTACTCAATATTTCTCGGAGACGATTCCCATGGGTCGACTGGCAGGCAAACGCGCGATCGTGACGGGCGCGGGCAGTGGTATCGGGCGGGCATCGGCGATGCTGTTCGCCGCAGAGGGCGCCCGTGTGCTGGCGGTCGATCGCAGTGATTCGGTGCACGAAACAGCGAAGGCGATCCGCGACGCCGGCGGACAGGCCGATTCCATGACCGCCGATGCCGGTCTCGAGGCCGATGTGCAGGCCTTCGTGGCACGTGCGGTGCAGACTTTCGGCGGCCTCGACGTGATCTACGCCAACGCCGGCATCAGCGGCGGCGCGGTGCCGCTGGAGGAGCAGACGCCCGAGCTGTGGACCGAGGTGCTGCGCGTCAATCTGATCGGCCCGTTCCTGGCGGTCAAGCATGCGTCGGCGGTGATGATCGCCCAGGGGTCGGGGTCCATCGTGTGCACCGCCAGCGTGGCCGGCCTGCGCGCCAATGCCGGCGGCCATCCCTACAGCGCCAGCAAGGCCGGTGTGATCAGTCTGGTCCAGACCAGCGCCAATTCGCTGACCGGCACCGGCGTGCGAATCAACGCCATCTGCCCCGGACTGATCGAGACCGGCATGACCAAGCCGACCTTCGACTATGCGCGGGCGCGCGGCACCGGCGACAAGCTCGGTCAGCTCAATCCGATGCTGCGCTACGGCCTGCCCGCCGAGATCGCCCACATGGCGCTGTTCCTGGCCAGCGACGACGCCTCGTATGTCAACGGACAGGCCATCGCCGTCGACGGCGGACTGAGCAGCACCCACCCGTTCAAGCGCCGGCGCAGCTGAGCGGGGCACTCCGCGCCGCCGGCGCCATGACGGGCACGACGATTGCCGCGGGTGCGCCATGGTCCCGCCCTTCATGTTCGCCACCGGCATCGAGAACAGCTGCCCCACGATCGACGGCGGGAGCCGGCGCGTCGACGAGATGGCCAAGTGCGCGCACTATGAGCACTGGCGTGACGACTTCGACTGCGTCCAGCAGCTCGGGCTGGCGGTGCTGCGCTACGGTCCGCCGATCCACCGCACCTGGCTGGGAGTCGACCGGTACGACTGGGACTTCGCCGACCTGACCTTCGGCGAGCTGCTTCGCCGCGACATCCTGCCGATCGTCGACCTGTGCCATTTCGGCGTGCCCGACTGGATCGGAAATTTCCAGAATCCCGAATTCCCCGAGCTTTTTGCCGGCTATGCGGCCGCCTTCGCCCGGCGGTTTCCATGGGTGCAGATGTACACGCCGGTCAACGAGATGTTCGTCTGCGCCACGTTCTCGGCAGCCTACGGCTGGTGGAACGAGCAGATGCGCAGCGACCGTGGATTCGTCACGGCGCTCAAGCACCTGGTGAAGGCCAATGTGCTGGCCATGCAGACGATCCTTCAAGTGCGGCCCGATGCGATCTTCGTGCAGAGCGAGTCGTCGGAGTACTTCCATGCCGACAGCCCGCGGGCCATCGCCAGGGCCGAGATCCTGAATGCCCGCCGCTTCCTGTCGCTGGACCTGAACTACGGCCGGCGGATCGAGTCGGAGATGTACGAGTTCCTGCTCGACAACGGCATGACGCGCGAGGAGTACCACTTCTTTCTGGGCCGGCGTCTGAAGCAGCACTGCATCATGGGCAACGACTACTACGTCACGAACGAGCACCGCGTGTTCGATGACGGCCGCACGATGGCCGCGGGCGAAGTGTTCGGCTATGACGAGATCACCTGGCAGTACTACAGCCGGTACCGTCTGCCGGTGATGCACACCGAGACCAACTTCGCGCAGGGGGACAAGGGCGACGAGGCGGTATTCTGGCTCTGGAAGGAGTGGGCCAACGTGCTGCGCGTGCGCAACGACGGGATCCCCATCGTCGGCTTCACCTGGTATTCGCTGACCGACCAGGTCGACTGGGACAGCGCCCTGCGCGAGGACCGTGGCACGGTGAACCCGCTCGGCCTGTTCGATCTAGACCGTCGCATCCGGCCGGTCGGTCAGGCGTTTCAAAAGATCGTCGCCGAATGGGCCGATGTGCTGCCCACCCAGAGCGTCTGCCTGAGGGTGCCGGTGTATCCGCCCAGCCGCAGCCTGGAAGGCGCCCGCATGGGCTTCTTCATGCAGCGCACCATCCCGCCCGGCGCGGCGCCGACCGCGCAGGCCAACAGCGATGACGACAAGTGATCCGGCAACCCGGAGATTTGCCGGGCGGGTGGCGATCGTCACCGGCGCGGCCAGCGGCATCGGCTACGCGACGGCGCGGCGGCTGGCCAGCGAAGGGGCCAGCGTGGTGCTGGCCGATGTCCAGCATGCGGATGCCGCGGCGCAGCGCCTGCGCGACGACGGCTTCTCCGAAGTGCTGGCCAGCTCGTGCGACGTCGGCATCGAGGCGCAGGTGATTGCGACGACCGATGCCGCGCTGGCGCGATTCGGAGGTCTTCACATTGTCGTGAACAACGCCGGCAAGATGATCTTCAAGCGGATCGAGGACCAGACCGAGGCCGACATCCTCGATGTGCTCCGGGTCGACCTGCTGGGCGCCTTCTTCTTCACCCGGCAGGCCTTTCTCAAGATGGCGGCAGGCGGAGCCATCGTGAACGTGTCCAGCATCCATGCCGAGGCCACCACGCCGCTGGTGTCCGCCTATGCAGCGGCCAAGGCGGCACTGCTGTCGTTGACGCGCTCGGCGTCGATCGAGGGCAGATCAAAGGGCATCCGCGTGAATGCGGTGCTCCCCGGGGCCATCGAGACGCCGATGCTGCGTGCCAACCCGAATCTGAAGTCGGGCGCGGAAGTGCTGGACGAAACGAACATCGGCCAGCCCGAAGACGTGGCGGCAGTGATCGCGGACCTGGCCTGCGCGGCGGCGCGCTTCGTCAACGGCGAGGGCGTCAGGGTCGACGGCGGGCGTCTCGTCGGTCTGTAAAAAGCGTCCTTCGCGGCGCCTGCCATGGGCACGCGGATTGCCGCATCCGGCCCTTCTCAAGCAGGAGCGGCCATGACCGACAAGCGAACTCAGCAGCAGGCGTCTGAAAGCAACATGGAAAAGGATCCCGGAGATTGGGTGACCGGTGACGAACCGATGACCGGCGCGCAGCGCTCCTACCTGAAAACCCTCAGCGAGGAAGCGCACGAGCCCTTCGACGAGAACCTGACGAAGGCCGAAGCATCACGCCGCATCGATGAACTGCAGGCCATCACCGGCCGCGGTCAGCCGCTCGACAAGGGGTCGGAGGGAAACCGGGAGAAGGGCGCGGAAGGCGACGAGTGATCGATCGGCCCGTGCGGGTCCTCGTCATACCGCAGGGTGCCCGCTCACCACATCTGGCGAAGCCGCCCTGCGATATCGAGAGCGGTCACCGGATGCACCGCGGGCTCGGACCGCTGCACTGCTGACGCTGCGGGGCCGGGCGTGTCGGCTGCGACCCGGTCTGCCGCCGCCGGCGCGACCACATCGAGGCAGGCCATCACCCCCGGCGTCAGAAAGCGGCTGCGCGCACCGAAAACGTGTGAGGCGCCCAGCCGCGGCTGGGCGGTGACGTAGTAGCGCTGCGGCTCCATCAAATGCAGCGTGTCGCGCGCGCGGGTCATGGCGACATACAACAGGCGCCGCTCTTCCTCGATGTCGGCGGGCCGGGCGGTGGCGTACTCGTTGGGAAAGTTGCCGTCGGCCACGTTCAGCAGGAACACGGTGTGCCACTCGCGCCCCTTGGCCGAGTGCACGGTCGACAGCTCGAGATAGTCTTCATCGCGCCGCGCGTCCTCGGACAGATCGCCGCTGGCCTGTGGCGGATCGAGCGCCAGTTCCGTCAGGAAGCGCTCGCGGCTGGCGAACCGCGCCGCCATCGTGCCGAGCGCATCCAGATCGGTGGCGCGCACGCCTGCGTTGTCATAACGCTCGGCCAGCAGCGGCTTCAGCCAGGCGATCACCGGCCCCATTTCGTGAGGCCAGCGGCTGCCCGCCGAGCCGAGTGCGGCCATCAGCTGAACAAAGCCCGGCCAGTGCGACGCGCTGCCCGGCGGAGCGGCAAAGCGCGCGAGCGCTTCGAAAGGCTGCGGCTGAGCGGCGATCTGCGCAAGGCAGCGGCGGGCGTGGGCAGGGCCGAATCCGGGCATCAGCTGCAGCGCCCTGAACGCCGCCACACGGTGCTGGGGCCGATCGGCCCAGCGCAGCACCGCCAGCAGGTCCTTGATGTGCGCCGCCTCGAGGAACCGCAGGCCGCCGTGCTTGACGAACGGAATGTTGCGTCGGGTGAGTTCGACCTCGAGAAAGTCGCTGTGCTGCGCGCTGCGAAACAGCACCGCCTGGCGCTTCAGGGCGATGCCGGCTTCGCGCTGGGCGAGCACCTCGGCGGTGATGAAGTCGGCCTGCTCGCGTTCGTCGAGCACGCACTGCAGAGCGGGCCGCTGACCGGCGCTGCGGCGGTGGGCGACCAGCGTCTTGGGATAGCTGTACGCACTGTCGGCAAGCAGCGCATTGGCCGCATCGAGCACCGGCTGCAGCGAGCGGTAGTTGGTGTCCAGCGTGATGCGGGCCGCCGGCGGC
>Ga0116169_1001910_pt1 | contig 16102 bp, 13 predicted proteins | sample AD_UKC130_MetaG_FD_89796 | JGI IMG/M metagenome (GOLD analysis project Ga0116169, IMG submission 89796) | Active sludge microbial communities of municipal wastewater-treating anaerobic digesters from Canada - AD_UKC130_MetaG | ecosystem: Engineered > Bioreactor > Anaerobic > Digestate | place...
CGATCAGTGCACGCGCCGGCCAGCTCGCCCAGGCCGGCATCAGGTTGCGCGCGGCCAGCAGTCCGATCGGCAGCGCCAGCACGATGCCCGCGAACGAGGCCAGCACGGCGATCTCGAGCGACTCGGCAAGACCCTTGAGCAGCGAATCGGGCTGTGCGATGCGCGGCGGGAACATGCGCGCCAGGAACCGGTGTCCGTTGTCCAGGCCGCTGACGAAGCGATCCAGGTTGAAGTCGAGCCGCGCGATCGCGTACACCGTGTAGAGCGCGAGCAGCAGCCAGCCGGCACGCGCCAGCCAGTCGGGGCGAAAGGCCTCGCGACGGCCGGGCGGGCGCAGGGAATCGGCGGGGGACGCGGAACTCATGCCAGCCAGCCGGCCCCGCCGTAGATGGTGGTCAGGTGATCGTCGGTGAGCGCCTGCGGCGTGCCGTCGAAGATCACCTTGCCCCCGGACATGCCGACGATGCGTTCGGCAAAGCGCCGGGCCAGGTCGACGTCGTGCATGTTCACGATCACCGGGATGGCATGCTCGCGCCCAAGATCGCGCATCAGCTCCATGATCCCCACCGAGGTGCGCGGGTCGAGCGACGAGGTCGGCTCGTCGGCCAGCAGCAGCGCCGGGCGCTGCATCAGCGCGCGCGCGATGCCCACGCGCTGGCGCTGGCCGCCGGACAGTGCATCGGCGCGCCGGTTGGCGAAACCACTCAGGCCGATCTTGTCGAGCAGCTCGAATGCGCGTTCGATGTCGGCGGGCGGGAAGCGCCGCAGCCACGCCTGCCAGGCCGGCACGTAGCCCAGCCGCCCGCTGAGCAGGTTTTCCATGACGGTCAGGCGCTCGACCAGGTTGTATTCCTGGAAGACCATGCCGATGCGCCGGCGTACCTGGCGCAGCGCGCTGCCGGCCAGTGGGCAGATGTCCTGGCCGGCGAAGACGATGCGCCCGGCGGTGGGCTCGACCAGCCGGTTGATGCAGCGAAGCAGTGTGGACTTGCCGGTGCCCGACGGGCCGATCACCGCCGTGAGCCCGCTTGCGCCCACGGTCATCGAGATGCCGTCGAGCACCCGCTTGCCGGCAACGTACTCCTTGACCAGTCCGTCGATCTTCAGGGTGGCGCTCATCGCCTGGCGCGCGCCCTTACTTCTTGGCTTCGGCGGCCTTGCGGCGCGCCTCTTCTTCGCGCTTCGATTCCTTTTCGTAGGCGGCGCTGTTGAACTTGTCGCCGCCGGCCTCGGCCACCTGGCGGACCACCGCCCAGTGTTCCTTGAAGTTGATCGGGAAGAAGCGGTCTGCGCCGTCGAAGGCCTTTTTCATCTCCTCAGGAAAGCGATAGTCGTAGAAGCACTTGAGCATCTTGTCGCGAAACGCCGGCTCGAGGTCGTGGGCATAGGCGAACGACGAGGTCGGGAACTTGGCGCTGCGGTAGATCACGCGGTAGTCGTCCTCCTTGATCTGCCCGCGCGTGCCCATGCGATGGAAGACGTCGGAGGCCACGGCCGCGCCGTCGTAGTCGCCCGAGCCCACGCCCATCACCGACTGGTCGTGCTTGCCCGAGAACAGGATCTTGTAGTCCTTCTCGGGCGCCAGGCCCTCCTTGGGGAACAGGGCCATCGGCGCCATGTGGCCGGAGTTCGACGACGGCGAGGTGTGGGCGAACTTCTTGCCCTTCAGGTCGGACAGCTTCTGGAAGGGGCTGTCCTTCTTGACGATGACGATCAGGTTGTATCCCTGGAAGTCCTTTTCGTAACCCTTGATCGCGAACGGCACCGCGCCGGCGATGTTCACTGCGAAGGCGGTCGGACCGGTGGAGAAGCCGCCCACGTGCAGCCGGCCCGAGCGCATCGCCTCGATCTCGGCCGCGTTGGACTGCACCTGATAGAACACGACTCGCTTGCCGGTGCACTGGCCAAGGTGATCGGTGAAGGGTTTGAAGACCTTCTCGTAGACCGCCGGGTCTTCGACCGGGGTGTAGGTGAAGACCAGCGTGTTGGGAGTCTTCAGTTTTTTCGGATCCCTGGGGGTGTCGGCAACCAGATCGCCGTTGTCGTCGCAATAGCGGGCGTCGAGGTCGCCGCGATTCCTGCAGTCCTGGGCGAATGACGAGGGCGGGAACACCGCCAGCAGCGAGGCGATCGCAAGTCCCGCGGCAACGACGAGTGAATGCAGATGGCGGATCATCAAGGTCTCCTCCTGGTGTCTTTTTGCGATGACCATTGTGCCATCAAGGCGACTGGCCGCTCGTGCCGCGAGGAGGGGATGACCGATTTGCAGCCCGCCGGGTTTCAAGGAATACTGTATTTATTTACAGCACTCCAGAACTCCACCAGGCCGCTGCGGCGCCCATCCGTCATGCTTCCGTACGCCGAGCTGCACTGCGTCAGCAACTTCTCCTTTTTGCAGGGCGCGTCCCACGCCGAAGAACTGGTCGAACGCGCCCAGGCCCTCGGCTACGCCGCGCTGGCGGTCACCGACGAATGTTCGCTGGCCGGCGTGGTGCGCGCCCACCTCGCGGCACGGGCCAGCCCGCTGTCGCTGCTGATCGGCGCCGAGTTCGCCCTGCATGAGGTGTTTGCCGAGGAAGCCGGACCAGGAGTTGCCGCTGCCCTCAGGCCCGCGACCGGGCCCGGCGGCAGCGTCCAGGCCTCACCCGACACCGCCCCGCGGCTGGTCCTGCTGGCACAGAACCGCGACGGGTACGGCAACCTCTCCGAGCTGATCACCCGCGCCCGCATGCGGGCCGACAAGGGCAGCTACCGGCTGCTGGCCCAGGATCTCGACGACGGCGTGCCGGGCTGCCTGGCGCTGCTCGCGCCCTCCCCGCTGGCGGCGTTCTGCGCCGTCGACCAGAGCCCTGCGCATTCGGGCCTGTCGTCGCTGCAGGCCCAGGCCCGCTTCATCCGCGAACGCTTCGGGGCCCGCGCCTGGCTGGCGGCCGAACTGCTGGCCCGCGGCCACGACAGCGTGCTGCTCGAACGCATCCGCGAGGCCGGCCAGCACAGCGGGCTGCCGCTGGTGGCGGCCGGCAACGTCCACTTCCATGTCCGATCGCGCAAAAGCCTCCAGGACGTGCTCACCGCCATCCGCCTGCGCAAGCCCCTGAGCGAACTGGGCTTCGCCATCGCCCCCAATGCCGAGCAGCATCTGCGCAGCCGGCTGCGCCTGGCCCAGGTCTATCCGGCGGCGCTGCTCGAAGAAACCCTCGAGGTGGCTGCGGCCTGCCATTTCTCGCTCGACGAACTGCGCTACGAATACCCTGAAGAAATCGTGCCCGCCGACCACACGCCGGTGTCATGGCTGCGCACCCTCACCTACGAAGGTGCGCAGCTGCGCTATCCCGAGGGCCTGCCCGACGGCGTGCGCCAGCAGGTCGAGCACGAACTGGCCCTGATCCATGAGCTCTCCTACGAGCCGTATTTCCTCACGGTGGCCGACATCGTGCGCTTCGCGCGCGAGCGCGGCATCCTGTGCCAGGGGCGCGGCTCGGCGGCCAACTCGGCGGTCTGCTACTGCCTGGGCATCACCGAGGTCGACCCCGCCCGCATGAGCGTGCTGTTCGAGCGCTTCATCAGCAAGGAGCGCAACGAGCCGCCCGACATCGACGTCGACTTCGAACACCAGCGCCGCGAAGAGGTCATCCAGTACCTGTACGGCAAATACGGCCGGCATCGCGCCGCGCTCACCGCCACCGTCATCACCTACCGCGCCCGATCGGCGCTGCGCGACGTCGGCCGTTCGCTGGGCATCGACGAGCAGCGCATCGACCAGGTCGCCCGCTCGCACCAGTGGTGGGACGGCAAGCGCATCGCCATCGAGCGCCTGGCCGAATCCGGCTTCGACCCGGCCTCGGCCACCGTGCAGCACTGGGTCGAGATGACCTCGGTGCTGGCCGGCTTTCCGCGTCATCTGTCGCAGCACACGGGCGGCTTCGTGATCGCCCGCGACAAGCTCACCCGGCTGGTGCCGGTCGAGAACGCGGCGATGGCCGATCGCAGCGTCATCCAGTGGGACAAGGACGACCTCGACGCCCTGGGCCTGCTGAAGGTCGACGTGCTGGCGCTGGGCATGCTGTCCGCCATCCGGCGCGCGCTCGAATTCATCGGCACCCGGCGCAGCACAGTCTTCCGCATCCAGGACATTCCGGCCGAAGACCCGGCCACCTACGAGATGATCGGCCGGGCCGACACGGTCGGGGTGTTCCAGATCGAATCGCGGGCGCAGATGACGATGCTGCCGCGCCTCAAACCCCGCTGCTTCTACGACCTGGTGATCGAAGTGGCGATCGTGCGCCCCGGCCCCATCCAGGGCGGCATGGTGCATCCCTACCTGCGCCGCCGTCAGGGCCTGGAGCCGGTCGTCTACCCGCGCGACGAGATCAAGCCGGCGCTGGAGCGCACGCTGGGCATTCCGATCTTCCAGGAACAGGTGATGCAGATCGCGATGCTGGCGGCCGGCTTCTCGGCCGGCGAGGCCGACGCGCTGCGCCGTGCGATGGCGGCCTGGCGGCGCAAGGGCGGCCTCGAAAAGTTCGAAGCCCGGGTGGTCGACGGCATGCTCGCGCGCGGTTATCAGCGCGACTTCGCCGAAGCCCTGTTCAAGCAGATCCAGGGCTTTGGTGAATACGGCTTTCCCGAGTCGCACGCGGCCAGCTTCGCGCTGCTGGTCTATGTCAGCTGCTGGATCAAGCGCCACGAGCCGGCGGCCTTCCTGGCCGCGCTGCTCAACAGCCAGCCGATGGGCTTCTACGCGCCAGCGCAACTGGTGCGCGATGCGCGGGAGCACGGCATCGAGGTGCGCGCGGTCGACGTGCTCGTGAGCGAATTCGACTGCACCCTCGAAGAGCCTCCTGAGCAGCCAGCCTTCGATCCGCGCGCCGCGCACGACTGGCGCGGCCAGCCGGCGGTGCGGCTGGGCCTGAACCGGGTGCGCGGACTGTCCGCGCAGGGTGCCCTGCGGCTAGTCCAGGCACGGCGGGCCCGTCAGCAGGCGCTGGAGCCCGGGGGCTTCGCCTTCGACTCGGTCGAAGACCTGGCGCGCGCCGCTGCCCTGGAGCGCCGCGACCTGCAGGCGCTGGCCCAGAGCGGCGCGCTGGTGCAGCTGGCCGGACACCGGGGCGCGGCCCACTGGGAAGTGGCCGCGGTGCAGCCCTTGCCCGAGCTGCTGCGCGATGCGCGCTTCGACGAGCCCACCCCGGTGCTGTGCGAGCCCACCGAGGCGCAGGACATCGTGGCCGACTACCAGTCGATCGGCGTGCCGATGGGCCGCCATCCGCTGGCGCTGCTGCGCCCGCATCTGGCGCGTTACCGGGTCGAGACCGCCGCCACGCTGCGCGACTTTCCGCCCGGCCGGCTGGCCCGCGCCAGCGGCCTGGTCACCCATCGCCAGCGCCCCGAAACCGCCCGGGGCACGGTGTTCGTCACCCTCGAGGACGAGACCGGCGCGATCAACATCATCATCTGGCCCGACACGATGGAGCGCTACCGGCGCGAGATCCTCGGCGCCCAGCTGATGACGGTCTATGGCGTGTGGCAGTCCGACCAGCACACCGGCGGCCAGGTGACGCACCTGATCGCGCGCCGGGTGGTCGACCACTCCGAGCTGCTGGGCCAGCTGCAGACCCGCAGCCGGGACTTCCACTAAGCCTGGGCACCCATCCAGAACCCTTCGGCTTGATGAATATCATTGTTCGAGACCCTGGCGCTTCCTACAGTGGGCCATTCAATCCCCAGGAGACGGCCATGGCCGCCGACACCCCCGCCGCTCGCGCCGCCGATGCCGACTTCGATCCGATGCAGCTGTTTTCGGGCTGCCATGCGCGCATCCACGAACGCATGGGGATGATGCAGGCACTGGCCGAGATGCTCGACGTCGGCGCCCCCACGCCTCCGGCCGCGGCCCGCCTGGCTGACACCATCGTGCGCTTCTACGAAAGCACGGTGCTGGCTCATCACCGCGAGGAGGAGCAGGAGCTGTGGCCGATGCTCGAGCGCGTCGGCAACGACAGCGACATCGAGACCTTCAAGGCCATCGGCAAGCGACTGAAGGACGAGCACCAGCAGCTCGAAGCGCTGTGGGATTCGCTCACGCCCGAACTGCGCCGACTGGCCAAGGGCAAGGCGGCCCGCATCGATCCCGGCAAGCTCAGCCAGCTGGCCCAGGCCTACGACCAGCACGCCGCCTTCGAAGACGCGGTGGTGATCCCGATGGCGCGCTTTCTGCTGTCGCCCAGCGACCAGTCTCGGCTGAACATCTCGATCGCGCTGCGCCGCATGCCCGTCGGGCTGCGCTCGTACATCTGACGCGTTGCCTGTCGGCGCGCCGAGCGCGGGCCGCCGACAGTACCCGCCGGCTCAGGGCATCCGCAGACTCGGATAGCGCACGCGCTCGACCAGGTCCTGCGTGGCCTGGGACGGCCGGGGCGTGATCAGGCTTACCAGGATGATCACGGCAAACCCCAGCGGCACGCCGAACACGCCGGCAGAGATCGCCTGGATGTCCCACCACAGCGATGTGACGGGTGCCGCCGCCGGAATACCGAAGAAGATCTCCCGCAGCCACGGCTGGTTCAACGCCATGTAATAGAAGGTCAGCGCCACGCCCGCGATCATGCCCAGCGCGGCCGCGACCCCGGTGGTGCGCTTCCAGAAGATGCCCAGCACCAGCGCCGGGAAAAATCCCGCCGCGGCGATCGAGAACGCTGCCGACACCAGAAACAGGATGTCGGCGGGCTTCTGCGCCGCCACCAGCGCCGCCAATACCGCCACCATCAGCAGCAGCACCTTGGACAGCAGCACGCGCTGCGCCGTGGGAGCGCTCGGATCGATCATCTTGTAGTAGAGATCGTGGGACAGCGCGTTGGCAATGGTGAGCAACAGGCCGTCGGCCGTCGACAGGGCCGCCGCGAGACCGCCGGCGGCGACCAGTCCCGAAATGACGTACGGAAGGCCGACGATCTCGGGCGTGGCCAGCATGACGATGTCGGACCCGATGCTGATCTCGGCCAGCTGCACCCGTCCGTCATGGTTGATGTCGACGACCGACAGCAGCGACGACCCATCGACCTTCGTCCAGCTCTGCACCCATGTGGGCAGGCTGGCAAACGAACTGCCCACCAGATCGTTGTAGATGACGAACTTCACCAGGACCGCCAGGGCCGGTGCCGTGATGTACAGCACGAAGATGAAGAACAGCGACCAGGTGACCGAGTCGCGCGCCTCCTTCACCGTGGGAGTGGTGTAGTAGCGCATCAGGATGTGCGGCAGCGCCGCCGTGCCGACCATCAGACAGAACACCAGCGCCAGGAAATTTCGGCGCGAGATGTCGCGCGCCTTCTCGTCGCGCCCGGCAAAGGGCTCACCATGGCGCAGCAGCGGCGCGGCGCGCGACGCCATCGCCGTTTCGCGGTTCCAGGCCAGCCTGGCATCGGTCTCCGTCTTCGGGTAGCGCGCGAGCGCATCGTCGGCGCGCCGCACCGCCTCGGGGTCGGCGCCGGCCTTGGCCTGGACCAGTTCGCGTTCGAGGACCGCCCGACCGCTGCTGTAGGCGCCGATGTCATGCAGCTTCGCCTCGGCCTGCGCCGCACGCTTTCGGAAGATGTCGCGGGCCTCCTTTTCCTTGGGGTCCTCGAGCAGCTTCTTCTCGAGCTGCGTGACCTTCTCGAGCTGCTTGCCATAGATCAGCTGCGGCACCGGAATGCCGGTCTGCTTCACCGACAGCCACACCACAGGAATCATGTAGGCGATGATCAGGATGATGTACTGGGCCACCTGCGTCCAGGTGACGGCCTTCATGCCGCCCAGGAACGAGCACACCAGGACGCCTGCGAGCCCCAGGAAGATGCCGATCCTGAAATCGACCCCGGCGAGCCGCGTCGTGATCAGGCCGACTCCGTAGATCTGCGCCACCACGTAGGTGAACGAACAGAGGATGGCGATGGCGATCCCGATCATGCGCGGCACATGACCGCCATAGCGGGCGCCCAGGAAGTCCGGAATGGTGAACTGCCCGAACTTGCGCAGATAAGGCGCGAGGAGCAGGGCCACCAGACAGTAGCCGCCGGTCCAGCCCATGATGTAGGCCAGACCGTTGTAGCCCTGCAGGTAGAGTCCGCCCGCCAGGCTGATGAACGACGCCGCGCTCATCCAGTCGGCGCCGGTCGCCATGCCGTTGAACAGAGCCGGCACCCGGCGCCCCGCGACGTAGTACTCGGCCGCATCGTTGGTGCGGCTCATGATGCCGATGCCGGCGTACAGCAGCACCGTGGCCGCGAGGAAGACATAGCCGATGGTCGCGCGCGGCAGACCCATCTGTTCGAGCGCGCCCAGCAGGATCACGAACAGCACGAAGCCGCCGGTGTACCAGAGATAGACCTTCTTCAGCTGCGCGGCGAAGGCCTTCTGGGCCTGGCTGGGAACGCTCACTGGTCGCCTTCTTCGTCAAGGCCGAATTCGTGGTCGAGCTGGTTCATGCGCCGGGCGTAGTACCAGGTGATCACCACATACACCACCAGCGAGCCCTGGGCCGCCATGTAGAACGAGAACGGCCAGCCGAAGAAGTCGAAGTTCAGGTCGCGGGCGAAATACGGCATGACGAAGGTGACGGCGAACCAGATGATCATCAGCACGGCAGTCAAGCGCAGGTTCTTGTGCCAGTACAGGCGAACGCGGGGACTGGAAGGCATCGCGGCGTCCGGCTTGCGTGTCACGGTGGTCGGCGGGGGCATGGGTGAAGTATCCGCCGATCAGACGTTGCGCACAGGCGTCTGACCGATCTCGCGTTCGATCTGGCGCGCCACCTGGGGCTCGAAGGAAGCCAGCGTGCGGATCGCATGATGTGCCTGGCCGGTCTCGCCAAGCCGCCAGTAGGCATGGGCCAGGTGATACCAGCCGAACGGGCTCATCGGCTGCAGTTCGGTGTTGCGCCTCAGCGGCGCGATGGCATCGGACACCCGTCCCAGCGCGATCAGCGACAGCGCCAGACCGTACAACGCCCGATCGAGCGCCGGATCGAGCGACAGCGCGTGCCCGAAGCTGAGCAGCGCCTGCTCGTGCAGCCCCGCCTGCTGCTGCACGAAGGCCTGATTGAACCAGACCGCCGGCACCTTGGCGTCCAGCGCGAGCGCCTCGCGAAACTGCTCGAGCGCCGCCTCATGGCGGCCGTCGGCGGCCAGCCGATGGGCGATCGCCGCCGGCACCCGCGCGTCGCGCGGGCGCAACTCGCGCAGCGTGCGCCAGTGCCGCAGCGCGCTGTCGGGTCGCCCGAGCAGCAGCGCCCAGACCGCCAGTGCGCGCTGGACGCAGGCGCTCAGGGCAACGCGCATCAGGGTGCGGCCCCGCCCGGAATCAGCCGGATACCGCCGAAGACCAGCACCCAGATCCAGAACAGCAGGCAGAACGCCACCAGCGGAAGATGCCGGTTCGTGATGAACGGTGGCGTGATCAGCCGCGCCAGCCGGGTCAGCGGCGAGGTCAGGAACCGGACCGCCCGGTACACCGTATTGCGCTCATGCGCGCCGAAGCTCAGCAGGAAGATGCCGCCCTGCGCGAGCAGCAGCAGCGCCGCGAACTCGACCAGGCCCTTCAGCGGGGCCCAGAGGTCGAGCATGCTCGTCGACTCCGACTGTCTGCGCGCCTACAGCGTTTCCTTGAGCTGGTCGAGAATCGCGGGGTTCTCGAGCGTGGAGACGTCCTGGGTGATCGCCTCGCCTTTGGCGATCGCGCGCAGCAGACGGCGCATGATCTTGCCGGAACGGGTCTTGGGCAGGTTGTCGCCGAAGCGGATGTCCTTGGGCTTGGCGATCGGGCCGATCTCCTTGCCCACCCAGTTGCGCAGATCGTTGGCGATCTTGCGGCCCTCCTCGCCGGCCGGCCGCGAGCGCTTGAGCACCACAAAGGCGACGATCGCCTCGCCGGTGAGATCGTCGGGGCGACCGACCACCGCCGCCTCGGCGACCAGCGGATTGGCAACCAGCGCCGACTCGATCTCCATCGTGCCCATCCGGTGACCGGAGACGTTCAGCACGTCGTCGATGCGGCCGGTGATGGTGAAGTAGCCGGTGCTCTTGTTGCGCACCGCGCCGTCGCCGGCCAGGTAGTAGCCCTTCAGCTCTTCAGGGAAGTAGCTCTTTTTGAACCGTTCCGGGTCATTCCAGATGGTGCGGATCATCGACGGCCAGGGCTTCTTGACCACCAGGATGCCGCCCTGGCCGTTGGGCAGGTCGTGCGCGGTCTCGTCGACGATGGCGGTGGTGATGCCCGGGAACGGCAGCGTGCACGATCCCGGCACCAGCGGCGTGGCGCCCGGCAGCGGCGTGATCATGTGACCGCCGGTTTCGGTCTGCCAGAAGGTGTCGACGATCGGGCAGCGCGTGCCGCCGACCTCGTTGTAGTACCACATCCAGGCTTCGGGATTGATCGGCTCGCCGACCGAACCGAGCAGTCGCAGGCTGGACAGATCGTAGTTGCGCGGATGAGTGCTGGGGTCGGTGTCGCAGGCCTTGATCAGCGAGCGGATGGCCGTGGGCGCGGTGTAGAACACGCTGGCCTTGTGCTTGGCGATCATGCTCCAGAAGCGCCCGGCGTTCGGGTAGGTGGGCACGCCCTCGAACACGATCTCGGTCGCGCCGCAGGCCAGCGGCCCGTAGGTGATGTAGGTGTGGCCGGTGACCCAGCCGATGTCGGCGGTGCACCAGAAGACATCGTCGGGCTTGATGTCGAAGGTCCACTTCATTGTCAGCATCGCGTGCAGGATGTACCCGCCCGAGGCGTGCTGCACGCCCTTGGGCTTGCCGGTCGACCCCGACGTGTACAGGATGAACAGCGGATGCTCGGCGCCGACCCATTCGGGTTCGCAGGTGTCGGCCTGGCCCTCGATGGCCTGGCCCCAGGTGATGTCGCGACCGGCCTGCATGGCCGTCGCCGCGCCAGTGCGCTGGTAGACGACCACGTGGCGGATCGATTCGCAGCCGCCCAGGGCGAAGGCCTCGTCGACCGCGGGCTTCAGCGGAATGTTCTTGCCGCCGCGCACCTGCTCGTCGGCACAGATGACCAGCGTGGCGCCGGCGTCCTGGATCCGCTCCTGCAGGCTCTTGGCCGAGAAGCCGCCGAACACCACCGAGTGGATCAGGCCGAGCCGGGCGCAGGCCTGCATGGCGACGATGCCCTCGACCGACATCGGCATGTAGATGATGGCGCGGTCGCCCTTGCGATAGCCCAGGGCCTTGAGCCCATTGGCGAAGCGGCAGACGCGGTGATAAAGGTCGCGGTACGTGACCGCCGTGGCGGTGCCGTCGTCGGCTTCGAACAGCAGCGCCGTCTTGTGCTCGACGGGCGTGCCGAGGTGGCGGTCGAGGCAGTTGTAGGAGACGTTGAGTTCGCCGTCCTCGAACCACTTGAAGAACGGCGCCTGCGATTCATCGAGGCTGCGGGTGAACGGCTTGTGCCAGAGCACGTGCTCGCGAGCGAGGCGGGCCCAGAATCCGGCGTTGTCGCGCTCGGCCTCGGCACACAGCGCGTTGTACTGGTCCATGCCGGCGATGGTCGCCTTTCGCATGAACGCTTCAGGCGGCTGGAACACCCGGGTTTCCTGCATCACGGTTTCGATCTGCCCGGCCACTGTCGTCTCCCTCGTCGTCATGTATGAAGCCGCCATCAGGCGACCCGATGGGCTGCAAGTTAGCGGCGCACCCTTACGCGCCCCTGACGTGATTCGGCCCCGGCGCTGCTCTGCAGCATACCCGGTCAGGGACGCACTTCCGGCGATGGCATGTCGTTCCATGCGGCGCCCGGACCGGCAGCGATGCTGCGGTGCAATTCCGATAAAATCCCGCCTTTACCTTGCGAAACGCCGCCATTCCGTGATTGACGAAAACAAACCGCTGGCACTGCTGCCCCGGCTCATCTTTGCCAGCCGCTGGCTGCAACTGCCGCTGTACCTCGGGCTGATCGTTGCGCAGGTCGTGTACGTGTTCCTCTTCGTCGAAGAGCTCGTGCACCTGGTCGAGCTGCTCTGGAACCCGGCCGCGCTCGATTCCACCGTGGCGCGCCTGGGCATCGCCGAGCGCAACAAGGAGACGGTGATCATGATCATCGTCCTGGCGCTGATCGACGTGGTCATGATCTCCAACCTGCTGATCATGGTCATCGTCGGCGGCTACGAAACCTTCGTGTCCCGGCTGCGCCTTGAAGGGCATCCCGATCAACCCGAATGGCTCTCGCATGTGAACGCCAATGTGCTCAAGGTGAAGCTGGGCACGGCGATCATCGGCATCTCGTCGATCCACCTGCTGAAGTCCTTCATCTCGGCCGGATCGCTGCCCGAAAAAACGCTGCTGTGGCAAAGCGTCATCCATGCGCTGTTCCTCATATCGGCGCTGGCGATCGCGATGATCGACCGCGTGATGACGGGCACCAAGGGCAAGACCGACCACTGATCCGCGCAGCACCGCAGGCCGCGCCGCTGCCATTCAACGACTCTCCGACCAGGATCTCACCATGACCCAGATCAAGCAGGAAGACCTCATCGAATCGGTCTCGGCCGCCCTGCAGTACATCAGCTACTACCATCCGGTCGATTACATCCGCCATCTGGCCCGCGCATACGAGGCCGAGCAGAGCCCCGCCGCCAAGGATGCGATCGCCCAGATCCTGACCAATTCGCGGATGTGCGCCGAGGGTCGGCGTCCGCTGTGCCAGGACACCGGCATCGTCAATGTGTACCTGAAGGTCGGCATGGACGTGCGCTGGCAGGGCTTCACCGGCTCGCTCACCGATGCGGTCAACGAAGGCGTGCGCCGCGGCTACCTGCATCCGGACAACGTGCTGCGCGCGTCGGTGGTGGCCGACCCCGAGTTCGAACGCAAGAACACGAAGGACAACACGCCCGCGGTCATCCACTTCGAGATCGTTCCGGGCGACAAGGTCGATGTCACTGTCGCGGCCAAGGGCGGCGGCTCCGAGAACAAGAGCAAGTTCGTGATGCTCAACCCGTCCGATTCGGTGGTCGACTGGGTCATGAAGACCGTGCCGACGATGGGCGCCGGCTGGTGCCCGCCGGGCATGCTGGGCATCGGCATCGGCGGCACCGCCGAGAAGGCCATGATGATGGCCAAGGAGTCGCTGATGGAGCCGCTCGACATGCACGAGCTGCTCGCGCGCGGGCCGCGCAGCAAGCTCGAGGAGATGCGCATCGAGATCTACCAGAAGGTCAATGCGCTGGGCATCGGCGCGCAGGGTCTGGGCGGTCTGGCCACGGTGCTCGACGTCAAGATCGAGACCTTCCCGACCCACGCGGCCTCCAAGCCGCTGGCGATGATCCCCAACTGCGCGGCCACGCGCCATGCGCACTTCACGCTCGATGGTTCGGGCCCGGCCTATTGCGAGCCGCCCTCGCTGGACGAATGGCCCAAGGTGCAGTGGGCGCCCGACTACGAAAAGAGCCGGCGCGTCGATCTGGACACCCTCACCCGCGAGGAAGTCGCCTCCTGGACGCCCGGTCAGACGCTGCTGCTGTCGGGCCGGATGCTGACCGGCCGCGACGCCGCCCATCAGCGCATCAGCGACATGCTGGCCCGCGGCGAAAAGCTGCCGGTCGACTTCGCCAATCGCGTCATCTACTACGTCGGCCCGGTCGATCCGGTGCGTGACGAAGTGGTGGGTCCGGCGGGCCCGACCACGTCCACCCGGATGGACAAGTTCACCGACATGATGCTGTCGCAGACCGGACTGATCGCGATGATCGGCAAGGCCGAGCGCGGGCCGGTCGCCATCGAGGCGATCCGCAAGCACAAGAGCGCCTACCTGATGGCGGTCGGCGGCGCGGCCTATCTGGTGTCCAAGGCCATCCGCGGCTCGAAGGTGCTGGGCTTCGCCGACCTCGGCATGGAAGCGATCTACGAGTTCGAGGTCAAGGACATGCCGGTGACCGTCGCCGTGGACGCCAAGGGCGTGTCGGTGCACGAGACCGGCCCGCGCGAGTGGCAGCGCCGCATCGGCAAGATTCCGCTGGTCACCGCCTGAACCGCACAGCCACCCCAACCGGAGCCGCCATGCAGCCCATCGAAACCAGTGCCGCGCCGAGCCGTCCCAAGCTGTTCTCCCAGGCCGTCGAGGCCCAGGGCCTGCTGTTCGTGTCGGGCCAACTGCCGCTGAAGCTGGACGGCAGTCTGGCCGGCCCGGGCATCGTCGCCCAGACCGAACAGGTCATGCGCAATCTCGAGGCCATCCTCACGGCCGGCAACTCGAACTTCGCCAGCGTGGTGAAGGCCACGGTCTTCCTGGCCGATCTGGCCGATTTCGTGGCCTTCAACGAGGTCTGGGGACGCTACTTCCCGTCCACCAAGCCGGCCCGCTCCACGGTGCAGGTGGCGCGGCTGGCGATGGATGCGCTGATCGAGATCGAAGTCATCGCCTGCCCCATCAGGTTCGAGGGCGGCTGAGCCGCCGGGCGCCGCGTCGGTGACGCGGCGCGGTCCCGCTCGCGGGCTTCAGCCCGCACGCGCGAGCCCTCAGGTCGAATCGCCGCCGATGCCCCACTTGGGCCGCGGCACCTTGCGAAACGGCAGCGAGCCCAGGTTGCTGGTCAGCGTGCCCGGACCATCGACATAGATCACGCGCGTGGCGATCTTCGAGTACGACGCGAAGAAATGCTGCGACGACTTCACGACGATCAGACGGCAGGCGCCAAGATCGCAGCCCATGCGGGTGAACATGTCCGAACCCATGGCCTGCTGGCGCTGCGCCGTCAGCAGCACCTGCACGCCGGCCACCTGCACCAGCGCGCTGTCGCCCAGCGCCGTGGGCCCGCCGCCCAGCCCCGTCATCACCAGTGAGCGGCACAGCCGCAGCACCTGCACGTCGGCGTCCAGCGGATCGCCCGACACCGGCCCGATCTTGCCGCCGATGCGCAGCGCCAGACGGGCCCCTTCGCCGGCATTGAAGCAGATCGACACCGCCACCGGGTCCCACAGCGGTCCCAGCGCGACGCGATCGATGCCGCGTTCGAGCAGCCGGCGCAGCACGAAGGTCGAATCGTTCGGTGCGCCGCCGCCGGAATTGTCCGCGGTGTCGGCCAGCACCACCGGCCCCTTCGGCTCGGCCAGCGCCGCGTCGAGCGCCTCGTCGATGCCCATCGCACCAGGGGCGAGCCGGTCGCGAAAGGCGATGATCTCGCGGCCGAGCCGCTCGGCCATGCGGGCGGCGCGCTCGCCATCGCCGTCGGCGTAGACCAGCACCTTCGTGCCCATGTCGGGCGTGTCGCCCCACGGAAACCCGTGGATCGGCGAAATCGACACAATGCCGTCGTGCCCCTCGAGCGCCTTGATGCGGTCGACGAAACCGCGCATCGGCTCGCGGCTGGTGTGCATCATCGAGATCATCCGGCAGTCGAACACGGCCGGCACCGGCCGGATCTCGCCGGCCGCGACACGGGCGCACAGAGTGACCAGTTCGTCACCGCGCTCGAACACGTCGGTGTGCGGGTACTCCTTGAATGCGAGGATCAGCGTCGCGTTCTCGACCATGGCTTGCGACAGGTGCGTATGGGGATCGTCCTCGACACCGATCACCACATCGGGGCCGACCATCGCCCGCACGCGCGCCAGCAGATCGCCCTCGCAGTCGTCATAACCATCGGCCACCATCGCGCCATGCATGCCCAGCAGCACGATGTCGACCGGCAGAGCGGCCTCCAGATCGGCCAGCAGTTCGGCGCGCAGGGTTTCATAGGCCAGCCGCGTGGTCGGGCCGGCCGGGCCTGCGAAAGCGACCAGCCCCTCGATCAGCGTCCAGCCGCGCGCAGGCGCCTGGCGCCGCGCCGCCCACAGCGGACCGGCCAGGAACTGCGGCGTATCGGGATACTTTCCGGCCGGGAAGTAGCAGGACTCGTAGTACGAATCCAGACCGGTGGGCAGCGGCGAGAAGGTATTGGTCTCGGTCCCCAGTGAACCCGCAAAGACCCGCATGCTCCTGGCCTCCTTCGGTTGTCCGAGCGATCGATCAGGCATCGGCCACCGCCGCGGCCTCGGTGCCGCCGAACCGGAAATGCCGGCCTGGCGCCGCCTCGAACAGCGATCGAGTGTATTCGTGCCGCGGCGCGCCGAACACCTCGGCG